>WBZL01003217.1_pt1 | contig 15147 bp, 13 predicted proteins | sample 5204291 | NCBI WGS metagenome assembly WBZL01 (sample SAMN12344345, study PRJNA552823) | activated sludge metagenome | biome: Activated sludge suspended growth; feature: Nitrification reactor; material: Wastewater; isolation source: activated sludge from nitrification reactor of wastewater...
GCCTCTCCGAGCAGCTCCACAACGCGCTCACCCGGGCCGACGACGCCCCTGCGAAGGGCATCCGCCAGTTCATCATCGAGGGCGACAACGGGATCTTCATCTTCGTGATTGAGATCGACGACCGTTACCGCTGGGCGATGATGATCGACGGCGCCCGCGCCCAGCTCGGCCTCGTCCTCGCGGTCGTGATCCCCGACATCCTCCCGCGCCTCGAGGCCGCCCTCGGCGGCCGCTGAACCGGTCCCCGAGCCAAGGCCCCGGGCCAGGCCCCGACGTGCCCTCGGCCCGGCCCTGGACTGGCCGTCCCCCCACGAGCTGCTAGGAAGGCCGCCGATGGTCTACATCAGCAAGGTCTACACCAAGTTCGGCGACGAAGGCCGGACCATGCTCGCCAGCGGTGACACCACCGACAAGGACGCGCCGCGGGTCTCGGCCTACGGCGAAGTCGACGAGCTCAACGCCGCCCTCGGCCTCCTCCGCGTCGAGATCGGCCGCGAGCCCCGGCGCCCCGCTCACCACGCCTTCCTGGACGCGCTCGATCGGGCGCTCGCCCGGATCCAGCAGGAGCTCTTCGATCTCGGCGCCGAGCTCGCCGAGCCGGGCGCCGTCGACGGCAAGGCCGCCCTGCGGATCGAGGAGACCTCGGTCCTCCGCCTCGAGGCCGAGCTCGACGCCCTCAACGAGCACCTCGAGCCCCTCCGCTCCTTCATCCTCCCCGGCGGCGGCCCGGTCGGCAGCGCCGCCCACCTCGCCCGCACGGTCTGCCGCCGCGCCGAGCGTCACGTCGTCGCGCTCCGCCGCGGCGAGCCGGTCCGCGGCGAGGCCCTCCGCTACCTCAACCGCCTCAGCGACTACCTCTTCGTGCTCGCCCGCGCGGCCGCCCACGAGCTCGGCTACCCCGAGGTCCTCTGGGAGCAGCGACGCGCCCCCTAGCGCACCCTAGCGTCCCCATGCCCAAGTTCCGCTACGAATTCCCGCCGATGGAGGCGTACTTCGTCGAGGCCCCCACCGCGGAGGCGGCCGTCCGCTTCATCCGCCGCACCTTCCCGCACAACGCGGACGCGGTGCTCCCCACCCTCCGCGAGCTCCCTCGCTGGCCCGAGTTCTGGAAGGTCGTCGACCACCAGGGGCTCGTCCTCCCGCGCCGCGACGAGTGATCCGCTCCCGCCGCGAAGCGGCCGACCGGCCCGAGCTGCGCACGAGCTTGCCGCGCACGCGCTTGCACGGACACGACCGTGCAGGCCCGTGCGCATCACTTCTGCGGCCGCTGGCACTTGAGCCGGGCCGACCCCCTGCGCTAGAGAGGCGTCCCGAACCCCGTGGCATCGCTGATGAGCACCAAGACCGCAGCATTCTTCCGCGCCGAGGGCACGCTCCTCGGTCCCGGCGTCCTCACGGCCACCGCGTACCTCGCCGCGAACGCCAAGAAGTTCGGCGAGCGCGCCCTCCGGCTCGGCGTCGTCGCCCTCTCCGCGCCCCTCCACGGCCTCCTCGGGCAGAACGATCGCACCCTGGGCAACCGGATCGCCTACCTCGCCTTTCGCGGGATGAGCGAGGACCGCCTCGCCGAGCTCGGTGAGGAGTACGCGCGCGACGTCCTCAAGGACAAGATCCTCGACCAGGGAGTCGAGCTGGTCAAGCGCGCCCGTGCCGAGGGCCACCGCGTCGTCCTCGTCTCCGACAACATCTCGCAGATCATGGAGCCGCTCCTCCCCCACCTGCCGGCGATCGACGATCTGATCTGCAACCGCCTCGAGTTCGAGGACGGCGAGGCCACCGGCAAGCTCCTCGAGCCGGTGATCGGCGGCCACGGCGGCGGACGCTGGGTCCGCGACTACGCCGCCCGCCACGACCTCGACCTCGGCCCGAGCCTCGCGTACGGCACCGCCGGCACCGACCTCCTCCTCCTCGCCGCCGTCGGCCGGCCCTGCGCCGTCAACCCCGACTTCACCCTCCGCCGCGGCGCCCGCGAGGCCGACTGGCCGGTCATCGAGTACCGCGAGTAGCCGGAGCGCCCATGGCACCGCTGTCCATCCACGAGAGCTACAACGGCCGTCACGTCCTCCTCACCGGCGCCTCGGGCTTCCTGGGCAAGGTGTGGCTGGCGATGATGCTGGACCGCGTGCCGGGGGTCGGCCGCATCTACGTCCTCCTTCGCCCCAAGGCCCAGCGGAGCGCCCTCGACCGCTTCGAGCGGATCGTCGCCACCTCGCCCACCTTCCGCCCCCTCCACGAGCGCCTCGGCCCCGACCTCTCGCGCTACATCAGCGAGCGCGTCGAGGTCATCGACGGCGACATCGCCGAGCCCGGCATGGGCCTCGCCCCCGAGATCGCCGCTCGCCTCCACCGCGATCTCGACCTCGTGATCAACTGCGCGGGCCTCGTCGACTTCGACCCCGACCTCCGCGAGGCCCTCTCGACCAACGTCGACGGCACCGTCAACGTCGCCGACTTCGTCGAGCGCTGCCACCACGCCACCCTCGTCCACATCTCCACCTGCTACGTCGCCGGCACCCGCAACGGCCGGATCGACGAGGCGCTGATCGCCGACTACGCGCCGAACGGCCAGCACTTCCACGCCGAGCACGAGCTCGACGACGCCCGCGCAGCCACCGACCGGATCGTCGCCGAGCACGAGGGCCCCGAGCGCTCCGCCGAGCTCCACCTCCAGGCGGTCAAGCAGATCCGCGAGCGCGGCCTCGACCCGCACAACGACAACTTGGTCCGCAACATCACCCGCCGCCTCCGCAAGCAAGCGATCAAGGACGCGATGATCGCCGAGGGCCAGGAGCGGGCGAAGCGCTGGGGCTGGACCAACATCTACACCTACTCCAAGAGCCTCGCCGAGTCGGTCCTCGCCGCCCGCCGCGGCCGCCTCCGCTTCACCATCCTCCGCCCGGCGATCGTCGAGAGCTCGCTCTCCTACCCCTTCCCCGGCTGGAACCAGGGCTTCAACACGTCCGGCCCCCTCTCCTACATGCTCGGCGGGTGGTTCCGCGAGCTGCCGATCCGCAAGGGCAACCCCTTCGACATCATCCCGGTCGACTACGTGTGCAACGGCATCACCATCGCCGGCGCCGCGATCCTCAAGGGCGAGCACGCCGAGGTCTACCAGTGCGGCACCTCCGACAAGAACCGCCTCTCCGTCGACCGCGCCTGCGAGCTCACCGCCCTCGCCCACCGCAAGCACCTCCGCCGCCGGGGTGACACCGTCGTCGACCGCGTCGTCCTCTCCCGCTGGGACGCCGTCCCCGCCGAGCTCGACCACGCCCTCTCGGTCCCGAACCTCCGCGACCTCACCCAGGGCTTCGCCAAGGCGATGCGCGACCTCCCGCGCCGCTGGCCCAAGGCCCTCCACCGCCGCGCCGAGAAGGCCGCCAAGCGTGCCGACGAGATCGACGACAAGCTCGACACCATCGAGCGCCTCATCGAGCTCTACATCCCCTTCATCTACGAGAACTTCTTCGTCTTCTCGACCGACGCCCTCCTCCGCCACCAGGTCGTCGAGCCCGAGTTCCGCTTCGACCCGCGCGACCTCGACTGGCGCCGCTACTGGATCGACGTCCACATCCCCGGGCTCCGCAAGTGGTGCTACCCGCTCATCGAGAACAAGACCCCGGAGTCCTACACCCCTCGCCACCCCTTCACCCTCGCGCCCCCGACGGCGCCGGCGCCGGCGCCGACCGACACTCCGCCGGGAGGAGTCCACTGACATGGCAATCTTCCTGACCGGCGCGACCGGCTACATCGGCTCCTACGTCGCCGCCGGCCTCCTCGAGGGCTACCCAGGCGAGCGCCTCGCCCTCCTCGTCCGCGCCAAGGACGAGGCCGAGGCCGAGCAGCGGCTCTGGAAGTCGATGCAGCTCCACCTCGACTTCGAGCGCTTCCTCGAGCTCGTCCGCTCGCGCTGCGACATCTACCTCGGCGACCTCACCCTCCCTGGCCTCGGCCTCGACGCCGGCGCCCGCGACCGCCTGGTCAAGTCGATGACCTCGGTCCTGCACGTCGCCGCCTCGCTCAACCGCAAGTCGTCGAAGGTCTGCTTCAACGTCAACCTCCGCGGCACCCTCAGCGTCATCAAGCTCGCCCGCGACGCCCACGACCACCACGGCCTCCGCCGCTTCTCCGACATCTCCACCGTCGCCGTCTGCGGCGAGCGCCAGGACGAGGTCGTCGACGAGGAGCACATCATCGACTGGGATCGCTCCGACTACGACCCCTACGCCCGCACCAAGAAGTTCTGCGAGCACATGATCCACGAGCTCCTGCCGGACGTCGACACCCGCGTCTTCCGGCCGAGCATCGTCCTCGGCGACTCGCGCTTCCCCGAGACCACCCAGTTCGACATGGTCCGCGCCTTCGTCATGCTCGCGCGGCTGCCGGTCCTCCCCTTCCGCCCCGAGTGGCGGGTCGACATCGTCCCCGCCGACTACGTGTCGAAGGCGATCGTCGCCATCCACCAGCGCGAAAGGCCCCGCTACGACTCCTACAACCTCTCGTCGGGGACCGCCTCGCTCACCTACCGCGAGATCGTCGAGCACATGCACCAGAGCGGCCTCGGCGTGAAGCACTACTTCCTGCCCCGCCTCGAGCGCCCCTTCTCGCGCACCGTCGACGCGCTGATGGACACCCCGCGCGGCTGGGGCGTCTCGCTCCCGGCCTCGCTCATGAAGGTCTTCCTCCCCTACCTGACCTTCAACACCGTCTTCGACAACGGCCACGTGGTCGAGGAGCTCGGCGAGGCGCCGCGCCCCTTCACCGACTACGCCTTCCCCCTCTTCCGCTTCGCCAACGACGGCGGGTTCAAGTACCCCTACAAGCCCTGGCCCGACGCGGCGCCGCCGCGCAAGGTCGCCTGAGGTCCGAGACATGAGCAAGGCCCCGGCCAAGAAGACGAGCCTCTGGCAGCGGCTCAAGGACACCGTCAAAGACACCGTCGACCCCGATCGAGCGCTGATGGCCGCGACCGGCTCGCTCATCGAGGCGGTCGCCGTCAAGCGGGCCCTCGACGTCGACCAGGAGAAGTGGGCGCCCGGCAAGCCGCTGAAGATCCTCTTCGCCGGCTACGTGGGCACCCGCAACACCGGCGCCGACGTCCGCGTCGAGGAGATGATCCGGCAGATCCGCCACTGCGTCGGCGACGACAGCCTCGAGCTGACCATCATGACGGTCGACGAGGACCTCTCGGCCGGCTACTTCCGCACCGTCCGCCAGGTGGTCCTCCCCACCCTCTTCCCGCGCTTCCTCTTCGAGGAGTGCCCGCGCCACCACGGCGTGATCGCGTGCGAAGGCTCGATGTTCAAGTCGAAGTTCGCGAGCGCCCTCTCGACGATGATGGCGGGCTCGCTCGGCTTCGCCGCCGCCGAGGACAAGCTCTCGGTCGGCTACGGCGCCGAGGCCGGGGCGATGACCCCCGCCCTCTCCGACTTCGTCGCCAAGCACTGCGCGAAGAGCCTGGTCCTCTGCCGCAACGAGCCCTCGCGCAAGGTCCTCGGCGACCTCGGCGTCCGCACCACCGGCGGCACCGACACCGCCTGGACCTTCGACCCCTCGCCCCTCCCTCGCGGCGCGCAGCTCCTCCGCGACGCCGGCTGGGACGGCAAGACCAAGGTCCTCGCGCTCTGCCCGATCAACCCCTTCTGGTGGCCGGTCAAACCCGACCTCGTCAAGACGCTCGCCCACACCCTCGGCGGCCAGTACAACGACGAGCACTACTCCTCGATCTACTTCCACGCCAACTCCGAGAAGATCGACAAGAAGTACGACACCTACATCCAGGCCTTCGCGGATGCGACGAACGCCTTCCTGCAGGAGCACAAGGTCTTCCCGATCCTGGTCGGCATGGAGCAGCTCGATCGCCGCGCCTGCGAGGCCCTCCAGCCCCGCCTCGACGTCCCCGCCCCGCTCTTCGTCTCCGATCAGCACAACATGTACGACATGGTGTCGGTGCTGCGGAATTGCGACTTCATGGTCTCGTCGCGCTTCCACGCGATCGTCACCTCGATGCCCGGCCGCGTCGCCTCCGCCGGCGTCACCATGGACGAGCGGATCCGGAACCTCATGAACGACCGCGGCCACCCGGACCTCTTCCTCGAGGTCGACGAGGCCGACCTCGCCGAGAAGATCCTCAAGATCCTCCGCCGCCTCTGGCGCGAGCAGGAGCAGATCGCCGACGACATCGGCCGGACGATCCCCAAGCAGCTCGCGCTCATGGGCCAGATGGGCATCGACTTCATGGACGAGGTCGTCCGCGTCTACCCCGAATTCCCGCGCCGGCCGCTGCCGCGGACCTGGGAGGCCCACCTCCCGCCGCTGCCGCCCGCCGTCCGCGACCTGATGGAGCGCTTCGGATGAGCTTCATCGACGACATCCTCGCGGCCCAGCGGGCCCTCGGCGACCGAGCCTCGCTCCTCGAGATCCACGGCGCCGAGCGCCGCACCACCACCGCCGCCGAGCTCCTCGCCCTGGTCGCCCGCGTCCGCGGCTACCTCGACCGCGCCGGCGTGAAGCCCGGCGCTCGTGTCGCCCTCTACGCGCCGAACTCCGCCCGCTGGGTCGCCGCCGACCTCGCCATCCTCGCCCACGGCGCGATCGTCGTCCCCCTCTACAGCCGCCAGGACCCCAAGGAGCTCGCGGTGATGACCCGCGACTGCGAGCCCGTCCTCACCCTCGCGGCCGACCAGAAGCTCGCCGACGCCCTCGCCGAGGCCTGGCCCGAGCACGCCCCGATCGCCCTCTTCGACGAGGTCTTCGTCGGCGAGCCCGCCCCCGCCGACGCCCCCCCGGCCCCGCGCCGCGCCGACGAGCCCGTCACCCTCATCTACACCTCGGGCACCAGCGGCGAGCCGAAGGGCGTCATCACCACCGTCGCCAACGTCGACTACATGATCCCGCGGACCGCCGAGAGCGTCCACGAGATCACCGGCAGCCGCGGCGCCCCCGACAAGGTCTTCCACTACCTCCCCTTCTGCTTCGCCGGCTCGCGGATCATGCTCTGGACCCAGCTCCGGCGCGGCAACCCGCTGATGATGTCGACCGACCTGGGCAACCTCGTCCAGGAGATGAAGACCGCCGATCCCAACTACTACCTCAACGTCCCCGCCCTCCTCGAGCGGGTGAAGACCGGCGTCTACAACAAGCTCCGCGAGCGCGGCGGCGCCGTCTTCGCCCTCTACGAGCGCGGCCTCCAGGCCTCCCGAAACTTGTCCGACGGGAAAGCCAGCCTCGCCGACCGCCTGGTCGCCGCCCTCGCCGCCCGGGTCGTCTTCCCCAAGATCAAGGCCCAGATCGGCGCCAGCCTCGAGTTCCTGATCTGCGGCTCCGCGCCGCTCAGCGACGACACCCAGCGCTGGTTCGAGATCATCGGTATCCCCGTCTATCAGGTCTACGGCCTCACCGAGACCACCGCGATCGTCACCATGGATCGCCCCCGCCAGGCCGTCCCGGGCCGGGTCGGCCACGCCCTCCCCGGCCTCGAGGTCCGCCTCAGCGACGAGGGCGAGCTCTGCGTCCGCGGCCCCAACATCTTCCCCGGCTACTGGCGAAAGCCTCAGCAGACCGCGGAGACCCTCCAGGACGGCTGGCTCCACACCGGCGACCAGGCCGAGGTCGACGCCCGCGGCAACTTCAAGATCATCGGCCGCGTGAAGAACATCCTGGTCCCCGAGTCGGGCCACAACATCGCCCCCGAGCCGATCGAGCAGAAGCTCCTCGAGCACCTCCCTGGCGCCGATCAAGCCGTCCTCATCGGCCACGCCCGGCCCTTCCTCACCGCAATCATCACCGGCAAGGTGAGCGCGCCCGAGATCCAGGCGGCGGTCGACGCGGTCAACGCCGAGGTCCCCCACTACCGCAAGATCCGCAAGTTCCTCCACGTCCCCGAGGCCCTCACCATCGAGAGCGGCCTCCTCACCGCCAACCAGAAGCTCCGCCGCAAGGTGATCGAGGCCCACTTTCGGCCCCAGCTCGATCGCCTCTACGCGGCCGAGTAACGGACGCGCGCGCAATGATCGAACACTCCACCCAGGACGGCGTCTGCGAGCTCGTGCTCGGCCAGGCCCCCTGCAACGAGATCGGCACCGCGATGGTCGCGGCCCTCGAGGCCTTCCTCGACCAGCTCGACGTCGACCGCACCCACACGCTCATCCTCCGCTCGACCGCCCGCGGCGGCTTCTCGGCCGGCGCCGACCTCCGCGAGCTCCACGCCGGCCTCCTCGCCCGCCCGCGTGAGGAGCACGCCGCCGAGCTCCGCGCCTTCCTCGACCGGATCCACGCGGTGATGGACCGCCTCGACATGTTGCCGCTCACCACCGTGGGCGTCGTCCACGGCGTCTGCTTCGGCGGCGGCTTCGAGCTCGCCCTCACCTGCGACGTCCTGATCGCCGAGAAGAGCGCCCGCTTCTGCTTCCCGGAGCTCCGCCTCGGCATCATCCCCGGCTTCGGCGGCATCCCCCGCCTCCGCCGCGACGTCGGCAACGCCGTCATCCGCGACCTCCTCCTCTCGGGCCGCTCGGTCGGCGCCAAGCGAGCGCACGAGCTCGGCCTCGTCTCGCAGGTCGTCGGCCGCGGCGAGGGCCTCGAGGTCGCTCGCGCCCTCGCCGGCCAGTCCGGCAAGTTCGACCCGGCCGCCCGCCGCGCCGCCAAGGCCTTCATCAAGCAGCTCCCGCGCGAGGAGCTCGCCCGCGAGAAGGAGCTCTTCGTCGAGCTCGCCCTCCGCCCGACGCTCCTCGCCGCCCTCACCAAGTTCGTCGAGAGCACCGACCTCCGCCCCTACCTCCCCTGAGCCCAACCATGGCCGCCGACACCCTGCCCACCCTCATCAAGCTGGCCGCCGCGCGCTTCGGCGCCGAGGCGAGCAAGCTCTCCCCCGACGACGACATCTTCGAGTCCCTCGGCATCGACTCCTTCCAGGCGGTCGAGCTGATCTCCGACCTCGAGGAGGAGTTCGACGTCGAGCTCCCCGACTACGAGCTGCAGGGCGTCAAGACCTTCAAGGCCCTCGCCGCCAAGATCGACAAGAGGCGCTGATGTTGGACCTCGGGCGGATCAACTGTCTCGGCGCCGCGCTCCGCGACGCCACGACCACCTTCAAGAGCCGGGTCGCGCTCATCGAGGCCGATCGCCACCGCGAGAGCTCGCGCACCACCTTCGCCGAGCTCCGCTCCCTCGCCGAGGGCTTCGCCGCCTTCCTCCAGGGCAAGGGCTTCCAGCCCGGCGATCGCTGCGCGATCCTGATGCAGAACCAGTCGAAGTGGCTCATCTCGGCCACCGGCGCGCTCTGGGCGGGCGCCACGCTCGTCCCCCTCGACTACAAGCTCACCGCGCCCGAGCAGCTCGCCCTCTGCGCCCACGCGCGCCCGCGGGTGCTGATCACCGAGCACTCGACCTGGGAGCGCCTCCGCGAGGAGGCCGACCCCGCGCTCTTCGAGACCATCCTCGTCGTCGTCACCGAGCCGCCGGCCGGCGCCGACCTCGGCCGCGCCCTCCCGTGGCAGACCCTCGACGCCAGCCGCTTCGCCTACCACGAGCGCGCCCGCGGCGACGTCGCCTGCATCGTCTACTCGTCGGGCACGAGCGGCACCCCGAAGGGGTGCATGCTCACCCACGACAACTACCTCGAGCAGGCCGAGGTCCTCGGGCGCCTCTACCCGATGGACGAGGGCGACAAGTTCTTCTCGATCCTGCCGACCAACCACGCCATCGACTTCATGGTCGGCTTCCTCCTGCCGCTGATGATGGGCGGCACGATCGTCCACCAGCGCACGCTCCGGCCCCAGTACCTCGCCGCCACCATGCAGCGCTACGGGATCACCCACATGGCGCTGGTGCCGACGATCCTCAAGACCCTCGAGCGCAAGGTCAAGGAGAAGCTCGACGACCTGCCGAAGTGGCAGCGCCTGGTCGTCGACGGCCTCATCGACCTCAACGAGGCCGCCACCCGCCGCGCCCCCAACCACGGGCTCTCCCGCACCATCCTGAAGCCGATCCACGAGTACTTCGGCGGCAAGCTCCGCCTGGTCTTCGCCGGCGGCGCCTTCGTCGAGCGCTCGACCGCCGAGTTCTTCAACCGGATCGGCATCCCGGTGGTCATCGGCTACGGCCTCACCGAGGCCGGCACCGTCCTCACCGTCAACGACCTCAAGCCCTTCCGCGGCGACAGCGTCGGCACGCCGGTCCCCGGCACCGAGATCCAGATCCGCGGCCCCAACGAGCTCGGCGTCGGCGAGGTCTGGGCGCGCGGCCGCACCGTCATGGCGGGCTACCTCGACGCCCCCGACCTCACCGCCGAGGCGATCGTCGACGGCTGGCTCCGCACCGGCGACCTCGGCTACATCGACGCCGCCGGCCACCTCCACCTGGTCGGCCGCGCCAAGAACATGATCGTCACCGAGGGCGGCAAGAACGTCTACCCCGAGGACATCGAGGCCCTCCTCGGCGACCTCGACGGCAGCGAGGAGATGGCGGTCTTCGCCGCCAACTTCATCTGGCCGACCGGCAAGATGACCGACGAGCGCCTGATCGCCATCGTCCGCCCCAAGAAGGACGGCCTCGACGCCGCCCTCGCCGCCCTCCGCCGGCAGAACCGGAAGCTCGCGGACTACAAGCGCCTGGCCGGCTACGTTGTCTGGGAGCACGAATTCCCGCGCACCGCCTCGCAGAAGCTGAAGCGCGATATCCTCGCCCGCGAGATCCGCGAGCGCATCGCTCGCGCGAGCGCCCTCCAGGACCTCTGACCGGAGCCCCGCCATGGCCAAGCACCTCGCGATCATCAACCCCGCCGCCGGCGGAGGCGCCTGCGGCAAGCGGGCCCCCGCCGCCCTCGAGCGCCTCCGCGGCGCCGGCCTCGAGGTCGACGTGGTGATGACCCGCGCGCGCGGCGAGGCGACCGAGATCGCTCGCGCCGCCTACGCGGCCGGCAGGCGCGACTTCATCGCCGGCGGCGGCGACGGCACCGGCTACGAGGTCCTGAACGGCCTCTTCGACGCCAGCGACCCGCGCTCGCGCGCCCCCGAGGACGCCCCCCGCCTCGGCTTTCTCCCGCTCGGCACCGGCAACTCCTTCCTCCGCGACTTCTCCGATCGCGGGGCTGAGTACGCGATCGAGTCGCTCTGCGAGGGCCGCGCCCGCGCCTGCGACGTCATCCGCCTCACCCACCCGGGCGGGGTCCTCCACTTCATCAACATCTTCAGCATCGGCTTCGTCTCCGACGTCTGCGCCCTCCGCAACGACCGCTTCGCCGGCTTCGGCGAGTTCGGCTACGTCCTCGGCGTGATCACCAAGACCGCCGGCCTCCACACCTACGACTTCCCGATGCGCGTCGACGGCGGCCCCGAGGATCGCCGGCCGATCACCTTCCTCTCGGTCAACAACAGCAAGTTCACCGGCGGCAAGATGATGATGGCCCCGAGCGCCGACACCAGCGACGGCCTCCTCGACATCATCCACGTCGGCGCCCTCGGCCGCGTCGCCCTCCTCCAGACCTTCCCCAAGATCTTCAAGGGCACGCATATCCACCACCCCGCGGTGAGCACCGCCCAGGCGAGGGTCATCGACTTCGACATCGACGCCGTCATCGACGTGATGCTCGACGGCGAGATGCTGAAGCTCCGCCCGCAGCGCCTTGAGGTGCTCCCCTCCGTCCTGCAGGTCCGCGCCTAGAACCCCCATCGGAGTCGTCGCTCATGGACATCCTCAAGAAGCCCGCTCAAGTCGCCTTCTCGACCGCGGTGTGGACGGTCTCCTTCGCCTGGATGGGCGCCGTCACGGCCGTGTGGGCGACCTCCGCCATCTTCGTCCCGACCAAGCGGACCCACAACTACATCGGCGGGCCGGGCATGGCGACGGTCCTCAAGTTCACGCTGAGCGACGTCGAGATCCTCTACCACCCGGACTTCGACCCCGAACGGCGCTCAGTCTTCTGCCAGAACCACGTCAACCTCCTCGACGCCCACGTCGCCTGTAAGTCGATCCCGCACGCCTTCTGCGGCCTCATGAACGCCTGGCAGTTCAAGATACCCTTCTATGGCTGGATAATGTCTCTGGCCAAAGGCATCCCAGTCCCCACAGGCAAGTCCCGCTTCCGGGCGATCGCCGAGGCCGCCAAGGATCGCGCCGCCCACGGCTACTCGATCCTCGCCTTCCCGGAGGCGCACCGCACCCTCGACGGCCACGTCCAGGAGTTCAAGCGCGGCGTCTTCCTCATGGCCCGCGGCGCTGGCCTGCCGGTCGTCCCCCTCGCCGTCCGCGGCATGCGTGACCTGATGCAGAAGGGCTCGCTCCTCCTCAAGCCCGCCAAGATCCAGGTCCTCGTCGGCCCCCAGATCGAGACCGAGGGCCTCGACGACGAGCAGCTCCAAGAGGTCGTCCTGCGCACCCAGAAGATCGTCGCCGACTTCGTCGAGCGCGGCGAGGTCCCGCCCTCGCGCTCGCAGCTGGCGGCCGAGGTCGCCTGAGCGCCCGGGCTCGCCTGCCCCAAGGACCAGGCTCCTCGACGACTCAGCGGCCGAGGAAGGGCAAGAGCGGGTAGCTCTTGCAGATCGCGCCGCCGACCGTGGCCTTGACCGCGGCCGCGAACGAGAGGCGCCCGAGCGCCACCTCGTCGATATCGAACGCGGATCCGCCGGTCGCGTCCGGGATCGACGGCAGCGCCCCGAAGTCCGCCCGCAGGCCCGGCTTCACGTCGAGGCACTCACACTGGCCGCCGAGATCGGCCGCGAAGGTCGCCACCCGGATCTCGGCCGCGCGCAGCGCGTCGACCGTCTCGCGGTAGGTGTGAGCCACCCGTTGCCCGCTCTGGATCGACGGCGCCTCGCCGAAGTCGTCATCGGTCGCGTGCACCACCAGGCGCAGCGTGTCGCCCGCGGGTCGCCACGCGAAGTCCGTCGCGGCCGCGTGGAGGGCGTCGAGGCTGTTCTCCGGCCAGTCGAGGTTGGGCTCCGCGCTCGAGATCTGTCGGTTGCTCGCGGTGAACGAGCGCCAGCGGCGGAGCTCGGCCTGGAGCTCGGCGACGCTGCCGTAGGGCTTGCCGCCGTTGGCCACCAGCACGTCGTCGACGAAGACCACGAGCCCGTAGCGCGGATCGGTCGACACCTCGCGGACCGCCACGTCGACCTCGGCGATCCCCTTCTCCACCCGATCGAGCATGAAGCCCATCGTCGTCGACACGTCGACGACGAAGACCACATCGACCTGCTCCTTGGGGCGCCGCTCGGGGTCCTCGCACGTGACCTTCGGCAGGGCCGCGGCGGTCCCCTGCAGCGCGCCCTTCACCGCATCGCCGCCGCTGGCGGCGTGCGACGTCGCCGGGCCCGCGGCCAGCTCCGCCCGCGTGAACACCGGCAACGCGCCCTGAGGCGGCGGCGGCGGCGCCCTTGACTCGTCATCGACCGCAGGCGCCCCAGGGGGACCCGCCTCGACGACGAGCTCACCCACGACTCCACCGACCACGCCACCCACCACGCCACCCACCACGCCACCCACCACGTCGTCGCCCCCACCGTGCGCCTCGGCGACGAGGTACTTGGGCGGCGAATCATCCGCCACGTCCACGAGCACCGCGTCGACGAAGTCCGAGCTCGGCTCCGCCGCGAGGACGTCGACGAGCCCCGACGGCGGACCCGCGAGGACCCCGAGGACCGCCCCCCCTTCGACCCCGAAGCCACGCCCCGGCGCGTCGGCGGCCGACGGCAGCGCGCCCGCGAGCGCGAGCTCACCGATCTCCGCGACGGGCGCCATCTCCGCCTCGGGGGCGGCCCCGACCGCGATCACCTCGGGATCGACCGCCAGCGCTGGCGCGGCGACCGGCGCGGGCGCGCTCGGAACGACGTGCACCGGCGGGGGCAGCGCGACCGGCACGACCGGCATCTCCGCCAGCGACGCGAAGAGCACCCGCGCCAGCCGCGTGTCGGCCGCCTCCGGATCGCCCTTGAGCTCGACCACAGCGGTCGGCGCCTCGATTCGGGCGAGGAGCGCGAGCCCGCCGACGATCGCCGCCCCGAGGACGAGGTGCTGCATCAGGTCACGGATCCCGAGACGGATCCCGAGGCCCACGCGCTCGGGCAGCTCGTGCCGGATCCGCAGCTCCACCGCCGGATGCTCGGTCAGCCGGAGCGTCGCCGCATCGCCGACCCCGAGGTGGATCGGCGCCCCGCTCGCCCGCAGCGCCGCCGTCGACGAGGCGTCGCCGCCCCGGACGATCTCGCCGTCGAGGCCCGCGGGCAGGAAGAGGCGATCGCCCTCGGCGATCGTCACTCGCCCCGCCTCGCCGCCGAGCCCCGGCACCACGAAGTCGGCCCCCGGCCCCTCGCCGACGGTCACCGCCACGTCCCCGGCGAAGCCCCGCTCGGCCAGGCGCTGGCCGTGGAAGTCGAGGCTCACCCGCCAGCCACGCGTGGAGACCGCTTGCGTCGTCGGCATCGCCCCCAGAACGTAGCCGCGCCCGCGCCGATTCACCACCGGTCGGAGAGCCTGCTCACGGAGACCGCTCCCGCGCCCGCCCCGCAGGTTCGGCGCGACGCCACGCGCCGCTCGTGGTATGTAGCGCCGCCGTGTTTGAGACCATTTCCAGGGGGTTTCGTGCCGCTCGCGAGCGGCTCACCGGTCAAGCCGAGCTGACCGAGGACGTGATCAACGCCGCGCTCAAGGACGTGCGCCTCAGCCTCCTCGAGGCCGACGTCGAGTTCGGGGTGGTCAAGGACTTCCTCAAGTCGGTGAAGGAGAAGGCGCTGGGCGAGAAGGTCCAGCTCGTCGCCCGCTCCGAGGAGCGCAAGCTCCGGGTCAAGCCGGAGGATCACTTCGTCAAGATCTGCCACGACGAGCTGGTCGGCCTCATGGGCCCGGTCGACACCACCATCACCCGCGCCCGCAAGGGCGTCACCGGGATCATGATGGTCGGCCTCCAGGGCTCGGGCAAGACCACCTCGTGCGGCAAGCTCGCCCGTAAGCTCCAGAAGGCCGGCTACAAGGTCATGCTGGTCGCCGCCGACGTCTACCGCCCGGCCGCGGTCCACCAGCTCAAGGTCCTCGGCGAGAAGATCGGCGTCAAGGTCTACTCCGAGGAGGGCGCGAACCCGGTCGACATCTGCGCCAACGGCACCGACGTCGCCGCCGTCGAGGGCTGCGACTTCATCATCTACGACACCGCCGGTC
>WBZL01003219.1_pt1 | contig 15131 bp, 6 predicted proteins | sample 5204291 | NCBI WGS metagenome assembly WBZL01 (sample SAMN12344345, study PRJNA552823) | activated sludge metagenome | biome: Activated sludge suspended growth; feature: Nitrification reactor; material: Wastewater; isolation source: activated sludge from nitrification reactor of wastewater treatment...
AATCCCAGGGCGAAGGCGCAACCGACCAACGTTGGCTGTCCCAAAAGAGGATGGGAAGTGTGACGAGCAGGACGCCTAGCAGGAAACGTGACAAGGTGACAGGTGACAAGGTGACAAGGTGATGAGGAGCAACATCCCCTTCCCCTTTTCTCCCCCCCCCCTCCTCCTCCCACCTCCGATGATTCAACGCCAACAACCTCCCCAACACCTCCCGCCGCGCGGACTCACTGATCGTAAACCGCACCCCCTGCGCCGTCTCGTGGAACCCGTGCCCCAGATCCACATCCTCCCACCCATACGCCGACGCGACCGCCTGATCCATCTCCACATGCAACGCGCGCAGACGGGCGATGTCCGGCGCGGCCTCCTCCGGGTCGTGGAAACGGTTGTAGGTGGTGGTGAGGCCTTCTTGCCGGGTGAGCATGATTTTTGAACGAAACTCATGATAGATTTCGCCAGTTTTGGTCAATGATGCATCAAATGAGGGGAAAGGAAAAGTCTCAAATAAATCAGATGGTGCGTACCTTAAATCAGTTTTCATTGTTGAGCAGAATTGCCATGCCCATGAACTATGAAAATTTGACAACATAATTGCAAAAAAAGCAAAGTCATCTGAGGCAAACACAACCATTGGATGAGCAAATATTTGATTAGTCGGAACTTTCGCAACTACTAAGTATTTGCTTGGAGAAGGCTGAACAAAGACAAAATCTAATCCAGAAATAGATTCGCGCATTTCAGGGCGATTCCGTAAATACCTCCACCAGTAATCTTGGCCTAATTTGTCGTTTTGTGCCATTCGTTCTGGATAAACCTTTTCCCTGATAATTGAATAGCATTCTTGATAGCTTTGAGCAATTTCAAGTGGCCAATCTTGAAAATTGATTGCCCAACGGCTTGGCGCAAGTATAGGTGATGAATTCAAGTCTCTACCGATCAAGTATGGAAATAAAACTTTCTCATTTCTTGGATCGCGTTCAATAAGATTCTGAGCCTGAGAAGGTTCAAGCAAAAACCCCTTGCCCATCACATATTCACCGATAAAACTCTTACCTGTATTTTTTTGTAATTTTTTAGGGCTTCCAAAATGTGAAATCGTGTCAAGCAAGGAAGAAATTTTAGACACTTGAACACCGTTTAAATATTTTTGTCCTTGATAATTTCCACGAGATAAGTGAACTACGCCCACTAATACGGCTGCATCACCTGGCCAAGATTGTGAAGGAACTGCATCGTAAATATCACCACCGTTAGTTACGATTTGCATTAGGCCTACTTGGTGAGTATCTCCTTGTGCAATTGTGTTCGTGGCGATTAATCCCAAATTACCGCCGTTTTGTAAGTGTTCAAATGCACGCAAAAAGAAAAATGCACAAAGATCCGCTGTGCCACTACTTGGAAAAGAGATTTTTACATAGTTGAAGTAGGTTTCTCCTAACCGTGTACTGATACGCATTCCACCCATAAACGGCGGATTCCCAACAAACGCACTAAACCCACCCTCCTCAAACACCTCCGGGAACTCAAACGCCCAATGAAACGCGCGTTCCTTCCGGGCGGCGTGCAGGGCGCGGGCGGCATCATAATGGCCTTTACTCCCCTCTCCTTCATAAGGAGAGGGGGCGGGGGTGAGGTCGTCCAACGCTCCGCGCGTAAAATCGAGCAACATCTTGTTTGCCAGGGACTCCTGCTCGCTGGCGTTCAACCCCAACAATTTGACGCCCACGATCAGGTCACAGCCCAACTTCACCCTTGCAATGGCTTCGTCCGCTTCCTTTAATAAGGCGGTTTTCCGGGCGGCGTCGCGCACGTCCAACACCTGGAAGGCTTGCAAGGCTTTGCGCTTCTCCCGCGCCTGGGCCACCTGTCCACGCAGGTCGCTATCAAAAAGCGTCATATTCCCGGCTTCGCGCGGGTCATTCAACAACTGGTGCGCCCAACGTAGGTAATCCTCCTCGCTCGCGCCCACCAGCGAGTCCCCGCATTTCAAACTGTGATCGAGAAACGTAAACGGGCGATTTTTGTCCAGCGTAATCAGCCACAGCGAAAGCTTCGCCATCTCCACCGCCAGGGGATTCTTGTCCACCCCATAAATGCACCGGTCGGCGATCAAGCGTTTGGCGAGTTGCAGTTTGTCGTCAGTGTTCAGTATTCCGTAATCAGTAACCAGTTTTTCTTCACCCACTGAAGACTGCCCACTGAACCCTGAATACTGGTCCCACGCCTCCACCAACCGCTCCGCCAAATACCGCACCACCTGCACCAGAAACGCCCCACTGCCCATCGCCATATCGCAAATTTTCAGCGCCAGCAGAGCCTCCGGGCGGCGCAACACCCACGCCTCTTTGGGCAGACCCTCCGCCGGTCCCACGTACACCAACGGCTCCAACGTGTGTTGGACAATGGGTTCGGTCAAACTGCGCGGGGTATAATGCGTCCCCGTCGCGCGGCGCGTCGTCCCGGACGTGACATACACACTCCCCGCGGGAATCACCACCGGGAACCCGTTCTCGTCATCCCGCACCAACCCGGCAAACGGGACCACGCGGGCGAACAACCCCTCATCATTATTACACACCGTCCGCAACCGCCGCCCCCGGAAATCATCCAAATCAACGGCCAACCCATTCCCCAACGCGTTCCGCGACCGCCCGGTTTGTTCCACCAAAAAATCCAATAATTTGTCATTTTCCTCCCCCCTTTGCGTCTTTGAATCTTTGCGTCTTTGCGTTAAATTCTCCAACCGTGCGAGTTCCACCTCCGGCTCCTTCTCCCGCGTCCCCGCCAACCCCAGCATCGGCTCCCCCGCCCGGACCGCCACATGATCCAACAACCCCTCATACACATGCCCGATCTGCTCAATATCCAACGCCCGGAAATTCAACCGCCGGGTTTCATACCCCCCAGGCACCTTCACCCGCAGGATTTGTAACGCCTCCAACAGATGCAACACCGTCCGATTATCCACCGGTAACGGATCCGCCCACTCCGTCCGCCAACTCCCCACCTCCCACTTCCCATTTCCAACTTCCTTCCTCCCCCTACCCTCCAAAAACGGAAACCGATCCGGGTCAAACAGACTCCCGCCATACGCAATCAACCGCAACCGATCATGTTGCACCCCGCCAAACACCGCCCGGAACGTCGCCAGCAGGCGGCTCCACGCATCCGTCCGCAAAGACAACACCTCCTCCCCCTGCTGATCGGCCAACTCTCGCAACTGCACCCGCAACGTCGAAACCGCATAATTCTCCGCGTAAAACGGATCATCCAACGGCAAAAGACTGCGCTCCTCCGCCGAAAGCAAAAACACCAACCGCATCATCACCGTCAGCGCCGCCTCGTACAACCGCCCCTCCCCCACCTCCGCCAACAGCTTCCGCCCCCGATCCACATCCGCCTGATCCAAATCGCGGATCAAAATCTCCACCGCCTGCCGCACCTGATACCCCAACTGATCTGTCACCTCATGTTGATCCTTCCCACTCTCCGCCAGCATCGCCTCCAACGTCTCCCCCTCCGGCACCCCAAAAAAGCGCGTCGCCCCCACCAGGCTCACAAACGCCCGCAGAGTCAACGGCTCATCCAACCACAAATGGGCATACCACGAAATAAACCCCGTCGTCTCCCCGCGTGGCGCATGCACCAACATCCACTGCCCCCCATTCGTCACCAACCCCAACCGCACCCCCGTCCCATGCAACAACGCCATCATCTGCGTCGCCACCGACGCCTGCCACCGTCCCCCCGGCAAAGGCTTCTCCAAATCCTGACTTGCCGGAACGACCTTAATCAACATCCTTACGCCCCTCTCCCCTCCTCCCTCTCCCCTCTCCTTTGGGGAGAGGGGCCGGGGGTGAGGGGATTCAGGGTCAACGACGACCAAATCCGGCCTCAACGTCACCCCATGCTCCGGCACCTCCGCCACCAACCCGGACGGGATCGCCTGCCCCTCCAACAGCATCCCCTCCCCAAAACCCAACTCCCCCAACACAAACCGCACCCACGCCGTATGAATCGCCGGATCAGCCCGTGTCCCCTGCTGATTATCCGCCCACTCCTCATGCGCCGCCCGCAACCTCTGCACCCGCTCCGTCTCCACCGTGTCCAACCCCTGCGGAAACGCGCGGAGCAAGACCGGCAACGAGAGAAACGGGCCAGAGATTTCAAGAAGGGAAAGCCATTCGGCGTGGTGACGAGGGATGGAGGACATGGGGTGTGATGAAAATCAATTTTTACAATTGATTGCTGGTTGCCGCAATTACTTCTTCCAAGGCTACAGTATTGATTAGGGGTTTTCCACTGGAAATAAATTGGCGCGCTTGCTCCTTTGAGATTTGATTGTTCAACACGAATTGACATAAATCAAATAGAGCAACTGAATTGATGGCAGTGATACCATTATCTTCTAAACGTCCTTTGACCTCATCCTGGTAAAAGCGCGCTGCTCGTTGTTCTGGATCCAAGTCAATTGCATAATTGACAATCAGCAATGCAGGTGGAGGCGTTTGTTTATTTTCGCGTGCGTAACGGTTTTGGTGGGTCTGAGTTTTGGATATGAACTCCTCAGCCGCTCCTCGTCCTTTCCCAGTGGTTTTAGCTTCCCCCAGAGCAAAATAATTATTGGCCTTATCCCAAACCCGTAGATCTTCACGCTTGCGTTCACCCGCAGTAAGGTTATTATCAATTTCTTCCACTTCAAATCCTAAAAATCGTAATACCTGTGCGGCATCTATGGCAAATTGATCTCCAGTTGAGACCAAAAGCCCAGTAAGCCAGTCGTAATTTTCTCGTTCGATTTCAATTCGTTGGTTTAATTGTTCAATTCTACTAAGTGCGTCCTTAATAAAATTCTCGCGTTCAACTTGCAATTGTTGTACAATTGCGGGGTTATATTTTTCTAACCATGGGTGTTGAGGTGTGTCAAAAAGATGTGGACTGACTTGAGTAATGACTTCCTGCAATAAAGCCAACGCAATATTGCTATTGTTTATTCCAAATTCAGGTATTAATAAAATTCTACCTTTATTGTAAATCGCCTGGTTGCCTTCGTGTCCCACAAAAATAGAATTTTCCACCATAAGAGCTAATACGTTTGCGTCTGCTGAATTATCCTTAATGAGCCAATTTATAGCTCTCTTTTCATTGACAGCTACGATATGAGGCTGAGGGTAATCAAAGGGATAAAATTGGGGATATTCCAGGCAGGTGAGAATGGACATCTGAGCTGACTTTATATAACGCTGAAGAATTTTTGCCTCTGCATCGTCCGATATATTAACTGCTTGTCCAACAAAGCGTGGCATTTTTGGAGGAGGTAATTGTATTTGGTTCCCATCTCGAATACGAATACCTTTTAAATATTCTAATAACGAAATGCGAATACTTTCTGGCATGTGCTTTCTTTCTTGAGATATAACGCCTAGATGTTCTAAACTAATTGCCGCAAGTTCTTCTGGGGTAGTATTTTGTGAGACGAAGAGTATAGACCATCCGGCTTTTTGCCATATTTCGCGCAACAAGTCTTTGAAGAGGGGAACATCTTCGACCGAATTGGTTGCAGCTTTAATTTCGGTATTGGTGAAGGAACCGACCTGCACCTGAGCAAAAAGGATTTCCACATCTTGTATTGGATAAGGTAAGGAAAATACATTTCGATCAAATAGACCAGTCGCTCCACGGCGAACGTCAAAACCCGCCTTTTGAATCTTATCGACATCTTGCTGAGGGAAATCCAACATCAAAATACGTGGATGTTGATGTTCAACGAGGGGAATATAAGTCATTGGGTAATATCCATGAGATAACTCTAAATCAAGATGAGAACCTCTCCGGCACCAAAAACGTTAACGCCACCGGAAACATTCTCGGTTGCGGGTCCACATACCGGGCACGGATCGCCCGCGTCTCCGCGTCCAACTCATCAGGAATCTGCTGGAGCCTGCGCCGCAACGCCTCCACATTCCGAGTCAACTGCTCCCGTTCGTTATCGCTAAACAAAGGCAACTGCACCGGTTTGGCAATCTCCTGCAACTCCCGTTCAATTGAACTTTTCAATTCCTGCAAAATCGAAGTGATGTCACTCACCTCTTTCGCCTCGCGTTCCTCCAACAGCCGTCTCATCCCGGTCAGCCGGTCTTGCATCCGCGCTTCCAACGCGGCCACGAGCGAGGTTTCCACTTTCGGCCACACGTCCATTAACTGCGCCTGCGTCTGTGGGGAAACGGGTTTTCCCGTCCCCGCCGCCAGCGTCTCCTGCGTTTGCCCCACATTCAGCCGATTGAACCTGCCACCCCGGATCACCCCACCCGCCGTGATGATCTCCTCATGCAAACGGTGTTCCCCACCGATCACCACCAACCGCGCGTGGGCGATCACCGCCGGGCTGTCCAGCGCGTGGTTGGGCACCGTCTGCGCCGTTACCCGGTGCAACCCCCGCCGCCCCTCCGGGGACCAGACCTCCGCCCGCAACAACCGCAAGGCCATACTCACCAGCCGGTGATTCAAATGCGCCAGCACCACGTCATCCCGCCCCTTCGCCAGCGCGTGGTCAAACACTACCGGACGAATCTCTTTGGAATGGGGATGCGCCAACCCCTCCGTACACGCCGCCCAACTCCCCCGCAACGCCGGGAGATGGAAAGCTTTCCCGGCCCACGCGCCTTCCGCGACCGGGATCAACGGGGGTTGGTCGGCAATCTGCAAGGCGATTTCCACCACCCGCTGGACATTCGCCGGGGAGAGTTTTAACGTGTGGCGCGTTTCCTGTAACTGCTCAAAATGTTTTTGAATCTGGTCGCGCAGGTCCCGCTCAAAGCGGAGCATCCGTCGCGCGGCCAGCGCCTCATCCTCGGCCAGTTGGGTATCCAGCCGAGCGCGTTTCCCCAACATCGCCTCTTCCACCTGCTGGGCGATCACCGGCCCGACTTTCCCCAAATCTTCCCGAATCTGCTCCACCTTGTGCGCCGCCCGGACGAGAAACTCCAAATCCGCGTCCAAATCGGCCACGTCCAGGGCGCGGACTTCGGCCTTTTGCTGGTAGCCCTGGCTGACAAAGTGAAAAATCAATGGGTTATGTTGTTGACCATGCCGGTCAATCCGCCCATTGCGCTGTTCCATCCGGTTGGGGTTCCAGGGAATTTCATAGTGGATCAACCGGTGACAATAATTCTGTAAATCAATCCCCTCGGACGCCGCATCCGTCGCCAGCAAAATCCGCACCGGACTCTGCTCGGGACTGGCCTGAAACGCGGCCTTGATCCGTTCCCGTTCCTCCTCATCCATCCCGCCGAACAGCACCATCAACCGCCCATCCCCGGCCAGCCCCTGGGCGGCGAGCAGGGTTTGTAACCACTTCTGCGTGGCGCGGTACTCGGTAAAAATGATCACCCGCTCATCGTTCCAATGCCCCTGCGGTTTGAGTGTCGCCTTCAACCAGTGAAGCAGGGCGTGCGCTTTGCTGTCCGCCCGATAAGACGCGCCCTCCGCCCAATTTTGAAGATCGGCAAGCAATTTCCGCTCGCGCGGGGTCAGGGTCTCGAACGCTTGACTGGCCGTATCCACCGCCCCTTCCGAAGCTGTTTCGTATTCCTCATCGTTGGCATACTCTTCTTCCACCTGGGCGATCTGCCGCCGTAAAATCCCCGCCACCGGGCCTTTGGGTTTCGCGCGAGCCGGTTCCGCCCCTTTTTGCAAGGTCTGGAGATGTTTGCCCAACGTGAGTTCAAACGCCGCAGACGACGAAAACAACCGTTTTTTCAACAGCTTCAGCACGAACTCCGCGGCGAAACGTTCTTCATCCGTGTGGGCATTTTTCTGGCGGAGCGCGCTGTACTCCTTCAACCACCGATGGGTCTGGCGTTCGGCGTCGGTGTACGCCACCTCGATCACCGCCAACTCCCGCCGGGGGTAGCGCGGGTTGCCGGCCCAATCCACCAATTCTGACTTCAAGCGCCGCACCATCACCGCGTCCAACTGGCGCTTGTCCGGGGGCACACTCCGGGCAAAGCGTTGGTCGTCCAGCAGTTCGAGCAGGGCGGTGAAACTTTCCAGGTACCCATTGTGCGGCGTGGCGGTCAAAAATAAATTGTGTTCAAAATGGGGGGAAAGCGCCCGGATAGCTTGCGTCCGTTGGGAGTCAATCGCAAAATGCCCGATCCCCGACGGCGCGACGTTGTGCGCCTCATCCACGACCAAAATATCATACCGGCGCGGATAGGCCACCTCCCCCGGCACCGTTTCCCGAAACAACCGCATCGGACGATCCCGTTTGAGAAAATCAATGGACGTGATCAACCGGGGAAAATGTGCCCAGGGATTGACATGAATCCCCCGACTCCGGCGCAATGCCTTCATCAGTTCGCTATCCACGATCCGAAATTCCAGCCCGAACTTTTCCCGCATCTGGTCCCGCCAGTGAATCTGCAACCCCGCGGGGCACACAATCATCACCGTCCGCGCCCGCCCCCGCACGATCAATTCCTGAATGACCAACCCCGCCTCGACCGTTTTTCCCAGGCCGACATCATCGGCAATTAACAAATTTGCGCGCGGCATTTGCACCGCGCGCACCAAAGGGTCTAGTTGATAATCTTCGATCTCAATCCCACTCCGAAACGGGGCTTGCAACGTCCGCACATCCGCCGACGAAACCGCGCCCCACCGGACCGCATTCAAAAACGCATCCAACCGCTCCGGCGTATCGAACCCCCGCACCTCCGGCAACCCCACCTTTTCATCAATCCGGGTCCCCGGCTCGATCTCCCAAATCACCTGCAACGTCTCCCCCAAGGCATCATCCTCAATCGAATTCAACGTGACAAGATGTTGGGCCACGTCCAAAGACTGGTAAAGGGGATCAGGCGGCAATGAGCTTTTTTGCACCTCCGCGACGACAAACCGCCGCTGGCGGACAGTGACAATCTGGCCTTGTTCGGGAATGGAAGTGAGTTGTGACCCGGTCATCTGCTACCTAAGACGCGAAACGCCCGACGATGCAGGTCGGGCGTGTTTTGGATAGGGGTTGCCCCCCTGCGATGTTCGTTTAGCGGAAGTAAAAAGTCTCCGTATGACGAGACAATCTTACATCAAAAATCCTTTTTCGGCAAATCAGATCAGGAACTATTTTGCGACAACTTTTTTACTCGTTATTGGCCCCAAAATAGCCGGTTTTGCCCTTGGTTTAAGCTTTTGTTGTCGCACCACGCCTCTTCTGCGAGGGTATTTTGAGGGTGAAGGGTATTCCTATGGAGGGTTATTGAGGCTCGTCTTGTTGTTTTGGGGCTATTTTCTGTTTAAACGAAGCAATATATCCCGACATTTCCTCTTGTTCTGGCTCTGATTGAGGGACGTTTTTCCAGAAAGTGAGGGATTTCTCGGCACATTCAAGCGCCTGCTCAAATTTAGAAGTTCTGGCATAGAAGCCGGTTTTGTATTTCCAGAAACGCGCGAAAGCATCCTGTGCTTGGGCTTCTTCCTGATAACGTGCCAAGATTTCCTCAATTTCATCGAAGAGGGCTTGGACGCGGGCGATTTGCCCGCTTTCTAAATAACAACCAATTAATTCGAGGCCAAGCCCGGCTTTTTGAAAAGCCGAAAGCTCCTGGAAAGCCATTAGGCTTTCGTAAAACTTGATCGCCATGGGATAGTTTTCCGCATTACGATAACAACTGGCCATTTTATTCAGGACTTCGATTTGGGCGATTGAGTTAGAAATAGTATAGGGAATTGTCATCGCGAACCCAAAACATTTTATGGCGTCAGGATAGTCTCTCCTTTCATCATATATTTCACCCAACAGAAGGAACTTCTCGTAAAGTAAAAAATGTCGTTTGGGGTGGTTTATCATCCATACTTGAGGATGTTGTTCCAGCGCTTTTAAAGCGGCATCTAATTTTTTCTCATATAAATCGCAACGCGCGATCCCCAAAAGAGCCTGCGCTTTGTGAAAAGCGGATCCGGGTTCCAAAATACTAACAACTTTCACGTGGCTATTTACACTCTGATAGTATTTTCTGGCCTGGATGATGTCTTTTAATGCTAAAGCCACATCGCCCTTGGCGTTATTCAGCCAAAATGTGTAGTTTTCGTGTTTTCCCATTTTCGTGGGCAAGGTTTCGATGAATTTCTTCGCCTGTGCCCCGCTTCCATCGCTTGCCATCCAAGTGAGGACCATCCCACTTAATTCAGCCCCTTCTTGCCAGGTTCTGGCGGTCATGAGTTCCTTAATCACGTACCGCATATCCTCAAAGTGAAATTTTGCCAGGTGCGGAAATCCCTGCTCCGCGTATTCAGCATATAGGCCTGTTACGAAAGCCGAGATCACATTTTTGTGCAGACGGGACAAAGTTGTTTTTTCCAGGGTGGATAACTTCTCTTGAATATATGGATGAAGTAAAGCATGGAATCTGACAAATTGTTTGTTTTCGATGAGGACTGTCTCAACAGAGCTGTAAGCTTTTAAGATAAGAAGCCATTTATTACTCAAAACCGGGTCAGAAACATTAGCAACTTGATCAAGCAAAGCTTTATGAATCAGCCGCGTCTGAAATACGCCTGTCGCCTGAAAATATTGGGCCGCTTCCGGGTATGCTTTCTCGAGAACTGACCAAGTCAAATCAAAACAAGCCTTTAAACTGCTATATCGTCGTTTAAGAGAAGAAGGGTGATCGAGTACGTCCAGGGGTTTTCTTTCCAGACTAGCCCAAATCTCAGCCCACGAGAGGTGTTGTTCGAGATGGAGGGCTTTCAACAAAAATAAGGCGAGGGGAAGGCCCTCCGTAAATTGGAAAATCTTCTCCACCAGGATGTCTTTACTGCCTAAATACTGGACGCATTGTGCGTTTGTAAAACCTTCCACCTTAATTTGTTGCAGCGCACGATCCGAATGCAAGTCAAGGACAGAAAGATCATAGCGGCTGGTGACGAGCATTTTGCTACTTGCCCCCAACAATTTCCGCCATTTTTCAAACTCCCCCACTTCATCCAAGCCATCCAAAATAAACAAGATGCGCTTGGTCCGGGTAATGTTTTGGATTTTCCGCTCAATGGCCGCGAGGGAATATTCTGGAGTTTCAAGTTGTGTGCCAAATTGCCGAAGGTTATCCTCATAACTGTTCTTATCCAGCGCAAGCCAATAAAAATCATCAAATTCGCTATTCAGCTTGACCCATTGGTGCCAGAGTAAATGCTGAGCGATCGCAGTTTTCCCAATGCCTCCTAAGCCCGTCAGCCAGACCACATGATTGGGGTCACTTAATTTAAGCAGTTCAACAATGGCCAACTCTTGTTCACGGTCAAGATAATATCTGGGGATAGGGCCGACAAACGAAAGCTTGTAGGTGCGTTCCGCTAACATGTAATAGGTTTGCAGAGCCTCCTGATTCTCTTTGAGGACTGTGGCTGGCCAATACTTTTCTAGCCAGGTCTGCATCTGTGCCCCAGTAATAAATTTCGTGGCGAGATTCTTCAAAAATTGTTCATGTTTTTCAGGCGAGATTCCACGCCCTGTTTTGTCCGGATCTACATTGGTTGAGAGATTCACTTTTGCTAAAGTTCCTCGGGACATTCCAAGCTTTCGTTCAAGGTCGTTGACTGAATTTGTTCCGAACAACACATGCAACTCGGCCCAAGGCAAAAAGGGAGTGTGTTCAGGGGAAATGGGCGTTAACTTTGAGGACGTAGAAGGCATTTTGAGGACGCGAAGGGCTCTGTGCCGCGAAGAAAGCTAAGAGAATAAGGGCAATACGAAATTCACGTGATTTTATCGTAAATCCACCCCAACCGGCTACCCGAACGTGCACATCGGGGTAAGCGGTCATATAAGGTTAACTGTGAATACCCCTTCTATAAATCTCGATTTTCCGGAAAAATCGAAACAACTGAATAGAATTGAACGGCAGGCGGTCCCGATGGATATGCCCAAGCCCTTACTGGAATGGCTCGCCCGCGTGCTTGGGCGGTTACGTGCGACCCCAATTAACCCCGAACCCTAAACCAGTCCATCTTCTCATTCCAAAATGGGCTATGAAGATAGGCGAGGGTATCGCGGGTTCTCACATGCTCGGGACCGCCCTCGGCGAAAAAGCGCGTTTCTTCTAAGAATACAACCGCACCTTCTCACCTTGCTGGCTTGGTGCATAACCACCGGGCAGGCCTCATTTTCACAACCTATAAAAATGGAATATTTCCCTGGGAGGTTCCGGTGGGAAGAGACAATCCTGCCGGAAGCTTCCTCTAAAATGATTATCCAATTTCCTATTTTACGAACCCAATGGAGTACATCTTATGTTAAACAAAATTAAATCAACTGCTCGAGCAAACAAAAGCCAGAAAAACGTGTTGGAAGATAACCTTGTCCGACATACCATCCCTCACCTTCTTAATGAACATCAAGAAAAGCTTTTCTTAAATTCAACAGGCCTCCCCGGTAAAGGGATCGCTTACCTCCGAAGCGCCAGCATTACAGACGGCGTGCTCGCCCTGGAAACCCAACTCCGGGACATTCTCACCCGCGCTGAAGGCGAAAATGTGGAGATTGTGAAAGTGTTTACCGATGTTGGGGTCTCTAGCTATAAACACAAGTACTTCCCGGGCTTTTCACAATTGCTCGACGCGGCAAAACATAACCCGTTCGAGTTTTTATACATCGATAGATTAGATCGTCTCTCCAGACGGTTTGAATGGGCTATTGAGCTCATGAGAGAACTTCAAGCATCCAACATCAAGGTGATAGCGACTGCACAAAATTTTGACTTAAATGCGCGAGAAAGTAGACTTGCCTTCCATTTATTGAGCGCACATGCAGAACTTCTTGCCGAACTCCCGCATCGAAAGCCACGAACCGGCACCCCAAACCTTAAGGCGTTGCCTCTTCAGGCAACCGTGTAGGAGGCTTCGTGCGGGTCTGGCAGGATAAAAACCAGACCCGCACGAGATAATTTTTTCAATCACCGCCATGATAAACCACTTGGAGTTATCCTCATGTCCCTTAAAAATAACGTTCAATTCCAAATCAAACAAAAGCGCGAGAATTTAACGGAAGAAAATCCCACTACGCTCCCGCATCCAGCTAAGTTAGACGAGAATAGGCAAACAAGAAATATTCAGCGACAAGGTGCGTCCTTCTTCAGGCCATCCAACCCCGATGATCACCAGAGGCAATCCCCAACAGGGGAAGAAGCCAGTACAGAACTTCTCCACAAAATCGTGGACGAGTATATGGGTAAAATTCCTTTTTCTGAACTAAAAGATTACATAGAAGGTGCGGCTTACATCCGTTATTCGACGGCCATGCAAGATGACTCCTTCTCGTTGGAGGCCCAACTCCGCCAAATTGTGGTGCGCGCGAAATCTGAAGGGATCATGATTGTCAAAGTGTATGCCGATGCGGCGATGTCAGCCTATACAAAAAGATATCGCCCAGGGATTGAGCAGATGCTCGAAGATGCCGAAAAAGGGTTGTTCAAAATCCTTTATGTGCATAAGGTTGATCGCCTGGCCCGCAGGCTAGAGTGGTCCGTTGAGATTTACAATAAACTCAAAGCGGTAAACGTTGACTTCAGAGCAGTGGAACAAAACTTTGATCCCAAAACATCCGAAGGGAAATTTATGTTCCATATGCTCAGCTCACTCAGTGAATTTTATTCTGACAATTTAAGTCGAGAAACGCACAAAGGGAAACACGAACGGGCAATGCAAGGCTATCACAATGGCTGGGTTCCTTTTGGCTATCAAAGTGAAAAAGTTGATGAGCACAAGATGGCCGTCCCAATCCCAGAATTAGCGCCTATTGTCCGTGAAATGTTTGAGCGCTATGCTTCAGGCCTGTATTATGACCAGGAGATTGCCACTTGGCTCAATGAGCAAGGGTGCCGCACGCGCAAGGGCCATCGTTTTACCAAAGATACGGTCCGGCAAATCCTCCAAAATCCTTTTTACAAAGGGGACGTGCTTTATCACGGACAGTACTTCCATCAAGGCCGCCCCCACCGTAAACGAACGGGGGAGGTGGTCAAAGGCATCCACGTCCCTCTCGTAGATGAAGAACTCTTCAATAGATGTCAAAAAGTTCGGGGGGAAAAACGGCGTGTGGCCAATACAAAACAAACGACCCTGCGCGTTTACATGCTTTCCGGTCTAATCACTTGCCAGGAATGTGGGCGTCGCCTGCGTGCTCAAAGCGCCAAGTATGGCCGGTATTATCGTGAGGCTTCCCGTCTACTGGGGGTTAAGTGCTCCCAACACGGAAAAAGTGTTCGCGCTGATCTCGTCGAGGAACCGATTGCCGAACTCATGGACAGCCTCGTGCTCCCCGAACACTGGCAGTTGAAGTTACAAGAAATGCTTGAGGAAGGCCCTAAAAAGGTTGACGTCCAAAAAGAAAAAAAACGTCTCCAAGAAAAATTAAAGCACGTACGTGAAAATAATGAAGAGGGGCTTTATGACCATGAGCCGCATGTTTATCGGCAAAAGGTCGAGAGCCTTAAGAAGCAACTCAAAGACCTGGAACAAATCGCACCCCTGGAATATCAAAAAGCCGGGCAGGTTCTTGAAAATCTTCAACAAGCCTGGCGAGGGGCCACAGAAGAAGAAAGACAGGAACTCTGTAAAATTGTGCTCAATAAGGTAGTGTACGATTTCAAGACGAAACAGATTGTCAGCGTGGAGCCAAAACCTGAGTATGAGGTGTTGTTTCGGATGATGGAGAGGGGGAAGGAAGGATAGAAATAAATTTCCCGGATGGTTATGAAGTAGAGAGAAACCAAAATAACAGGCCAGGCATGTTGCCTGACCTGTTATTAATTAACCGCTTCCGCAGGAGTTGGTTTGAGGGGAAGAGCAATCGTCCATTGCTGGAGGCTGGATGGGGTGTGCCCTTAAAGAACCGGCAAAAACCGCGAGAGCGAGAGCTAAGTGTAAACATGAAAGTTTCGATAGGTGAGAAGCCCTTTTTCTAGGGAGAGTAAATGTCTCACCTATCAGAATTTGCGTGATTTCACTTAGAACGATTTGAAAGAAATTTTGAGTATTCATGTCGAGTCTCCGAGACGAGGTTGGAGAACTCGTTTTGCGGGCGCCCAGAGTCAAATTTGACCCTATCTAGATACTCAGCGTGTTTCTCAAGTTGTGAA
>WBZL01003220.1_pt1 | contig 15130 bp, 14 predicted proteins | sample 5204291 | NCBI WGS metagenome assembly WBZL01 (sample SAMN12344345, study PRJNA552823) | activated sludge metagenome | biome: Activated sludge suspended growth; feature: Nitrification reactor; material: Wastewater; isolation source: activated sludge from nitrification reactor of wastewater...
CGGCCGCACCTACGATCCCGAGACCCAGTTCTTCTACTTCCGCAACCGGTACTACGACGCCGACATGTGCCAGTTCACCACCGCCGACCCCCTCGGCTACGTGGACGGTCCCAGCATGTACGCCTTCGCAGGGAATGATCCGGTGAACCAGGGGGACCCGTTGGGGTTGGACACCTTGAGCGTCAATACCGCGACGGGTGCGGCGGAGGTGATTGACGGAGCCAGGCTCTACCAGATGCTGCGAGCAGAGGGTCTGAGTGTCGAGGAGGCGACGCGGTACGTCATCGTCGCCGGTGAGGGTGGTGCGCTCAACGTCGACCTGGCGCTGCAGATGGCGCCGACCATCGCCGCGGCCGGGCCGTTCATCAAGCGCGCGCTGGGCACCTCCGTCGCGGGCGGGGTCGCAGCCCCGCTGGCTCTTGAGGCAGCAGGGGCATGGGGCCTCGGCTGGCTCGGCACCCAAACCTTCGTCGGCGGGACAGTGGGCCTTTCCAGCCAGCTCGGTGGCGACGCGAGCACGGGGCACCTTGGTACTGCTGCGGAGTACAGGGATGCCATCGTGCTCGGCGCGGGCCTCAACGTCGTCGGTGGCGCCATCTTCCGCGGAATCGGCCTTGCCGGAGAGCTGAGTACTCTCGACGACCTATTTCTCGGTATCGATGACGCCTTCACCGAAGGCGCACGGGAGGGAATCGAGGGTCTCACGCCGCGGTTTGGAGGTTGGCAGGTCCCAGGGGGGACAGGGCCCAATCGGATCTACTCAGCTCGCGAGCTGATCCGCCGCGCGGAAGAGACCGGCCCCTTCCACAACTTCCCTGGATCGTTCGACAACGTGATCTTCTCGCAGGGTCAGCGAACGACCACGCCAGGGTTCTGGAGGACTCCCCGCCCGGGCCTCAGCAACGACTCGATTCAGTACCGCCTGCCGGGCAACATCAACGGAACCGAGGGGACGTTCGAGATCTTCGTTCGGCCCTCGGTTTCGGGTCGGACGGAAGTGATCACACACCGCTTCTTCAGGCCGAACTAGAGTACGCCGTGGTAGACGTTCATCGCGACTTTCCGAGCCAGTACCACGTGGAGCTGGAGGAGTTTCTGCCGCCCACCGGAGAGCGGGTCTTGTACTTCCCGGATCAGAAGTCGAGCGGCGGTGGAATCATCGTCAGCGTGGTCCCTGGCGAGGCCGAGCCTTGGACTGGTGTCTTCGTCCTCGGCCAGCTGGCGATGAAGGCCAAGAGTGGCGTCTACACGTGTCCGAACGACTCGCAGCTCTGCGTGGTAGCTCGGGGTGATGGCTACCTCGTCGATGTCAATGAGCCCACGAAATTCGAGCAGCTGAAGGCCTCGCCGATCATGGCGGTGCACGCCATTGTGGAACGGAATCTCCTGGTCTTCGCGAGTCCTTGGGAGCTGGTCGCCTACGGCCGAGAGGGCTTCGTCTGGCGGACGGGACGCTTCGCAGTGGAGGGGATGACGATCTCCGAGGTCACCCCCAACTACATTCGAGGGGATTGCGATCGCTTGCATCAGGAAGGCGCTGGCTTCTTCGTCGATCTGGAGACAGGAGTCGTCACCTGACGGGTTGCTTCTTCGACAAGCTTGTCGATCGAGGCGGACGCGGTCCCGCTCCGTTTCATCGAGCCGAAGCAGAGCTGAGCTCGGCGATCGCTTGGTCGGCTTTGTCCTTGAAGAAGCGGCCGATGCTCTCTTCGCGCTCAAGCACCTGGACGATCTCGCGAAGATGGCAGAGGAGCAGTACGCGCTTCAGGACGACCTTCCCGCCGAGGTCGATCGCCGGCCCTGTATAGCCGCTGGCGGAGATAAAGATGCCGCGCTGAAGAGGTGCCAGCCGTTTCCTGAGAGCCCGGCTTCGGCCGGGCTTTGGTGCTTCTGGCTTCAGGGTGCGCTGTATGCCTGCCTGGCTCGGGCATCCCGGATGAGCCCGTCAACGACGTAGAGGATCTTGTCTCGGTCGGCTGGGGCTAGGTCGTCGAGGGATCGCCAGCGCTCGATCATTTCCGGGTCCTTGAATGCTTGCGGCATCTCTTTGTCGCTGGTCAAAAAGTCCAGGGTCACGCCGAAGGCTTCGGCGAGCCTTCGGGCGACATCAACCGAAGGTGTGATCTCGGCCCGTTCATAGCGTCCAATGATGGCCCCGGAGGTGCCGACCTTGCTCCCGAGATCAGGCTGAGACCATCCACGCTGCTTTCGCAGCTCCAGGATTCGCCGGCCGAGGGTCTTGGATGTCGCCTTGTCTGTCATCGAAGAGTGCTCGAAGTCATCCGTTTTCAGCTCCTGGGACCAATCTAGATCACCAGAAGGTGATGGTCAAGCTGGATAGGGGCTTGACGAGTCGGCATTGATCTGTCACGATCGTCACCAAAAGGTGCTAGCAGCACCGGACGAGAAACTTTCCGTGACGGAGGATCCACCCATGCCCACCCGCCGCCTGACCATCTCCACTCTCCGCGAGCCGCGGCCGTCGCGGAATCTCCAGGAGTCCAAGCCGGACCGCGTGGTGCCCTTTCTCCGTCTCCGCGGTCAGTGGCTTTCGGATCTGGGCTTCGAGTGCGGCGAGCGTGTCCGCGTGAAGGCGGAGCCGGGGCGGCTGGTGATCGAGGCCTTCGACGGTGGCGAGGGGGCTTGAGCCGTGGCGCGGGTGCCGGCGGAGGAGGTGGCGCGGATCAAGCGCGAGGTGTCGGTGGAGCGGCTGGCGGAGGCGCGGGGGGTGAAGCTCACCCGGCACGGGGCGGACCTTGTGGGGCTGTGCCCCTTCCACGATGACAAGGAGCCGTCGCTGGTGATCACGCCGGCGAAGAACCTCTGGCACTGCCTGGGCGCCTGCTCTGCTGGTGGGGAGAAAGCGGGCGGGTCGGTGATCGATTGGGTGATGCGGGACCGGGGGGTCTCCTTCCGCCACGCCGTCGAGCTGCTGCGCTCGGACCTGCCGCCGGCGGCGGTGGTGGAAGCGAAGGGCTCCGAGCCGGCGCTGCCGGCGCCGGTGGAGGCGGACGCCGAGGACGAGGAGCTACTGCGCCAGGTGGTCGGCTTCTACCACGAGACCTTGAAGGAGAGCCCGGAGGCGCTGGAGTACCTCGCGTCCCGGGGCCTGTCGCACCCGGAGGTGATCGAGCGCTTCCAGCTCGGCTTCGCCAACCGGACGCTGGGCTACCGGCTGCCGGACAAGTCGGTGAAGGCGGGGGCGGAGATCCGCGGGCGGCTGCAGAAGCTCGGCCTCCTGCGCGCGAGCGGGCACGAGCACTTCAACGGGTCGCTGGTGATCCCGGTCTTCGACGCGGCCGGCCCAGGCAGCCCTCCGGATCAAGGCGGCCGGGTGGTCGAGATCTACGGCCGCAAGATCACCCACAAGCTGCGCAAGGGGACGCCGCTGCACCTGTACCTGCCGGGCCCGCACCGCGGCGTCTTCAACCTGCCCGCCCTCTCGGCGAGCCCGGAGCTGATTCTGTGCGAGTCGCTGATCGACGCCTTGACCTTCTGGTGCGCCGGCTACCGCAACGTCACCGCGGCCTACGGGATCAACGGCTTCACCGAGGAGATGCTGGAAGCCTTCCTCGGCCACGGCATCGAGCGCGTGCTCATCGCCTACGACCGCGACGACGCCGGTGAGACGGCGGCGGCGAAGCTCGCCGAGAAGCTGATCGCCGCCGGCATCGACTGCTACCGGGTGCAGTTTCCCCGCGGGATGGACGCCAACGAGTACGCCCTGAAGGTGACGCCGGCGGCGAAGTCGCTCGGGGTGGCCATCCGCAAGGCGGCATGGATGGGCCAGGGCGAGGCGCCGGCGGTGGAGCTGGGCGCGGTCTCCGCGGCCGCGTCCACGCCGCTGGCGGAGGCCTCCGCGCCGGCGGCAGCCACGACGGCTAAAGAAGAAGAACCCCCGGTTTCTCCTTTAGCTGCCGAGCCGCCGGCGACCGAGAGCGCACCGGCCAAGGCGGCGTCACCGCCCCCGCCTCCGGCCGAGGCTTCCCCGCTACCGGCCCCGCCACCGCCGGCGCCGCCGGCGGTGGTCAAGGAGCAGGAGGTGGTGATCTCGCTCGGCGATCGCCGCTACCGGGTGCGGGGCTTGGGCAAGAACCTGGCCTACGACGTGATGAAGATCAACCTCCTCGCCGACCGCGGCGAGGCCTTCCACGTGGACACACTGGATCTCTACTCGGCGCGCCAGCGGGCGGTCTTCCAGAAGGCCGCGGCCGGTGAGCTGGGCATCGACGAGGCGGTGATCAAGACGGATCTGGGCAAGGTGCTCTTGAAGCTCGAGGAGCTGCAGGACTTGGCAGTACGCGCGGCGCTCGAGCCCAAGAGCGAGGCGGTCGAGCTGTCGGACGCCGAGAAGGCGGAGGCGCTGGCGCTGCTGCGGTCGCCGGAGCTGCTGGCGCGGATCCTCGAGGACTTCGAGCGCTGCGGCGTGGTGGGCGAGGAGACCAACAAGCTCATGGGCTACCTGGCGGCGACGTCGCGCCTGCTCGATCGTCCGCTGGCGGTGGTGGTGCAGTCGTCATCCTCGGCCGGCAAGTCGGCGCTGATGGAGGCGGTCCTGGCGCTCTTGCCGGCCGAAAGCCAAGTCAAGTACTCGGCGATGACCGGGCAGAGCCTCTTCTACATGGGCGAGACGAACCTGTCGCACAAGATCCTGGCCATCGTCGAGGAGGAAGGGGCGGAGCGGGCGAGCTACGCCTTGAAGCTGCTCCAGTCCGAGGGCGAGCTGACGATCGCCTCGACGGGCAAGGACCCCTCGACCGGCCGGCTGGTGACGCACGAGTACCGGGTCGAAGGGCCGGTCATGATCTTTCTCACCACCACGGCGATCGACCTCGACGAGGAGCTGCTCAACCGGTGCCTGGTGCTCTCGGTCGACGAGGCGCGGGAGCAGACGCGGGCGATCCATCGCCTCCAGCGGGAGCGGCGGACGCTCGAAGGCTTGCTCGCCGGCAAGCGCCGGGAGGCGATCGTGGCGCTGCACCAGAACGCCCAGCGGCTGCTGCGACCGCTGGCCGTCGTCAACCCCTACGCCCCCGAGCTGACCTTCCTCGACACGCAGATCCGCACGCGCCGCGACCACGAGAAGTACCTGACGCTGATCGACGCCATCGCTCTCTTGCACCAGCACCAGCGGCCGGTGAAGCGCGCTTCGGTGGCCGGCCGGCCGGTGGAGTACGTCGAGGTCGAGCTCGGCGACATCGAGACGGCCAACCGGCTGGCGCACGAGGTGCTGGGCCGCTCGCTCGACGAGCTGCCGCCGCAGACGCGGGCGCTCCTGGGCAAGCTCGACGAGCTGGTGTCCGTCGAGTGCGAGCGGCTGGAGATGGAGCGCAGCCACTTCCGCTTCACGCGGCGGGAGGTGCGGGAGGCTTGCGGGTGGACGTACCCGCAGGTGCGGGTGCATCTCGATCGCCTGGTGGAGCTCGAGTACGTGCTGGTGCACCACGGGGGCCGGGGTCAGAGCTTCGTCTACGAGCTGCTCTTTGCCGGTGGTGGCTCCGACGGCGCGCCGATCCTGCCGGGGCTGATCGACGTGACCAGGCTCCGAGCGGCAGGTACGACGCGAAGTTTGAGGGGTCCAGAAGGCGGTTTGCTGGGTAGCGAGGCCGAGCTTGACCCGCCATTGACCCCCCATTGCTCCCCCATTGAGGGGCCATTGCTGGGTGAGCTTTCTCCTTTAGTCGCTGACACTTCCGCCGAGAATCAGCCGACTTCTCCAGAAAATGCACATCTGGAGGCAGGAGAGAAGGGCGCGTCGCATCGTAAGTCTGATCGTCGTACCGATCTCGGCCTCGGCCTGGCGCTGGAGGCGCGCTGATGCCGCGGCGGGGGGCGAAGCTCCCGCGGCCGGTCCTGGGCAATCCGGCCGATCCGCGGGGCTTCGCCGTGCTCACGGCGGAGTACCTGGAGTGGATGCGGGTGAAGAACTACGCCCCGCGCACGGTCGAGAACCGCGAGGTCTACCTCGGCTTCTTCCTCGTCTGGTGCGAGGAGCGCGGCGTTTCCCGGCCGTCGGAGGTGACCAAGCCGATCCTGGAGCGCTACGCCCGGTGGCTCTACCACTACCGGAAGCCCGAAGACGGCCGGCCCTTGAGCTTCCGGGCGCAGCACTCGCGGCTGGTGCCCGTGCGCGCCTTCTTCAAGTGGGCTGCCCGGGCGAACCACCTGCTCTACAACCCGGCCTCCGAGCTGGAGCTGCCGAAGCTCGAGCACCGGCTGCCCAAGGCGGTGCTCACCGCTGGCGAGGCCGACCAGGTGCTCAACCAGCCGGACACCGCCGACCCGCTCGGGGTGCGGGATCGCGCTCTCCTCGAGGTCTTCTACTCGACCGGGATGCGGCGCTCCGAGCTGCTCGGCCTGGGCCGCTACGACCTCGACGTCGACCGCGGCACCGTGATGGTGCGCCAGGGCAAGGGACGCAAGGACCGGATGATCCCGATCGGCGAGCGGGCGCTCGCCTGGATCGACCGCTACGTCACCGAGGTGCGGCCGTCGCTGGTGGTCGAGGACGACGGCACGCTCTTCTTGACCAACGAGGGCACGCCTTTCACCCCGAGCCGGCTGACCCAGCTCGTGCGCGGCTACGTGGTGGCCGCCGAGCTCGGCAAGAGCGGCGCCTGCCACCTCTTCCGCCACACCATGGCGACGCTGATGCTCGAAGGCGGCGCCGACGTGCGCTTCATCCAGCAGATGCTCGGCCACGCCAAGCTCGAGACGACGCAGATCTACACCCAGGTCTCGATCTGCAAGCTCAAGGAGATCCACACCGCCACCCACCCCGGCGCGCAGCTCGGCCGGCGGTCGGCGTCGTCGGCGGCGGACGAGGGCGACGAGCCGACCGCCGAGGACGTGCTCGATGCGGTCGAGGCCGAGGACGACGAGGAGGACTGACCCACCCGCCCACCCGCTGTGGTCCGGCCCGCCCCGGCCCGAGCGTCTGCGAGTGAGGCGGCCGTGCCCTCCGGGCGCCGGCCCGGAGCGGGGCTTTTCTCAGGTGAGAGGAAGAGGCTTCGAAAGCTCGCCCCAAGCTCCGCCGCGGCGGCCGTCCCTGCGGGCACGGGCCAGCCGCTCCGGGCAAGGGCCGCGCCCGCCCCCGCGGTCACGTCCCTTGCAGTCTCCGCTGTCCGATAAGGCGCCTTATCCGACCTGGCCCTCGGTCGCCGCGGCTCCGGGCTTCGCCTTTACATAATCGAGGACTATGCAAACTTGGGGCGAGCAAGGCCGTGGCCTGCCGGGGCTTGCGGCTTCGGCACCGTGCCCCGCTCCGGGCCTCCTTGCCGAGCCCCACCGGCCGTGCCCTGCGAAGGCTCGGGCCTCCCGTCCGCCCCCTCAAGGGGGCTCCCCCTGATCCGGCGCGCGGGTCCCTGCCCGCGCTGGGCCTCCTCCCGACCCCACGCCCGGCGGCGGGTCTTCCGCTCCTGCGCGCGGCGCCGCCCCCCGCACTCCCGCCCCCGTCGCCGTGCTCGGGCTCCAGCCCCGCCACCACCCGCCCGAAGACTCCCCCCGGCCAAAGGCTGCGCCCTTGGCCTGCACCACCCGCCCAAGACGCGCAGGGTGGCTCCGGCGGCTGCGCCGCCTGCGCCACCCTGCCGAAACCCCCACCCGCACCGGCCAGCTTTCCTTCTTTAGCCGCTGTCTCGAGCCCGACCGGCGTCGTACAATGGCTCGGTATGAAGCGAGCAGCTAAAGGAAGAAACCTCTGGGCGCTGGTGCTCGGCCTGGCCGCCGTGCTCCTGGCAGCGGCGCTGCCGGCGCCCGCGATCGCGGCGGCCGAAGCGCCGAGCTACGCGAAAACTCGCGTCTGGGGTTTCGAGGTCCAAAACCCTGCGGGCGTCGGGGCCGAGCGTGCCTTAAGTGCAGACGGCACTAGGGGATACGGCGAGTCTTACGACGCGATGGCGTCGGGCTATCCCCTTGTCCCAAGGGGGACAGGGCTCGCCGATGATGCCCTGCAGCATCTCACCAGCAGCCAGCAGAGGTCGATTCGTTCGCTGGAGAAGCGGATCGCTGAGCATCTGAGGAAACTGGACGACTTCCAAGCGAACCCAACGGTAAGGCCTGGCATGGAGGGCCTGCCTGACGAGGTGATCAAGGCGCAGCAAGCGACCCGCATCCGGCACCTTGAGACCGAGATCCGGACCTTCCAGAACAACATCCAGAAGATCCTGAACGGAGAGCTGTGATGGCACCAGCGTCGGTGTTCTCGGAGCCCTGCACGTCTCTGCCTCGCATGGAGCGTCCGTTCGCCGTTCTGATGGATGCTGACGACGATGAGTGGATGGACAAGGAGCGAATTCGGGAGGTTGCCCTCTCCCTCCTCGACGCTGGTTGCCGGTACTTTGTGTGCTACGGGGAACGCTCCGAGGAGGTACACGATCTCTTTGACGACTGCATCGTCGAGAGAACCGTGCTCGGGGGGCAAGCCGACTACGAAGGCGTCATCACGACCTACCATACCGACGAGTCGGTGGCGGACGTTGCCGAGTTCTTCCTGAACTGTGCCTTGCCGGAGATGCGGGGAGCACTCGTCATCGCTCGGGACGGACAGAAGTGGTCGGAGGCCTTGAGCAAGGCGTCCATCGACGGCTGATGCCCGCCCAGCCGGTCGGGCGCCTGCGGGTCCCGGGCTGGTTCATCGGGCCTGGAGGATGAAGACGAAGACGCCATGACCACGAGACCCCATCTTCTGCTGCTTTGGGGGCTGGCGTGGCTCCTGCTGTTCGTCGCAGGCTCCGCCTCGGCATTGAGCGGGACCGTCACGCTGGCGAATGAACTACATCTCTGCGACGCTGTCACCCACGAGTACGACGCCGTCGATACAACGTGCGGGTACCCCCAAGAGGGCGCAGTTGGCCACGAAGGCCCGTACGACGCCGTCAGGCACTTGTGCGGCCGCGTGGTGGAGCCTGGTGCCGAGCCGGGATGGCCGACCGTCCCAAGGGGAACAACGGGGGCCGAGAGCGCCTTCCAGGGCGCGCAACTCCGGACCCATCTGAGACTCCAGGCTGAGTATGGCCAGGCCGGCGTCAGTGAGCTGGCAAATGGCCGGTTCCGCTATTACGGCGAGCTCCGGCCTCCAAGAACAGCAGGCGAAATGATCGGTCAGCGGACGGTCCGCGAGTGGGACCCCGCGACGGGTCTGGAACGGACCTGGCTTGAGACGGTCGACGCCGCTGGGAACGTACGGATTGTCCGGCCTGAGACCGGCGGCCCGAAGGTTCATTACCTCTTCGATGCAGAAGGCAACTACGTTGGCCAGCGTTGACGTCCCCCCACCCCCTTCCCGCGCGGAGGTGGATTCTAGGCTCGTCGAGCTGCTCGAGAGCAAGCAGTCCCGCGCGGAAGTGGCCGACTGGGCTTCGCAGTGGATTCGTGCTTCTGAGCCGGGGGTTGACGATCCTGCCGTCTGGAAGGCGCTGACCTGTTTGGTGGGTGCGGACATGATCACCACGGATCGGCCCTATCTCTATGAAGAGGTCGATTTTCGAGGCTGGCTCGAGGAGCTGCGGGCCAGTCCCTAGCGGCCGGGCCTGGTCTGAGGCCCATGCCGACCTACCCCCAGCGTCCGGCGAGCCACGTCACCGGCGACCGCGCGGTCCAGCTCTTCCTGTCGGCCTGCGATCCTGAGTGGATCGCTTCTCCGCTCCCGAAGGACTACGGCCTGGATCTCCGCGTGGAGGTGGCGCGCGGGCAGCAGGTCACCGGCGAGGAGTTCTTCGTCCAGGTCAAGGGCCGCGCCGGGATCGATCCCAACCGTGAGTACCCACCCAAGGCGCGGGTCAAGCAAGCCACGATCAACTACTGGCTCGGCAAGCTCCACCCGACGCTCATCGCGCTGGTCGACACCGACGATGGCGTCATCTTCTTCGACTGGCTCGAGCACGCCTACGCCGACTATCCGAAGGCGAAGGAACGAGACGGGTGGGTGCGCCTCCCGCTACGAAAGAACAGCGAGGCCCACGACTTCCACGCCGAGGTCGGCCGCTACATCGCGCGCTACTACTCGGCGATCCGCAAGGACGCCCAGGACCTCGCCCAGAGCTGGCACCTGACGCAGGTGCTCTTCCACGTCTCCGCGCTCTTCCGGGCGTGCGCGCGGATGGCGATCGAGTACCAGCGCCGGGACTTCGAGGACCCGGAAGAGGTGCGGCACGTCGTCGGCGGCTTCTACACGGTGTTTGCCGCTCACGACGAGCTGCTCTCCGCCCTCCGGGAGGGCCGGCTTGGCGTCAAGACCCCGACCCGCTCCCGACTCCTGGAGATCGTCACCGCCAAGCTGGCTCGCTACGACGAAGTCCGGGGAAAATTCTTCTAGCGCCAGAACCGGGTGCCGACCGAGGGCTACTGGCTCATCCCCATCCGCTATGCCGAGCTGATCGACTACCTGCTCCCCACCCTGAACGTCCTCCAGGACATCGAGGAGGTCCTCTTCCAGGCCCTCGCGCTGGGCAAGCTCGTCTGGGTCCCTCTCTCTGAAGGCGACTGACGCCAACCCTGCGCCCCTACATCCGTACTCACCTGGTAGGAGCCGCCGCAGCAGTGGCGGCTGTGGCTTGATGATCTCGGGAGGATTGCCGGTCGCCTGCACCGGGTAGGCGCCGCCGGCGGCGACCCCATCGAGGAGGGGGGCTGCTGGAACGGCTCGGTCGTGGAGAGTGAGTACGACGCGGCCGACCGGCTGGTGCAGCGCACGCTGGTGGCTGCGGCGGAGGGCGTGATCGGGCCGACCTCGGAGAGCTACGGCTACGACGGGCTGTCGCGGCTGATCGCGGCGTCGTCCGGCGGGGTGGCTTCGAGCTTCCGCTACGACTCGCTGTCGCGGCTGGTGGAGGAGACGACGGCGGGCCGGCGGGTGCGCTACGAGCTCGACGCGGTGGGCAACCCGCAGCGGACGGAGTATCCGTCCGGCCTGCAGGTGACGCAGGCCTTCGACGCTCTCGACCGGCCGCTGTCGGTCGCGATGGGGACGGACGGTACGCCAGGCTCGCTGGTGGCGAGCTACGGCTACCAGGGCCCGTATCTGCGTGCCTCGAAGGGCTACGGCAGCGGTCAGACGGCGACGAGCACGTTCGATGCGGACCGTCGTCTGCTCTCGCAGCGCCTGCCGGGGCCGGACGATGCGACGGTCTTCGAGGAGGCGCTGCGCTGGCGCCAGCGGCCGCTGCGGGACCTCCAGGAGCGCAAGGACTTGAACGGCGCCGGGATGCTGCTGGGCTACGACGCGGCCTCGCGCCTGACGGCAGCCGCCCCGGGCTACCACGGTGCGGACGAGCCGCGCCGCCTCGACACCAACAGCCTCGGGGCCAACAGCCTCGGGGCGAATTCTCTGGCCACGAAGGACCTGGCAGGGCTGCCGTCCCTGCTGCAGTTTGCCTACGAGACGGCGCAGCGGCTCTCGGAGTACAAGAGCACTGAGGACGGGATCGAGGAGACGTCGGCCCTGGCGGCGGACGGCACGGGCCGCAACCGGCCGGCGACGGCGGGGGACAAGACGTTTCGTTGGGACCGCAACGGCAACTTGATCGGGAAGCTCGCCGGCGACGACACACGGCAGTACGCCTACGACTTCCGCAACCGGCTGACCCAGGTGAAGGACGCTTCGGGCCAGGTGCTGGCGACCTACGCCTACGATGCCCTCAACCGGCGGGTGCGCCGCACGCTCCACGGGCAGCCGATGGAGGAGACGGTGTGGGCCGGCTGGCGCGAGGCAGAGACCTACTCCGGCGGCGCGCTGGCAAGCCGCCACGTCTACGGCGCGGGGCTCGACGAGATCGTGGCCTCGGAGGTGACGACGGCGGGTGCGAGCGCGGGCGAGCAGACGTATTTCCCGGTCTATGATTCGACCGGCAACTTGGTGATGATGACCAACGAGGCCGGCAAGCCGGTGGAGCGCTATCTCTACACGCCGTTCGGCATCGACAAGCTCCTGGCGGACACCACGCCGCCCCGCCTCGAGCAGCTGCGGCGGGTGGGTGCCGAGCTGTGGCTGGAGGCCTCGGAGGAGGTGCAGGCTTCCGTGCTGCTCGCGGCCAAGCAGGCCGGGGACGTGGCGCTCGAAAAGACCGGCACGGGCGAAGCGGTGCCCTTCGAGCTCAGCCAACCGGTGCTCACCGGCCCGGCCGGCGGCCGCCGGCTGGTGCTGAGCTTCCCCGGCCCGGCCGGCCCGCCCGAGGACGGCACGGTGCTGACGCTCACCCTCCCGGCGGCAGCCGTGCAAGACACCTTCCTCAACCCTCTGGCCGCGGACTTCACCCAGACCTTCACCTGGCACGGCGCAGGCGAGCCCACCATGGGCGCGGTCTACTTCGACGAGACGGCGCCGCTCCTGCTGCAAGCCGTGGTGCGCGACCGGCACGTCGAGCTGACCTTCAGCGAGGAGGTCTCGACCGCCGACCTCTCCGCGCTTGCGGTGGACGGCGAGCCCAGCAACTGGACGCTCGACGCCACCCGCTACCGGTTGACCTCGGACCTCTTGCTCGACGACGGCGAGCATTCGGTGAGCCTCGGTACGCAAGTGCAGGATCTCGCCGAGCACCACCTCGCCGATGCCTTCTTCGAGACCGTCACCCTCGCCGAAGGCACCGTCTCGAAGCGCTTCTACCGCGCCCCAAACCCGAGCGAGCTCACTGCCACCGAGATTGGCTCGCGCCACTTCTTCCACGGCCGCACCTACGACCCCGAGACCCAGTTCTTCTACTTCCGCAACCGGTACTACGACGCCGACATGTGCCAGTTCACCACCGCCGACCCCCTCGGCTACGTGGACGGCCCCAGCATGTACGCCTTTGCGGGAAATGATCCGGTGAATGGCGGGGACCCGTTGGGGTTGGCCTGCAGAACAGAACACGGCGGGAATAACCCTCTCTGCAACCCGACGGAAGGGCATGAGTACCACTGGGACACTCCGGCAGCCGTCTACGCTTGGGAGATCACGAAGGAGACGCTAGGGAACAGCCTGAGCCAAGCGCTCTTCCTCAACACCATCGCTGATACGCCCCATGTCGCTCTAGATCCAACTGCTACGACGGGCGAGAAGGTGCTGGCCCTCACCAAGGGAGGTGGTGCTGTCGCCTTCGATGTCGCAGGTGGTGCCATCATCTCGAAGGGCGCCGGCTGGATCGCCAGGACAAGGCCCGCGCAGTATCTACTCTGGGCTCTCGGGAAGTCGCGGCTTGGGCAGCGAGCTGCCAGCGTCCTCACGGAAGATGTCAGTGTGATTCTTCGCTGGGCGAGGAGAGAAGCAGGCGCTGCAACTGAAGCGGTGGGCGAGGTGGTCCCAGGGGCGGTACCGCGCGGCTTTTCCAGCGGAGGACAGTTTGAAGGCGCACTCACTCGATTTCGATCAGCCGCGGCAGTCGATGACGCTGTCATCGGCGTGCGTGGTAGTGCCGCGACCGGTGTTCGACATGGTGGAGGTCCGTTCGGTCCAGCCAGTGACATCGACTTCTTCATCGTGAGTGATGAGCTGTTCTCGCGGGGGGTAGCCGCTGGCGCCCGTCATACCGGCGGAGCTTTGAGAGTCGGGGATACACTGCGGTACTTCCCCGAACTCGCTACAGTTGAGGGTCAGCTTACGCAGGAGCTCGGCAGGAAGACTACGATTCGAGTCTTCAGCAGGCGAGGCTTTGAAGGGATCAAGACGGGAAGCGAGATCTTCTGACGAGGTGCCTATGGAGATCTATCTGAGGACGGTCATGAAGTTTGAGGAGCTTGCGGCCGCTGTCGCGCGAGCACTCAATGTAGCCTCAAGCAATCGGAGCCCGCATCAGACTGATCAGCGTCGAGATTCCATGAGCAGAGGAGGGACTTATTACCTGTTCGAGGTCCTGGGACTAGAGCTGCTCTTGATCCAGAACGCTGGAGAGGCACAGATACCCGAACGGTCGACGTGGCCATTCTACATAGTTGTGAATGGTCAAGACGCCGATGAGGATCTGCTCGTTGGCGTCTCCACTCATCTGGCCCAAGTGCTTCGAAAAGAGGGGCTTCAGGCTGAAGCGGACGACCTGGGAGCGTAGGGTGGGCTCGGCACGCCCTTCTTGTCCCAAGGGGAACAGCCGGCGCTCAGAGCGCTCTGCAGGCGGAGCGACTCAGGGCCAGCCTCTCCGCTCAAGAACTCGCCACCGCTCCTCGAGTCGGCAGCGGTCCTAAGGCCGATCCTCTCCACCGCGCCGGCAGCTTTGTCGTCGACGACGTAGCGCAGAGCGGAAGGGTGTTTCCTCTTCGTGGTGGGGACGGAGTGCAGCGGTCGCTGACCCAGGTCGAAGGCACGGCCAACGGCCAGAGGGGCGTCTTCGAGTGGATCGTTGACCCGGCTGGAAGCGTTACGCACCAGCGTTTCATCCCTGGCGGCCGGATCACGGGTTCCCCGAATCAGGTGCCTTGACGTGGAACCGACTCCGATCCCTTTCAGCTTCGTCCGAGATCGGCTCGGTCTGACCTGGGCTGATGTGGCTTGGGGCTCCCAGAGAGGTTGGCTGGACGCTGCCGGTGTGGTCGAGTACGCAGTCGCTCAGCTAGCCGGAGACGACGATGCCAGCCCGGCGCTGGTCGAGCTGGCGGGCCTCACTCGGTCGGAGTTCGCCAAGATGCCGTTCCTACTTGAGAAGGTCGTCGGTGAGGCCGGGCCTGAGACCAACCCTGATTCCGAGAGCAAGTGGCTTTATTTGGTCCTCGCGTGGATCTACGACCGCCGCGCCGAGCTGAGCGATCCGCTCGGCGTTGTCGAGCAACTCTACGCTGACTTTGGCTATCCCGCGGAGCTTCGCGGCTTCGTGCGCTACATGCCACCGGAGGATCACTACGAGCCGAAGGCGCACACGCACGCCGAGAACATCGCTCGACTATTCAGCAAGTGGGAGGAGTACCTGGATTCGTTTGCTGCGGCGCGGTGACCGGGGCCGCCATGCCGACCTACCCCCAGCGTCCGGCGAGCCACGTCACCGGCGACCAAGCGGTCCAGCTCTTCTTGTCGGCCTGCGATCCTGAGTGGGTCCCCTCGCCGCTCCCGAAGGACTACGGCCTGGATCTCCGCGTGGAGGTGGCGCGCGGGCAGCAGGTCACCGGCGAGGAGTTCTTCGTCCAGGTCAAGGGCCGCGCCAGGATCGACCCGAACCGCGAGTACCCGCCC
>WBZL01002055.1_pt1 | contig 15129 bp, 9 predicted proteins | sample 5204291 | NCBI WGS metagenome assembly WBZL01 (sample SAMN12344345, study PRJNA552823) | activated sludge metagenome | biome: Activated sludge suspended growth; feature: Nitrification reactor; material: Wastewater; isolation source: activated sludge from nitrification reactor of wastewater treatment...
CAATCCGCGCGAGCTCGCGGCAGAGATTATCCGGGCGCTGCCCACGAGCGCGCTCGTCTCCCGCGCGGAGATCGCCGGGGCCGGCTTCATCAATTTTCACCTCAACGCGTCCGCCAACCTCGACGAGCTGTGGCGCGTGCTCGAGGCCGGCGCGAAGTACGGCTGCAGCGCCGAGCCCGGAGGCGGACGCAGGGTGATCCTCGAATTCGTGTCGGCAAATCCGACCGGTCCGGTGCATGTCGGCACGGGCCGCCAGGCCGCCTTCGGCGCCACGCTCGGCAATCTCCTCGAGGCGACCGGTTACGCCGTACACCGCGAGTACTACATCAACGACGCCGGCCGGCAGATGGACATCCTCACGGTGAGTGTGTGGCTGCGCTACCTCGAAACCTGCGGCGAGACGCTCGAATTTCCGTCGAACGGCTATCGCGGCGACTACGTGCGCGCGCTCGCGCGGGCACTTCAGGCGGCCGCGGGCGACGTGTTCCGGCAGCCCGCCGCTGCGGTCCTCGCGGCGTTGCCGCCCGATGAGCCCGCGGGCGGCGACAAGGACAAGTACGTCGACGCAATCATCGAGCGCATGCGCGCCCTCCTCGGCGAAGTCGACTTCCGCCGTGTGCTCGATTTCTCGCTCGACGCCATGCTCGCCGACATCAGAACCGACCTCGCCGACTTCGGCGTCGTGTTCGACCGCTGGTATTCCGAGCGCACGCTCACGACGAGTGGCGCGATCGACCATGCGCTCGAAGTGCTGCGCGGCCAGGGCCGTCTCCATGAGAAGGACGGCGCGACCTGGTTTCGCGCGACCGAGTTCGGCGACGACGAGGACCGTGTCGTCGTGCGTGCAAATGGCGAGAAGACCTACTTCGCCTCCGACATCGCCTATCACCTCGAGAAGCGCGAACGGGGTTTCGAGCTCCTGGTCGATGTGCTCGGTGCCGATCACCATGGCTACGTCGCGCGCGTGCGCGGCGGGCTCGTCGCGATGGGGCAGCCAGCCGACTGCCTCGAGGTGATCCTCATCCAGTTCGTGAGCCTGTGGCGCGGCGAGGAGAAGATCCCGATGGGCAAGCGGGACGCCCAGTTCGTCACCCTGCGCCAGCTGCGCGAGGAAGTCGGCACCGACGCCTGCCGCTTCTTCTATCTGATGAGAAGCCACGACCAGCCGCTCGACTTCGACCTGGAGCTCGCGAAGTCGCGCTCGAACGAGAACCCGGTCTACTACATCCAGTACGCACACGCGCGTGTCTCGAGCGTCATGAAGCAACTCGCCGCGAAGGGCTATCGCTACGACGAGGCGGCTGCGCGCGCGAATCTCGGGCTCCTCGTCGATGAGCACGAGCAGGCCGCCCTCACTGCGCTCGTGCGCTATCCCGAAACCGTGCGCCAGGCCGCCGCCAACCGCACGCCACACACGCTCGTGCATTACCTGCGCGATCTCGCGAACGCATTCCACACCTGGTACAACGCCGCGACTTTCATCGTCGAGGATCCCTCACTGCGCAACGCGCGCATCGCACTCGCACTCGCTGTTCAACAGGTCGTGCGCAATGGTCTTGGCCTCCTCGGCGTGTCCGCTCCGGAATCGATGTGAGACCGACGGCGCGCGATTACAAGACGTTGCGTGGCGGCAGACTCGATCCTGGCCGCTATCGGCAGTTCGGCTATGGTCTCGGCTGCGGACTCGCCGTTGCCCTGCTCGTGTTTGTCGTGATGAACCAGCGCGCGCTGCAGGCTTCCGGCGAGCGCGAGTCGCCCCGCCCCGAACCGCGTGCCGCGGTCGGGACAGCCGACGCGGCACCCACAGACGACGAAGCGGCCGGCAAGCAGTACGACTTCTACGAGATGCTGCCGAAGTTCGAGGTCGTGGTGCCCGAAAAGGACCGCGAGGTGAAGCGCGACGCGCCGGCGTCCCTGGTTGAGCGGCCCGGCGTGTATGTCCTGCAGGCCGGCTCCTACCGCAACCAGCCCGACGCCGAGCGCGTGCGCTCGCAACTGGCGTTGCAGGGCATCCAGGCCGTCGTGCAGCGGGTGGCGGTCGACGCGGACGTATGGCACCGCGTGCGCATCGGGCCGATCGCCGATCTGAAGGAATTGAACCGCGTGCGCGACCGGCTGCGATCGGCGGACATCGACGCACTCGTCATTCGCGTCGGGGACTGAACATGGACGAAAAGCCCGCAAACCACCCGTCGTACGTCGCGCTCGCAGCATGGGCCACTGCAGCGGGGGCAGCCGTCTGGGTGCTGTCGCCGCTCATCACGCATACCGCGGAGCCGTGGGATTCCGGCTATGTGTACTGGTTCGGGCTCGTGCTGATCAGTGCAGGGCTTGCGTGGTACTCACGACGCCGCTCGGCGCTCGCGCCGATCCTGATCGGCCTGTGGCTCGGCCAGTTCCTCTATGGGTTCGTCTGGCTCGGCTTCGGCAATTTGTGGCCGCTTGGACTGATCGCGCTCGCCGTGTACCTGATCCCGGCCTGGATTGCAGCGCTCATCGTGTACTGGTGGATCGGCCGTGCTGACGCGCGAGGGTGAGCGCATGCGTTCCAGCGCGACCGCGATCCTGATCGCGGCCGCCGCGGTACTCGGTGCCTGCGCGACGGCACCGCCACCTCCCGCCCCGCCTCCGCCACCCGCTGAGGTCGCACCACCACCTCCGCCACCCCCATCGCCCACCGTGATCTCGATCGCCGCGGTCGGCGACATCATGCTGGGCACCGACTTTCCGCAGAACATCCTGCCGGATGACGACGGTGCCGGCTTTCTGCGCCACGTCACACCGATCCTGTCGGCGGCCGACATCGCATTCGGTAACCTTGAAGGCGTGCTGATGGATGGCGGCGAGCCGGTCAAGAAGTGCGGCGCCTCGACGAGCTGTTTTCTTTTTCGCACCCCCACCCGCTACGCGGCGTACCTCGCCGCCGCGGGCTTCGACCTCCTGAGTCTTGCGAACAACCACGCGCGCGACTTCGGCGAGGCGGGCCGTGATTCAAGCATGGCCGCGCTCGACGCGGTGGGCATCCGCCACTCGGGGCGCGAAGGCACCTGGGCCGAGATGACGGTGAAAGGCGTGCGCGTCGCGATGATCGCGTTCACGCCGAACGTCGGTGCAAACTCACTCAACGATCACGACATTGCGGTAGAGCGCGTGCGCGCGCTCGCCGTCACGAATGACATCGTGATCGTTTCGTTCCACGCAGGCGCCGAAGGCGACGGCGCGGAGCGTCTCCCCTTCGATCGCGAGTATTATGTCGGCGAGGATCGCGGTGATGTCGTGTACTTCGCGCGCGCGATGGTGGACGCTGGCGCCGACCTGTTGCTCGGCCACGGCCCGCACGTACCGCGCGCGATGGAGCTCTATCGCGACCGGCTGATCGCCTACAGCCTCGGCAACTTCGCGACGTATTACGGCATCGGTGTCGAGGGCAACCGCGGCATCGCACCGATCCTCACCGCCCGTCTCGATGCCGACGGGCACTTTCGCAGCGGGCACATCGATTCGACGATCCAGTTGCGGCCCGACGGCCCCTCGATCGATCCGCAGGCGCGGGCGCTCGCGCTCATCCGGGAGCTGACGACCAGCGCGTTTCCCGACGGCGCACTGGAGATTCGCGCCGATGGGGAGATGGCGCAGCGTTGACGCCGACCCCCGGCGTCGGGCGGCGAGCGACGGGCAATGGGCCAGAGGCGTGCTTCGCGCGCCGAAGACCAGGTGACGCCTCTTGCCCGCCGCCCGCAGCTCGCAGCTCGTCGCCCATTGCTCGCCGCGCGAAGCGCAGCGGGCTCAGCCCGCCCTCACGACCACCACCTTGTCGATCCGCTTGCCGTCCATGTCGACGACCTCGATGCGCAGTCCGCGCCAGGTGACGATATCACCCGCCTTGGGAATGCGGCCGAGGCGCGCCAGCACGAAGCCGGCCACCGTGTGATATTCGCCCGAGGCCATGTCGCGTCGCCCGAGGGTGCGCTGCAGCTCGTCGATTGACAGGTGCCCATCGATGAGCAGCGAGCCGTCCTCGCGCGTGAGAATCTCGGGTCGCTCCCGGCTGCCGACGTCAGGCAGCTCACCTGCGATCGCCTTCAGGATATCGATGGGCGTCGCGATGCCCTCAACCACGCCGTACTCATCGATCACGACTGCGAGGTGTGTGCTCGAGCGACGGAACTGGTCGAGCATCTGCATCACCGTGATGCTCTCGGGCACGTGCAGCGCGGGCACGATGTCGTGCCCGGGATCGAGGCTGCCACGGCGCAAGGCCTCGCTGAGATCCGCGAGCGTCAGCACGCCGGCGAGCTGTTCGAGCGAGCCGTGGGCCACGAGAAAGCGCGCGTGACCACTCTCCTTCGCCTCCTGCCAGAGATTTGGCAGCGGTTCGTCCAGATCGAGCCAGACGATATCCTGGCGTGGCACCATCACCGCGCCGATCCGCTGGTCGGCGAGCGCCAGCACGCCTTCGATCAACCGCTTCTCGCTCGCGAGAAACACGCCGGAGCGCGTGCCCTCGGCGATCATCGCGCGTACGTCGTCTTCGGTGACCGACTTCTGCGAAGCCGCGGGAACCGGCACGAGCTTCAGAAGGACGTCGACGGCACCACGCAGCAGCCAGACGAACGGCGTCATGGCGAGCGAGAAGCCACGCATGACGGGCGCGACGAGGATCGCAAGACCTTCGGCGTTCTCGAGCGCGATGCGTTTCGGTACGAGCTCGCCGAGGATCAGGGTGACGAAAGTGATCACCACCACAATCGTGGCGAACGCGAATTCTTCGGCATATGCCATCGGCACGCCCCACGCTGCGATCACATCGTCGAGATGGGCCGCAAGGGTCGCGCCGCTGTAGACGCCCGTCACGATGCCGATCAGCGTGATGCCGATCTGCACGGCGGAGAGAAAGCTGGTCGAGTCTTCGAGGAGCGCGAGCGCGATCCGCGCGCCGCGACTGCCCTGTTCGGCGCGCGCCTGCAGCCGCGCGCGGCGCGAAGAGACGAGCGCCATCTCCGAGAGGGCGAAAAAGCCGTTCAGCAGGACAAGAATGAGAATGACGACGATTTCGGTTGAGACCATGATCCCGTCAGGTGACCGGGGAGCAGCCGAGCGTAGCACGGGGTCGCGGTGCGCTGCGCGCAGCGCAGCGCGGCGCGGGCCGCGGGCGACGAGCGACGGGCATGAGCGCTGCGCTCTGCTGCACGCCAACCCATCGCCGCGCGTCGCACGCTGGTCAGTACAAGATTGACGAACATCAAGCCACGATTCTCGCGCGTAGCCCGTCGCCCGTAGCTCGCCGCCCGCGCCCCTGCGAGAATGCCCGCGCAATGCACGAACCCGCCCGTCGAACGGTGCTGATCGCGGATGACCATCCGCTCTTTCGCGCGGCTCTGCGTCGCGCGCTCGAGGAGGCAGTCGGCGCAGCGGAGGTGATCGAAGCTGCGGATGTCGAGTCACTGCGCGCAGCGGCCGCGCGTGCGCCGGATACCGATCTCGTGCTGCTCGACCTGATGATGCCGGGCAGCCGCAGCTTCGCGCCGCTCGCGTGGCTGCGCAGCCAGCACGCGGGAATGGCGGTGATCGTCGTGTCGGCGAACGAGAGCGCCGCCGTGGCTCGTGCGGCGCTCGAGTTCGGCGCCGCGGGCTTCGTGCCGAAGTCGGCGCCACTCGGCGATCTCGTGACCGCGATCCGCACTGTGCTCGGGTTCGGGCAATGGTTTCCGGCAGCTGCGCTGGAAGATGCCGCCGCACACTCAGCGGCTCCGGCGGCGATCGCCGCGCGCCTCGCGAGCCTGACGCCACAACAGTATCGGGTGCTCGAACTGCTCGCGCTCGGCAAGCTCAACAAGCAGATCGCGGCCGAACTCGGCATCACCGAGCAAACGACCAAGGCGCACGTGTCCGCCACGCTCGCGAAGCTCGGCGCGCGCAATCGCACGCAGGCAACCCTCGTCTTCAAGTCGCTCGAGATTCAGGACGTCGCCCCGCTTTCCCTCGAGCGTTGACCGGCGCCGTGCGACACGACCCGTCGCAGCACGCCATGCAATGCGAGCGGCCGCACCGGCTTGCGCAAGCAGACACCTCCGGCGGCCTCGACTGCTTCCCGGGTCGAGTCTGTGCCATCGGCGGTAATCACGATGAGTGGCAGTTCTGCGCCCGCCTCTGCCCTGACTCTTGCTGCGACCGCGACCCCTGTGACCCCGTCGTCGAGATGAAAGTCCGCGATCAGGACATCCGGGCACCAACCAGCAAGCGCAGGCAGCTCCTGCTCCGAGACCGCCGCACGCACTTCGCATTGCCAGGACTCGAGGAGTACGCCCATCGCGCGCAGCACCGCGGCGTCGTTGTCGATCACGAGCGCGCGCACGCCGGCGAGCGAACCCACGGCACGCAGCTGGCGTACCGGGCGTGCGGCATGCCGGGCCACCGCACCAAGCGGCACCTCGAGGGCGAACATCGAGCCGCGGCCGGGGGTCGATTGGACGATGAGCCGATGTCCGAGCCGCCGCGCGATGCGATCGGCGATGGCGAGACCGAGGCCGAAGCCCTTGCCCGCCGCGGCATCGCCCGCCTTGGCGGCAGGTGCGCGATAGAACTCCTCGAAGATGCGCCCCAGCTGGTCGCCCGCGATGCCCGGGCCGGTGTCCCGCACTTCGATGCGGAGCAGCTCGCCCCGGCGGCGGCAGCCGATCAGCACGCCACCCTGCAAGGTGTAGCGGATCGCATTCGCGACGAAATTCTGCAGGACGCGCCGCAGCAGCTTCACGTCGCTGCGCACCACCGCCTGGCTCGGTCGCACGCGAAGTTCGAGCCCGCGCGCGCGCGCCGTGAGCGCGAACTCCGCGTCGAGCGCGCGGAACAGGTCCTGCACTGACAGATCGTTCACCTGTGTCTGCACCACGCCGGCATCAAGCTTCGAGATGTCGAGCAGGTCTGTGAGCACGCCCTCGGCCGAGCGCAGGCATTGCTCGATGTCACCGACGAGAGCTTTCTCCTCGGGACCGTCGAGCGTCTGCAACAGCGCACCTGCGAAGAGGCCCGCGGCGTTGAGCGGTTGCAGCACGTCATGGCTCGCGGCGGCAAGGAAGCGGGTCTTGCCGAGGTTCGCATGCTCGGCTGCTGACTTGGCGGCGGCCAGCTCCTCGTTCATCGCCGAAAGCGCACGGGTGCGCTCGCTGACGCGTTGCTCGAGCGCGGCTTCGATTCGCTTGTACTCGGTGACGTCGGTGTAACTGGTCACGAAGCCGCCACCGGGCATGCGGTTGCCGCGTATCTCGAGCACCGTGCCGTCGGGTCCGACGCGCTGATATACATAGTCGGTGCCGCGGCGCAGGTGGCTCATGCGGCGCGCCACGAGCTGCGCGGCCTCGCCTGCGCCCAGCTCGCCGCGCGCAGCGTTGAACTCGAGCACTTCCTGGATCGGCTTGCCGATGTGGAGGAGATCCGGCGGGTAATCGAACAACCTGAGATAGCGCTGATTCCATGCGACGAGCCGCAGCTCGGCGTCGACCACGCTGATGCCCTGGCTCACGTTCTCCATCGTGGCCTGCAGCAGCTCGCGGTTGAATTCGAGCGCCCGCGAGGCGCTGTCGACCATCGTGACGACGTCCTCGAGTACGAGTTCCTTGCCGGAAGCCGCCGCATCGATCACGCGGCGCGCGGACGCCGAGCCGATCACCGAGCCAAGGAGCCGCTGCGCCGACTCGAGTTGCGCGCCGCTCGCGCGCCGCCCGGGCGTGGCGCGAAACTGTGCAAAATGAGCCTCGGTGCGATGAACGCCGACGAACTGCGAGACGAGCACGTGCAGTTCCCTGAGCGTCAGCGCGCCATGGCGGGCACCGGAGTACTCGGCATGCCCCTCGTCGCTCGCGTCGATGAATGCCGCAGCCTGAATCCGGTCCACGAGCGTGCGGCGGGTCGCGAGAGAGCCCGCGATGAGCCCGACGGTCGTCGCGAACACGCTCGCCGCAAGCCCGTGCGCCAGCGTATTCACGCCTTCGACGCCGAGCAGTGCCGTGGGTCGCAGCCATGAAAGACCGAACGGACCCGCGGCCACGATCGTGGCCGGCAGGTGGCCCGCCGTCGCGAGCACGGGCACGATCAGGGTGTACAGCCACACCACAAAACCGCAGGCAAGCCCGATGAGCGCACCAGCGCTGTTCGCGCGTTTCCAGTAGAGTGCGGCAAACACGAGCGGCCCGAACAGCGCGACCGCTGCCATCGCGATCTCGCCAATCTCCGCGAGCGCCCCCGCGTAGGCGATCGAGCGGTAATAGAAATAGGCTGCAGCGAGCAGCAGCACGATCGCGACACGGCGCACGCGCAGCAGGAGTCCCGTGAGATCCTCGCGACGGCGCAGGCTCGGGAACAGCTGTAGCAGTGCCGGCATGGCGATCTCGTTGCAGATCATCGTCGAGAGCGCGATGCAGGCGACGATCACCATGCCGGTCGCCGCGGAGAGGCCGCCGATGAAGGTGAGGAGTGCGAGCGCCGGCTGGCCGCTCGCGAGTGGCAGGTTCAACAGGAAAAGATCCGGATCGGGCGCCGCGGCGCCGAACATCGCCAGCCCCGCGTTGGCGACCGGCAGGACGAAGATGCTGATCGCGATGAGGTACAACGGAAAGAGCCAGCGCGCGACGCGCAGGTCGCGCGGCCCCGAGTTCTCGACCACCGCAACATGAAACTGGCGCGGCAGACAGAAGATCGCGAGCAGTCCAAGCACGGTGAGCGCGAGATAGTGTCCGGCCGGGCGTGTCGCCTCGCGCAGCGCGCGCACCTGCGGGTCGGCAGCGACACGTGCAGCGAGATCCGCAGGGCCAGCGAAGAGGCCGAACGTGATGAACACGCCGACCGCCACGAACGCGCCGAGCTTCACGATCGATTCGAAGGCGAGCGCGAGCATCATGCCTGGATGGTGTTCGGTCGCGTCGGCGTGACGCGTGCCGAAGAGGATCGCGAAGATCGCGAGTGTGATCGCGACGTAAAGTGCAGTGTCGGCGAAGAGTCGGCTGCCGATACCCGCACCGGCGTCGAGGCCCGCGAGTGCGATGAAGCTGATGTCGATCGCCTTCAGCTGCAAGGCGACATAAGGCGTGAGCCCGCAGACCGCGACGATGGTCACGAGTACCGCGACGCGCGGATCGCGTCCGTAGCGTGCAGCGAGAAAATCGGCGATCGAGGTGATCTTCTGCTTGCGGCCGAGGCGGATCATCTTGTCGAGGAAGCGGGTGCCGAAAAGGAACAGGAGGATCGTGCCGACATAGGTCGGCGGCAGCCACCAGCCGAGCCGCGCTGACTGGCCGCCCGTGCCGTAAAACGCCCACGAGGTGCAGTACACCGAGAGGGAGAGACTGTAGACCCAGGGGCGCGCGGCGAGCCCGCGACCTTCGGCCGCCATGCGATCGCCGAGGTGTGCGACGACAAACAGCACGCCCACGTAGGCGAGCCCGACCAGCGCGATCAGCCACGGTGTCAGCATGCCACCGTTATCGTCTCACAAGCTGAAGAGCACTACCGCCAGTACCGTACCGAGCACGGGGACGATCACGGTGAGCATACCCATCGCGGGATAGGCCGCCGCGTACGATTCGCCGCAAATCGACCGGATCGTCGTGACAACATAGCCGTTGTGCGGCAGCGAATCGAGCCCACCGGAGGAAATGGCGACGACGCGGTGCAGGGCTTCGGGATCGACGCCCTGGGCGAGATAGTGCGGTGCGAGGAGCGGCAGCGCGATCGACTGCCCGCCTGACGCTGAACCGGTGAGCCCCGCGATCACGCTCACGGCCACCGCGGCACCGACCAGTGGACTGCCCGGCAGGCTTGTCATGGCGTCGACCGCCGCCTGGAAGCCCGGCGTCAGCTTGGCGACACCGCCGAAACCGACCACGGCGGCCGTGTTTGCGATCGCGATCAGCGCGCCGACCGCGCCCGCCGTTGCGGCCGCCGCCAGGCGATGCGCGTAGCGGTAGTTGAGCGCGAGAGCCGCGAGCACGCCTGAGCCGAGCGCAACGATCAGCGCCGACTCGGCGAGCCGCTTGTGCAAAATGAAGGAAACGACGAGCACCACGATGAGCGGTGCGAGCCCCCGCCACATGGCGGGAAGGTAGCGGTCGTGCGGCACGGGGTCCGAGGTACGCGCCTCGAAGCGCTCGCCGCGTGCACCCGCGAGGCGCACCGTGCGCACCAGCCACCACTGCCCCACCGCGAGCATGAAGAGTGCGACCACGAGGCTCACTTCCCAGCCCGCGTAGGGCGTCGTGCCAAGGAAGCGGATCGGGATCCAGTTCTGGATTTCGGGCGAGCCGGCAGACGTCATCGTGAACGTAACCGAGCCGAAAGCGACCGTCGCGGGGAGGAACCGCCGGGGCAGATCGGCACGCCGGAAGAGGCTCACGGCCATCGGATAGACCGAGAACGCGACCACGAAGAGGCTCACGCCCCCGTATGTCAGCACGGCGCACGCGAGCACCACGGCGCCCACGGCGTGTTTCGCGCCGAGCTTCGCGACGATCCAGTTCGCGACACTGTCGGCCGCGCCGGTGCATTCCATCATCTTGCCGAAGAGTGATCCGAGCAGGAACATGAAGAACCAGTTCTGCACGAAGTCGACGAAGCCGCGCATGTAGCTTGCCGTGAAGCTCGGCGCACCCTCCATCGCAAGCTGGGGAAAAATCGCGAATCCCGACAATGCGGCGACCAGCAGCGCGCAAAGTGGCGCCGCGATCAGCAGCTCGGTGCCGCGCATCGTCAGCCAGATGAGGAGCGCGAGCCCGAGCAGCAAGCCGAAAAGACTCAGCATAGGGCGCGCACGTTGCACTGTTGCACGACGGCCACACCATAGTACCAAGGTAGCAATGCGCCCCCGGCGGGAACGGGGTACGTTGCCGCACATCCGGAAAGAGGGGATGCCCATGACGATCAGAGAAGCGACACCGTTCGCGATTGCGGCGCTGGTGAGCCTTGCAGCGAGTGGTGCCGTCACGACATCGGCGCGCGCCCAGGACGTGGCCGAGAGCACCGGTCCTGTGCTCGAGGAGGTCGTCGTGACGACTCGCCGGCGCGAGGAGAATCTGCAGGACGTGCCCGCGGCCGTCTCCGCCTTCTCCGCCGATCAGCTGCGCGAGCTTGCGATCACGAACCTCGAGGACATCAACTCGCTCGCGCCGAACATCAAGGTGAACCCCGGCCGCGCCACGAGCAACACGATCAACGCGTATATCCGCGGCGTCGGCCAGAACGATCCGCTGTGGGGATTCGAGCCCGGCGTCGGCATTTATATCGACGACGTCTATATCGCCCGCCCGCAGGGTGCACTTCTCGACGTCTACGACGTCCAGCGCATCGAGATCCTGCGCGGGCCGCAGGGCACGCTCTACGGCAAGAACACGCTCGCGGGCGCGATCAAGTATGTGACGCGCGACATCGTCGGCGAGCCGGCGTTCGACGCGACCCTCGCGGCGGGCAGCTACGGCCAGATCGACATGAAACTGGCCGGTTCGCGTGCCATCGGCGAACATGTGTACATCGGCGCATCGCTCGCCAAGCTCACGCGCAACGGCTTCGGTGAAGTGGTCCCCGACGTCAACCCCTACCAGTTCAACCACGTCGGCGAGGATGTCAGCGACAAGAACATCCTCGCGGGACGCGCCGAGGTGAATTTCCTGTGGGGGGCTTCGAGTCGCCTGCGTATCATGGGCGACTTCGTCAAGGACACTTCCAACGTGCGCGGCGGCCAGCGCCTGAACGATGTGTTCGGCCCAAGACTCAAAAGCCGCTATGACGTGCGCAATGACATGCCTGTCAACGAGGAGAACTTCGAGAACAAGGGCGTCTCGGCAACCTATACGACATCGCTCAACGATCAGTGGGCGCTGAAGGCGGTCGGCGCGTATCGCGAGGGCGACGGCACGACGTTCCTCGACTTCGAGACGCGCAACGTCAACCAGTTCAACGTCCCGGCGAAATACTCGGATCACCAGGCAAGCGGCGAGCTGCAGGTGAATTACACGGGCAGCCGCATCAAGGGCGTCGGCGGTGTCTATTATTTCGACGGCACGGCGGCCGGTTCCTTCGATGCGGTACTCGGCACCTTCCCGCTCTTCGGCGGCCTGATAGGCCTCACGCAGGGATCCGTTGGCACCGAGAGCTTCGCCGGCTACTTCGACGGCACGTTCGCGCTGACGGATCGCTGGGATCTCAATTTCGGGGCCCGCTACAACGAGGACAGGAAGAACGCGCGCGTGTTCGTCGCGCAGTTCGGCGGGCAGATACCCTCGAATGGCAGCGTGTTCGATCCGACACGCCTGCCGCCGGGCGTATTCCCCCTCGGCGCACCGCAGAGCAACTACCGGAGTGAACGCAGCGACAGCGAACTGTCGCCAAAGCTCGGCGTCGACTTCCAGGTGACCGACGACGTCATGCTCTACGCCCAGTACAGCGCAGGATTCAAGAGCGGCGGCTTCGACATGCGCGGCAACGCCACGGTGTTCCCCGGCACGGTCAACGGCTACAAGCCGGAGTCGGTCGACAACTACGAGCTGGGCCTGCGTTCCACGGTGCTCGACGGCCGCCTGCGCTTCAACGCAACGGCCTTCTACGCCGACTACACCGATGTACAGGTGACGACGCAGCAGTTCGTGACTGTGATGGGCGTGCCGACGAATGCGACAGCGGTGCTGAACGCCGGCAAGCAGGTGAATCAGGGCGCCGAAATCGAGACCGTCTGGCAGCCGGTCGACGCTTTCACGCTCTCGACTTCGATCGGCTACCTCGACGCCGAATTCAAGGAGTTCTTCGCTTCGAATCCGGCGAGCCCCGGCACGATCGTGAACTATGCATCGGTCACGCCGGTGATCAACGCGCCTGACTGGACACTCTCGATCGACGCGCAGTATCGCTTCGATGTCGGCAACGGCAAGGCCACGGCGCGCGTCGGCTACCAGTGGCGTGACGACACCTCGATCGCCCCGCCGCCTTTCAGCCTGACGAGCCCGACGGATCAGCCGGCGTACGGCCTCCTCGATCTCGGGCTGTCCTACGTCACGGCTGACTCGCACTGGCGTCTCGCGGTCGATGCGAAGAACGTTGCTGACAAGTGGTACCGCACGGCAGGCTACGACTTCGGCACGACAGGCACGTTCGCGAACGTGAGCCAGATCGGCTACTACGGTCCGCCGCGGACCTATACGTTCAGCGTGCGGTACCAGTATTGAGAAAGTGGTGCCGGGTTTTCGGTTATTCGGCCATTCAGGGCGGGATGGCGAGCTTCCCGCCCTCGAGGGTGATCGCGTCTGCGCCGGGCGCCGCCTGAATCACGCTGCGCACGACCTGACTTGGCGGTAACGGCCGGCTGCTGTCGCGCAGGCGCGACGCCATCAGGTCCATCGCGAACTCCAGGAACGGCTGCATCGCAACATAGTGCCCGGTGAAGCCGGGGAGCGGCAGGAGCGCGTCAAAGTGCTGGCCGCGCTCGATTTCGTAATACCGAATGCCCGCATCGGTGCCGCCTGCGGCCATGCTCGCGGCATAGTAAGGCCGCGAAGTGTGGTTGACCGGGATGAGCCCGTCGCCGCGCCCGTGGATCACGATCAACGGCCGTGCATCAATACCCGGGTGGGCCGCCACCGCATCGATCCCTGGTGCAAGCCTTGCGCGCAGACCGCGCAGGCACAATGCGAGGTCGATGCTGCCGAAATTGGCGGCGCGCAGCACGCCACCCTCCCCCGGCATCACGAGGTTGATACCTGCCGTCGGCGCAATGCCATTGCTATCGGTGAACATGCGTGCGAACTCCTCATCCGTGAGTACACGCGGGGCACCTTTCGCGTCAGTCGCACTGAAGCTCACACCGCAGGGCAGCTCATCAGGCGCCATACCTGCGTAGGCGGCCGCGTACGACACCCCGATCGCACTCCAGAGCGAGGTGTGCACATTCGCGTGCCCGAGCCGCAGCGCCTCGGGGAGGATGCCGAGCGAGAGGAGTCTGTCGCGCGCCGCACGAGCGAGCGCTGCTGTATCGCCAGTTGTCGCCGCGATCTCGCCACGCGCGGCAAGGTCGCGGCACCATTGTTCGAGTGCCGGCTTCGCGGTCGTGGTCGCGGCGAGAAAGGGTGCGGATTGGTCTTCGTCGGCGAGCACGGCGCATGGCTGCAGCAGCAGGTGCGCGACGACCAGATCGTACAAGGGCCGTGCCTCATAACCGAAAACCCGCAAGCCCGGCACCGGGATGTTCGGTTCGGAGACTACCGCGCCGTCGATCCAGCCGGCGGAATCGAGCTCCATGGCGCGCAGCACGGCGCCACCCCCGTTCGAGATGCCCGACGCGATCACGACAGTGTTGGCCGGCGTGAACGGCGTTACGCGCCCCGGGTATTCACCGTTCAGGAGCTCGAACGCGACATCGATCGCCTGCAGCAGATACTCCCCCCAGTGCGTCTCGACATTCATGCCGGAGTTCGCGTGACGGAAGAGCACCGCGTTCGGCCGCCTGGCTGCGAGTTTCGCGACCGCCGCCGCATCGGGCGCAAATGACAACAGTGGATCGCCCGCCGCGCCGATCGTGCCGTCGATGCGCAATCCGCGGTTGCTCGCGACGTCGAAGACTCCGCTACCTGTACCCTTGTCGGTATGCACGACCGCGCAACCGTGGCGCAGACCCCACACGCCCGCGGTCGGAAGCGCGCCGTAGATGCCCCGTGAGCCGGAACTCGCCACCGCGATCAGGCAGGGATTCGCCGCGTCGAAGTCGCGTGGGATCTGCAACATCGCGGTGGATGCGCCCACGGAAGAGTGCAGGCTGACCAACAACTCGACACCCGGCACCGCGGGTCCGCCGCCGGGCGCATCGCGCAGATCGACGAGGCCGCGATAGTTCGTGTAGATCGCCCGGCGACGCAGTTCGCGCGCGGTGGGATGGCGCGGATCGGCGAAAGCGGGCGGCGCGCCGAGGAGCTCCGCGGTGCCGAGTCCCGCGGTCAGCAGATCGTCACTGGTCCCGTCGAGTTCGTAGCGGATCGGCGCGCCGATGCGCTCGGCGCGATAGACGCCGGTCGGCCCCCCGGACGAAGGCGTCGGTGATGTCATGGCACAGCCGGCCAGCAGCGCCCCGACAAATGCCGCGGCGGGAGCAACAGGTTTATG
>WBZL01003222.1_pt1 | contig 15126 bp, 15 predicted proteins | sample 5204291 | NCBI WGS metagenome assembly WBZL01 (sample SAMN12344345, study PRJNA552823) | activated sludge metagenome | biome: Activated sludge suspended growth; feature: Nitrification reactor; material: Wastewater; isolation source: activated sludge from nitrification reactor of wastewater...
GCCCCGGCCCCGGCCGCGAGTCGGCCGTCCGCGCCTTAAATGCTTTGGGTATGAAGATCACTAGCATCACCGACATCACGCCGGTGCCCCATAACGGCTGCCGTCCGCCGAAGCGCCGCCGCATCTAAGCAATAGAAGGAGTCAGACAAGTGGCCCGCAATCTCGACGCCAAGTGCCGTCAATGCCGCCGTGAGGGTGAGAAGCTTTTCCTCAAAGGCGAAAAGTGTTTTACCGATAAGTGTTCGATCGAGCGCCGCTCCTATGCGCCCGGCCAGCACGGTCAAAAGTCCGGCCAGCGCCTGTCCGGCTACGGCCAGCAGTTGCGCGAAAAGCAGAAGATTCGTCGTACTTACGGCGTTCTGGAGCGCCAGTTCAGGAAGACCTTCGCCGAGGCCGAGCGCAAGAAAGGCCAGACTGGCGAGAATCTGCTGCAATTGCTCGAGTCGCGCTTAGACTCCATCGCCTATCGGATGGGATTCGGTGCCTCGCGCGCTGAGGCGCGACAGATCGTCCGGCACAATGGCGTTCTGGTCAACGGCAAGCGTGTCAATATTCCGTCCTATAGCCTGCGTCCGGGCGATGTGGTTCAACTAACCGATGCGTCGCGAGGTCATCTGCGTACCAAGGCGGCGCTTGAAGCTGCCGACGCCCGCGGGTTCCCGGAATGGTTGGAAGTGAATAGCAAGGAAGGTCGAGGTGTCTTCAAGGCTTTCCCGGCGCGTGACGAGTTGTCGTCGACGCTGAACGAAGGCTTGGTTGTCGAACTGTATTCGCGCTAACCCGTAGTCCGGCGCCTGGGGGCTTAGCCCCCAGGCGCCCTTTGTCTTGAAGGAATGCAGATGCAAAGCAACGCACTTCTGAAACCGCGGATTATCGATGTTCAAACGCTTTCCCCGGTGCATGCCAGGGTGGTCATGGAGCCATTCGAACGCGGCTACGGCCACACGCTAGGTAACGCGCTTCGCCGCATTCTCCTGTCCTCGATGCCTGGCGCCGCACCCACGGAAGTTGCGATTGAGGGCGTGCTCCATGAGTATTCGACACTCGACGGTGTTCGTGAGGATGTTGTCGATATTCTGCTGAATCTCAAGGGTGTGGTGCTGAAGATGCACAACCGCAGTGACGCGACCCTGCAACTCACCAAAAAAGGTGAAGGTGTGGTGACGGCACGGGACATCGAAGCGACCCATGATGTCGAGATCATCAATCCCGATCACATCATCGCCCACATTGCACCGGGCGGCGCGCTCGATATGCAAATCCGCATCGAGACGGGGCGCGGCTACGAGCCGGCCAACGCTCGTCCGACTGCGAAGGAGAACAGCGCGATCGGTCGCATTCTTATGGATGCCTCGTTCAGCCCGGTGCGTCGTGTCAGCTATCAAGTGGAATCGGCCCGCGTCGAACAGCGTACCGATCTGGACAAGCTCATCATCGATATCGAAACCAACGGTGCCGTTGATCCGGAAGAATCCATTCGTTATGCGGCACGGATTCTTATGGAGCAGCTGTCCGTATTCGCCGATCTCGAAGGTACGCCGCTCTCGATTGAGACGCCGAAGGTCGCGGCGGTCGATCCGATTCTGCTGCGTCCGGTCGATGACCTGGAACTGACGGTTCGGTCGGCGAATTGTCTTAAGGCGGAAAATATCTACTATATCGGTGATCTTATCCAGCGTACCGAGACTGAGTTGCTCAAGACCCCCAATCTTGGCCGCAAGTCGTTGAATGAGATCAAGGAGGTTCTAGCCTCGCGCGGTTTGACGCTTGGCATGAAGCTGGAAAATTGGCCTCCTGCCGGACTCGAAAAACTCGGCTGAGAACACACCCTCTCCTTCCCATAACGATTAATCGGCTGTTTGCCCCTGCGCGGCAGCCGCAAAACATAGAGGAATTTCACCATGCGCCACGGTAACGGTTACCGCAAACTCAATCGAACCTCTTCCCATCGCGCCGCCATGTTCCGCAATATGGCCGTTTCGCTGCTACGGCACGAGGCGATCAAGACGACGCTGCCGAAAGCCAAGGAACTTCGCCGCGTGGTTGAGCCGTTGATCAACCTCGGCAAAACCCCCAGCCTGGCCAATCGGCGCCTGGCGTTTGATCGTCTCCGCGACCGGGAAATCGTCGGCAAGATTTTCGACGAGTTCGGTCCCCGCTATGCCAGCCGAAATGGCGGCTATTTGCGTGTTCTGAAGATGGGTTTTCGTAATGGCGACAATGCGCCCATGGCCTATGTAGAACTGATGGATCGCCCGGAACCCATCGAAGCGGCTGACGTGCCGATGGCTGAATAACCAACTCGCGCATCCTCGCACCAATACGTCAAGGCCGGGTAGTCCCGGCCTTGACCGTTTACCGGCGCAGCAGGGTCAGGGTTGCCAGAAGCAGCAGACCTGTGAAGGCCAGCAACGACCACTCGGCAATCGACAGGTTAACGAACTTCCATGCGGGATCCGAGCATAGGCCGCTAGCACGAAATAGCAATGGCACGAGGTCTCCGGCGGACTCGACAACTTCTTCCCACCAAGTTGGGCGCCCGGAACAACTCGTCGTGGGCGATATTCGCTGTATCCAAACCTGGTAACCGGCCACACCTGCACCAGCCCCTGCCACCAATCCGATCGCGAGTGCCGCGAGGCGACGGCCGGTAGAACTGGTCGCGAATGGTATCGCTGCGCCTGCCACGATGGAAAGCAGCAAATAGAGCATCCGCTGGACGATACACAATGGGCAAGCGGCGAGGTGCATGAATTCGCCCAGCAGCACGCCAACCGCTGCCAAAGACAGACTGACGGCGAAGGTAAAAATGAATGCCGATCTGGGTGGAAGCCGTGGTAGACGAGAGGACATGTTCCAATCATACGCGTCCGGGATGGCTGGACGCCCGGTCGTATGGAAACGAGGTCGGCTGACGTTGCAGGTCGAACCGAATACCTTGCTTCGGCATAATGCGGCCTTCATGTTACGATGACATCCGTATTTCCAGCCGACGGTACCAATGACGCTTTGATCGGTATCTGCCGACTTGGACCGCCAGCCACTTTCCTCTAATCCGGTTCGTCGCCATGACCAGACCATTCAACATTGCGATCTTCATCATCGGCCTGGTTGCCGTCCTGCGCGTACTGGGTTTGGACTTCGGAGATCTCTACGCGATGCTCACATCAAAGCTGGCAAGGGCGGCAGCCGACACCCGTTCGCTCGCGCGAGGCGAGTACTCGGAACGGACGGCCCAAAGACTCCGTGCGGAGGCGGTCGAGAGGGTTCGAGCGGAGGCAGCAACCATACCGCAGGCAGTTCCCGGTTCCACCGATGATGACGAGCTGCATCGCGAATTGGCGGCCGAGCGAAAGCGCGTGTTGCAAAAAAAGGCGGATCAAGCCGAACGAGCCGTAGGTCACATGGTCAGCGGCGATCTCGACTCCCTCAAGCGTCAAGCGGAACACAACGCGCGCATGGCCGGCGGTGCGCCACGCCGCCGTCGCTCTCGCCTCAAGCGTTAGTGGCCAAGGATCTTCGACAGGAATTGTTGTGCGCGCTCCGAACGCGGCGTGCCGAAGAAGTCTTCCTTGGCCGCGTCTTCGACAATGCGCCCCTGGTCCATGAAGATCACGCGATTGGCCACCTTGCGGGCGAATCCCATTTCATGCGTCACCACCATCATGGTCATGCCTTCCTTGGCCAGCTGGACCATGACGTCGAGGACCTCGTTGATCATCTCCGGGTCGAGCGCCGAAGTGGGTTCGTCGAAGAGCATGCAGATCGGGTCCATGGCCAGGGCGCGGGCGATGGCGACCCGCTGCTGCTGGCCCCCTGAAAGTTGCCCCGGGTGCTTGTTTGCCTGCGCTCTGAGTCCTACGCGGTCCAGCAACTTCAGCCCCCTTTCCGTCGCCTCAATCCGGCTGCGGCCCAATACCTTGATCTGCCCTATGGTCAGATTCTGCTCAATAGTCATGTGGGGGAACAGTTCGAAATGCTGGAACACCATACCCACGTGGGCGCGCAGCTTGGATAGATTGGTGTCCCGCCGGCACACGGAGGTGCCGTTGACGACCACATCGCCCTGTTGAAATGGCTCAAGGCCGTTAACGCACTTGATCAGCGTCGACTTTCCCGAGCCGGACGGGCCGCAAACCACCACTACCTCGCCTTTCTCGATCTGGGTGGTACATTCCGCGAGCACCTGGAACTCACCGTACCATTTGCTGACGTTGCGGATCTCGATCATGGCCATGAGGCTGCCTCAGCGAACGATGGCATAACGGAGTTGGAGACGCTTGACCACGGTGGATAGGGCCAGGCAGATGACGAAGTAGATCAGGGCCACGAATAGATACATCTCCACGGGACGGTTGTAGTTCTTGCCCGCAATCTCCGCCGCCTTGAGTAGGTCTTTCGCGCCGATGGCATAGACCAGTGAGGTGTCCTGAAAAAGGATGATCGTCTGGGTCAGCAGCACGGGCAGCATGTTGCGAAAAGCCTGGGGTAGCACCACGTTGGCCATGGTCTGCCAGTAGGTGAGCCCGAGGGCGTACCCGGCGGCGACTTGGCCCCGGGGCACGCTCTGAATACCGGCGCGCATGATCTCGCTGTAGTAGGCTGCCTCGAAAGCGGTGAAGGTGACGATTGCCGAGTTTTCGGCACCCATGGGGCGACCGGTGATCAGCGGAATTACCAGGAAGAACCAAAGAATCACCATCACCAGCGGCACCGAACGCATTAGGTTCACATAGCCGGCCGCGAACATCGCCAGCGGACCGGCGGGGGAAAGACGCGCCAAGGCCAGCAGGGTACCGATGACAATGCCGCCGCTCATGGCGATCAGGGTCAGCTTGACGGTGAATTGCAGGCCAGTCCAGATGAAGGGCAGGCTGGGGCCGATCACTGAAAGGTCGAGGTTGCCCAGCATGTCAATGGCTCCCCGCGATATAGCCCGGCACGCGCGCATGCCGCTCCACCCAAGCCATGCCGCGATTGGCGATCATCGCGCAGATAAAATAGAGCGCGGTGACGGCCAGATAGGTCTCGATCCCCTGTTCGGAATCCTCCTGCATCTGCCGCGCCTGGAAAGTCAGTTCCAGCACGCCGATGGCGAAGGCCACCGAGGAATTCTTGAATACGTTCATGAACTCCGAGGTGAGTGGCGGAACAATGATGCGCAGGGCCATGGGCAGGATAATGTAGCGATAGGTCTGGTTCAGGGTCAGACCCAGGGCCAGGCCCGCGAAGCGCTGTCCCTGGGCCAGGCTCTGGATGCCAGCCCGTACCTGCTCGGCGACCCGGGCGGAAGTAAACAAGCCCAGGGCGACGGTTGCGGTGAGGAATTCCTTGGCGGGCATGTCTTGCTTGACCCATAGCGACAATTCCCGGGGCAGCAACTCGGGGACAACGAAGAACCAAAGGAACATCTGCACCAGGATCGGCACATTGCGAAACACTTCCACATAGGCCAAGGCGATACCCGGCAACCATCGGCCGGGCAGGGTACGCGTCGTGCCGACGACCACGCCAAGGGCCAGGGCGATAACCCACGCGGATAGAGCGACCGCGATTGTCCATCCCAGGCCGGTAAGCAGCCAGTCGAGATAGGTCTCGTCGCCCCCCTTGACCTGTTCGAGGAAGATACCCCAGTTCCACTGGTAAGCCATGTTGCCGGGGCCTTCCGTCACCCGCGACTATTTCTTGTTGTAGGCTTCGGCCGGCAAGTCGCTGGGGCTCTTGATCAGGTCCCTGAGCTTGTCGCTCATGGGAAAGTCCATGCTGATGTTCTTGGGCGGGATGGGCAACATGAACCACTTGGCGTAGAGCTTTTCCAACTCGCCGCTCTTCATCAGTCCGACGATGGTGTCGTCGGCCAGCTTCTTGAAGGCGGGGTCGTCCCTGCGAATCATGATGGCGATCGGTTCGACGTTGAGTACTTCGCCGACGATGGCGTAGTCCTTTGGCGACTTCGACGTCGCGATCAGGCCGGCCAGCAGGTTGTCGTCCATGACGAAGGCGACGGCGCGGTCCGTTTCCAGCAGCAGAAACGAGTCGGCGTGATCCTTGCCGAAAACCTCCTTGAAGTCGACATGCTTACCTTTCTCGTGAGCACGCATCAACTGGACCGAGGTGGTGCCGGTGGTGGTCGCCACCGGTTTGCCATTGAGCGCGTCCAGGTTGGTAATGCCGGACGCCTTCTTGACGGCCATGCGGACGTTGGTGACGAAGGTGGTATTGGCGAAGGCAACCTGCTTCTGTCGAGCCTCGTTATTGGTCGTGGAACCACATTCCAGATCCACCGTGCCATTGGTTACCAGCGGGATACGGTTCTGGGAGGTGACTGGTTGATGCTGAACTTTCAGGTTGGGCAGATTGAGTTGCTTCTTCACGGCATCGACGATGCGATTGCAAATGTCAACGTGGTAGCCGATGGGCTGCTGCTTGTCGTCCAGGTAGGAGAGCGGATAGGAAGATTCGCGGATACCCATGGTGATGGCCCCGGCCTCCTTGACCTTGGCCAACGTATCCGCGAGCGCCGGGGCGGCAATGATCGAGCAGGCGAGCGTGGCGACGATGATATGGTGGGTGATCATGGCGAGCCTCCTGAGTTAAGGTTCCTGTCACTAGATGGCAAACGATAGCACAGGCCTGATCGGCGGGAAACGGCCTGCTTGCGCAAGCCTGGGTGTCGATCCCTGCGTCAGGCGACCGCCTCGGCGATCATGCCGGAAACAGGGATCAGCGATTCTTCCCGCTGTTGCAAGGCCCACATCTGGGCATAGGCTCCGTCCCGGTCGAGCAACTGCCGGTGGTTGCCGCGCTCGACAATGCGGCCTCCATCCATGACCAGAATCTCGTCGGCGTTCATGACTGTCGAGAGCCGGTGGGCGATCACCAGGGTAGTACGACCCACTGCCGCTTGTTCCAGTTCGGCTTGAATCGCCTTCTCCGTTTTGGAGTCCAGGGCCGACGTCGCCTCGTCAAAAATGAGGATCGGCGGATTCTTCAGCAATGCCCGGGCGATGGCGACGCGCTGCTTTTCGCCCCCCGAGAGCTTGAGGCCCCGCTCACCGACCTGGGTAGCGTACTTGTCGGGCAGCCGCTCGATGAACTCGTGCAGATGGGCGGCCTTGGCGGCGGCGACGACTTCCTCGCTGCTGGCCTCCGGCCGGCCGTACTGGATGTTGTAAAACAGCGTGTCGTTGAACAGCACAGTGTCCTGGGGCACGATGCCGATCGCGGCGCGCACGCTGGCCTGCGTCAGTTTGCGGATGTCCTGGCCATTGATGCGGATGGCGCCAGCGCTGACATCATAGAAACGGTATAGGAGGCGGGCCAGGGTGCTCTTGCCCGACCCGGAGTGGCCGACCACGGCGACCCGGTGGCCGGCGGGGATGATGAAATCCAGATCGAAGAGAATCTGGCGACGAGCTTCGTAGGCGAAACCGACCCGCTCGAAGCTTACCGTGCAGGAGCCCGATGCCAGGGGGCGCGCATCGGGCGCGTCTTCCACTTCACGGTTCTGGTTGAGCAACCGGAACATGCGCTCGATGTCCGTCAGCGACTGGCGGATTTCACGGTAGAGCACGCCCAGGTGGTTGAGTGGCATGTAGAGCTGGATGAGAAAAGCATTGACCAGCACAATGTCGCCGACCGTCATGGCGCCGCTGGCGACGCCAACGGCGGCCCGCCACATCATCAAGGAAACGGCCACGGCGATGATCAGCGCCTGACCCAGATTGAGATAGGACAGGGAAACCATGGTGCGCACCTGCACCGTTTCCCACTTGCGCATTTGCTCGTCGTAGCGCTCCATCTCCCAGCGCTCGTTGTTGAAGTACTTGACCGTCTCGTAGTTGAGCAGGCTGTCGATGGCCCGCGAGTTGGCCGCGGAATCCAGTTCATTGGCTTCACGGCGGATACGCGTGCGCCAGTTGGTGACGGTGATGGTGAATACCACGTAGATCGTCAGCGTGGCCACGGTGATCAGCACGAAGGCGCCTTCGTAGCGCACCGCGAGTATGCCCAGCACCAACGCCACTTCAACGAGTGTCGGCAGGATCGAGTACAGCGTATAGCTGATCAGGCTACCCACCGAACGGGTGCCCCGCTCGATATCCCTTGTCAGCCCGCCGGTCTGCCGCTCCAGATGAAAACGCAGCGACAGGGCATGCAGGTGTTCAAAGACCCGTAATGAAATCGTACGCTGTGCCCGCTGCGTGACACGGGCGAAAACGATCTCCCGCAGTTCGGTAAACAGGGCGGTGGAGAAGCGCAGCAAGCCGTAGGCGCCGAGCAAGCCGAGCGGAACCAGCAACAGGGCCTGCTCCTTGGGCACCGACAGGGCATCGACGATGTCCTTGAAGATCAGCGGCACCGCGACGTTGGTCAGCTTGGCGGCGATCAGGCAGGACAGCGCCAGGATGACTCGCCACTTCCATTGCCAGAGGTAGGGCAACAGCGTTCGAATGGTCTGCCAGTCGCGGCGTTCCGAGGGTTCCGGGCCAGGTAGGGCGGTGGCAATGGGGGTACGGCGCATGGATCGGATTTTACTCGCTGTTGACAGCCAGCCCCCGAGCATTCAAGGTAACAACCCTGGTTAGACAGTGGAATGGCAAGGGGAAGCGAGACGATGACGGAGCAGTGTGCAAGCCTGCCCGCGGGGCAGCCGGTCCTGCGCGTGGTGCCCATGCCGGCGGATGTGAATCCATCCGGCGACATATTTGGTGGCTGGGTGATGGCCCAGGTGGATATCGCCGGTGGCGTTGTCGCCATGGCGCGGGCCAGGGGTCGGGTGGCCACCGTGGCCGTCAATTCCTTTCAGTTCAAGCAGCCGGTATCGGTCGGCGACGTGGTGTCGTTCTATGGCGAGATCGTCGGTGTTGGCCGGACTTCGATCACGGTCGATGTGGCGGTATTCGCCGAGCGGAATCCCGCCAATCCTGTGGTGGTAAAGGTGACGGAAGCCATGCTGACTTATGTGGCCCTCGATGCGGACGGCGGTAAGCGCATGGTGCCGCCAGCCGCATGATCCGCGCGGGTCGCGGTCATTGGTGGCTTGGGAAAGCGCTATGATCGAGCCTTCCCGGAAATACCGTTTTTCGACGTGACAAAGATCCTTTTCTTCGCGCTTATCGGCATCGTCATTTACCTGTTGCTGAAGAAGAAGCGCTCCGCGCATACAGCCCGCCGACCGGCGTCGCCATCGTCATCGCAATCGACCGACTCCTCGCCCGAGGCGATGGTCAGTTGCGCCTATTGTGGCCTGCACATCCCGACCAGCGAAAGCGTCAAGATCGAGGGGCGTCATTATTGCGGCGAGGAGCATCGACGCCTTGATGTCGGCAGCCCGCACCGCTGATCCCATGCCGCCTCTGGCGACGATATCGGACGGCGGCGTCGCCGATACCTATTGGCGCTCGCTGCGCTACTTCGCCGTTTATCGTGTCGTCGTTGCGACCGTGTTCTTGGCGGCGTTCCTGTCCGCTGGCGGCAAAGCCAATCTCGCCGCCCAAGACCCCGACCTCTTCCTCTGGACCGATTCCGTCTATCTGGCCGTATCGGTGGCCCTGCTTCTGGCGCTCCAGCGCTTTGCCCGGGCCTTCAACCTGCAGCTGTCGATTCAGGTCGCCTGCGACATCGTCGCGCTCACCCTGCTGATGTACGCGAGCGGGGGGGCCAAGAGCGGCATTGCGTTCATGCTGGTGGTGGTTGTCGCTGCCGCCGGTTTGGTCGGTCAGGGACGGTTGGCGCTCTTCTATGCGGCGTTGGCGACCGTGGCAGTACTGGTTGAGCAAACGTTTCGTCTGGTGTGGCTGAGTGCCGAGGGCGAAGATTTCTTTCGCACCGGGCTTACCAGCATCGGTTTCTTTGCCACCGCGCTTATCGCCCGGCTGGCGGCCCGCCGTGTGATTGCCAACGAAAATCTGGCGCGCCAGCGCGGCATCGAACTGGCCGACCAGGTGCGCATCAACCAGCAGGTCATCGAGGACATGGACGATGGTGTGCTGGTGGTGGACGCGGCCGGGCGGGTCCGTCTGCACAATCCGCAGGCGGCGGCCCTGCTGATGGTCGATCGGCCGACCAGCACCGACTTGACCGCCTATTGTCCGGCGCTGGCCGAGCATCTCAAGCACCGCCATCCGCGAGCGGACGAGCCGACGGCCGATATCCTGCGTTTGCCCGATATCGGCAAGTCGCTGTTGGTGCGTCTGTTGCCGCCAACGGGCGGCGGTGACACGTTGATCTATCTCCAGGACTTCGGGCGGGCCCAAGCCCAGGCGCAGCAGATCAAGCTGGCCGCGCTTGGCCGCCTGACCGCCAATATTGCCCATGAGATACGCAATCCACTGGCCTCGATCAGTCACGCCGCCGAGCTGCTTGCCGACGAGCAGCGGGCGGATACGCGCGTGCGCTTGGTGCGCATCATCGGCGACAACAGCCGACGTCTGAACCGTCTGGTCGGCGAGGTGCTGGAGCTGGGGCGGCGCGACCGCGCGCAACCGGAAGCCATCGATCTGGTGGCGTTTCTTCGGCAGTTCGTCGAGGAATACTCCCTGCATGATCCGGGTGCACCAGCGCGTATCCGCGTCATCGCCGGCGACCGGGCCACGATCTGCTTCGATCGGGCGCATCTCCATCGCGTATTGGAAAACCTGGTGACCAATGCCTTGCGCTACGCGAGCGCCGTCGAGGGCGCGGTGGTGATTTCCGTCGATTCGACATCGCCGACCCGGCTCGAAATGCATATCATTGACGATGGTCCCGGCATTGCCGAAGCCGACCGCGGCAAGGTATTCGAGCCCTTCTTCACCACCCGCGGCAGCGGCACCGGCCTGGGGCTTTATATCGCCAGGGAGTTGTGCGACGCCAATGGCGGCCAGTTGGAATTGATTGACGATTCGGCCGGTGCCCATTTCCGCATCGTCGCCAAAGGAGAAATATGTCCGCCAAGCATGATCGCCGAGGTATGAAGGAGGCCCGGCGCGTCCTGGTCGTCGACGACGAGGCCGACATCCGCGAACTGCTCGATTTGACCCTGGCGCGCATGGGGCTGGTGGCCGACTGCGCCGCCACCGTGGCCGAGGCCGAAGAGCTGCTCGCCGGGCAGTCCTATCACCTGTGCCTGACCGACATGCGTCTGCCCGATGGCGAAGGCCTGTCGCTGGTGCGCCTAATCGGCGAGCGCCACCCCGAGTTGCCGGTGGCGGTCATCACCGCGCATGGCAGCATGGAGAACGCGGTGCTGGCCCTCAAGGCGGGCGCCTTCGATTATCTGTCGAAGCCGGTGTCGCTCGACCAGTTGCGCGCCCTCGTCAAGTCGGCCATCGATCTGCCGGCCAGGGAGGCGGTGCGCGACGCCGGCGGGCCGCGGTTACTTGGCGATTCCGCCGCCATGGTTCAGGTACGCGGCCTGATCGAGCGGGTTGCGCGTAGTCAGGCGCCGGTCTACATCGCCGGCGAATCGGGTAGCGGCAAGGAACTCGCGGCGCGGCTCATTCACCAGCTGGGACCAAGGGCGGCGGCGCCATTTGTGCCGGTAAATTGTGGCGCCATTCCCGAAAACCTGATGGAAAGCGAGTTTTTCGGCTATCGCAAGGGGGCGTTCACCGGCGCCGACGGCGATCGCGAGGGCTTCTTCCAAGCCGCCCACAACGGCACACTGTTTCTCGACGAGGTGGGCGACCTGCCGCTGCCCATGCAGGTCAAACTCCTGCGGGCGATCCAGGAGAGGCGCGTGCGCAAAGTGGGGGCCACCGTGGAAGAGGCGCTCGATGTGCGCATCATCAGTGCCACTCATCAGGATCTGAAAGGCATGGTCGATCAGGGGCGATTTCGGCAAGACCTGTTCTATCGGCTGAATGTCATCGAGATCCGCATGCCGCCGCTGCGCGAATGCCGTGAAGACATTCCCTTGCTGGCCGGTCATCTGCTCAATCGATTGGCGCAGGTGGCCAGGCCGGCCGGGCTGCCCGCGCCCACCCTGACGCCGGCCGCGCTCGACGCCCTCCGCGAATATCCGTTTCCCGGCAATGTGCGCGAACTGGAGAATGTGCTGGAGCGCACGCTGGCCTTGCTGAGCGGCGATGTCATCGACGCCGCGGACCTGAATCTGGCGCCGCCGACGCGGGAATGCGAACCCGACATGGCCGGCGAGGAGCTTCCCTTGCAGGAACGCCTGGACCATGCGGAGAAGCAGGCCATCCTCGCGGCGCTCGGCAAGACCCGCTTCAACCGGACGGCGGCCGCTCGCCTGCTCGGCGTTACCTTCCGCTCGCTGCGCTATCGCATGGAGCGACTAGGGCTCAAGGACTAGCGCCGGATGTCGTCGCCAGGACCGCGACTTGCCACCAACGGCTTGCTGCGCGGTGCCGTCTATGTCCCATCGCCCAATCAGGACGAGCGGCCCGCCGGCCAGTCGGTTCGTTTGCTGGTGGTGCACGCGATCAGCCTGCCGCCGGGCGAGTTTGGCGGCGACGGAGTCGAGCGTCTGTTCACCAATCGCCTCGATCCGGCGCTTCATCCCTACTACGAAGGTATCCACGACTTGCGGGTCTCGGCGCACTTCTTCATCCGCCGCGATGGCCGAGTGCTGCAATTCGTTCCGACCACCCGGCGCGCCTGGCATGCCGGCGTTTCTCGCTGGCGGGACCGGGAACGCTGCAACGACTTCTCGCTGGGCATCGAGCTGGAAGGCTGCGACGAGCAGCCGTTTGCCGACATTCAATACATTAGACTGGCCCGTCTCATCCGCGTCCTGAGGCGCAGTCACACCATCGAAGACATCGTCGGCCATGCCGACATCGCCCCGGGGCGCAAGACCGACCCCGGCCCCTGCTTCGATTGGCCGCGTTTGTGGCAACTCCTGCGTCGCTGAACGATCGGCGGTTGCATCGATGCCACACCGTTGACGGCACGTGCCGTTGGCATCGAAATATTCTTGCAACGAAAAATGCCCCCTACTAGAATTAGTCGCATTCAGTCAAGGACACACTACATCTAGTAGGTTGCAACAAAACTGGCGATTGGGGATAGCTTGGTTGCCGGGGCTTGTCGTGACGCGGTGATAGAGGGGGTGGGCGATGCGCGGCGCCATGACGCCGCGACCGGTCACCGCGCCAAAGCGCAGTGATAGATGGAAAAACGTGAGGAATTCGTCGCTTTCAATCGCTTGAGAGCGTTGAATAATCCGTGCTAGCTCAAGACGGGTTTTTGTTGTTCGTGAGTGGTGTGTTTCTTTCCTGTTACTTTCTGAAGGAGGTTCAACATGGCTGAAGAGAAGAAAGCCAAGAAGCCCGCGGCGAAGAAACCTGCCGCTAAGAAGACCGTTGCCGCCAAGCCCGCGGTGAAGAAGGCTGCCGCCAAGCCGGCCGCCAAGCCCGCGGTGAAGAAGGCTGCTGCCAAGCCGGCCGCGAAGAAGGCTGCTGCGCCGAAGAAGGCTGCTGCCAAGCCCGCTGCGAAGAAGGCTGCTGCGCCGAAAAAGGCCGCCGCCAAGCCGGCTGCGAAGAAGGCTGCCGCCAAGCCGGCTGCGAAGAAGGCTGCCGCCAAGCCAGCTGCGAAGAAGGCTGCCGCCAAGCCCGCTGCGAAGAAGGCTGCTGCCAAGCCCGCTGCGAAGAAGGCTGCTGCGCCGAAGAAGGCTGCCGCCAAGCCGGCCGCCAAGCCCGCCGCCAAGCCCGCTGCGAAGAAGCCTGCCGCCAAGAAGGCTGCTGCCAAGCCCGCCGCCTCAGCGGCACCTGCGGCCGCTCCCTCCACAGCCGCGGCGCCTGGCCTGAAGTCCTCGCTGAATCCGGCGGCCGCCTGGCCGTTCCCGACGGGTTCTCGTCCGTCCTGATCGGCGAGCGGGGTATTCCCAGAAGGGCGGCGGCACCGGTAGAGTTGCTGTCGCCCGGTTCCCCTGGCGGGAATCGGCGAACTTCTCGGGTACGGCCCCTCAGGGCTCGGCGGCTGCTTAACGTAGCCGCCTTTTTTATTTCCCCACGATCCAAGTCAGGCTATTGCCGGGTGCGGAAGAATCGTGCCATACGCAACAACCCTTCCTCGATCCTCGAGCGCGCCACGGTGTAGGCGAAGCGCATGTGGCTTTGTGGCGCGCAGTTGCCGAAGTCGAGGCCGGGGGTTGCCGCAACTCCCGCGTCATTCACCAGACGTTCCGCCAGGCTGAAGCTGTCGCTCGCCATTCGCGACGAATCCGCATAGATGTAGAACGCGCCCCGTGGCTCCGCCTTGACGTTGAAGCCGAGCGCCCGTAGCCCGGGTAGCAACGTATCGCGGCGGCGCTCGAACTCGGCCCGTCGGGCTTCCAGGATTTCGAGCGTCTCCGGCTGAAAGGCGGCCAGCGCGGCAAATTGCGCGGGTGTGGACGGTGAGATGAAGAGGTTCTGGGTCAGCTTTTCAATCTCGCGAACATACGCTGTCGGTGCCACCATCCAGCCCAGACGCCAACCGGTCATACCGAAGTATTTCGAGAAGCTGTTGATGACGAAAACGTCGTCGCCGAGCGCCAGCGCCGTTTCGGCGTCGCACCCGTAAGTCAAGCCATGATAGATCTCATCCACCAGCAGACTGCCGCCACGAGCCCGGACGACTTCACGTAGGGCCGCGAGTTGCGGCAGTTCGATCAGCGTACCGGTGGGGTTGGCCGGCGTGGCGAGCAGCAAGGCGCGGGTCCGCGGCGACCAATGTGTGGCGACCTGCTCGGCGGTGGGCTGATAGGCGGTGCTCGCGGCGACTTGAATTGGTACAGAGCGACCTTCAAGGGCGCGGACGAAATGGCGGTTGCACGGGTAGCCGGGGTCGGCCAGCAAGACCTCGTCGTCACGGTCGATGAGGATGCCCAATGCCAGCAGCAGGGCGCCGGAGGCCCCGGCGGTGACGACTATTCTTTCTGGCGCCACGGATACGCCGTAGCGTTCCTCGTAGAAGCGCGCGATCGCCTCGCGCAGTTGCGGCAGGCCAAGCGCGTGGGTGTAGTGCACCTGGCCGCTGGCGATGAAACGCTGGGCGGCGTCGATGACCGGTTGCGGAGTAGGGAAGTCCGGTTCGCCCACTTCCATGTGTACAACGTCGCAGCCGCGGGCCTCCAGCGCCTTTGCTCTTGCCATCAACTCCATGACGTGAAAGGGTCCGATATCGGTCATGCGG
>WBZL01003224.1_pt1 | contig 15115 bp, 14 predicted proteins | sample 5204291 | NCBI WGS metagenome assembly WBZL01 (sample SAMN12344345, study PRJNA552823) | activated sludge metagenome | biome: Activated sludge suspended growth; feature: Nitrification reactor; material: Wastewater; isolation source: activated sludge from nitrification reactor of wastewater...
CGTGCGCGCGATGGCCACGCGCTGCTTCTCGCCGCCGCTGAGCTTGAGGCCGCGCTCGCCGACCATCGTCTCGTAGCCCTTCGGCGTGGCGGCGATGAAGGCGTGGATGTGCGCCGCCTGCGCCGCGGCCACCACGTCGTCGTGGCTCGCACCCGGCCGGCCGTAGGCGATGTTGTAGGCGACGGTGTCGTTGAACAGCACGGTGTCCTGCGGCACGATGCCGATGTGCCGGCGCAGGCTGGCCTGCGTGACCTGGCGGATGTCCTGGCCGTCGATCGTGATGGCGCCGCTGCCGACGTCGTAGAAGCGGTACAGCAGCCGCGCCAGCGTGGACTTGCCGGCGCCCGACGGGCCGACCACGGCCACGGTCTTGCCGGCGGGAATCTCGAAGCTCACGTCGTGCAGGATGGTGCGCGCGCTCTCCGGGCCGGCGTCGGCCCGGTCGTAGCCGAAGCTCACGCGCTCGAAGCGCACCACGCCGGGGCCGACCTGCAGCGTGCGCGCATCGGGACGGTCGGCCACCTCGCGCTCGCGCTCGAGCAGCGTGAACATCTTGTCCAGGTCGGTCAGGCTCTGCTTGATCTCGCGGTACACCGCGCCGAGGAAGTTGAGCGGGATGTAGAGCTGGATCATGAAGGCGTTGACCATCACCAGGTCGCCCAGCGTCATGCGCGCCTCGGCCACGCCCTGCGTGGCGCGCCACAGCATCGCCACCAGCGCCACCGCGATGATCAGCTGCTGCCCGCTGTTGAGCAGCGACAGCGTGCTCTGGCTCTTCAGCGTGGCGCGGCGCAGCCGCTCCAGGTTCTCGTCGTAGCGACCGGCCTCGAAGTCCTCGTTGTTGAAGTACTTCACCGTCTCGTAGTTCAGCAGCGAGTCGATGGCCCGCGAGTGGGCCACCGAGTCCAGCTCGTTCATGCGGCGGCGGAACTGCGTGCGCCATTCGGTCACGCCGACCGTGAAGCCGATGTAGACGACCAGCGCGGCCACGGTGATGAGCGCGAACCCGGCGTCGAACTTGATGCCCAGCAGCGTGAGCACCAGGCCCACCTCCACCAGCGTGGGCAGGATGCTGTAGAGCGAGTACGAGATCAGCGAGTGCACCGCGCGCGTGCCCCGCTCGATGTCGCGCGTCATGCCGCCGGTCTGGCGCTCGAGGTGGAAGCGCAGGCTCAGGTCGTGCAGGTGGCGGAACACCTGCAGCGAGATGCTGCGCGCGGTGCCTTCGGTGGCCTTGGCGAAGATCAGCTCGCGCAGCTCGGTGAACAGCGAGGTGGTCAGCCGCAGGGCCCCGTAGGCGACGATCAGGCCCACCGGCACCACCAGCAGCGCCGCCGCGTCGCCGGGGCGGATGCTCATGCGGTCGACCAGCTCCTTCAGCAGCAGCGGCACGCTCACGTTGGCGAGCTTGGCGCCGATCAGGAACGCGAGCGCGATGCCGACCCGCCAGCGGTACTGCCACAGGTAGGGCAGCAGCTTGCCCAGCGTGTCCCAGTCGGTGTGGGCGCGCGGCACGGCGACGGCGTCGGTGGGGGCCGGCAGCGCGGCCGAATGTCGTCTCATGAAAGAATGCCCGGCTGGCAACCGAAGGAGATGGCGGCGATGGTGTCCGATTCAAGTCCGGCGTCGCCAAGGCTCACCGGACCCCTGAGTTTGCCCGACGGATCCGAGCTGGTGATGCGCGTCATGCCGATGCCGGCCGACGTCAACGCCAACGGCGACGTGTTCGGCGGCTGGATCATGGCGCAGGTGGACGTGGCCGGCGCGGTGCTGCCGGCACGCGTGGCCAAGGGCCGCATCGCCACCGTGGCGGTGAACCAGTTCGTCTTCAAGCAGGCGGTGTCCATCGGTGACCTGCTGAGCTTCTACGCCCGCATCACGCGGGTGGGAAAGACCTCGATCACCGTGCACGTGGAGGTCTACGCCGAGCGCAACCCGGCCAACCTGCACGTCGTCAAGGTCACCGAGGCCAACCTCACCTACGTGGCCATCGACGGCCACGGCCAGCCGCGGCCGGTGCCGCAGGACGACTGAGGCCATGTTCAAGTGGCTGCGCGTGCCCGAGCGCGTGTTCGCGCTGGTGATGTGGCTCGTCTCGCTGGTCTTCGCCGGCTTCCTGGTGGGGCTGGGCGGCAAGGTCGTCGCCGACCTGCCGCGCATCGAGTCGAACCTGACGCTGGAGCAGTTTGCCGACCGTGCCGCGCTGGAGCCGGCGCGCAAGACCATCCGCGACAACGAACGCGCCCTGCCCGCCCTGCAGGACGGCCGCGCGCGGGCCGCGCTGGAGCTGACCGCGGCCAGCAACGCGCTGCGCTCGGCGAGGCAGTCGCACAACGCCTGGCTGGCCGCCCGCCACGCCACCGTCGACCCCCGGCAGGACCCCGAGGTGCTGCAGCGCACGCGCGAGCTCGATGGGCTGGTGGCGCGCGAGCGCGGCGCGCAGACGGCGGTGGAGGAGATGGACCGCGAGCTGCTGCACGCGCAGCAGGGCCTGCAGGCCGCGCGGCGCACCGAGTCCGAGCTGCTGCGGGCCGCCGAGGACGCGTTCCGCAAGGCGCAGTTCTGGCAGGAGCTGCGCGTGTTCGGCGCGCGCCTGGCGCTGACGCTGCCCCTGCTGGGCGTCGCCGCGTGGCTGGTGCTGAGGCAGCGCCGCAGCGACTACTGGCCGCTGGCGCGCGGCTTCGTGCTGTTCGCGGCCTTCACCTTCTTCTTCGAGCTGGTGCCCTATCTGCCGAGCTACGGCGGCTACGTGCGCTACGGGGTCGGCATCGCGCTCACCGCCGTCGCCGGGCACTACGTGATCCGCTGGATGCGCCGCTACCTCGAGCGCCGCCGCCAGGTGGAGCTGCAGACCGAGGCCGAGCGTCGCCGCGCGCTGACCACCGACGCGGCGCTCAAGAAGATGGGCGCCAACGTGTGCCCCGGCTGCGAGCGCGCGATCCTGAGCACCGGCGAGGTCAAGCCGGACTTCTGCGTGCACTGCGGCCTGAAGCTGTTCGACCGCTGCGGCCAGTGCCAGACGCGCAAGAACGTCTTCTTCCGCTTCTGCCCGCAGTGCGGCACGGGGGCCGACGCGCAAGGCGATGCCGCGCATGCCGATGCGACGGCCGGCCCCCGCGCGGCGGATGCGGCCGGCGGCGCGCAGCCCGCGTGATGGCGCAGCCCACGCGCCGCGAGCGCGACGCGCCGCGATGACCCCCGTCGCCGACGCCACGCAGCCGTCGGGCTGGCGCGTGGCCAACCTGATCGCGCAGATCGCCTTCGGGCTGCTGCTGATGACGCTGCCGCTGCCGTCGATGCCCGACTGGCGCGACAGCTTCGGTGTGGCGCAGGCGACGGTGCAGCTGACCTTCGGCCTGTACGTGCTGGCCTACGGCGTGTCGCAGGTGCTGGCCGGTCCGCTGTCCGACCGGCACGGCCGACGCCCGGTGCTGCAGACGGGCCTGGTGATCGCCGCGGCGGGCTCGCTGCTCGGCGCAGGGGCCGCCGACATCGTCACCTTGCTGCTGGCTCGCGTGCTGCAGGGCGTCGGTGCCGGAGCCGCCGCGGTGGCCGGGCGCGCGTCGGTGCAGGATGCCTTTCACGGCGCCGCCCGCACGCGCGTGATGGCCTACGTGGGCATGGCCATGGGCCTGTGCCCGCCGCTGGCCACGCTGCTGGGCGGCCAGCTGCACGTGCGCCTGGGCTGGCAGGCCAACTTCGTGGTGATGGCCGCCGTGGCGCTCGCGTTGTGGGTGGCGGCGCGGCTCGGTCTGCCAGCACCGCCGCCACGGCGGGCCGACAGCGCGCGCGGTGGCTGGCTGACCGAGATGCTGCGCGCCTACCGCCGGCTGCTCGGCGACCGCGTGTTCGCGCTCAACGTCGCCGTGCTGGCACTGACGGTGGCCACCTTCTATGCCTTCCTGTCCGGCGCGCCCCTGGTGCTGCGCAGCTACGGCGTCGGGGCCGACCACATGGGCCTGTACATCATGGCCGTGCCGCTGAGCTACATCGCGGGCAACTTCCTGACCAGCCGGATGGCGCACCGCTTCGCCGAGCTGCGCCTGCTGGCGGCGGGGCAGGCCTTCACGCTGGCCGGCGTGGCCCTCGTGCTGGCCCTGGGGCTGGCCGGGCGCGGCAGCGCACTGGCCTTCGTGCTGCCGCTGATGCTGCTGGGCATCGGCCACGGCTTGCTGACCCCCACGCTGCTGACGCGCACCATCGGCCTGGTGCCGGCCCTGGCCGGCGCGGCCGCGGCGGTGGCCGGGCTGATGCAGCAGCTGGTCGGCGCCTTCGGCGGTTACGTGGTGGGTTGGTTCCCGCACGACGGGGTGGTCAACCTGGCTGCGGTGATGCTGGCCTTCACGCTGGCCGCCGTGGCGACGCAGGCGCCGCTGCACGGGCGCCGACCGCGCCCTCAGTCGCCGTCGCGCGAGGGCAGCTGATCGAGCACCCGGTCGAACATCGCGCCCAGGGTCTCGCGCTCGGCCGCCGACAGGCTGCCGAAGACCTCGAGGTTGCGGCGCTCGATCAGCTTCATCGTGCGCCGCCACAGGCGCCGCCCCTCGGGGGTGAGCGAGAGTTCGACACCGCGGCCGTCGGTCGCGCTGGCGCCCTTGACGAGCAGGCCACGCTGCTCCAGCGACGCGGCCGAGCGGCTGGCGTTGGCCTTGTCGAGATGGGCGTGCTGTGCCAGGTCTCGCACCGAGACCGGCTCGAACTGGCCCACCGCCGCCAGGCAGCGGCCTTCGGCCAGGCTGAGGCCGCACTCGGCCTGGTAGGCCTCGGCGCTGGCGCGGTCGCTGAGCTTGGCGATGCGATGCAGGCGCCAGGTGAGGAATCGGTCGAGCGGCGGGGGCTTCACGGAGGCAAGCGTAACGCCGGCCGGGGCGCGCGGCCGGCGACGCTCACCCGTCGGCAGGATCGGGCGCCACGTGGTTTCGCAGGCCTGCGACGGCGACGCGCGGCCGGTGGCGCGGGCCCCCCAGCGGCCACGACCCCCTAGACCGACGCGGGCCGCCGTGACCGCTTCGGCCGCCGGCCCTCGTACGTACCAGCAGGGGGCACGTGGGGTGCGCCCGGCTTCCAGGAGATCCGAGATGCGTACCTGCCTGTTCCCGCGCCTGGCCCTCGTCCCGTGGGCGCGTGCCCTGTTCGCTTCGGCCACGCTGGCCCTGGCGGCCAGCGCCGGCGCCCAAGTGCCGGCGACGCCGGCTGCCGAGCTCGAAGCGGCGCTCCAGGCCTACGAACGCAACCACTGGCACCAGGCCTACGCCACGCTGTCGACGCTGGCCGACCGGGGCCACCCGGAGGCCTCGCGCCTGGCCCTGCTGATGTGGCGCCACGGGCCCGCGCTGTACGGCCAGCGCTTCGAAGCGCACGCCGCGCAGCGTGCCGGCTGGCTGCTGCACGCCGACTGCGGCGCACCCTGCCGCCCCGACCCGGTGGCTGCCACCGGACGCTGATGCCGGCGGCCGCCGCGTCGGTGCGGCCGATCCGGCGGGCCGGTCGTCGCGACGGCCGGTGCGTGCGACGCACTCCGGCAGGGTGGGCTTCAATTAGTTGCGATCGCAACCAATAGGCTATCATCCGCCCCGGAGGCCTCGCGATGCACCTGCCCGACACCCAGCCGCGCCGTTCGATCTACTTCGACTACCGCATCCATCCGGCCGCGCCACGGCCGGTGGGGGCCGTCGACGCGGCACCGGTGGTGGTGGTCGGTGCCGGACCCATCGGGCTGGCGCTGGCGCTCGATCTGGCGCGCCACGGCGTGCGCTGCGTGCTGCTGGAGGCCGAGCAGCAGGTCAGCGAAGGCAGCCGCGCCATCGCCTTCACGCGGCGTTCGATGGAGATCCTGCAGACCGTCGGCGCCGACCGGGCGATCACGCGCGTCGGCCTGCCTTGGCGCTTCGGCAACAGCTTCTACCGCGGTCAGCGGGTCTTCCGCCTCGAAGCCCCGTACGACGAGAACGACCGCTTCTATCCGCTGATCAACATCCAGCAGCCCTGTATCGAGCAGGCGCTGGTCGACCTCGTCGCCCGGCAGCCGCTGGTCGATCTGCGCTGGGGCCACCGGCTCACCGGCGTGCGCACCGTCGAGACGGCGGCCGCCGACGCCCAGGCGGTGCTCGAGGTCGACACGCCCGAAGGCCCCTACACGCTGCATGCCGACTGGGCCGTGGCCTGCGACGGCGCGCGCTCGGCCGTGCGCCAGCTCCAGGGCCTGAAGATGGAGGGCGACAGCTACCACGGCCGCTTCGTCATCGCCGACATCCGCGTCGACCTGCCGCTGCCGACCGAGCGGCTGGCCTTCTTCGACCCGCCGTGGAACCCCGGCAACACGGTGCTGATGCACCGCGAGCCCTTCGGCCTGTGGCGCATCGACTACCAGCTGCCACCCGGCGAGACCCCCGAGCAGGCGCTGCAGCCGGCATCGCTGAAGGCGCGCATCGACGCGCAGCTGGCCAGCGTCGGCGCCGAGGGTGCAGCCTGGGAGATGGACTGGGCGTCGGTCTACTCGGCCCGCGCGATGACGTTGCCCGACTACGTGAACGGCCGCGTCGTCTACTGCGGCGACGCGGCGCACATGCTGCCGATCTTCGGCGTGCGCGGCGCCAACACGGGCTGGCAGGACGCGCAGAACCTGGCCTGGAAACTGGCCCTGGTGGCGCAGGGCCGCGCGCCGCAGGCGCTGCTGGCCAGCTACAGCCACGAGCGGGTGGGTGCCGCCCGCGAGATCGTCGACGAGGCCGGCAAGAGCACGCGCTTCATGACGCCACCGACGCGCGGCTTCCGGCTGCTGCGCGACGCCGTGCTGTCGCTGGCGCTCGGTCAGGACTTCGTGCGCCCGCTGCTGCACTGGCGCACGTCTCGTCCGCACGACTACCTGGACTCGCCGCTCAACAGCCCGGAGGACGACGACCGGCTGTTCGCCGAAGGCCCGCGCAAGGGTGCCCCGATGTGCAACGTGCGCCTGGGCCCCGACCGCTACCTGATGGACGAGCCCCTGCCCGGCTTCCGGCTGCTGCTGTTCACGCACGAGAGCCAGGCGCCGGACGAGCTGGTCACGGCGGTGGCCGCCTGGCGGGCCCGCGGCGTCGCGCTGGACCTCGTCACCGTCGGCCCGGCCGGAGACATCGGCGACGCCGATGGCCGCATCGGCCGCAAGTACGGCGTGCGCCAGGACGGCGCGGCCTACCTGCTGCGCCCCGACCAGCACGTGTGCGCACGCTGGATCGGCGTGACGCCGCCACGACTGGATGCCGCGCTGCGTCGCGCGCTGGCCCTGTGACCCGAGCGGAGACGACCATGCCAAGCCTGAGCCTGCCCGAGCTGGAGAGGGTCTACGACGATCTGGCCGAAGCCATCGACCACGCCGGACCCGAACGCAGCGAGCTGTTCCTGACCAAGCTGGCCCTGCTGCTGGCCCACGAGGTGGGGCAGCGCGCGCGCGTCGCCGAACTGCTGCAGACGGCGCTGCGCGACCTCTGAAACGCCCGCGGCGCCACGCGGTGGGTACCACAGCCCGTCCGCGGCGCAGGTGGTGCCGGGGTGGTGGTCGCCGCGGTCAGGCGCGGTCCGGCGATCCGGTGCACGCCCGGCTGGGGAGATCGCGCGCCGATCCTGCCTTCGGAGTCAAGGTCCCGGCGGTCGGGACGACTTCAGGAGGCCTCGATGCCCGCAGCCCCGCACGCCCAGCCCGTCAACCGCTGGCGCAAGACCAAGAAGGTGACCTCCGTCGCCGGCGCGGTGGTCGGAGGTGCCGAGCCCGGCGCCCAGACCGCCATCGGTGCCGTGGCGATCTTCGGCAGCGCGGCGGCGGCCTCGGCGGCCGGCATCATCCTGCCCGTCGTGTCGTTCGCGGGACCCATCGCGGCGGTCGCGGTGCCGGTGGCCAGTGCGATGTCGCTGCGCTCGGCCTGGAAGTCGCACCAGCACGCCAGGGCTCTGAAGGCCTTGCGCGAACGCCAGGACGGCGCCGCTTGCACCCTGGTGGACGGTGACTCGCGCGACGACCACGGCCACGCGCTGATGTCGGAAGTGCTCGACTACTGCATCGACCAGAAGAGCGAGAAGACCGTGCGCAGGGGCGTCGGCGCCGTGCCGGGGATCGGCGTCCTGGAGACCGGGTACGCCGCCGCACGCAAGGTCGGCAAGTGGTGGACCGGCTCGCTGGGCCAGCGCCGCACGGCCATGGCCGAAACCCTGGCCGAGCACCTGCTGACGCACAACTGCTTCCTGGCCCAGGCCATCGTGTCCGAGCTGTACAGCGTCGAGGAGATGCTGTGGATGCTGGAGCAGGACTTCGATGTCGTCGCGCCGCTGCTGGCCGGGAAGATGAAGTCGCGCTGAAACCGGCCCGTCCGGCCCGCCGGCGGCCTCAGGCGGGCGGCGCCGGGTGCGGCAGCTCGTGCTCGCGCCCGCGCACCACGCGACGGCCGGCCAGCGGCCCGCCCTGCGGCGTGACCACGGTGTACTGGCGCTCGGCGTGGCGCGGGTCCTCGGCGTAGATCACGACCCAGTCGTGCACCCGGCCCAGCTCGTGCGCCCGGGCCGTGTTGGAGTACAGCGCCGTGAAGTGCCAGTCGCCGCGCTGCGTGTGCAGCACCGGCAACCAGGCCTCGCCGCGCGGGTTGAAGCGGCGCGGCGCGATCGTCGGCAGCCGGCCGGCCTCGGCAGCCTGGCGGTAGTCGCGGTCGACCTCCAGTAGCAGCGTCACCGGCGGCTCGACGGGCGCGGCGGTGCGTGGCCGCAGACGGCGCCGGCGGTCGAGCATCTCGGTCACCGCGGCGCGCAGGGCCGCGGCACGGCGCGGCCCGATGCGCGGCAGCCGCTCCAGGCGGCCGTCGTGGGCGGCGGCCTCGAACGCCTCGAGCGTGTCCACGCCCAGCGACTCGTGCAGCTGCTGCGCCAGCTCGGGCCCGACCCCGGGGATGGTGCGGAACAGCGCCTCGGCGTCGGCCTCGCCGCGCAGCCGCTGCAGGCGGCCCCATTGCCCGGTGGCCAGGATCTCGGCGATCGCCGCGGCGATGCTCGGCCCGATGCCCGGCAAGGCATCGAGGCCGGCCAGCCCTTCGCGGTCGAACAGCTGGCGCACGCCGGTGCCCAGCCCGGCGATCGTGTCGGCGGCGTGGCGGAACGCCGCGGCGCGGTAGGGCTGGCCGTTCTGGGCGTCCAGCAGCGCGGCCATCTCGCGCAGCATCGAGGCGATCGGCGCGTTGTCGGCGTCGCTGCGCGGCGCCGACGACGCGGGGGCGGGTGTGCCAGGCCAACCGGCCGGCGCACCGGCCCGGGCCTGGGCAGCCGCCTGGCTGGCGGGGCTCGCGCGCTGCCGTTCGGCCTGGGCCGGCCGGTCCGGCTGCGACGCCGAGAGGTCGGCCGGCCGGGCCGGCCCCGTGGTCCTGGGCATGGCGGTCAGAAGGTGGTCTCCAGCACGTCGATGACCCGGCGCGCCAGCTCGCGCTCGGACCACGCGGTCAGGTCGGCGGCTTCGGCCTTGATCAGACCGCGCGAGGCCGCCGGGCCGAGCAAGGCCTTGATCTCGCCGAGCAGGCCGCTGGAGGCGAACAACATCCAGCCGGGGCAGCGGCGGTCGTGCGCCGCGGCCTCGATCCACTGTGCCAGCTCGCGCGCGAACTTCTGCCGTTCACGCGTGTGCAGGTCGGTGGGGGGTTCGTAGGCGGTGTGTCCGCGGCCTGCGGTGCCGAAGCCGTGCACGCTGTGGCCGGCACGGTCGTGCTGCAGCTCGCTGCCCTTGGCGCGGCTTTGCAGGTGAACGAAGTCGCTGCGCTCGGTCAGGGCCGCGGTGTCGGGGTCGCGCTCGTAGACACGGGCACGCGATGCGTTGGCGACGACGATCCAGATCCTGTCCATCGTTTCACCTCCCGGGCTCGGGACGCTGCGCGGTGCCGGGCAGGCAGCCCGCTTCGCAGGCCCCATCGAGGACGATCATCCGCCGCACCGCCGGGCAGGCGTTGATGCCGCGCAAACGGCGGCCCGCGCTGCGGCGTCGGCGCCGGCCGCACCGCCGCACGGGGTCGGCGCCGGACCCGGCCGGCTCGGGCCGCCGCCGATCCGTCTTTACCCGGGTCGCGCAGGGGCCCGCGGCGCCGTGCAGCGTGGCAGGTGTCGGCCGATCCCGTGGACAGGGCCGGGTGACCGACGACGCGCCCCGTGTCGATGGGGACGGCGGCGCGGCGATGGGGTCCCGCGATCGGGCGCGTGGCTGGACCACCGTCCTCGATGTTGGGTCATTTCAATACGAATCGTTCGCATTCGCATATGATCACCCCATGTCTCGAGACCTCCTGCAACGATCCCGGTCCGGTGCCATCGGCCGCCGCCCGGCCCTGCGCCAGCTGGTCGCCCTCGCGGCCGGCGCGGCCCTCGCACAACCGACCCGGGCCGACCCTGCGGCCCACCCGCCCGCCACCGCGCGAGCCCCGCGCCAGCGCCTGGCCGCAGCCTGGCGACTGCCCGACGGCAGCGGCGGTGAGCTCGACCGCGTCGGCGTGCTGGAGATCGACTGGCTCGCCGCGCGCATCACGGTGCAGGCCGACCATCCCGCACCGGGCCGCGCGCACGGCTTGTGCGCGATGCCCGATGGCGGCTTCGTCGCATTGGCCAGCCGACCCGGCCGCTGGCTGCTGCGCTGCGACGCCCAGGGCCGCCTCGTGCAGCGCCACGAACTCGCCGACGACCACCGGCCGCAGACCCTGGGTGGCCATGCGCTGCGGTCGGCCGATGGCCGGCACCTGTTCACCTGCGAGACGCATCCCGACAGCGGCCAGGGCTGGATCGGCGTGCGTTCGCCGGACAGCCTGCGGCTCGTGGGCGAGTTCCCGAGCCACGGGCTCGATCCGCACCAGATGGTGCTGGACGACGCAGGGCGGCTGTGGGTGGCCAACGGCGGCATCCCGCGCGGGCCCAACGGCCGCAAGACCGACCTGGCGCGCATGGCGCCCTCGCTGGTGCAGCTGTCACCCGCAGACGGACGGCTGCTGGCCGAACACCGGCTCGACGACCCGCGTCTGAGCCTGCGCCACCTGGCCTGGGCCGGGCGCGACCGGGCGCGCCTGGGCATTGCGCTGCAGGCCGAGCACGACGACGAGCGGCAGCGCCACGCCGCCCCCTTGCTGGCGGTGCTGGAGGACGGCCGCCTGGTGCTGCCGGCCCGTGACGCGCAGGACATGGGTTATGCCGGCGACATCGCGGCCGGCCCGGCCGGCGGCTTCGTGGTGAGCGGCCAGAAGTCCGGGCGCGGCCTGTGGTGGCACCCGGGCGAGGCCGGCCGGCTGACGCCGGTGGCCGAACTCGGCGAGCCCTGCGCGCTGGCCAGCTGGGACCAGGGTCGTGGCGTGCTGCTCGCCGCGCGCCGGGGCGCAGCGCGCTGGCACGTCAGCGACCCGCCGCGCATGCTGCAGTGGCCTCAGGTGATGGCGCCGGACAACCACTGGCTGCTGCTCGACCCGCTGGCTTGACGTGTCGGCGGCGGCGACGCCACCGCCGGCGTCGCCCCGGTTGGCCGGGTCGGCCTGTGCTCGGGGGGCGCTCGGAGGACGCTCAGCGGGCGCTCGGAGGACGCTCAGCGGGCGCTCGGAGGGTGCCCGGTGGGTGCGCGAGAACGCAGGGCGCTCCCGCCCCTGCGCGCGCCAGCTCAGTGCAGCTTACCCGGCGGCTGGCTGAACAGCTTGGCGGCACGGCCCTTGAGCTCGAGCAGCTCGCTGGGCGTCACCGAGTAGCGGCCGCCCGCGGCGTCGACCTCGATGCGGAACTCCACCTCCCGCGTGGCATTGCGCAGGATGCCGACGGTGAACTCGTAGTCCTCGTGGGTGGCCGGGACGCCCTGCGTGGCCGCGTCGTAGCCGTCCTCGTAGCGCACGTTGCGGATCTCGCCGCTGGCCAGGTCGAGCTCGCCCTCGGCGCGCACTTCGGAATCGCTGAATTCGTCGATGATGGTGATGGGGAGCTTCAAGTCCATGGCCGGGTCCGCTGCGACGGGCCGCCCGGGATGGGCGGGCGCCGATTGTCCCCCGAACGGCGCGCCGGCGGCCTCAGCGCGGCGCCGGCACGTCGGCCCCCAGCATGCGCGGACCCAGCCAGCGCAATCCGCGTGCGATGTCCAGCCGGGCGCCCACCGCGCGCGGCGGCGCGGCGGCGGCGCCGGCCGGGAACAGGAACGCGAACACGTAGCCCGGCTCCTGGCCCATGCGCAGGTCGGTGATCACCACGCCGCCGTCGGCGCCGTCCACGCGCTCGGCCTTGTAGAAGCCGCGCGTGAACCACAGCAGGCGCTGCACGTGCCAACGTTCGGCGAGCGGCGGATGGACCAGCGCGCGGCCCTGCTCGAAGGGGTCGAGCTGCAGCGCCCGAATGCCGTCGAAGATCGAGCGGAAGCCCTCGTGGTACCGACCGTCGGGCGTCACCGCCACCACCCGCCACAGCAGCGAGTTGAACGGTGCCGGCGTCACCAGCACGCGCTCGGCGGCCAGGCCACGCGCGGTCAGCGCGCGGTCCACGTCGTGCTGCACCCAGGCCTGCACGCCGGCGGTCCAGGCCAGGTAGGCGCAGCTGGCGGCCAGCCCGGCACGGTTGAAGGCCAGGCCGCGCTCGTCGTCGCGGCGCAGCGCCAGGCCCACGCCCAGCAGCAGCGGCACGGTGTAGAGCGGGTCGATGATGAAGATGCTGCCCAGCGCGATGGGCCGGTCGCTGAACGGCAGCAGCAGCTGCGTGCCGTAGACCGTCATCGCGTCGAGCAGCGGATGCGTGATCAGGGCCAGCCACACCGCCAGCCACCAGCGCCGCCACCGCGGCCACTCGCCGGCCAGCCGGGCGACGATCAGCGCGATCGGGGTGGTGGCCAGGGTCAGCCAGAACAAGGCGTGGCTCTCGGCGCGGTGGTAGGTCATGTTCGACACCGGGTCGCCGTGGTCGATGAGCGCATCCAGGTCGGGCAGCGTGCCGACCACCGCGCCGGCGAGCACCGCCTTCCACAAGGCCGTGCGGCGACCCATCACCGCGATGCCGACCGCCGCGCCGAGTGCGGCTTGCGAGACCGAGTCCATGCAGCGCATTCTCGCCGTCGGGCAAAGCCCCGACGGCCCGCCCGGCGTCGGGGTCGTCCGGACGGGATGGGCCCGGCCCGGCTGCGGCTGGTAGTCTGGCGGCGATGCCCGCTGCGCCTGCCTCTCCCGCGTCGTCCACGCCTTCGTCCACGCCCTCGTCCACACCCTCGTCCGCGCCCGGGACCGGCTTCGCGTCCGAACCGGCACCTGCGAGCGGCCCCGCAGCCCACTCGGCGCCGGCCGCGGTGCCGACCGCGGCAACGGCGTCCCATTCGCCCTCCCCCCCGTCGGCCGCGCCGTTTCCCCTGACCGGCCTGGCCTGGGGGCTGCTGGCCGCGGCGATCTGGGCCAGCTACTCGGTGCTGGCCCGGCTGGCCGTCAAGTCCGGATTGAGCCCAGGTGACCTGACGCTGCTGCGCTTCGCGCCCGGCGCGCTGATCGTCGCGCCGCTGCTGTGGCGCTGGGGCCTGCGCGACCTGGCCGGCATCGGCTGGGGTCGTGGCCTGCTGCTGACGATGCTGGCCGGGCCGGGCTTCAGCCTGCTGTTCATGACCGGCTTCACCCTCGCGCCGCTGACGCATGGCGCGGTCATCGCGCCGGCCTTCCAGATGCTGTCGGGCCTGGCGCTGTCGGCCTGGCTGGCGCACCAGCGCTGGACCCGCGAGAGCGCCATCGGCGCGGCCTTCGTGTGGCTGGGCCTGGCCTGCATCGGCGGCGACGGGCTGCTGCATGGCGAAGGTCGCAGCACGCTGATCGGCGACCTGCTGTTCGCCACCGCCGGCTGCTGCTGGGGCCTGTTCGGGGCCCTGTCGCGGCGCTGGCAGGTCGACCCGCTGCGCGTGACCGCGGTCGTCGTGGCGCTGTCGTTCGTGCTCTTCGCGCCGGGATTCCTGCTGCTGTCCGACCTGCACCGCCTGGCGGCCGCCAGCCCCTCGATGCTGGTGATGCAGGTGCTGGCGCAGGGCCTGGGTGCGGGACTGGTGGCGGTGCTGGCCTTCAGCCGCGCGGTGGCGCTGCTGGGCTCGGGCCGCGCGGCCTTCTTCGGTGCACTGGTGCCGGGCGCGGCCTCGCTGCTGGCGATCCCGGTGCTCGGCGAAGTGCCCACCACGCTGCAGGTGCTGGGCATCGTCGCGGTGGTCAGCGGGCTGCTGATCGCCTTCGGCGCGGTGCGCCTGCTGCTGGCGCGTCACGAGGCGGCGGCCGGCTGACCGGCGAGCGCCATCTGCCAGACGGCGGATGCCGTACCTCGCGCCGCCGTGGACTGGCCACGGGCGCGGCTGCCCACGCCGGCCGGGTCGTGCGACGATCGACCGATGGCCATGCCCCCGCATGGCGCCGAGCCCCCACCACCATGTCCGATGACCGCTTCCTGCGCACCGTGGCCGCCTACTGGGGCCGCGACGACCTCGACCAGGCCTTGCTGCGGGCGCTGCCCGTGCCCGAGGGCGGTCGGCCGCTCACCGTCGACGACCTGGCACCGCTGGACCACTTCCACGGTGGCGGGCAGCCGGCGACGGCGCGCCTGGCCCGGCGGGGTGGCCTGGCTGCCGGCGAGCGGGTGCTCGACGTCGGCGGCGGCCTCGGCGGCCCGGCGCGCATGCTGGCCGTCGAACACGGCTGCCTCGTCACGGTGCTGGACCTGACCGCGTCGTACGTGCGCGCCGGGGCGCTGCTGACCGAGCGCCTCGGCCTCGGCGACCGTGTGCGGCACGTGCAGGGCAACGCCCTCGACCTGCCCTTCGCGGACGGGGCCTTCGACGTCGTGTGGACGCAGAACAGCGGCATGAACATCGCCGACAAGGCCGGCCTGCTGGCCGGCTTCGCGCGCGTGCTGCGGCCCGGTGGCCGCTGGGTGTTCCAGGAGCCGATGGCCGGCGGTCTGCAGCCGCCGCACTTCCCGGTGATGTGGGCTGCCGACGCGTCGACGCACTTCCTGGCCACGCCCGACGAGATGCGCGGCTGCCTCGACCAGTCCGGCTTCGAGGTCCAGGCCTGGGAGGACACCACCGCCGAGACCAGCGGCGGCAAGGCGCCACCGCAGGGCTCGAGCATCCAGTCGCTGGTGATGGGCG
>WBZL01003225.1_pt1 | contig 15101 bp, 13 predicted proteins | sample 5204291 | NCBI WGS metagenome assembly WBZL01 (sample SAMN12344345, study PRJNA552823) | activated sludge metagenome | biome: Activated sludge suspended growth; feature: Nitrification reactor; material: Wastewater; isolation source: activated sludge from nitrification reactor of wastewater...
CTCGAACGTTCGTGAGTACTCGGTCCGCTCGTCGACCAACTCGTCACCCCGGACGACCCCACCATCGTCGGACACGACGATCTCGCCGACCTCCCGCGGCGGGACCCCCCCCCGGATCCTCGGCGAAAGCAGTGGACTGGCCCGGTGCCACGGTGAGAAGCCCGCTGGCGATGGCCAAGATGGAAGCCGCACTCGCCGCTCGAATCGTGTCCTCCTCCGCGACCCCGCCCTGCCAGGAGTGACCCGTGACGACGTAGGTGCCAATGGCAGCCTCACAGACACGCGGCATTGTGTCAATGGGAGGCAAACATCGATCAGCAAGCGTTCGCCATGTCGGACGCAAGCCACCGGGGAGGCAACACCGAATCTGAGCGCCGCCTACGTACTCGAGTAGGCAAAGTAGAGGTATCGGTCAGCGCCAGCGGAGGGTGCGGTCGAGGTCGTCGGGGCGCTCGCGGGCGGCGGTGAGGACGAGGGCGGTGGACTCCGGGGTGCCGGCGCGGACGAGGCGGGCGTCGGGGACGCGGGCACGGAAGGCCCGGTGGAAGGCCTCGGCCGCCTCGCGGGTGGCGCCGACCGCAGCGGGGACGCGCCAGGCGTCGTCGCCCGCGGCGAGGATCCAGCGGGGCCGGTCGAGCGGGCCGAGGGCCTCGGCCAGGGCGTCGGCCCAGGTCGTGGCGGCGTCGTCGGGGACGCTCACCACCGTGGCGACCAGCCCGCCGGTCGGCTCGGGCGCGACCTCGACACGACCGGCGGCCAGGTCCCGTCGGCCGACCGCGACGAGGCCGGCGAGGACGGCGGCGGCGAGGGCCTCGAGCGTCTCGCGGTCGTCGCCCACCCGGGCCCGACGGCGGCGGGCCCCGACCAGCGCGACCGCTGCCCCGACCACGGCGATCGGCCACCAGATCGGCGCGGACGCCGCCGCGAACACCCCGGTGGCGCCGACCGCGATGCCGGTGGTCGTGGTCACCGACCAGCGCCGCCACGACGCCGGCCGGGTGCGCACCCGCCGCCGGCGCCGGGCCCGCACCACCAGTGCGCTCGTGCCGATGCCGCCCGGGTCGACCGTGGCCCAGGCGGCCCGGGTGGCGGCCACGTCGGCGACGGCGGCCTCGCTCTGGGCGTTGAGGGTCGTGAGCTCGGCGGGGGACGGGAGCAGGGGCGAGCCGGCTCGCGGGTGGACCTTGGCCGCGCCGGTGACCACCCCGCCGGCGGCGTCGGGGCCCCACCAGCGAGCGTGGCGGCGGCGGAAGCGGTCCCAGTCGGTGCTGACCGCCGGGTGGACCACGGCCACGTCCCACAGTGACGCCAGCTTCTCGGGCCGGCGAGGGTCGAGGCGCAGCGCCCGCCCCCGGAGCTGGGTCACCGCACCGGCGGCGGCCACTTCGGACAGGTCGACGAGCACGTCCAGCGCCGGGTGGTCCCAGCCCTCGCCCACGAGGCCGCGGGTGGCGACGAGCACCTTCGCCGCGCCGGCGTCGAGCGCGACCTCGGCGGCGGCGAGCCAGCGGGCGGAGGTCCACCCCGTGCCCTCGCCCACGAGGCGCACGGCGCCCCGGATCTCGCAGCCCTCGGTGCGGGCCCAGCGCTGACCGTCGCCGGTGAGCTCGGGGTCGACGTTGATCGCCCCGGTGACGGCCTCGGCGTCGGCCGCACCCGCCCAGGCGCCCCGGCCCGTGACCGCGATGACCCCGAGGTCGGTGACCTCGGGTCGGGCGCAGAGCGCGGCGAGCACCCGGGCGGCGGTGCCGGCGTCCTCGCCCAGCACGGCGCGGGCCTCCGCCGGCGGCGAGGTGGCCTGGTCACGCTCGACCACCACGAGCGCCCGCAGGTCGCCGCCCCGACGGGCGGCCTCACCGGCGACGATCTCGGCCGCAGCCTCCCCCTTGGCCGACGACCGGGCGCAGACCAGGTCGCCGACGGATCGGCCCCACCGCACCCCGGTGGTCGTGAACGACAGGCCGTAGCGGTGGGCCAGGCCCTCGACCGCCTTCCGGTCCTCGTCCCCGGCGCCGCCCTCGGGGTCGTGCAGCCAGGCGTCGATGAGCACCAGTCGGTCGGCGAGGCTCAGGGGGCCGGCCGCCTCGGGCGGCGCCTCGAACCCGGCGGGAAGCGCTAGGCCCCGGGCCGCCCACCAGTGCGCCACCGCTGCGGCCGCCAGCGGGTCGCGGTCCCAGAACGTCCGCCACGCCGGCGCCTCCCCGGGCACGGGCTCGACGTGCGCCGCGACGCGGATCCCGTCCGTCTCGCTCGTCGCGTCGACCGCGCCGGCCGACTCGGTCGCCGGAGCCGGCGCGCCGGGCTCGACCGTTTTCGCCTCGTCGACCGCATCGGCCTCCGGGCTCTGGTCCGACCCGATCGGTGCCGTCGGCACGATCGGCCCGCCGTCGGTCATCTCGCGGGCCTGGTGATCCGATCCGGTCGCGGCCGGCGCCATCGGGCGGGCGGTGGCGAGGGCGTCGTCCTGGGTCGGGGTCGTGATCTGCGCCACCGCCCAGGTGACCAGGGACTCGCCGACGAGCACCTCGTCGAGCGCGCCGGTGAGCTCTCTCTGCCAGCGGTCGAGGAAAGCGGCCTCGTCGGGCGCGGGCGGCACCAGGCGGACGCCGTCGCGCCACGGGGCCAGCGCGCCCTCGGCCACCAGCGCGGCCAGGTGGAGCTCGGCGTCGACCGGGCCCAGGAGGCCCTCGTAGTTGCCCGCCTCCCGGCTCGACGCCGGCTCGGGGAGCGTGGCGGTGAGCCCGATGACCGCGACGCCGCCGGGCTGCGCCGCCAACCGCTCGACGAGCACGCTCACCACGAGGGCCCACCAGTCGAGGAGGTGGTGGCACTCGTCGAGGACGAGGGTGCCGAGCCCGCTCGCCGCGAGCTGGTCGACCAGGGCGGTGGTCCGCGGCCCGAGCAGCTGGGCGCGGGGGACGCCGACGTCCTCGCCGGTGCCGAGGCTGCGGCGCAGCGCCCGCACGTGGCGGCCCAGCTCGCGGCCCGCTCGCTTGGCGTCGCCCTCCTTGGTGGCCCGCACCCGGGCCTCCGCCGCCTCGGGCCCCACCTCGGCGGCGACCTCGGCCACCCAGAGCCGCCGGGCCGCGGCCCGTAGCTCCGCGTCGGCCTCCCCGGGGTTGCCGAGCAGCTGGTAGGTCACGCAGCGCAGGGGCACGGCCGCGGCGGGATCGTCGCTCGTGAAGGTGGCGGGGTCGGCGCCGAACTGCGCCGTCGAGGCCCGCCACTGGTCCCGGATCGCCGTCGTGGGCGCAAGGGCCAACGTCGGACGGCCCACGCTCCGGGCCAGCTCCAGTCCGATCAGCGTCTTGCCCGCACCGGGCGGGGCGCACAGGTGCCAGCGCCCGTCGGCGACGTGCCCTGCCAGCTCCAGCAGGTGCCGCTGCGACGGCCGCCACTCGAAGCGCGGCGCCAGCCCGTCCCAGCTCACCCGCCCAGTGTCGCGCCCGGTGGATCGACCTCGGTCACGAGGCGATCGCCGCGCGTGTCACGGTCCGATCGCTCGACGCCGAGCGCCCGGGGCGCTCGTCCAGGTCACGCCGCGCTCCGTGATGCCACCGACCGGGTCCTCCCGTGGCGGAGCGGCAGGCGCCACCTAGGCTCGCCCGGTGATCGTGGCGAGGGTGCTGGCGGTGGTCGCCGGCTCGGTGGTGGTGGGGTGGACGCTGCTGTCGGCCGTGCGGGCGGTCATCCTGCCCCGGGGTGAGGTCGTGGCCCTCACCCGGGCCGTGTTCGTGGCGCTGCGCTGGGTGTTCAACCGCATCGCCCGCCCCGCCCGCTCGTACGAGGCACGCGACCGGGCCATGGCCATGTACGCCCCGATCGCGCTGCTCGCCCTCGCCGCCTCGTGGGTGGCGCTCGTCATCGTGGGCTTCACCCTCGTCTACTGGGGGCTCGGCGTGGACCCGCTGCGCCAGGCGTTCGAGGAGAGCGGCTCGTCGCTGCTCACCCTCGGGTTCGTCAAGCCGAGCGACCTGCCCACCACGGTCGCCGCGTTCGCGGAGGCGACGATCGGGCTCGGTCTCATCGCCCTGCTGATCAGCTACCTGCCGTCGATCTACTCCGCCTTCCAGCGGCGCGAGCAGGCCGTCGTCATGCTCGAGACCCGGGCGGGCCAGCCGCCGGAGCCGGCGATCATGATCATGCGGGCCCACACCCTGGCCCGGCTGGACAGCCTGCACGACGTCTGGGTGCAGTGGGAGCAGCTCTTCGCCGACATCGAGGAGACCCACACCAGCCAGCCCTCGCTGCCGTTCTTCCGCTCACCGGTACCGGGGCGCTCGTGGGTGACGGCCTCGGGCTGCGTCCTCGACGGTGCCGCCCTGATGCTCTCGGTCGTGAACCAGCCCCCCGATCCGAACGCGGCGCTCTGCCTTCGCGCGGGGTTCCTCTCGCTGCGGCGCATCGCCGACTACTTCCAGATCCCCTACGACCCCGAACCCGATCCGGACGACCCGATCTCGATCGACCGGGCCGAGTTCGACGAGGTCTACGAGGAGCTGGCCTCGTTCGGCGTGCCCGTGCGGGCCGACCGGGAGAAGGCGTGGCGGGATTTCCAGGGCTGGCGGGTCAACTACGACCTCGCCCTGCTGGGCCTGGCGGCGCTGACCATGGCGCCCTACGCCAAGTGGTCGTCCGACCGGTCGGTCAACCTCGGCCTGCCCAAGGTGCGGGCGGCGTTCCGCCTCAAGTGGGCCGACCACCGCCCCCGCGGCGCCGCCTGACCGTTCCTCCAGCAGAAACGGAAGGTGGGACCGCGCGTTCCTGCTGGAGGTTCGAGGCGGCGGGGTGGAGAGCGGGCGTCAGGCGCCGGCGGGGCGACCCATGCGCACCGACGGGGCGCCGGCGTCGCGGACGGCGGGCTCGACCTCGAAGTAGGTGCGCTCGCGGAAGCCGCACAGCCTGGCCACGAGGTTCGACGGGACGCTCTGGACCCGCGTGTTGTAGTCGCGCACGTTGCCGTTGAAGATCCGCCGCGCCGCCTGGATGCGGTTCTCGGTGGTGACCAGCTCGTCCTGGAGCTCGGCGAAGTGCCGGCTCGCCAGCAGGTCCGGGTAGGCCTCGGTGACCGCGAGCAGGCTCCGCAGCGCGTCGACGAAGACGTTCTCGTCGCCCGACTGGGAGGCGGCGTCGCCCTCCGAGCGCATGGCCTGGGTGCGGGCCTGGGTGACGGCCTCGAAGGTCGTGCGCTCGTGGGCGGCGTAGCCCTTCACGGTCTCGACCAGGTTGGGGACGAGGTCGTAGCGCCGGCGCAGCTCGGTGTCGACGTTCGACCACGAGTTGTCGATCAGCTGGGCGTCGCGGACGAAGCGGTTGTACGACGCCAGCAGCGCCACCACCACCAGCACGACGACGGCGGCGACCGCCCACACCACCGGGCTCACGAGGCCTCCCGGCCGCGGACGCCGAGCTCACCGAGGCCGAGGCCGTCGATCGAGGCCCGCGGGCCCTGGGGGTACAGGTCCCACACGAGCGGCGGGATCCTCGAGCGCAGGGCGTTGTGCAGGTTCATGAGACCGGGGAAGCCCCGCGGCGGCAGCTGCTGGCCGGCGACGAGGATCCAGCGACCCTTCACCTCGATCTGGAACTCGCCCTTGGTCGTCAGCAGGAAGTCGATCATCTGGGCGTCGATGAAGGTCCGGGCGAACTGCGGGTCCTCGCAGGTGACCCGGAACATGCGGTTGAACTCGCCCGACTCGAATTCGAGGTCGGCGCCGTCGAGGAAGTTCACCAGCCGGGTCATGCCCTTCTCGGGCTGGATCACCAGGTGGGGCCACACCGCCGGCACCTCGGCCAGCGCGCAGGTGTAGTGCCGGTAGCGGCGCTGCTTCTCGGTGACGTCGCCGCCCTCCAGCGCCCGCGTGAGGTTGATGCTGCCGTTGTCCGACGACTCGGTGTAGTAGCTGTAGTCGAAGGCCCGCACCGGCATGCCGTCGGGGGCGACGCCCCACATGGTGTTGTGCACCTCCCGGCCGTCGCCCAGGCGGAAGAGCTGGAACGGCACCCGGGCGCTCCCGAAGGGGTCGCCCTCGGAGTACGAGAGGCCGGCGCTCCGGGCGATCTTGGGGAGGTCGGACTGGCGCTCGGCGTAGCGCTTCCAGGAGAGGATGCTGATCGCCCCGAGGACCATGAACACGGCGAGCAACGCGTAGGCCATCGGGGGTCCTATCGGCCGGTACGGTCCCTGCCGTGAGCAGCCGCTTCCGCACGGACACCGCCCTCGAGACCCTCGGTGCGGGGCGCTACGGCGCGCGCGTCGACCCCGGCTGGTGGATCGAGCGGGGCCCCAACGGCGGCTACATCGCCGCGCTCGTGCTGCGGGCCATGTCGACCGAGCTCGACGATCCGAGCCGGCCCGCCCGGTCCTTGACGGTGCACTACCTGCGCCCGCCACGCGAGGGTGACGCCGAGGTGGTCGTCACCGTCGAGCGCGCCGGTCGCACCCTCACCAACGTGTCGGCCCGCTTCGAGCAGGACGGCCGCCTGCTGGCACTCGCCCTGGCGGCGTTCGCCGACGGCCGACCGGGCCCGGAGTTCCTCGACTCCCCGATGCCGGTGGTGCCCCCGGCCGACGAGGTCATCCCGCTCCCCGAACCGCCGGTGACGATCCCCATGCGGGCCCGCTACGAGAGCCGCTTCGGCGTCGGCCCGCTGCCGTTCTCCGGCTCGGCGGAGGCCGAGTCCGGGGGGTGGATCCGCCTCGCGCCGGACGAGACGGACGCGGACGAGGTGGTCGACCAGCACCTGCTGGCCGCGTTCACCGACGCCTGGATCCCGGCGGTGTTCTCGAAGGTGGTGGGCCGCCTCGGCGTGCCGACCGTCGACCTCACCATCCACTTCCGTGCCCCCGGCCTGGTCGTCCCCGCCGACGAGTGGGTGCTGACTCGGTTCCGCACCCGGGCGGCGGCGGAGGGCTTCCTCGAGGAGGACGGCGAGATCTGGAGCGCCGGCGGCGTGCTGCTCGCCCAGTCCCGTCAGCTCGCGGTGGTGCTCGGCGGCTGACGGCGGCTGACGGCGGCGCTACCGGCGCACGTAGCTGGCGGTGAGCGCGGCGCTCGTGCTCGCCAACCGCGACACGCTGTCGACGAGGCCGGCGCCGTTGATCTGGTCGGGGCCGACGAAGTCGACCGCACTGGCGGTGAGCACGTACAGGGTGACGACGTACGTGTGGGTCTCGCCCTCTGGTGGGCAGGGCCCCGCGTAGGCCCGGTCGCCGTAGTCGTTGGGGTAGAGGACCGCTCCGTCGGGGACCTCGCCGGCGGCGATCTCGGTCGTGTCGGGGGGCACGAACGCCATCACCCAGTGCACGAAGCCGCCGGCATCGGGGTCGGTGAGGGCGATGACGAGGTCCTCGGCGTCGGCGGGGACGTCGGCGATGGTCAACGGCGGCGAGACGTCGGCCCCGTCACAGGTGAAGCGCTTCGGGATCACGCCGTTGACGGCGATGGCCGGGCTGCTCACGGTGAGGAACGGCGTGAGGCTCGTCGTCGGGGCCGCCGTGGGCGGGGTGGTGAGGGTGAGGTCCGGGTCGGGCTCGGCCAGCTCGCGGCCGTCCGTGCTGCTGCACGCCGCGGCGGCGACGACCAGGAGGGCGGCGAGGGCGAGCGCGGGGATCCGACCGGCGCGTCGCCGGGCACGGTGGTGCAGGGGCATCGGCGGGCAAGTGTCGCAGGTCCCGGCGGCCAGGTGCAGCAGACTGGCCGCGATGGCTCGCCGCGACCGGCTCCCCAAGGGCCTTGCCGCCCTCTTCGGGCCGGATGTCGCCGACGTCCGGCAGAGCCTCGTCGCGCTCGCCCTCAACACCAGCACGAGCCTGGTGGCGGGTGCGTTCCTCGGGTCGATCACGTCCACCTTCGAGGACCTCCCGGGCCTGCTCGTGCTGGTGCCGGCCGCCATCGGGCTGCGGGGCAACATCTTCGGGGCCTTCGGCAACCGCATCAGCACGTCGATCCACGCCGGCGGCTTCCGCTTCTCGGTGCGCCGCGACACGGTGCTCGGCCAGAACGTGCTCGGCGCCACCGTCCTCACCCTCGGCCTGTCGCTGCTCCTCGCCGTGGTGGTCAAGGTCATCGCCGTCGGCCTGGGCCTCCAGGACTCCATCTCGCTGTTCGACCTGGCCCTCGTCTCGATCGTCGGCGGCTTCCTCGGGTCGATCCCCGTCATGGGTGCCACCCTCGGCCTCGCCGCCGGCGCCGTCCGCTACGGCTGGGACCTCGACAACGTGACCGCACCGCTGGTGTCGACCCTCGGCGACGTCCTCACCCTGCCGGCGCTGTTCCTCGCCACCCTGCTGCTCGGCTACGCGGTGTTCACCCCGGCGATCGGCCTCGTGGCGATCGCGGTGGCCCTGGCGGTGCTGATCGTGGGGTGGCGGGTGAAGCTCCCCGACCTGCGCCGCATCGTGCGCGAGTCGGTCCCCGTCCTGCTCGCGGCCGGGACGATGAGCGCGATGGCCGGCGTGGCCCTCGAGAAGAGCTTCGACTCGTTCAACCGCTACCCGGCGCTGCTCATCCTGGTGCCCGCGCAGCTCAGCTCCGCCGGCGCCCTCGGCGGCATCCTCTCGGGCCGCTTGTCCAGCAAGCTCTTCCTCGGTGTGGTCCCGCCCACGCCGACGCCGGGGCGCGAGGCCCGCCGCGACATCACCCTCGTGCTGGCGCTGGCGGTGCCCGTCTACCTCCTCAACGCGCTGGGGGCGGAGTTCGTGGGCCAGCTCCTCGGCCAGCCCAGCCCCGGCACCCTCGAGATGATCGCGGCCGCCATGGTCGGCGGCTTCGTGGCCATGGCCCTCGTCGTCGGCATCGCCTACTACGCCGCCATCGCCGCCGTGCGCACCGGCCTCGACCCGGACACCTACGGCATCCCCGTCGTCAGCTCCTGCGTCGACTTCGTCGGCGCGTTCGCCCTCGTCATCGCCATCAGCGCCCTGGGAATCACGTGAGCGGGCTCGTGCGTCACCTGTTGCTGTGCTCCTCCGTCGGAGCGCCTTCGGCATCCGGTTCGCCGGCACCGCGGATCCGCTCCGCTCCGTCACCTCACGATCGCTCACCTCGCGATTCGTCACCGACCGCTTCTCGATCCTCATCTACGCTCGGAAGGGCAACGCACCATGGATGAACGACCACGGAACCTGCGCACCATGCTCTCGGAGGCGAAGGACACCTCCGAGCTGATGGTGGACCTGGCCTACGCGGCGCTGTACTTCGGCGACCCCGACATGGCCGATGAGGTCGCCGAGCTCGAGGAGCAGATGAGCGACCTGGTGCACGACATGCGCGCCGTCTGCATCATGGCCGTGCGGGCACCCCGCGAGGCCGAGTCGATGTCCTCGGTGCTCCAGGTGATCGGCGCCATCGAGGGCATCGCCAACGGCGCCGTCGACATCGCCCGCATCGTCACCCACAACCTCGGCATCCCCCGTGAGCTGGTGGCCGACCTCTCGGTGGCCGAGGAGGTCTCGCACCGGGTCATGGTGCGGGAGGGCTCGCACATGGCCCACCGCCCGCTGTCGGCGCTGGAGCTGCCCGTGGCCACCGGGATGCGGGTCATGGCCATCCGCCGCGACCGGGAGTGGAACATCGAGGTCGACGGCGACGACGTGCTCGTCCCCGGTGACGTGCTCTTCCTCGAGGGCTCGCCGGCCGGCATCACCCGCCTGCGCGAGCTCGCCAACGCCCCGCTCTGGCAACCGGCGGCGCCGCCCGAGGACGGCACGGTCGACGACCTCGACCGCGCCGTCGACGTGCTCGTCGAGATGAAGAACATCTCCGAGGTGGCCGTGGGCCTGGCCTACTCCGCCCTCGTGCTCCGCGACGCCGGCCTCGCCGCCGAGGTGCGCCACCTCGAGGACCGCCTCGACGAGATGAAGGACCGCCTCGAGCTGTGGGTGCTGCGGGCCGCCGCCGACGACATCGACCCCTCCCCGCTGCGGGGGCTGCTCCACCTGTCCCAGGCCGCGGAGTACATCGGCGACCAGGCCCAGTCCATGGTCTGGATCATCGAGCAGGAGGAGGACGTCCACCCCATCTTGAACATCGCCCTCGGGGACTCGGACGAGGTGGTCATGAAGGTGCCGGTGGCCGGCGGGTCGCTCGCCGACGGCGCCGCCCTGGCCGAGCTCCAGCTCGACATCGAGCCCGGCTACCACGTGCTCGCCGTGCGGCGCGACAACCGCTACCTGTACCGCCCCCGGGGCCACGTCCGCCTCCAGGCGGGCGACGAGATCATCGCGGCCGGCCCCGACGAGGGCCGTCAGCACCTCGCCGAGCGCTGCGGCTGGCGCCTGCGCCACGACGAGGAGACCGGCGAGAGCGAGCTGCTGCCGGCCGAGCGGGTCTGACGCCGCGGGGCGCCGGGCGCGCCGTGATCGTCCCGGTCGTCCTCAGATGTAGCCGCGCAGGCGGGTGGCGGTGGCGACCCGGTCGATGCCGATCGCGTAGGCGGCGTGGCGGATCGAGGTGCGCAGCTCCTCGCACGCCAGGCGGGTGTCCTCGTAGGCCCGGCGCATCCGCTGGTGGAGGCGCTCGTTGAACTCCTGCTCGCCCCAGCGGAACTGCTGGATGTTCATCGACCACTCGAAGTAGGAGCCCACCACGCCGCCGGCGTTGGCCAGGATGTCGGGGATGATGTCGATGCCGCGGGACCAGAGCACCTGGTCGGCGTCCGGCGTGACCGGGTAGTTGGCCGCCTCGACGAGCACCTGGGCCTGCACCCGGTCGGCGTTGTCGTCGGTGATGACCTGACCAAGCGCGGCCGGGACGAGCACGTCGCACTCCAAGGCGAGGAGGTCTTCGTTGCCCAGGTGGTCGGGGCCGTCGATCTCGGCCAGGGTGGCGCCCTCGTCGACCAGGGCCAGGACCTTGTCCACGTCCAGGCCGTAGGGGTCGTGGATGGCGCCGCTCACGTCGGAGAGCCCGACGATCCGCGCGCCCCGAGCGACGAGCTCGCGGGCGACCCACGACCCGACGTTGCCGAAGCCCTGGACGGCGACCCGCGCCCCCTCGAGGGGGAACCGGTGCTCCTCGGCGTAGGCCTCGAGCACGAAGACGCAGCCGCGCCCCGTGGCGGCGTCGCGCCCCGGTGCGCCGCCGAGGGCCACCGGCTTGCCGGTGACGATGGCGGGCTCGTACCCGTTGAGGTCACCCCACTCGTCCATCATCCAGGCCATCACCTGGGCGTTGGTGTTCACGTCGGGAGCCGGGATGTCCCGGTACACGCCGAGCAGGTCGCTGATGACGCCGGTGAAGCGGCGGGTGAGGCGCTCCAACTCCACGGGGCTGAGCCCGGTCGGGTCGATCTGCACCCCGCCCTTGGCGCCGCCGAAGGGCACGTCGACCAGCGCCGTCTTCCAGCTCATGAGCGCGGCCAGGGCCCGGACCTCGTCGATGTCCACCGACGGGTGGAAGCGGATGCCGCCCTTGCAAGGGCCGCGCGAGTCGTTGTGCTGCACCCGGTAGCCGCGGGTGACCAGCAGGCGACCGTCGTCCAGCCGCAGCGGCACCTGGGCCTCGATCTCGCGGAAGGAGCTGCGCAGCACCTCGGCGAGCTCGTCGTCCAGCCCGATGAGCTGCGCGGCCTCGGTGAAGTAGGTGGTGACCGCTTCGTGGGCGGATCGCTCGGCCATGTGGAACCCCCTTGTTCCCGTTCCCCGATCCCCAGGGCCTCTCGGTACCGCGCTCGGAGGCCTAGCGAGCGGGTGGCGGCGCGGGAGGCGCCGGCGGCGGCACGCCGTCCTCCTTCCCGTTGAACAGCTCGGCGATGCCGCCGATCGATCCCATCACGCCGGACATGTCGGCGGGCAGGAAGATCTTGGTGGCCCGGCCGTTGGCGATGCCCTGCAGCGCCTCGAGGTACTTCACCGCCAGCAGGTCGGGCGTGGGGTTGCCCTCGTGGATAGCGGCGTAGACGCTGCGGACGGCCTCGGCCTGGCCCTCGGCCACGGTGAGCTGGCGGTACTTCTCGGCGTCGGCGACCGCCCGGGTGGCCTCGGCCTGGCCCTGGGCGTCGAGGATCGCCTTCTGCTTGTGGCCCTCGGCCTCGAGGATGTTGGCCTGCTTCAGGCCCTCGGCCTGGGCGATGGCCGCCTCGCGCTGGCCGTCCGCGGTGGTGACCACGGCCCGGCGGGTGCGCTCGGCCTTCATCTGCTCGTGCATGGCCGCCATGACGTCCGGCGGCGGGTCGATGCGCTGGATCTCGACCCGGGCGACCCGCACGCCCCACTTGTCGGTGGCGTCGTCGAGGATCTGGCGCAGGGCGAGGTTGATGCTGTCGCGCGAGGTCAGGGCAGAGTCGAGCTCCATGTCGCCGATCAGGTTGCGCAGGTTGGTCTGGGCCAGCTTGGTGATGGCCAGCAGGAAGTTCGCGACGTTGTAGATGAGGCGCTGGGGGTCGCTCGGCTCGTAGTAGATGACCGCGTCCACCGAGACGACCACGTTGTCGGAGGTGATGACCTCCTGCGGGGGGACGTCGACGACCTGCTCGCGCATGTCCACCAGGCGCATGGTCTGCACGAACGGGAGGATCATGCGCAGACCGGGGTCGACGGTGGTCTTGTACTTGCCGAGCTGCTCGACGATGCCCCGCTGGTAGGGCCGCACGATCTTGAAGCTCTTGATCACGATGATGAAGATCAGCAGCGCGATCAGGGCCAGGACGATGACGGCGATGTCGGTGGCGCTCATGTCAGCTCCGGGGTGGGGGGTGCGGGCGGGACGGCGTCGGCGGGGAACACGACCACGCGGGTGCCGCGGACCTCGACGACCTTGACGGCGGTGCCGACCGGGATGGGAGCGCCGTCGCCGCTCTCGGCCCGCCACTCCTCCCGGTCGATGCGGACGGTGCCGAGGTCGTGCTCGCCGTCGATCGCCTCGATGACCTTGGCTCGCTGCCCGATGAGGCGCTTCGAGCCGATGCCGTCGGTGGGCTCGGTGCGGTCGAGGCGGTGGGCGAGCTGGCGGAAGCCGAAGAGGGCGACGAGCGACACGGCGATGAACACCGCCAGCTCGGCGGCCACGGGAACGCCGAGGAAGGCGAGCGCCGCGGCCGCGGCGGCGCCGATCGCGAAGGGCAGCAGGAAGAACGCACCGGGCGACGACAGCTCGCCCAGGGCGAACACCGCCGCGGCGGCCAGCCAGATCCACCGCCAGGTCTCGGGCTCCACGTCGGGAAATCTATCCGTGCCACCGGACGCACGACGGGGGACCCCGGGTAGGTTCGGCGCCATGGCGGAACCGCTCTCGCTGCTGACCGTGCACGCCCACCCCGACGACGAGGCGTCGAAGGGCGCGTCCACCGTGGCCCGGTACAAGGCGGAGGGCGTGCGCACCACGCTCGTCTGCTGCACCGGCGGCGAGGAGGGCGACATCCTCAACCCCGCCATGGACACCCCCGAGGTGCGCGAGCGCATCGACGAGGTGCGCCGCGACGAGCTCGCCCTGGCGGCGCAGATCATCGGGTACGACCGGGTCGCGATGTTGGGCTACCGCGACTCGGGCATGCCCGACAGCGAGGCCAACGCCGACCCCCGCTGCTTCGCCAAGGCCGACCTCGACGAGGCGGTCGGGCGGCTGGTCGAGGTCATCCGGGCCGAGCGGCCGCAGGTGGTCGTCACCTACGCCGACGACCAGGAGGGCTACCCCCACCCCGACCACCTGATGGTCCACGACATCTCGCTGCCCGCCTTCGAGCTGGCCGGCGACCCCGAGGCGTACCCCGAGCTCGGGCGGCCCTGGCAGCCGCTGAAGCTGTACTACGTGGTCTGGTCGCGGGCCCGCATGCTCGCCACCCACGCCAAGTTCACCGAGCTCGGCCTCGAGTCGCCCTTCACCGAGCAGTGGTTCGAGCGCCCCAGCCAGGACCACCGCATCACCACCCAGGTGCCCACCGACGGCTTCCAGGACGTGCGCCTCGAGGCCCTGCTTGCCCACGCCACCCAGGTCGACCCGGCGTCGCCGTTCTGGTTCGGCCTGCCCCGCGAGGTCAGCCGGGAGATCCACCCCTTCGACGACTACATCCTCGCCCGCACGCTGGTCGACGTCCCCGAGTACACGCCCGAGGCCCCCGAGACCGACCTCTTCGCCGGCGTCCGTCCCTGACCGCGGCGTTCTGGCGTCACCGCCGCCCGCTGAGCGGGCACGGTCGACGCCAGAACCAGGGGGGTCGGTCAGCCGGCCTGCTGGAGGGCGCGGAGCTCGCGGTAGCCGATGAGGATGGCGCCGGCGGCCGCCGCGTCCGCCGCGAGGCCGTCGGGGTCGGTGACGTAGTCAAGGTCGTCGACCCGGGCGGGCCAGTCGGTGGTGATGGCCCGCAGCTCCGGGGTGTCCTGGGCGGGGTGGACGTAGACCTCGGTGACGCCGGGGCGCAGGCCGCCGAGCACCGCCTTGATGGCGGCCCGGCTTCCGAGGGCCTGCACGTGGATGAAGTGGTCGGGGAAGACCACGCCCTCCTCCGCGGCGAGGCGCCGGAACGGGAAGCCGATGGCCCGCTCGGTGGACCCGCCGGACAACCGCACGGGGAGGCCGAAGTCCACGGCGAGGTCGAGGTAGACGTCGAAGAACTCGGGGCGCAGCTGCAGCGTGCCCATGTGGGAGTCGAGGTGGGTGACGTCGAAGCCCCAGAGGATGGCCCGCTCGACCTGGGCCCGGCACTCCCGCCGCACCTCGTCGAGGTCGGCGTGGTCCCAGGTGTCGGTGACCGTGCGGGGGAAGCCGCCGTCGCCGTCGAGCAGGGAGGGCGCCTGGGTGATCGGCCCCCAGCGGTAGGTGTCGTACTCGGCGTTGAGGGTGAGGTGCACGCCGACGTCGTCGCCCCGGTAGTGGGCGGCGGCCTCGCGCGCCCAGGGGGCGGGCACCATCAAGGACGCGCTGGTGGCGGCGCCGTGGCGGAGGGCCTCGTAGACGCCGGCGTTGGCGGCGTGGCTCGAACCGAGGTCGTCGCAGTTGACGATGAGCAGCCGGGCGTCGGCATCGTGGCCCAGCCGCTCGACGAGCGGGCGTTCGACGAGCGAGGCGTCGGCGGCGGGCGTCACGCCCCCACGCTAACGAACCGGGACGTCGGGTCCGCCGCACGCGCTCCACAGCCCCCGCCCCTCGGCGCGGGCCTCGCTC
>WBZL01003226.1_pt1 | contig 15100 bp, 8 predicted proteins | sample 5204291 | NCBI WGS metagenome assembly WBZL01 (sample SAMN12344345, study PRJNA552823) | activated sludge metagenome | biome: Activated sludge suspended growth; feature: Nitrification reactor; material: Wastewater; isolation source: activated sludge from nitrification reactor of wastewater treatment...
TGTGGATCATGGCGTGGGACGCGGAAGCGTTCGTGGCCATGGCGTCGGGCACGATGTCGTTCGCGGATTTCTGGAACGGCAACATCTTCCATCCGGCGCCGCTCACGCTCACCTTCTCGGAGCACCTGATCCCGCAGGCGCTGCAGGGGCTGCCGTTCTACGTGGCGACCGGCAACATCGTGCTCGCCTACAACGTGGTCTTCCTGGCCACGTTCGCGCTGTCGGGCCTCGGCATGTTCCTGTTCGTGCGCGAGCTCACCGGCAGTGCGCGGGTCGGCTTCGTGGCCGGGCTCTTCTTCGCGTTCGTGCCCTACCGCTGGGGCCAATTCCCGCACGTGCAGACGATCTCGTCGCAGTGGATGCCGTTCGCCCTGTACGGCCTGCGACGCTATTTCGATCGCGGCAGCGTCGCCGCGCTCGCCGGCGGCGTGCTCGCCTTCGTGGCGCAGGGCCTGTCGACGGGGTATTACCTCTTCTACTTCGCGCCCGTGTTCGGCGGCTACGCGCTATGGGAGATGGCGGTGCGCGGACGCCTGCGCCACCTGCGGACATGGCTCACGTTGACCGTCGCGGCGGCAGGTGCCGTGGCGATGATGCTGCCGTTCCTGCTGCCGTACCAACGCGCCAAGGAGTCGCAGGGTTTCACGCGTCCGTACGACGAGGTGCTCACCTTCTCGGCGGACCTTTTCGCGTACATCAACGCCCCGCCGCAGGTGCGGGCGTGGGGGGCGATTCTCAACAGGTATCCGCAGCCCGAAGGTGACCTGTTCCTCGGCGCCATCCCCATGCTGCTGGCGTTCACGGCGGTGCTGCTGTGGGTGGCGCGGGCGCGAATCCATTCACGGGGCCTCGTGATGGACACGTCGCCACGCACCGAACGCGCGGCCTGGTGGCTGCTTGCGATGACGGCGTCGCTGGTGGTGGCGGCGGTGGTCATCGCGATCACCGGTGGCGTCAATACCGAGCTTGGACCGCTGACCCTGCGCGCCACCAGTGTTCGCCGCACGCTCACCATCGCGGCGATCGCGTGCGCGGCCGGCGTCCTGGTGTCGCCCCGCTGGCGGGTGGCGGTGCGGCAGAGCTCCGCGGATCTCACGCCGTTCTTCGCCGCCGGCATCGTTTTCGCGGTGGTGATGTCGCTCGGCCCGGCGCCGCGCGCTGGCGGTGTACGTCTGACGGGCCTCGAGTTCTACTCGCTGTTCTTCGAGTACGTGCCGGGCTTCGAGGGGCTGCGCACACCGGCGCGCTTCGCCATGGTGGCGGCGGCGCTGCTGGCGCCGCTGGCCGGACTCGCGCTGGCGCCGATCGCGCGGTGGCGCGGCGGCACCGCCGTACTCGCCCTGGTCGGCGGGTTGTTCCTCGCCGAGACCTACGCGGCGCCGATGGCCGAGAACGTCTCGTGGGACACGGGTCCGCGGTACGCGATGCCGTGGAGCTCGGTGTCGCGCCTGAACGAGGGCCCGCTGGCCTATCGCCACCTGGTCACGATGCCTGACGACACGGTGGTGATCGAGCTGCCATTCGGCGATCAGGCGTGGGACCTGCGCTACGTGTACTACGCCGGCCTGCACGGCAAGCGGATCGTCAACGGCTACAGTGGCTACTTCCCCGAGGGCTACCGAGCGCGAGCGGCGCGTCTCTCGAACCTGTGGAGCGACCGCGAGGCGGCATGGCTGGCCGTGACGACGTCGGGCGCCACGCACGCGCTGTTGCACGTCGACGCCTACAAGGCGCCCGAAGGTCCCGCCGTGGCGTCGTGGCTCACCACCCAGGGCGCGCGGGTGGTCGCGAGCTACGACGGTGGCGACATGCTCTTCGCCCTGCCGCGGCCCTGAGAACGAGACGATGTATCCCGTGCAACTCGCGCTGTTCGGCGCCGAAGCCCTCGTGATGGCGCTGCTCGTGTTCGGCGCGTTCCGCAACCGCGCGCAGTTCGGCCGCGCGCCACTCTTCGTCGTGCTCGGCGGCGGGCTCTGCCTGGCGGCGTTCGCGCCGTGGCAGGTGGAAGTGGCGCCGGGATGGACGCTGCAACCCGCCTCGGCGGTGCTGGTCGGCGCGGCGTTCTCGGCAGTGCTGCTCGTCTACGTGGTCGAGGGCGCGCGGCAGACGCGCACCGTGGTGCAGGCGCTGGCGTTCGGCAACGCCGGGCTCACGCTGCTCGCGCTCATCATCGGCCAGCACCTGCGCATCCAGGGTGAACAGGTACCGGTGACGCTGTCGTCGGAGGTGCTGCTGCGCGAGGCCCTGCTGGCCCTTGCCAGCGCGTCGGCGCTGTACTTCCTGCTCATCGCACTGGTGCTGGTCTACGAGTTCGCCAGCCGCTGGATGGCGGCGCTCTGGCCGCGAACCCTCGTCGCGCTGTGCGCCATCGCCGCCGTCGACGCCCTGGCGTTCACGGCCATCGGGGGCTGGGGTCGTCCTGACCTGGGCCGGCAGATGACCGCGCACGTGGTGGCGGGCCTGGTGGCGGCCGTCGTGCAGTCGGTGCTCATCTGGAGCTACGTGACGCAGGTGGAACCGTCGCTGGCCGACAGCACCGGCACCGGCGACGTTTCGGACGTGCTGCACGAGCTCACCTACCGTCAGCTCTACGAGCAGGCGCGCTCGCGGCTCACGCGCGACGCCCTCACCGGTGTACACAACCGCGGCTACTTCGACGAGAGCTTCGCGCGCGCCGTCGCCCACGCTACCCGGTACCAGGAACCGCTCAGCGTGGTCATCGCTGACGCCGACCATTTCAAGACCATCAACGACCGCTACAGCCATCTCGTGGGCGACGAGGTGCTGAAGCGCTTCGCCGGCACGCTGGTCGACGTCGCCCGCGCCTCGGACGTGGTGTGCCGCTACGGCGGCGACGAGTTCGTCGTGATCCTGCCGAACACCGCGCTCGCCAGCGCGCAGGCGTTCGCGCAGCGCTTCCAGCGCCGGCTGCGCGATCAGGTCATCCCGCCGGGCCCGGGCCTGGCCGACATCCGCCTGTCGTCGACGATTGGCGTCGCCTCGCTGATGGAGGACGGCACGGGCAGCTCGCCCGACGACCTCCTGCGCCTGGCCGACAACCGGCTCTACGTCGGCAAACGAGCCGGTCGCGATCGTATCGTCTGGCAGGACCTGCCGGTGTCGTCGGCGACCTAGGAGCCGCGGCGCGATCCGCTCAGCCGCGCGCGACGTCCCACTCGCGCAGCTTGCGCCAGAAGCTCTCTTCGCTGCCGGCCGGCGCCATGGCCCAGCCGTCCGCGAGCGAATCGGGCACCGTGAAGGTGGCCCGCCGCTGGCCGAGCTCCACCGCCTGCATGCCCTGCAGCATACGGATCGCGAACGATCGCACCGCCACATGCCGCCCGGCCGCGCGGTCGTAGAGTCGCTCGAGCGGCCGCACGAGGTCCTCGGCCGCTGCCTGCAGCACTTCTTCCAGCCGGTTCGACGGCACGCCGAGGGAGTCGGCGACGTCGGGCGGCAGGAACTCGCGAATCAGGCCCGGCGGCACCGAACGCAGCGGCAACGGCAGGTTGACGCCCATCATCTCGAGCAGGGCCGTCGTCATCTCGCGGCCCTCGTCCGAAGGGGCCACCTGTCGCCGCTCGATCGTGCGCGTCAGCCACTCGGTCTCGTCGACGGTCGACGGAATCAGTGCCGGTTCGATGCCCATCACTTTTCCCACGTGCATCCACGTGGCGGTGTAGGCCGCCTGTTCGGCCGGATCGAGCGGCACGCCGAGCGTCTCGAGGCCTTCGAGGATCAGCCACGAGAACGTCATGAGCGTGCCGAGCAGATCTTCCTGGTTGATCGGCAGGCCGAACTCGTCGAGATCCCATGACCGCGCCGGATCGTGCCGCACCAGGTGCCGCACGGCGGCGTGCATCAGGCGCACCTTCTGCGCGGTACGCAGGCCACGGCCGGTGGCGCCGAGTCCGCCGGGCGACATCACATCGATGATCATCTGCGCCGTTTCGAAGAGCCGCCGGGTCGGGCGCTTCGCGAGATACGCCGTGCGATGCAGCACCTGCACGCCCTTCCGCGCCGAATACGACGACGGCAGCGACGAGCAGCACAGCACCATCAGGATCTCGGGGCCGTGCACGGCGAACACCCGCTCGCCGGCCTCGATCGTCGCGGCGTCGCGCGTGTCGGGCACGTCGGTGGCGTCGAGATAGGCGCGCAGGTCGCCGGGCAGTGTCTCGGGCACGAACGCGTCGTCCGTCACCAGCTGCGCCATCAGGCCGCGTACGGCGTCGACACCGTGGGTCGCAAAGAGCGACGCCACCACCGCGTCGGCGTGGGGATCGCCGCGCCGGCGCGCCGCGTCGAGCACGGCATCGGACCATCGGGAGGCGAAGGCGTCGGACGTCACGGTCATGGCGCCGTTATGATACCGGGCATGTCCGCCACCACGATCGACGGCGTCATCGACCAGCTCGAAGACATCATCGACAGCTGCATCAGGACGGAATCACGCCTCGGCTATTTCGCGGCCCTCTACAAGCGCATGACGCTGGCGGTGAAGGCGGCCGTCGCGCGCGGGGCGTTCCAGGACGCCGCCCGCATCGAGGCGCTCGATGTGATGTTCGCCAACCGGTATCTGGCGACGCGCGAGCAATACTTCGCCGGTGAGTCGCCGGGCGTGTCCTGGCTGCAGGCGTACGACGCCGCCGGCAGCGATCGACACATCGTGCTGCAGCACCTGCTGGCCGGCATCAACCCGCACATCATGATCGACCTTGGCGTGGCGGCGGCGCGCACCTGCCCCGGCGACGCGCTGGCCGGCCTGGCCGCCGACTTCGCCACCATCAACGACGTGATCTTCAGCCTGATGTCGGTGGTGGACGCCGAGCTCGACGCGTTGTCGCCCGAAACCGCCGAGATCGACAGGTTCGCCGGCAAGTTCAAGGACAGGGCGATCTTCGACGCGATGGAAAAGGGCCGCGCCACGGCGTGGGACTTCGCCCGTTCGCTGGCCCACCTGCCGCTCGACCAGCAGGCGTCGCGCATCGGTGCCCGCGATCTCGAAGCGCGCTACCTCGGCGACATCGTCCTCGCCGGCAATCCGCTGCTGTCGCTCATCCGGCGCAAGGAATCGCAGGACGTCGCGGCGAACATCCGCCAGTTGAACGCGCCGGCGTCGAGCTGATCCCGGATCAGCGGCGGTCGCGGAATTCCTCGAACCAATTCTGCACGACGGTGATGCGCGGGTGCGCCTTGCCGCGATCGACATCACGCACGCCCACGAACCACTCGCCCTTCGACGACGGCGAGTAGCCGTCGGTGAGCCGCAGGCTGGCCGTGCTCTCGCTGAAGAGCGGCGACGGCTTGCCCGGCGGCAGGCGGTAGTCGGGCGTGAACGGCACCGCCTGCAGGCGGCCGGCGGCATCCACGTAGAAAAGCTCGCCGCCCGACCGATTCCACCGCGGCTCGGCGCCGCTGTCGGGCGAGATCTGCCAGCGGCCGGTGGCCTCGGGGAACGTGGTGAGGAAGACGTCGGGACGCCCAGTGGCCGACGTGGCGTAGGCCAGCAGCGTGCCGTTGGGCGAGACGTTCGGGTGGTACTCGAACGACTCGGTGCGGGCCAGCAGCTTCGGGCCGCCGGTGGCGCCGAGGGTGGTGAGCCAGATGTCGGTGCGCGTGGCCGGATCGAGTAGCACGTGTACGAGGCGCTTCCCATCCGGGGTGAACGACGCCATGCTGGCGCGCGGCACGATGACGGGAGCCGCGCCGCCGCCGTTCGCGGCATGGCTGCAGGTGCCGCCCTCGCGGCTGGTGGCGCCGCAGCTGTCGATCACCTGATCGCCGGCCGGCGACCACGCCGGGTCGCCGCGTGAGCCGCCGAAGGTGAGCTGCATGGCGCGGCCGGTGGCGATGTCGTAGATCCAGATGTCGTCGTGCTGTGGCCCCTGCACGGTCACCGCCACGCGCGTGTCGTCGGGCGACAGCGCCGGCTGCCGCAAGCCGCGCACCGGATCGCCGATGTCGCGCACCAGCGCGCCGCTGCGATCGACGATGCTGAGCCGCTGCAGGCCCCACTGCTCGTCGGTCACGAACACCAGTGTGCCGTCGGCGGCCAGCGTGGGCCGCAGGCCGGCCGGCGCCACCAGGAACGGCTCGCCGGTGGCGACCAGCGTGGCCGGATCGACGGCCACGGCCCAGATGCCGGGGTTGCGATCCACGCGCTGGTAAAGCAGATGGCCGGTTCCCGAGTAGACGGCGTGGCGCACCACCTGCGGCAGCGGACCGAACAGCCGGCGCCGCTGTCCCTTCTCGAGCGCCTCGATCGCGTAGCCGTTGTTGAGGTGCGTGATGAAGAGCACGCCGCGCCCTTCCGGCAGGGTGACGATGTCGTGGAAGTCGCGCTCGCCCGATTCCTGCGCCAGCACCAGCCGGGCGTCGCCGCCCTGTGCCGGCACCTGGAAGATCGGACCGTTGCCGGTCGTGAACGTGAGCGTGCCGTCGGTGGCCCAGGCAACCGATCCGGCCTCGACGAAGTTGCCGGCGCCGGTGGCCACGGTCACCGGCGTACCGGCGGCGCTCGCCAGCCGCTTCACTTCAGCGCCCACGGCGAACACCAGCGACTCGCCATCGGGCGACCACGCCGGCGCTACGGCGCCCTCGGTGCCCTCGAGGGCGCGCGAGGCGAGCTGACTCAGCTCGCGAATCCACAGCTTTCCGTCGCGCGGATACACGATGCGGCGCCCGTCGGGCGAGATCGCCACGCCAGCGCCTGGTCCGGATTCACCGACGTAGGTGCCGGGCATCTGGCCCAGGCCGTCGACGTTCACCTCGAATTTGCGCAGCGCGCCGCCGGCGCGGTTGCCGCTCCACCACCGCGGCAGCAGCACCACGGCCGCCGTGACCGCCAGCGCCACGGCCGCCCATGCCAGGGCGCGCCCGGGCCGCTGCGGCGGCGGCGCTGGCGCCGGACCGGAGTGGCCGGCGCTCAATGCATTCGACGCCTGGTCCACCTGGACGTCGGCGAGGTCGCGCAGCCGCTGGCGGGCGTCCTTCTGCAGGCAGCGCTCGATCAGCGTCCGCACGGCCGCCGGCGTGTCGGGCGGCAGCTCCGCCCAGTCGGGCTCGTCCTGCAGGATGGCCGTGATGGTGTCGACCTCGGTCGCGCGCAGGAAGGGCGGCCGGCCGGTGAGCATCTCGTAGAGCGTGCAGCCGAAGGCCCAGATGTCGGTGCGGCGATCGAAGGCATGCCCGCGCAGTTGTTCCGGGCTCATGTAGCGCACGGTGCCAACCCTGGCGCCAGTACGCGTATCGACGCCGCCGCCCGGAGTGTCGTGCGGCGATGCCGCGGCCTTGGCGAGACCGAAGTCGAGCACCTTCACGGCGCCGTCGGGGCGGATGCGCACGTTGGCCGGTTTCAGGTCGCGGTGCACGACGCCCTGGTCGTGCGCGAAGCTGAGGGCGGCGGCGATGCCGCGGGCGATGCGCACGGCGTCGGCGACGGCAATCGGGCCGCGCCGGCAGCGGTCCGCGAGCGTCTCGCCTTCCACCAGCTCCATCACGATCGCCGGGCTGCCCTGCCACGACTCGATACCGAACACGGTGGCGATGCCGGGGTGGTTCAGCGACGCGAGAATCAGGGCCTCACGTTCGAGGCGCGCCGGTAGATCGGGGTCGCGGGCGTGCTCGGCGAGCAGCACCTTGATGGCGACGAAGCGCTGCAGGCGGGCGTCCCATGCGCGATACACCTCGCCCATCCCGCCAGCGCCGAGGCTGTCGCGGATCTCGTACGGACCGATGGTCGTACCAGGAGGAGGGGGCATGCGCGTTCGAACGATTATAGGCGTCGTCCGAACGCGGCCCCGGACCGCCGGGATGCGACCGCGCGGTCAGACCGTGGCGAGACGGCGCGAGCCGAGGGCGAAGCAGGCCGCGCCCACGGCGACGAGGATCGCGCATGGCAGCGCCATCTCCGCCAGCGAGAAGCCGCGCCACAGCGCGCCCTCGAAGGCGCGGATCGCCCAGCGCACGGGACTCACGACGCCAGCCGCCGCCATCCACGACGGCAGGATGAACTGCGGAATCATGCCGCCGCCGATCATCGAGAGCGGCATCATGAACGCCCACGCGGTGCCCGAGGCCGCCTGCTCGGTGTCGCCCAGCGTCGCCACGAGCATCATCAGGCCGCAGAAGGCCGTCGTCACGGACAGCATGGCCAGCACCAGCAGCGGCCAGGACGACGGCCGGATGCCGAACGCGGCCACGCCGAGCCCGAGCAGCAGGCCCTGCACCACGAGCATCGCGGCGAAACAGGCGAGGGCCTTGCCCGCGAGGATGCCGGCGCGGGTGAGCGGCGCCATCTGCAGTCGCAGGAACGTGCCGCGCGTGCGCTCGGTCACCAGGCTGATGCCGAACGACATCATGCAGCCGATGAGTCCCCACAGCATGCCCTGGGGAAACGTGATGTCGAAGGCGTTGGCGGGGCCGCGCCGTTCGCGTGCCACTGCGGCAGCGGCGACCTTCAGCGGCTGCCACGCGTTGCCCGCGCCGGCGGCACTGGCGACGGGCGTGCGCGCGAACGACTGCAGCTCGTCGAGGAACTTCGTGAGCGCCGGCGGCGCGCCCGGCGTCGCCAGCGCGTCTTTGAGCGCGGTGTCGGCCATGGCGGTCATCGCCGTCTGGTCGTTGAACAGCCGCTGCATGTCCTCGGCGGCGGCCTTCATCAGCAGCCCTTCGATCATCGCGCCTTCGGCCGCCCGCGAGGGGTCGTGCCCCACCTCGATCTCGCGCGGCGACCCGTAGAAGATCTGCTGCGAACGCTCACCGAAGCCCTTGCGGATCACGAGGAACGCGGCCAGGCGTCCCTGTCGCACCGCATCTTCGGCCTCCGCGCGCGGCAGGGCGGTGATCTCGAAGTCGCCGGACGCGCGCAGCCGCTCGGTGAACGCCCGCGACTGTTCGGTGGCATCGTCGTCCACGAGCGCCACGGCGATGGCGCGTGGCGTGCCGTTCGAGGTGCCGCTGAACGCGTAGCCGAACAGCACGGCCACGATCACCGGCCAGATCAACGTGAAGAAGAACCCGCTGCGGCTGGCAGCGAGCAGTCGTAGATCCTTGACGGCGAGGGCGACGATCTGGCGCATGGCTAGTCCCTGAGGCTGCGGCCGGTGAGGTGCAGGAAGACGTCTTCGAGCGTGGGCCCTTCCACGCGGAAGTCGGTGACAGTGGTCGACGCGGCGAGTGCCGTGAGCGCCTCGAGGGGACGCGTGGTGGGCGTGCGCACCTCGCCTTCCGACGTCGAGGCGACCAGCACCGGCGGACCAGCGTACGCGGTCAGCAGTTCGTCGAGCGTGCCAAGGGCGAGCAGCCGCCCCTGATCGACGATGGCGATGCGATCGCACAGCCGCACGGCCTCTTCCATGTAGTGCGTGGTGTAGACCACGGTGCGGCCCTCGCGGCGCAGCGCCTCGATGTTGTCGAAGAGGGCGTTGCGCGACTGCGGGTCCACGCCCACCGTGGGTTCGTCGAGCAGCAGCAGTTCTGGGTCGTGCACGAGGGCGGCGGCCAGGTTCAGCCGGCGCTTCATGCCGCCGGAGTAGGTGGCGACGCCGTCGCGGGCGCGCGGGGCGAGGCCGACGAAGTCGAGGGCCCACTGCACGCGGGCCGCGAGGCGGGGGCCGTGGAGTCCGTAGATGGCGCCGAAGAAGCGCAGGTTGGCCTCGCCGGAGAGGGCGTCGTAGAGGGCCAGCGCCTGTGGCGCCACGCCGATGCGGGCCCGATCGGCCGGCCGCCGTGGATCGCCGCCGCCCTCGAGCCCCACGGCGCCGCCGTCGGGCACCACCACCCCGGCCGCCATGGCCACGCTGGTGCTCTTGCCAGCGCCGTTCGGCCCGAGCAGCCCGAGCACTTCGCCGCGGCGCACCGTCAGCGACAGCCCGTCCACCGCCGTGCGCGCGCCGTACCGCTTCCGGACCTGGTCGAAGGTGAGCATGACGACGGTGGAGACGCGCCCGGCGCCCCGATGTTCGCCGCGAGCGGCCGACCGGTCGATCCAGCGCATCGAACGGCGCGGGCGAAGTCTCAGCGGCCCCGTGCCCTGTTCCCCCGTTCCCTGTTCCCCGTTCCCTGCTGTCTCTATACTGTCGGTGCATGTCCCGACCCGATCCGCTCGCCTTCCTGAACGACGAACTGGCCGCGCTGAAAGCGCAGGGCCTCCACCGCTCGCTGCGCGTCCTCGAAGGCGAGGCCCTGTCGCACGCGACCTACGACCACACGTCGGTCGTGAACCTGTCGTCGAACAACTACCTCGGCCTCACCACGCACCCGAAGCTGCGCCAGGCCGCGCTCGACGCCGTGCGCGACTTCGGCGTGGGCTCGGGCGCGGTGCGCACCATCTCGGGCACCATGGCGATGCACGTCGAGCTGGAACGCCGCCTGGCGGTGTTCAAGAACGTCGAGGCGGTGGTGGTGTTCCAGAGCGGCTTCGCGGCCAACGCCGGCACGGTGTCGGCGGTGCTGACCAAGGACGACGTGATCATCAGCGACGCGCTGAACCACGCCAGCATCATCGACGGCTGCCGGCTCAGCAAGGCGCCGATCAAGGTGTTCCCGCACAAGGACGTCGACGCCGCGCGCGCCATCCTGAAAGACCTGCCGGCGAACCAGCGCAAGCTGCTCATCACCGACGGCGTCTTCTCGATGGACGGCGATCTCGGTCCACTGCCGGCGCTGTGCGATCTGGCCGACGAGTTCGGCTGCATCATGATGGTCGACGACGCGCACGCCAGCGGCGTCTTCGGCCGCCAGGGCCGCGGCACCGTGGACCACTTCGGCTGCCACGGGCGCGTCGACATCCAGGTCGGCACGCTGTCGAAGGCGATTGGCGTGCTGGGCGGCTACGTGGCCGGCACCGCCGCCCTCATCGACTTCCTGCACCACCGCGCGCGGCCGTTCCTGTTCTCGACCTCGCATCCGCCGGCCGTCACCGCCGCCTGCATCGCCGCGCTCGACGTGCTCGAAACCGAGCCGCAGTGGATGGAGCAGCTCTGGGCCAACACCCGCTTCTTCCAGGCAGGTCTCAAGGGCCTCGGCTTCAACACCGGCAACAGCGAAAGCCCGATCACGCCGGTGATCGTCGGCGAGGCAGCGCTGGCCGCCACCATGTCGGACAAACTGTTCGCGCAGGGCGTCTTCGCGCAGAGCATCGGCTTCCCCACGGTGGCCAAGGGCCAGGCGCGCCTGCGGACGATCGTCTCGGCCACCCACACCCGAGAGGACCTGCAGTACGCCCTCGACAGGTTCGGCTCGGTCGGCCGGGAACTTGGGGTGATCTAGCCGCGTAGTACTGAAGGCGATGCCCCCCATGTCCCGGGCGCGGGAATTCTTCGCCGCCTACACGCAGGACCTGACCAGCGACGAGCTGGGCAAGGTCTTCACCCGCGATGCGCCCGAGGCCTACCGCTTCTTCACCCGCGGCATCGACAGCAAGGCCTTCCGGGCGCTGCCCTGGTACACCCGGGCGCTGAAGTGGACGCAGGCCTTCTTCGTGGCGTTCACGATGCGCATGTCGCCCGCCCGCCGGGCCGTGTACGGCGTGGCGCTGGTGGCGGCGGCCATCGGCGTGCTGAAGCTGTTCAGGGGCGTCAGTGTGTTCGGCGTGCCCATCGTGGTGCCGCCGTTCTGGTTCCGCATCGGCGTGCCCACGCTCGACTTCCAGCCGGGCACCAACTGGCTCATCTTCGCCTTCGCGCTGATGAACCTGATCGTGCTGCTCGAGGTGTTCGATCGGCTGTCGCTGAAGCGCGATCTGGAAGTGGCACGCGAGATCCAGCTGGCGATGCTGCCCGACGGCACCTGGGCGGCGCCGGGCGTCGAAGCCAGCGGTCTGACGCGGCCGGCCAACACGGTGGGCGGCGACTTCTACGACATCCTGCCGCAGGACGACGGACGGGTGATCGTGGCTCTCGGCGACGTCGCCGGCAAGGCGAGTCCTGCGGCGCTGCTGATGGCGCTCTTCCTCGCCATGCTGCGCACGCTGGTCGACGAGCACCTCGTGCCCACCGAGCTCGTGCGACGGCTGAACATCCAGGTGTCGAAGCACGCGCCGCCCTCGCGTTTCATCACGCTGTTCCTCGGCCTCTTCGACCCGGCCACCGGCGACCTCGAGTTCGTGAACGCCGGCCAGACGCCGCCACTGCTGCTGCGCGCCGGCGGCATCGTGGAACGACTGCAGACCGGCGGCGTGGCGCTGGCGATGTTCGAGGGCTCGACCTACGAGTCCGGGCACGCGCGACTCGACCCCGGCGACGCGCTCATCATGTACAGCGACGGCATCACGGAGGCAGAGTCGCCGGCCGGAGTGATGTTCGAGGAGACGGGGCTCGAAGCCGCCGTGCGCGCCACGCCCGGCGTGGCGGCGGCCGTGCTGAGCCGCGCCGTCTTCCGCGCCGTCGACCACCATCGCAGCGGCGAGCGTCTCGCCGACGACCTCACCGTGCTGGTGCTGAGCCGCCCGGTGGTGCCACCGGTACCACCCGCGCCGCTGGTCCCGCCGCTCGTCCCATCCGTGCAGAACGTGTAGCGCCTCGGCCGGATCTGGCGTCTAATCGCACCATGAGCCGGGCCTGCCTGCTGGCCGCGGCGCTGGTGCTGTGGGCCCTGCCCGTCCTCGCCCAGCCCGCCGAGCCAGACCCCGACGAACTGCTCATCGCCCAGCTGCTGCAGCGCATCGAAACGGCCCTCGCGGCCAACGATCGCGCGGCGTGGCTGTCGCTGATCTCGGTGAACGGCGACGCCGGGGCGGCTGGCGAGTTCTTCGATGCCTCGGTGCCCCGCGGCGTGACGCGCGCCGTGGTGCGCGAACGCGATCGCCACGCCCTCGATGGGGCGCTGCCCGGCGACGGCTACCAGCTCGTGGTCGAGGTCTTCGCCGAAAGCGGACCACGCGGTCAGCTCGCCACCTGGCGCCTCGACATCAGGCGACCGGCGGGCGCCGGGGCCGACGAACTGGGCGAGACGCCGTGGCGCATCGTGTCGCACGATCGGCTGTCGCAGGTCGACACACTGCACCGCCTGGCCGTGAACAGCGCGCGCATGTTCCAGGCACGTGACTTCGTGCTGACCTCCGTCGACTTCGAGCTGAGGCTGGTCACCGGCTCGGTGTTCGTCGCCGACACCACCGAGGGCGTCACCGCGGCGGTGCTGGTCGGCGACGGCGTGATGTCGTTCCATCCGTCCCCGAAGACCGAACAGGGGCAGGTGCGGCTCTTTGCGGGCGAGGTCACGGTCGAGAGCCGCTTCGATGCGGCGTTCGTGCGGGTGAATCCGTACGACTTCGAGCCCCTGCTGGCCGCCGGCACCCTCGCCGCGGCGCCGGTGGACGGCCGGCTGCTGGCGCGCGCCCGCGAGATCTTCGACGAGGACGTCGCGAAGTCGTTCAGCCTCGACCTGAGCGATCTCAGTCGCGACACCTGGTCGATTCTGCCGCAGCCGGGCGACCTCATTGCCGAGGTGCGCACGCGCAAGTACCGCACGCTCACCTACGCGCGGGCGAGCGGCGAAGCCGAAGACGTGACGTTCTTCAACCGCGAGCGGAAGAAGAACATCTCGATCTACGCCTCGCCGCAGAAACTGGCCAGTCGCGGTGACTTCTACGACGAAGACGACCTCACCGAGTACGACGTCCTCGACCACCAGATCGACCTCGAGGTGTTCCCCGAGCGCGACTGGATCGTCGGCACCTCCACGCTGAAACTCCGCGTGAAGGCGTTCGTGCTCGGCGCCCTCAATCTGAAACTGGCCGACACGCTGACCGTGTCATCTATCACGAGCAAGGAGCTCGGCCGGCTGCTCTTCCTGCGCGTGAAGAACCAGTCGGCGATCGTCGTCAACCTGCCGACGCCGGTGTCGCGTGACTACGAGCTCACGCTCACGGTGCAGTACCAGGGCCGCCTTGAACGGCAGGCGATCGACGCCGAGTCGATCGCGCTGCAGGAGCCGCGTCCCGTGCTGCGTCCGGACGACGGCCCGATTGTCCCCGCCGAGCCGAACTGGTTGTTCAGCAATCGGGCGGCGTGGTACCCGCAATCGCCAGTCACCGACTACACCACCGCCACGTTGCGGGTGGCGGTGCCGGGAGACTTCACGGTGGCGGCGTCTGGCGTGCCGGAGTCGACTGAGGGGGCGCCGCTGCCGCCCTTGCCCGGCGGCCCGCCGCGCCGCCTGTTCTCGTTCACGACGGCGCATCCGGTGCGCTACCTGGGCGTCGTCGTCAGCCGGATGACGCGCGTGGATGCCGCCACGGTGGCCCTCGACATCGTGGTGCCGCCCGCGCCGCCGGCGCCGAAATCGATCACGATCAAGGAGCTCTTCGCGGCGCCGAAGCCGGCACCCGCCGGCAGCCGCAACACCATCGATCTCGTGCTGATGGCGAACCGCCGCCAGGAGGGACGGGCCCGCGACGCCCTGCCGGTGGCCGCCGATATCCTGCGCTTCTACGCCGCGATCATGGGCGACGTGCCGTTTCCGTCGTTCACCATCGCGATGCTGGAGAGCGAACTGCCCGGCGGCCACAGTCCTCCGTTCTTCGCCGTGCTGAACAACCCGCTGCCGGGGGCGCCCTTCGTGTGGCGCAACGATCCGGCCATGTTCTCGGACTTCCCCGAGTTCGTGATGGCTCACGAGATCGCCCACCAGTGGTGGGGCCAGGCCGTGGGCTGGAAGAACTACCACGAGCAGTGGATCAGCGAGGGCTTCTCGCAGTACTTCGCCACGCTCTACGCGCGCGAGAAGCGCGGCGAGAACACCTACCGGTCCGCCATCCGCAACCTGCGACGCTGGTCGCAGGCGCAGTCGGACCAGGGACCGATCGCGCTCGGCTACCGCCTGGGCCACATCAGGAACGAGTCACGTGTGTTCCGCGCCCTGGTCTACAACAAGGGTGCGTCAGTGCTGCACATGCTGCGGCGGTTCGTGGGCGACGACGCGTTCCTCGCCGGGCTGCGCGCGTTCTACGGCGAGTTCCGCTACCGGAAAGCCGGCACCGACGATCTGCGCCTGGCGATGGAGAAAGCCAGCGGCCAGCCGCTCGAGCGCTTCTTCGCGCGCTGGGTGCTCGACGCGACGCTGCCGCTCGTGCGGTATGCGACCACGGTGCAGCCGG
>WBZL01003227.1_pt1 | contig 15098 bp, 24 predicted proteins | sample 5204291 | NCBI WGS metagenome assembly WBZL01 (sample SAMN12344345, study PRJNA552823) | activated sludge metagenome | biome: Activated sludge suspended growth; feature: Nitrification reactor; material: Wastewater; isolation source: activated sludge from nitrification reactor of wastewater...
TGATGGCGTCGGCGGGGTGGCTCGGGAGATCGTCGGGGGCGAGCCTCGTCCACAGCGCGGATACCTCGTCGTCGGTCGCGCCCAGTGCCAGCGCGAGCGCAGCGAAGGCCAGTGCGCCACTCATGCGTCACCGCCGTCCAGGAGTCGGTAGTCGCCGTCGTAACGAGTGGTCAGAACAGGCAGGTCGGTATGCCTGTCTGTCACCGGGTCGTAGGTGCGCCACTGACCCGGACGCAACCCGTACAACCGGGCAAGGCGAGGCGCGTCAACGTAGTGAACCTGCCCGTCGTGCTTGCTCCGGGTGTGGCCCGGTGCGATCAAGTATTCGAGCGTCATTCGTCACCGCCGTCGATGGCTTTGAGAACAGCCGCCGTCTCTACGAACGGCAGGCCTTGTGGGGTCTCCCCGGCATGTTCCCCAACGTCGAAGAACCAGGGGTATTCGCACTCCTCCCGCACCCGCTGCACCTGCGCCCGCAGCGCCTCTAGTTCCTCGTGCTCTTCCATCTGGCGCTCAAAGGTGGAGTCCTGCCGCTGGATCGTTGCGATCAGCGTTTCGTTCCGCGCCCGCAGCGCCTCGACCTCGGCGGCGAGGCAGCAGTGACACGGGCGGTTGGCGGTGCAGGACTCGCCGCACGCGCATGGCCTAGGCATCGGTGTCACCGCCGTCGACGGGGGTGGTGCCATCCCAATGCTCCGACTGATTGTCGAGCGGGCGACAAAGGTCGCACCTGTCTGCGGCGCAGGCGTATATGGCCAGATCACCTTCGGGATGCTGGAACTCGGCTGGCGCGCCGCACTCGCAACACAGCAGCGCGTTCATGCGTCACCGTCCAAGATGCGGAGGATGTCGTCGGGGTTGAGATTCCAGGCCAGTGGCTTGCCACGGCCACAGGTTCCGCTGCACTCGTCGCCGTGGCACAGGCAGCCCTTGGAGATGCTGACCCTGGCCGACTGGCACAACTCCCATATCTGTCGCTGCACAGCCTCGAACGGGGAATCGGGCCGACACATTGGGCACAGGTCTTCCTTGCGCCCGTCCCGCACACGGTGAAGCCAGCCACACCCATCGAAGGCACGGTCGATGTAGTCGGCCTGGGCCTCCACCACGGCGTAACTGCAGCCATCGCAGTAGACCCGTATCTCGTTGGTGTGTTCCCTCATGCGTCACCTTCCAGGGCGTGGGTAAGCAGTGTCTCCACGTTTCGGTAGGACACCCACTTCTCGTGATCTCTGAACCTGTCACGCAACTCCCGCACCCGCCGCAACGCGGCCTCGGCACGCTGTAAGGGACACAGATCAGTAGTGCTTGACCAGCACAGGTGCACGACACAGAACCATTCGGAGTCGTGCCTGTCCTCGGCACGCTGGAAACCGCAGCCTGTCTCACTCATCGCTGTCACCGTCCAGGGCTTTGTTGGTAAGGGCCAGCGCGTCAGCCGCGCCCCGCGTGTACGAGTCGAGGTCGTATACATCGCCGGGGACTGGAACGGTTACATCCCGCACCCGCTGGGCCGTGGACCGCTGCCGCTCGATCAGATGCTCGGCGCACTCCTGATGCCACCGCCAGCACTCGGCGCTGTGCGTGCGGTCACGGCTGTCGCGTTTGGCTTTGTGCCAGTCCTCAACAGTGGCGATGATCTCGTGCGCCCACGCCGCGTTCACCGCGTCATGGTTGATCGGATCAATCTCTGGATAGTCATCTTCCATGCAGTCCACACAGTGGTATTGCAGGTCGATCACCGCGTTTACGAGGTCGTCGTCCCAGTGCGGTCGTCGTTCAGTCATCGCAGACCCTCCCGAATGGCAGTGGACAGCCACCCAGCGGCAGCACAGCCCAACGAGTACCAATCATCGAACGTCGGCTCAGTGTTGGGATCGCGGTTCTGCGTGAATGCCCACAGCAGTTGGAAAACGGTAGGGACACCAGTGAACTCTGACCCGTCAGGCTCGATGAACGCCTCAGCGTCCCATTTACGAAGAGCAATCTGACAGGTCGCCACGATACGTGCCAGACGCGGCACGCAGTCCAGGCTGTTGGCGATACCCGAAAGGTCGAACAGCACCGCAGATACGAAGTGCTCGTAGAGCAGCGGTGGGTGTGCTTCTTCTACTCTTTTCTGCCATCTCACATCGTCTAAGTACGTCATTCTTTTCCTCCGACACAAATTTCCTTATAGGGGCAGCCCCTGTATTCATAGCCTTCTTTGTCGATACATCCGCTCAAAATGGGTGGCAATGTTTCTGATGCTACGTGCTCTTTCATCGTCAATAGATTGGTTTTGATTTCGTCAATGATCACCTCATCTCTTTCCACTCTGAATTCTCGCCATTCTCCGGTTCCTTTATCCTCGTAGACGAAGGATGCAACGCTCTTGCCAAGGAGCCATAGATATCCGTGGGCTTGCCGGATGTGGCTTTGCGTAGGGCCGTATGTGGATACACGCGAATATCCACGTGAATTGATCGACTTGAACTCAAAGACCGAATCGTCCCAAACAATCCCGTCAGCCGTGCCACCGAAATCGTATTCAGGGGATTCCGCAGGAACCTCCGCATCGAGCAACCACCCTTCAGTCAGGCCCATCATCTGCCACTTGAGATGCATGAAGTTGCCCGTGGCGAAGATGTTCGCCAGAGCGTCGTCTATGTCGGCATTTGTTTGAGCATTGGTGGCACGATACACCTGACGACGCAGGCATTGGTCGGAACTCGATGATCTGAACGAGGTTGTTCTGGAACGTGCCCCGCCGACCTCCTGCTTGAAGACCTTGTGCGCCAACTCAATGGCTTTGTCTGAGTACTGAATGTTTGACCCGTACTTCTGAAGCCACTGCGTGTGACGGGTGGTGATTGCCAGATTCTGACCGCGAACCAACTTAGCCAACGTTGCCATATCGTTCCTTTAGATATTCGTCTGTTCCTACGTACTCAACTGTTCCATCAGGGTGTGACAAGACGTATCCGTCGATCAGCATCCCGTCTTCATACGCCTGTCCTCCATCAGCATTGCGGTGGCAGGAGTTGCACAGGCAGATCAGGTGATAGGTCTCACCGATAGCGTCCAGCACCCTCCCGCCACGACCTCGCGTGAGCATGTGATGGACCTCCACGGGGTACTGCCAACAGCGGGTGAAGACCCCTGGCTGAACCTCAACCATCGCCTCACAGCGACCACCAGCGCGCTTGACCACATCATCCCTAGAGGTCATCGAACAGCCCTTCCTCTTTGAGAATCGACAGCGCGCCTACTGTGGTGTCGCCTGACTCCATGAAGGGCTTCACGCCAGAGACCCTGTTACCTACCGTGCGCGCGAAATGCTCGATGGATGTGTAGCCGCCCTCAGGGCGCACATCAACGATCCGTTGGGCAGTCTTGGGACCAATACCTTTGAGGTTCGTAATACCCTGGCGAATGCAGCGTCCGGTAGAGTCCACAGAATAAGACACAGAAGACTCGTTCAGGTGTGGGCGCTTTATGCGAATGCCACGTACCCGACATGCTTTCTTGTACTCCAACTCCTTCTTATCCCCGCCAAACACATCCAATAGTGCTGCGAAGTACTCCACTGGATGATGACAGGCTAGATAGGCAGTCCGATAGGCCAAAGTGCCATACGCCGTGGCGTGCGCCTTGTTGAACCCATATGCAGCGAATCCCTCAATAGCCGTCCACAGCCACTTCCAGTCTGATTCATTCATCCCGGCCTGTTCACACAGCGCCGACAGTGAGTCCTTGTAGCCACGGATGACATCACCAGCGTTGCCAATATCAGAGTTTGAGGCCTTCACAGCCTTCAGAAACGCCGTCAGGTCGTCTGGGGTCATCCCCAGTTCCCGCAGAATCTGGATGACTTGCTCCTGATAGAGCATGATCCCGTGCGTGTCCTTCGTGACCCGCATGATCAGATCGTGACGCTGCGGAATCTCTTCCTGCTTGTGCTTACGCTTTACGTAGGAGTCCGTAGCCCCAGACTGCATCGTGGCTGGGCGGTACAGAGCCATAGCGGCGATGATGTCCCCTACCTTCGTGGGCTTCATGTTCATGCATCCGTACTTGGCTGCCTTGCCCTCCAACTGAAAGACCCCCGCTGTTTCTCCTTTGGAGATCATCGCGAAGGTCTGTCGGTCACTGAACGGAATCCAGTCAAGTCCGTCAAAGACGCTCCTACCCAGGTAGTCGAAGCACCGATGCACGACACTGAGGTTCTTCAGCCCCAGCACATCCATCTTGACCAGACCCAACTTCTCGATCTCGTCCTTGTCGTACTGAGACACGAACGTCTTGCTGCTGGCAACCTTCATCAGCGGCACCAGTTTGGCGAACTCGTCGCGAGTGGTGGTCAGGACAAGCCCCGCAGCGTTCGTCCCGTACGAACTGATCGTCTTCATCTCGCTGAGTGTCTTGAGTTGCCGACGATCCTCCGCAGGGATGTCCGTCCACTTTGAGATGGGCTGTTCGCTTTGACGCATTTTGGAGTAGTAGCGCACCAGCAGGGAGCCTTTGGCGTTCTCGTCGTCATCCTCAGATGTCAGGGAGTACTCCATCCATGTACCGATCTGGTTCACGGAGTACTTCAGACTCAGCCACTCGATGAGTTCCTTGCGTCGGTCATGCTCCACATCGAGGTCCACATCCGGTGGCTTCATCCGATCACGGGAGATGAACCGCTCAAAGCGTAGTTCGTGCTTGATCGGGTCTACCTGCGTGATGTGCAGCAGCCAGCACAGGATCGACCCAGACGCACTACCGCGCGCCTGATAGAAAACGTGGTTGTCGATGCACCACTGCGCTACATCTGCCACCAGAAGCAGGTATCCCGCCATACCTGTGTCGTGAATGATTTCCAATTCGTCATTGAGTCGCTCACGGTACTTCGCGCCCAGGGATTGTCCTTCCAATTCTTCGTGAGCACGACGACGTAATTCGGCGTCAGGGTCATCGACTGTAAAGGGGATGTTGTAGGAGTAGGAATCCAACTGTCGAATTGATAAATCGTGCGAGTCGTACAGGTCACGTAGACCCTCCAATCCACGCAGCCGACGCTGCTTGTCGTGATGAGATTCGAACCACTCAGCGTCAGCAAGATGGAAACCGTCACCTGGGAAAACGGCGTCTTCGCCTGTCCCGTAAGAGACCAGACGCTTAAGGGTCTCGTGGACGGGCTTGTCCTCCTGGTGGCAGTAATGGGAGTCCTGAGTGATGACACAAGGAAGCCCTTGCTGCTCAGCCAATTTCATCAGCGCGTCAGCAAGGGCGTTGTCGTCCCACCCATCACCATGATCGATGTTGTGGTTCTGCAACTCCACGTAGAACTTGTCGAACCACGATCCGTACGCCTGCATGAGTTGGACGGCACGCTGCTCGTTGTCCGTCACAATGGCCTGGGAGATCATGCTGAAGTAGCAGCCCGATGTAGCAGCAATGCCTTCCAGCATCCCGTCGTCGGCTAGTGCAGCAAGATCACGATGATCAAGTAGCGGCTTGTGGTAGAAGTTCTCGTTCGCCACCGTATTGATGTGGACGAGGTTCTCGTACCCCTTCGTGGTGTACGCAACAACGCACATGTGGTGACGCTTCGCGCTCTTGTCCTGCCTGTTCTCCACGACATACAACTCTGTGCCAGGGAAGGGCTTCAGACCGCGCTTCGCGGCCTCTGAGTACAACTGGACTGTCCCACCCATGTTGCCGTGGTCAGTCAGCCCAATGGCCTTCTGACCGTAATCAGCAACGGTCTGCACGATGTCGCGTACTTCAGGCAGCGCATCGTTGGCAGAGAATTTGGAGTGGGTATGGAGGTTCCACCAATTTCTCTTAATCTTCACGTGTCCTGATCGGTCATGAACCGTCGCCGCCAAGTCGGGGGGGTGCTTGCGGGTCAGGACTTATTCAGTTTGTAGTTCTTGATGATAGTGCGCACTTTGCTCTGAGACAGGCGATGACGCGCGGAGATTTCTTTGACGGTTGCGCCGGAAAGGAAGGCGGATAAGACCTTGATCTCAGTCGCCAACCTCTCCGACGCAACCTGCTTCACTTAACTCAGTTCATCAACGATGTACTTCGCCAAGGCCTTCTGGTTGTCCAGATCGAAAGGAGGAAGATCAATTCCCTCCTTCTTCGCTAGAGTCTTCAACTGCCCAAGGCTCATGTCGTAGATTTCCTCTTCGCTGATTTCCTCAACGTCGGGAACCTTCTCGGACTTCGGCTCTTCCGGCTGACCCCAGACATCGTTGTACATGGCCTCAAAGACCTCTTCGATGTCCAGCGCCTCACCACGCAGCACGTTGAGGTCCAGGGCGTACTTCTCGTCCTGCTCAACGTCATACTCAGTGTCGAAGCCCTTACCGCTGCGAATCACCACCCAATCGCGGTTGGTGATCGTGCCATTGCGCTCAGAACGCGTAAACATCTTCTTCGCCAGCGTGATCGGAATCCGGTACGGGAGTACCAACTTCACGCTGGGTAGGTAGACGTTCGTCGCGTACTTGCGACTGGCCTTCCGTTCGTCCTCAGTCTCTGCGTTGCAGCCAGGGCACTGAGAATTCTGGGAGCAGGGGTATCCCTGCTTGTTCGCGTTGAAGTGCTCCTTGTACGCGATCCACTCATCCACTTCATCAATGAAGCGAACAACGTTATCGCCGTCGCGGAAGTTGCGAAGATACTTAAGGATTTCGCCATCGTAGTCATCTGTAACTTCCGACTTCTTCTTTCCGAATGCCACTTTTCCTATACCTTTCGTGATTTCCTTGCGTACTTCTTGCGTCGCGGCTTGCCAGCACGTTCGTGTGCCTCAGCAGAGAGTTCGTCAAGGCGGGTGTACACCTTGTCCAACTCACCGTGGCTTTGCTTGATGCCGAGGGTGTCCCCGACCATCTCGCTCTTGCGCAACTTCGACTCCCAGTAAGCCTTGCGGGAGTAAAGGCGGGAACGCTCTGCGATCTCGTCTTCGTTATAGACGCTACCACGCGGAGCGCCCTTGTGTAGTGGTTTCGCAGATTCTGCAACTTTCTTCATTTTCACTGCGTCATCCACCGAGTACAGGTGAACGTTCATCTTGCCAAGCACCGCAGTGTAAGTGGACACAAAGCCCTCCTTGCCCTGCTGGTGGTACTTGCGGATGGTGTGAGGGGCGAGGCCAACAGCCTTCGCCACTTCGCGGATAGTCAAGAACTCTCCTAGTCGTCGGACATGTCGTGTGATGTTGTCTCGTGGGTTCTGCTCGATACACGCACGTATGGCTTCTTCGGTTTGGTGGTCATCAGAGGGAGTACCTTCTGGCTGTCCACCTCCCCAGACTCGATCAACTGCAACAACTTGCGTTGATCCACTGAACTCTTCGTGACCTTCTTCCATAGTTCATCTCCTAATGCGTCATGCAGACCAACGATGTCATACTGCACCGTGTCTGAATAAACGATAGTGGCCTTTGCGGTGGCCGTTTCAAAGACGAGTTCCTCGTGCTCTTTTCCATAAGCGATGAGCGCCTCTGCACACTGAGCCTTTACTACGTCAGCGCTCTTGATGATCTCGTCCATCCTGCGATACATCTCAACTAGTTCTTCGATTTCCATTCTTCAACTTTCTTCTACATTGGTGCCACAAGTGCGCCCAATACACTGATCTTACATGTCTGGCGTTGAAATATCCGTCAGGCATATAGATTTCGCCAATGAGTTCTCCGCAGTCTCCGCAGACGAAGAACCCACGACCCTTTTGCATCGAGTCGTCCAGTTCAACGCTCATAGAACTGCCTGAAAACGTTCGCCCTCACGTGCATCGGCATCTCCGCTACGTCCTTGTACTCGTCGGGCCACACAGCGCGTGTAGCCATGATCCCGGCCTGTCCTAACGCCCTGACAGCCAATGCTGCGCCTTGTCGGCCTGCCCTGTCGTTGTCATAGGCACAGATGACCAGACGCGGGTCATAGGAGCCGATGATCTCGATCTGACGAGGGTGCAGCACTGAACCGTATGTCCCCACAGCCTGTATGCCTGACTCCCACATCGCTACTACGTCAGGTGCACCTTCGACCAGCACGATGGGCTTGTTCGACTCGATCATGTGTGCGCCGTATACGTGCTGTGTGGACTTGAACCCCTTCGGGTACTTGTACTTCGTGCGGTCATCATCGACCCGTTGCACTACGCCGATCAGGTGACCGTTCTCGTCCCTGATGGAGTAGATGGGGGTGTCGGTGTTGGTGTCGGTGCCCAACTCCCAGGTCATGCAGGCAGCGTGCGTGAAGCGATCCAGCCAGTACTTGCCAGGGATTTCGTACAAACTCATGTACGACTCAGGCAAATCGACATCCAATTCTACATTGAGTTTCTCAACTGCCTGGAACACAACATGCTCAGGAATCTCTAGTTCTTCGCCCTGGTAGCGCCCTTTGGCACCGCAGGACATGCAGACCCAGAATCCCGTCAGTACGTGAATACGCGCCGATGGGTTGCTGTCGTCATGCACAGGACACGTGAATGAGCGCCAGTCGCCATTACCGCGAGCCAGAGCGTCCTGCGCGGTGATCATTGGTCAAGAATCTGCCGCAGTTTGCGGATCGGAACCATCTGACCCTGTGTCTGCCACTTGCGTACTTCACGCTGAATAGCACCTAGCCGACGCTTCAGGTTCTCATTCTCAACTGCCAACTTCTCAGCACGCTCTTTCCACCTGACGTTAGTGATGGGCGGCTCAAATGGGCGACCATTCCAGCAGTCAGGGATCACGTATACCTTGCAGCGCTCGCGTGTCTCTTGCAGACGCACAAGGCGTCCGTCCCTGTGAAGGTTTGTCAGAGCGCTGGAAATAGAACCGTGGTGGTTATGCGGGAACATCATCCGTAACTCAGCCACCGTCGCCCCACGCTCTTCCTTAGACGCAACAGCCATGAGAATGTCACGCTGTACATGAGCAGTGTGGCCTTTTTCGTCGTTATCAAACGCACGCCGCTTACTTGTCTCAGTTCCTGACCAACCAGAAGTATTGGCGTATGTCAGCGAAGGCTCAAAGCCAGGACCTCTTGTCATTTGTGCATTTCCTCCTTGATCAAGTTCTTCACGAATGTCTGCACATCCACGATGCTCTTCTCTTTCATGTAGTCCTGAAGATCAACGATTTCGCCAATCGTCATATCAAGCGCTATTGCCAGTTCCATCAATTCCTTGTCTTCCTTCTCAATTTTCATCATCACGGATGTCCTCAGCGGTCTCTTTGTCAATCTCTTCGAAATTACCTTTGTTTGGCTGGAAGCGGGTGTAAAACCGTTGACCCGCTACCCCGTGCCTGTTCTTCTCCGCGCTGTACACCATCACGGACTTGCTCATCTGCTTGTGCGTGATGACTACATCTGCGTCCTGGCCCAGCGCGTCTGACTGCGCAAGTTGGTGGACCTTCGGTGGGAATGCCCCGCTGCTCTCGCCCTCACGATTGATTTGAGCGGCTGCCACGATGGACACCCCAGTACTGAGCGCCATCTCCTTCAGCATGTTGGAGATCATGCCCATCGCACGCCAGTCGTTGATTGCCCGATCACCCAGTGGGGTGCTCATCAGCCCCGCATAGTCGATGATGACCAGATCGCAGTCGCGGTCCTGCGCGATGTTGGTGGGGGTGACCCTGCCGTTCGCTGAGTCGTGGACATGCAGTTCGCCTGTGACCTCTTTGGAGATACGACTCAGCAACTTCTTGTACGCCACCGGATCGTAGATGCGGTCACGCATGGCGATGTGATCTACGTCTGCCCCCAGCATCTTGCCCAGGAGCACGTGCATACGGATCAGCGTCTGGTAGCGGGTCATCTCCAACGTGTAGAACTTGACCCGCCTGCCCTCCATGAGCGCCGTGGCGGCGAAGTTGCCCAGCACCCAGGACTTGCCCTGCGACAGCCGTGCAGCGACGTACCAGAGATCGCCCTTACGGATTCCCCCAGTCATCTGCTCCAACGACTTCCAGGGCACTCCCAGGGTCTCTTCGCGCTCTGAGTACGTCTGTAGGAACGACGCGTCGTCCAGATCGTTAGGGAGCGGCTGTGTGCGCTGTGGCGGGATGAAGGACGAGATCGCCATCATCGCGCTCTCGATGTCGCCTTCTTGAATGTGGTTGGTGGCCTCAGCCACGTGCTTGACCAGCACCTTTCGGGTGTGATTCTGGATCAACTCGTCGGTGGCGTAGGCAACGTCCTCAGCACCCTCGATGTACGGCAGATCGGGGAACTTGTGGGTGAGGACCTCTGGCGTGGGCTTCTTCCCGTACAACTTCGGGTACGAGGCCAGCCAGTTGAACTCGGCGCGGTAGGAGTAGAACATGTCCTCGGTGATGCCGTAGACGATGGGGTCTTCTCCGGTGTTGATCAGCGAACTGATCGTCAGTGATTCTGCGGTGCTCCTTCGTGATCTCATGTCCGGTATTTGATCTCACTAACAAAGGCGCGTCAAGCGATTTGGTCACATTGGCTGGAATCTGTGTGTATGGTGTGGGGCATGGCAGTCCAAGAGTGGCCCGACTACCCCGTGTACGTCTTCGCCATTTCCCCTCACCGCTGGTTCTTGGCGTACAAGGAGCAGTGTGAGAGTGGACAGCGCCGTCGTGTGATCAAGACCTCGGACATCGGGGCTGTGATCGCGTGCTACAACCGCGAAGACGCTGAGCACCTGTGCAAGTACCTTCACGATGGAACTTTTGGAGAAATTGACCTTGAAATCATTGAGGCCCCCCGCGCTAAGCAGGGGGCCTCAACATGAGATCAGTAAGTAGAAGCAGCCATTAACTACAACCACAAACAACTGAATAGCATCACTGTAGCACTTACAGTGCGTAGGTCAAGCGTTTTGACACGCAAGAGGCGGCGACTCTTCTAAAGCCGCACTCGCTGAGCGGAGTAGACAAGGCTCGTGGGTCTATCACAGACACGCCCCTGACGACCCATCAGGGACTTCGTGGCTGTCGTAGCCCCCAGGTGTGCAGAGCACCTGAAAACGCACTGATCTGTGTGGAGATTCTGACGCGTAGCCTGCGTATGAAGTGGCCGAGATACCAAAACACAGCGAAGAAGCGCTGAGATCAGTGCGTAAGAACGTGTGTGCGGCAGATACGTCCCAGGACAGCCGCGTATTTCTTCTCAAGCCTCGTACACAAATACCGCTGGAATCAGCCTAATGACCTGATTTTGGGCTTCTGAAGGAGTTATACAGCGCTATAAAGCGCTATAAACTCTGTAAAGTTGAGTAATCCTAGTGCAGAAAGCCCCTAACCTTCTTCGGGAGGTTGGGAAAGGTCCAGTGCAGGAGATGCTTTAAGAACCTCTTCTAACTTCTTTCGACAGTTTCTGAGGTCTTCAGAAAGATTCTCTCTAAGAAAGTAGTCTTGAGTGACCAAAATCCTGTCTTGAAGCAGTGAAATGCGCCTCAAAAGTAGTTCTACAACGTCACTTTTAGACACCAAAACACCCCTGAAATAGCCCTCAGTTTCACTATAGTTTCATGGTAGAAGCACATATTTAGACTTTCAATGCTCCACACGGGAGCGTAAAGTGCTTCTTGAAAGCCCCAGCGGATACACCTATCAAACGAGAAGGTGATATCGATCCAACGCTGGGGCTTTCTTGCGTTCCGTCCCAACTAGGCTAAGGAGGCCAAAATGGACTGGAAAGAAGAGATCACCTTGGAAGAAATCAACCAAGATGACTCTGGCGCTGAGATGATCCTCAAACTCTTGAGGGGGTTCTCAGACATGCGCGACTACTTCAACGAGAACATCTCCGACATCAAATCCATTGGTGTTCGTGAGTCGCTTCTCGCATCTGACGACACGTACTACGACATCGAGCGTAGGTTGTTGGACGCGAGGCCAAGTGTCTTCTCGCACAACGTTGCGCGGCGCTACCACGAAATCATCGTCGGTGCTCTCGATAACTTCGATTTCGTCTGGAAGCACGACAAGTGGATCGTTGAGTTCTACCAACGACACAACGTGGCTCTCGATCCGAAGAGGTTCTACGTGGATCGGGTCGAGAAGTAATCCAACGTCCTGAGCATGACGTAAAACTGCTCGCTTGCAATACACACCAAACAATCAAAGAGATTTAGAGGTGTGGGCAAGACAGTTCATGCGCAGCAATCCAGTTGTGCATGGGAAGGGGACGTAGGGCGGTAATAGCCTGACGCCTATGCGACTACGAGTGAACCCTGCTGCACACCGTCCCTTTGGACTAGGGCGTTACAAGTCCAGGTGCTTGAGATTTTGGTCTTTGCTGGTTCGAATCCAGAAGCACCACGCAATAGGAGAAAGGCTCTCCTTGCAGGAAGGAAAGAGGCCATGTTGAACTTCTTCAAGAAGGTCTGGGCCAAGATCACCTCCGTCGCCAAGTCGATGTGGGAGGGGATCAAGAAGGCGTTCAAGAAGGTGCTTCACACCGTCAAGAGCGCTGCCAAGAAGGTCAAGGGCATCTTCACCAAGAAGCGTGGTGAAGAGCAGCCCGAAGTGCCAGAGGCACAGGCGAAGAAGAGTGCTCCGACTCCCAAGCAAGACAAGTCGAAGAACTCCAACAAGTCCAGTGCGCACGCTCACCGCGAGAAGCAGCAAGCGCGCAAGGAGAAGGTCGCAGTCTGATGGATGCCTACCAAGTCATCACTGAATGCCGATCAGTCAGATCGTTTAACCAAGCGTTTCAGAACATCGTCAGCGACTACAAGCAGCAAGTGACGTACTGCGGAGAATGCTTGCAGGTCGTCAGGAAAACCGTTGACGATGAGACACTGCTCCTTCTGATGGGAGCAGCGTACAGCAGCCTCAACGAGGTTGCGCAGAAGAACCTTGAGTATCTCATCAAGATGCATGAAGAGAACCTGCCGATCAGTCAGATCGTCAGCGAACTCATCACTGCGCACGAGAGCATCAAGAAGTTGAGCGAAGAATACGAGTCGCTCACGCGCATGTCGCTGGACCAGTACGGATACGAACATGTCGAACTCCCGATTCGATAACGTCGTTCGCATCAGAATTACGTTCAGCAAGCAAGAGATGAGTCGCATCGAAACTGCGGCATCTCAACGCGGGATTTCAGTTCCGCAGTTCATCATTCGTGCTGCTATCAAAGCAAGTCAGTGACAGCAGTCAAACCACAGGCCGAAGAAGGCCCCGCCGAGAGCAAATCTCGGTAGGGCCTTCTTCTAGGCCCCAAGTTTCACGGTAAGAATCAACCAACGAAAGGTCAGACAGAAATGTCGATCCGCAACAAGGTCCTGAGGGCCTATCAGAAGATCAGTCCAGCAACCGTCAAGGAAGCATCCATCTACACGCGGTTGGACTACAAGCAGGTCAGTGGCGCAGTCACGCAACTGGCCGAGCAGGGCAAGTTGGAGCGTGTCAGCAGGGGTACGTACACCTACGTCTGGGACAAGTCAGAGAAGCCAGTGTTGGACACCAAACTGGAAGAGACCACTGTGGTCATGGATTCTGAACCTGAGGTGGAAGTTCCTATCGTTGAAGACAACGTGTTGGACTTCGTGAGGTTCACGGACGTACTGACCAACCAAGAGTTCTTGCAGTTCCTTGGGGATCACGATGTCCCGCTTGAACTCATCAACGAACTGGTCCTTCTCTCGTACTACTACCAGCGCTATGTCGTTAAGTGACATCAGCGCTGTCATGGAGCAGCGCATCAAGGAGCAACCTACGCCGGAAGGTACGGCGATGTGGCAGATGATCAAAGAGGTCATCGACCAAGAAGAGTTCAAAAACTTCGCAGAAGAGAGGTTGATGAACTACGCAGGGGGCAACGCACAGTTGTTCTCAGGCAGTGTTGTCCCCGACAGTAATGACTTGAGACTCATGATCATGATGGGGACTATTGCGGCAGAATTTTTCTACGTCGGAGTGAAACATGCGGAAGAAACGCAGAGACCGCAACCTCCCGCGTGAGGTAGCCGAGCGCAGGGCCGATCTGTACGAGAAGTGCGAAAGCGAAGATCAGGTCAACTGGTACGCGCAAATGATGCTCAGCACTCGTTTGCACGGTGACGGTTTGTTCGATCCTCGTTGGAACGCAAGAGACTTTGCTTTCAGGGTCAAGCAAACTGCTGCTGAATGCGAGTTGTTCGTCGTCACAGAAGAGATGTTGGATTTGTCCGTTCACGCCATGAAGTCACTTGAGCCACAAGTGCTACTTCCAATGGACCTTCCTACCCCAACAGGCTTTGTGTTATTTGAAAAGCCGTTCATCTCAGTGGACATCAGGGGTAAGAAAAATCCAGTCACAGCAATCATGTGGCGTGAAGAGATCATCGGACATATAGGCTCCGCGCCAGGAATCGACGCTCACGGAGAATTAGTTCCTGCCGTCAATACTGGCGTGGTCCTCTATCTGTTCATGGACAATCTCGACAAAGAAAGTCGTCCTCCGTGGTTGACGCCACAGATGATGGCTAACGTTCCAAGAGACAGTCTGTACCATCTCATCTCTGTCTCGTATGGATACATGACTTGGGACATGGTTCCCAAGGACACTGCACGCGGAAGAGACGAATTGGATTTGTGGAACGCAACCCGCAATTCCATGAACTCACTACACGATGGCGAAATCATCAGTGATTTGGGCAACGGCGTATACCGCATCAGAAATTCTGCTGGACAAGAACTAAATGTGGTTCCAGAGAAATTCGTGCAGTTGATGAAGACTGTGTGGCACTTCATGCAGTCAGAGTTGTCTGAGAAATCTCGTGAGTATCCTCCGCGCAGAACTGCGAAGGGACTTCCTAACGGAATCCCTAATAGCCCCATCACCGTGGTGAGGCTACGACGCAGGAAGTCACTCAACGAGAACACAGGCAAATGGTCACTGTCGTATCGCTATCTGCGCCGAGGGCATTGGCGCAACCAGTGGTACGGCAGTGGCAACAGTAGGTATCAACGACAGATTTACATCCTCCCGACGATTGTGGGGCCGGATGATGGACCTTTCGTTGACCGTGATGTCGTCAACCTTTGGGATAGGTGATGTATCTACCAACCGATCAAATCCTCTACCTCACGGCAGAGGATGTCTTGGCATGTGCGGAAGATTCACAATCGCGTAATCGCGCCATCAACCTAGACACGCTTA
>WBZL01003228.1_pt1 | contig 15098 bp, 8 predicted proteins | sample 5204291 | NCBI WGS metagenome assembly WBZL01 (sample SAMN12344345, study PRJNA552823) | activated sludge metagenome | biome: Activated sludge suspended growth; feature: Nitrification reactor; material: Wastewater; isolation source: activated sludge from nitrification reactor of wastewater treatment...
GCGGCGCACCTCCTCGAGCTGCGAGCCGAGAAAGCGTTCGGCGCTCTGGCGGGCGATCAGATACTCCTCCTGGCTGGCCAGGAGCTCCGGCGAGTAGATGGCGAGGATCGGCTGACCGCGGCGCACCAGCTGGCCGCTGAAGTTGACGTAGAGCTTCTCCACCCACCCTGCGATCTTGGTGGTCACGCGATACTGGCGGCGCTCGTCCGGCATCACCGTGCCCACCGTCCGCACCGTGCGCTCCAGCCGGCGGCGCTCGACGGTGGCCGTCTCGAGGCCCATGAGCTCGCCTGCTTCTGGTCCCACCTCGACGACGGAATAGCCCGGCACCGCGCTGGCGGCCGGCAGCTCGTCGGCGTAGACGGGCACGTAGTCCATGCCCATGCTGTCCTGGGCTGGCACTGGCGAGGTGACCGTGGGGTCCATCGGGTTGCGGTAGAAGAGCACCCGCCGCTCCCCCGCTCCGGCCGCTGGCGCTCGGCCGCGGGAGCCCTGGTCATCCTTGCCGTGGTCCTCGCCGTGATCCCCGGCGTGGTCGCCGACGGCAGCGGGCTCGAGGTCGCTCTCTTTGGGGACCAGGTTCATGTTGCAGATCGGGCAAACCCCCGGCCGGTCCGCGGTGTAGGTGGGGTGCATCGGGCAGTGGTAGAGACCGCTGCTCGCCTGCTGGCGATGGCAGCCTGCCGCTGCGAGCAGGGCCGCGAGGAGCAGCGCGAGGACGGCAAACGAGGCGAGGGCGGCGTGGCGCCGGATCTGTACGCTCCTCATGGCATGACTCCTTCGGCTGCGGTGCTCGGCGGCGCGGCTGCCGTCAAGGCCTGGGCTCGCGCCCAGACGGTGAAACGCTCGGCCTCGAGCGCGGCGCTACGCACCCGGGCCTCGAGCCACACGTCGTAGTCTTCGATGACCGTCGAGAAGTCTCCCCGCGCCGCCAGGTAGGCCGAGCGGGCGGCATCGAGGGTGGTGCTCGCCAGCGGCAGCACCGCCTCGTGCACCAGCCGCTCCTCGGCGTCCAGGCGGCGCGCGATGGCCTGCAACCGCTCGACCTCCTCGGCAACCGCCGCACGGGCCGCGCTGAGGGCCGCGCGGGCACCGTCCCGCGTCGCTTCGGCGGCGGCGAGCTCCGGCTCCTGGCGCGAGCGTTGCCAGGCCGGCACGCGGACGCCGAAGCTCAAGGTCACCATCGGATCGAGCGAGCGCCGGTAGCCGACGGCGGCGCCAGTCATGAAGTCCGGTTTGAAGTCGAGCCCGGCCAGCCGCACAGCTTCTTCGGCGGCGACGAGCCGGGCCTCGGCGAGGGCCACGGCGGGAGCACCGTTCGCGGCCCGCGCCGCGAGATCGCTTGCCAGCGCCGGTACCGCAGGCAAGGCCTCGACGGCCGGCAAGGCAAGCTCGGGAAGCTCGACCATCCGGCGCAGGGCCGCCGCCGTCTCCGCCCGCGCCGCGATCACCTGCTCGCGCCGCTCGTCGTGGAGGCTGAGCCGCAGCTGCACCTTGAGGACGGCTTCCTGCTCCGTCTCACCGGTGCCGTAGCGCGAGGTCGCGGTCGCGGCCAGCAGCTCCAAGAGCTCGTGGGCAGCGTCGAGGGCCACCACCTCGCGGTCGTAGGCGTAGAGCTGAGCGTAGAGCGAGCGCACTCGCAGCTCTAGCTCGGCCGACGTCTGTTGCAGCTCGGCGCCGGCCAGCCGCGAGGCGGCCCGGGCGGCCTGCCGCCGCGCACCGCGCTTGCCGGGGAACGGCAAGTCCTGGCGCACGCCCAGCTCGACGACGGACATCGGCTCGCGGCCGAGGTTCAGGCGGTCGAGGCTGTCGTTCGCCCAGCGGCTCTCGACGACGGGGTCCGCCAGCGCCGCGGCGCTCCGGGTCCGCGCCTCGGCAGCCGCGAGCTCCGCCTGCTTCTCACCGAGAACTGAGGAGCGTTCGCGGGCCGCGGCGAGGAGCTCGGCAAGCGGCACTGCCTGCCCGCCGGCGGCTGCCGGCGGCATCTCGGCGGCCGCGGGAAGGCTGCCGACCACGGCAGTCATGAGGAGCGCCAGGCTCAGGCTCACGAGCCGGCGATAGAACGAGATCGATCTCACGGTGACCTCCACGAACGATGCCTCGTCCCGCTGCGCGAGTGCAGCGAGACCGTCCTGCCGGGCAACGCTTCGGAGGTCTAGATCAAGAAGGCGGCGTGGAGGGTGAAGAGACCGACGCGGAGGCGGCGACCGCGATCCTGGCGGCTGGCCGAACGGTCCAGGCGGGGGGCCGTCGGGGCGATGTCCGGGCTCGTCTCGGGAGCCGGCTCGAGGCCGCTGGGGGCGAGGTCCGGCGCTGCGGCGGCCGGCACCGGCAGCGCCGAGCCCGTGCAGCAGCCGAGCTCCAGGGTGTCGCCCGTCGGGCCGTGGCACGGCATCGTACCGCCCTGGCGCAGTGGGCAGGCGTCACCCATCGCACAGCTCGAGGCGAGCACGCTCGACGCCAGGCCCAGCGTGGCAGCGGCCGCGAGCACGACGAGGCCGAGGAGGAGGACGGAGCGACGCATCGCCGATGAGTATACGCCGGCTGCGGCGGCAAGGCTTGCTACGATGCCCGCAGCTCCAGCTTGCCGACCGTTCGAGGAGGTCCGTCGATGCTTTGCCGCCGCCCACACCTGTCTCTCCTTGCCCCGCTCGTCTCGCTCGCCGTCGGTGTCGGGCTCGCGCCGCCCGCCGCCGCGGTGCCGCCGAGCTACGCCACCTTCGAGCTCGCCGCGCGCGCCAATTTCGCAGGGGCCTTCCGCCTTCCCGACAGCGCCTTTTTCGCCAACACCACCCCGCGCCTCAACGCCGGCGGTGACATTGCCTTCGACCTCGAGGTCCTGCCTAGCTCCACGTCGCAGGGGGTCTGGCTCGGCTCGACCTCCGGCGGCAGCATCGTGCATACCACCGTGGCAGACGCGTTCGTGCTCTCGGTGGGGCTCAACGACCTCGGTGAGGTGGTCTGGGACGAGGCCTTCGCGAGCCCGGACGGCCTTTATCGGTACCTGCCGGGCGTCGGCGCGGGCTTCCTCACCAACGTGCCCTTCGGTGCCACCTCGTGGGGATCACCGGGGATCAACGCGAACGGCGTGGTGGGCTATCGGGCGGGCTTTGCGGGCAGCGGCCAGGCCTGGGTCTCCTACGACGGCAGCCCGACGGTGGCGATCCATGCCGCCGAGGCCGGGCTGGTCATCTCGAGCCCGTACTCCTTCCTCTTCACTCCCTCGTTCAACAACCAGCGGCAGATCGCCGGCAAGGTGCGCCTCGGAGCCGCCGGTCAGCTGGACAACTCACGCCCGGACGAGATCCGCGTCTTCGCCGCCGACGGCAGCTCGGTCTTGATCGCCCAGGACCACGACGCCAACGCCGCCTCGCCCTACAGCGGCTTCGACAACGCGGTCTCCCTGCGCGACGACGGCTGGGTGGCGTTCATCGCCACACTGGTGGCCGGCGGCCGTGGGGTCTACCTGTCGGACGGCACGATGACGATCGAGATCGCCACCGAGGCGGGGCCACAGGTATCCTCGATCGAGTTCTTCGCCCCCACGGCAAGCCCTGGCGGCCTGGTGGCCTTCCGCGCCTTCGACGCCGCCGGCCTCAGGGCTGTTTGGGTGGGCGACGGGACTGGCCTGGTGCCGGTGGTCAAGGAGCACGACATCCTGCCCACCGACCTCGGCCCGGCGCGGGTCGATCAGAACGATTCGAGCCCGGTCTTCGCCGGCGGCATCGAGCTCAACGCCGGGGGGGACCTGAGCTTTGCCGCCACCCTGACGCCGCCGGACGACAACCAGATCGAATGGGGCACCGGCGTTTTCGTCGCCCTCGCCACCGCCCCTGAGCCGATCTTCGCCGACGGCTTCGAGACTGGCGACACCGCCGCCTGGAGCCTGACCGTCCCCGGGGCCTGAGCCGGCCCTCAGGGCGGCGACGCCGGCTGGGCCAGCTCGACGGCGACCGTGTTGCCGCCGGGCAGCACGAACTCGCCGCCCACCCGGATGCTCGCCGGCCCGCCGGGGGCCGCGAGCTCGATGATTCCTGTCTTGACCGCCTGATGGCCCGCGAGCAGCGGCGTGTAGAGGCGCGCGATTGGCGCGCCCCGGAAGGCCCGCATCACACCGCCGTTGCCGTCGTCGGTGAGCAGCTCCCAGCGCACGAACTGGCCGGGGTCGACCTTCGCCACCGAGCCGCCGTCGACCCGTAGCTCGACGTAGTTCGAGCCGAGCAGGATGACGTCGGTCGGCTCGTCGCTGCGGTTCTCGATCACCAAGGTGTAGCGCAGGCGGCCACCACCACCACCACCCACCGGCAGGAGCTCCACCACCGGTTTCGCCACCGCCGGAGAGGGGTCGAGGGCGTTGAGCAGGTTGTCGAGCGAGAGCGCCAGCTTTTCTCCCGGCAGCGGCGCGCGGTAGTAGGCGAGGCCCAGGCGGTGCGGCAGATCGAGGGCGCCCAAGAACCGTTGCAGCTCTTCGAGATGGTAGCTCGCCATGCCCACCACCCGCACCCGATCGCCGCGTTGCAGGCTCCACTCCCCCACTCGCACCGCACCGCGGGCAGAGAAGCTGTGCAGCAGGCGGTCGACACCTTCGAGGAACGAGCCAGCCTCGAGCTCGAGGCCTGGATGGCGCACCAGCTCGCCGAGGGTGATCCGCGAGGTCTCCCCCCGCACCTTGCCCCCGGCCACGAGCAGGGCGCGGTTGAGGGTCACGACACCGATCTGGTACGGCCGGCCCCACTTCTCGAGGGCGCGCAGGTTGGCCTCCACCTTCTGCAGGTCCCAGGCATCCTCCTGCTCCGCCTCACCGCCCCGCTGACCGTAGAGGAAGGCGACCATCTGGTCGACCGCCTTCGCCACCTCCATGGCCTCCGGCTTGGCGAGCCAGGAGCGCTCGATGGTGCAGGAGAGGAAGGGTGAGCCCCGCAGCTGCTTGTGGGCCACCGCCAGCGCCTTGGCATAGGAGCCGAGCGAGGCCCCGGCGTCGACGTCGAGGTGGACGCCCAGCGCCTCGAGCCCGGAACCGCGGAGCCGGCCGGCCAGCTCGACCAAGCCCCCCGCGAGGGCCGTGCCGGCCTCCGTGGCATCGAGCTCGCCCGTCGGCCAGCTGCCGCGGACGACCAGGACCACGCCGGTGCGTCGTGGCAGCTCCAGGGTCGCCACCTTCTCGATGCGGGGCCGGCTGCCGTTCCAACCGAGGCGACCCGCCTCGACCATCAGGTCACCGATACCGGCGCTCTGGAGCTGGGCGAGCTGGGCAAACTCGATCGTCGCGCCCGCCGGCAGCCAATAGGCTGAGCTCTGCCGGCGCTGCGCTCGCTCGCCGCCGCCGGCGCAGCCGGCAAGGGTCAGGGCGGCGAGTACCGCCGCCAGGAGGTTCTTGCCATTCATGGTCGGGGGATCCTGATCTCCACCGAGAGGCCACCGCCGTCGCGATTGCGCGCCGCGATCTCACCGCCGTGCTCTTCGGCGATCCTGCGCGCGATCGGCAGGCCGAGGCCGGTGCCGGTGTCGTGGGTTGAGAAGTAGGGGTCGAAGATCCGCGGCAACAGGTCAGCGCTCACCCCGGGGCCGCGGTCGTCGACGGCGATGCGGGCCCAACCGGGCTCGGCGGTGAGCGACACGTCCACCTCGCCGCCACCGTGGCTGGCGCGCACGGCGTTCTCGAGCAGGTTGCGCACCGCCCGTGAGAGCAAACGGGCGTCGAAGCTCGCCTCGACGGCGGCCGCGCCGCCCTGGAAGGAGACGGTCACGCCCTGCGGCGAGGCCGTGCGGTAGGCGTCGGTCAGTTCACGCAGCATGGGCACCAGATCATCTCGCTTCGGCTCGATCTTGGGAATCCGGCTGTAGGTGGAGAACTCCGAAGCGATCGACTGGAGCTCGCCCACCTGCTTGAGGATGTTGCTGATACAGCGGTCGAAGATGGCAGCGAAATGCTCGGGATCGGTGGTCCACACCTGGCGCATGTGCTCGGCGGTAAGGCGGACCGGGGTCAGCGGGTTCTTGATCTCGTGGGCGATGATCCGCGCCATCTCGGCCCAGGCGGCGAGCCGCTGCGAGCGGAAGACCTCCGTGACGTCCTCCACCACCAAGAGGGCCGAGGGCTCGCCGGCGCCCGGCAGCGGCACCCAGACGAGCGTCCAGTCCCGCTCCGCCTCCTCGCTGCCGCGGATCCGCACCGTCTGGCGCGCCGGTTCTCCGGGGGCTGCACTGGCCGCCGTCACGAACTCGCCGACGGCAGCCAGCTCGGCGCGGCCGACGAGGGAGGCGACGAGCGGCTCGCCCACCCGGCTGCCCAGGAGCTCGGCCGCCACCCGGTTGTGCATCACGACGCGGTGCGCACCGTCGAGCGACACCACGCCGGACGTGATGCTCTCGACCATCCGCTCGACGACCGCCTTCTCGCGCAGCAGCGCCTCGCGGCCGGAGGCGATCTTGCCGGCCATCTCGTCGACCGCGCGCACCAGCTCGGCAAGCTCCAGCTCGCTCGGCGCGAGGTCGAGCGAGGGCGCGCCGGCGGCGATCCGCCGGGTGCCTTCCACGAGGGCGGCCAGCGGGCGGGTGAAGTTGCGGGCGAGGCGCGAGCCCACCACCAGCATCAGGGCGAAGAGGGCGGTCGAGACGACCAGGGCCCGCCGGCGCATGGCGGCGAGCGCCCCCGCCGCTTCTTCCTGCTGGGCGAGCAGGGGCACGGAGAGGAAGATCCGTGGCGGCTCCAGCGGCTCGTCCGGCAGGGTCACCGGCGTGTAGAGCTCGAGAAACGGCCGATCGATCACCTGGTTGGTGCGGGCGGCGATGCCGAAGCCCAGCAGGGCCAGGCGGGCGAACGCCTCGCCGGGGATGCGCCTGGGCAGCAGGCCGGCACTGAACAGCTCGTCCGTGCTCGAGGAGAGAAGCTCGGAGCTGAAGTAGACGTTGACGTCGTGGTCGACCAGGCGCGAGAGAGATTCGAGATAGCTCGGCGAGATCGCCGTCTCGATCGCGAAGCCCTGGGGCTGCGACAGCAGGGTGGTGACCACCTCGCGCTCAGCGGCGGTCAGCGCCTGCTCGCCCTGGGCCCGTTGGCCGCGGGCGAGCGAGGACTCGACCGTGCGCAGCAACACGTAGTTGAGGCCGAGCAAGGGCAGCAGGAGGAGCGCGGTGTAGACGAGCACCAACCGCCGCGAATAGGAGCGCACGGTGCGCGCGAGAAGGTCGCGGAAGGCCGGCCGGGGCAGCGCCAGCAGCAGTAGCGGCAGAGTGATCCCCGCCGCCCACAGCAGCACGCTGGCCGCCACCGTCCCTACGCGTTCGAGCGCGGCGCCGGTACCCAGCACCGGCAGGTAGAGGACCTCGTAGCCATCGGCCCGCCGCTGGCTGAACGCCCAGGCCTCGCCGCTCGGAGTGCGGACCCGGGCGGCCACCGCCTCGCGGCCGGCGAGCTCGGCAGGCACCGGCGGCAAGTCTTGCCAGGGTGAGACCAGGGCCCGGCCCTGCGGTGGGTAGAGCGCGTAGCTGGCCGGCGCCGGCAGGCCCTGCGGCGCCCGCGGGTCGCTCGGCGCGCCGCGCAACAAGCCCACCAGCACCTGCTCGGCCTCCTGGGTCTCACCGAGCGCAAAGCCCGGGCGCGGCTGCAGCCACCAGCGCGCCACACCCCAGTCCTCACCGCCGGCACGCAGAGTGACTCTGCCGGTCAGCCGCAGGGCGTCCCAGCCGGGCAAGCCCAGATCGGGGCGCGCCGGCTGCTCCCAGACCACCTCCTGTTGCTCGTCGAGGACGAGCCCGAACGAGAACAGGCTCGACGGCCCGGCCTTCGGCTCGATCACCAGCGCCGAGAGGGCGTTGCGCCGCGCCAGCGGGCTGCGGCGCCAGAGCGCGTAGGCGAGATCCCGGCGGTCCATCCCGGCGGGATCACGCAAGGTGAGGCCGGCGAGGTCGCTGCCGGCGAGGAAGCGCCGGACCTCGGCCTCTACGGCCGCCATCGCCGCCGCCGACGGCGGCGCCATGCGCGGCAGGACCTCGTGCTGTAGCTCGTCGCGCAAGCGCGCTCGTTGGCTCGCCTCCCAGCTCACCGCCGAGGCGAGGGCAGCGAGGGTCAAGAGCGTGGCCCAGGCCCCCACGCCCTCGGCGAGACCACCGCGCCGCAGCCAACGCTGGGTCGCCGCGGCCCCCGCCACCACCAGCAGCAGCGCGGGCCAGAGGTGCTCGCTCAGCATGGCGGCAGCGAGGAGGACCAAGAGCGCCAGGCCGTCCCATCGCCAGCCGCGCACGGTCACCGGCCGGCTGCGCCGTCGCACCGCCAGGGTCAGGAGGGCGAGGGTAGAAAGGGCGCCCGCCAGTCGCAGGGCGATCGCCTCGATGCTGCCGGGAAGCTCCGAGCCGAGGTCAGGCGCCGCCGCCAGGTGCTGGAAGGCGAGCGCCGGCAAGGGCACCGCCAGCGCCAGAAAGTGAAACGGCGGCCAGCGCTCCGGCAGCCCCGGCAGGCAAGCGAGGGCGGCTAGCAGCGCCAGGAGGAGCCAGGCGAGCGCGGGCGCCGGCACGGCCGCTCCCGCCCCGGCACAGGCTGCGCCGAGCAGGCTCGGCACGGCGACCGCGGCCCAGCGCCGAACGCCCCTCGGCGCCAGCAGGGCAAGGCTGACGAAGCGCAACACGGCGAGGCTCAGGAAGGCGAAGGCGAGCGCTCCCCAGGCGAGGGAGCGCAGCTGCTGGGCCGCACGGGTGCCGCCGGCGAGCCAGCGCGCCCGCGCCGCCGCCGCCGGTGGCGGCGAGATGAGCATCGGCGGCAGCTCGGCCACCGCGATGAGGCCCGCGTCACCGGCCGGCGCTGGCGTCGTCAACACCGTCCACCGGTAGGCTTCGCGCGCCTCGCCAGCCGGTGGGTCGAACGGCAGCTCGTCGGTCGGCAGACTGGTCCCCACGATCACCCGCCAGGGCCGGCGCTCGTCCCCCAAGGGCTCGACGACCAACAGGGTAAGGGCGGTGAAGCCCACCTCGACCCGGCGGCCGGCGCGCGGTAGGTCGACCGACCGCGGCTCGTGCAGCAGGCCGCGGCCGGCCCAGGCCCAGGCCTCGCCATCGGGATCGACGAGGAGCACCGAGGCCGGGTCGCCCTGCCCCTCGCGGACCAGCGAGTCGAGGCGGCGGAAGGCCTCCAGGCGGTCCGCGGAGCCGGCCGGCGCGGCGGGAAACTCCCGTCGCGCGGCACTCGCCAGCGCGCCGAGGCGTTGCCAGAGGCCCTGGTACTCGCGGGCAGCCCGTGCGCGCCACCCGGCGGCATCGCGGCTCAGCCCGTGCTCGCCGACGGCGGCCCAGCCAAGGAGCACCACAGCCAGCAGCCAGGCGCTGCCGGCGAGCAGCAGCTCCCGGCGCGGCGGGCGAGTGGCGAGCCAAAGGCCACCCAGAAGACCCAGGCCGAGGACGTGCCAGGGAGCGGGGAGGGCCGGGGCGAGGGCAGCCGCGAGCAGCAGCGGCAGCTCGAGCCGCAGCGGGCGCGCCGCGAGCGTGTCGGTCAGCAGGCCGGGCCGGCCCCTCTCTGCGCCGCCGGCCACCCGGCTAGCCCGCGAGCATCGGCAGGTCGACGCCGTGCTGGCGCCCGAACTCGATGGCTTCGTCGTAGCCGGCGTCGGCGTGGCGCACCACCCCCATGCCGGGATCGCCGGTCAACACCCGTTCGAGCCGCCGGCCCGCTGCCTCGCTGCCGTCCGCCACGATCACCATACCGGCGTGGAGCGAGTAGCCGATGCCGACGCCGCCGCCGTGGTGCACCGAGACCCAGGTAGCGCCGTTGACGGCGTTGAGCAGGGCGTTGAGGATCGGCCAGTCGGCGATCGCGTCCGACCCGTCTTTCATCCCCTCGGTCTCGCGATTGGGCGAGGCGACCGAGCCGCAATCGAGGTGGTCGCGGCCGATGACGATCGGGGCCTTGACCTTGCCCGTCGCCACCAGCTCGTTGAACACCCGGCCGGCCCGCGCCCGCTCGCCGTAGCCCAACCAGCAGATCCTCGCCGGCAGGCCCTGGAAGGCCACCCGTTCGCGGGCCAGGCGGATCCAGCGGTGGAGGGCCTCATCTTCCGGGAAGGTGGCGAGGATCGCCTCGTCGGTGGCAGCGAGGTCCGCCGGATCGCCGGAGAGGACGGCCCAGCGGAACGGCCCCTTGCCCTGGCAGAACAGCGGGCGGATGAACAGCGGCACGAAACCGCCGATCGCGAAGGCGTCGGCCACCCCAGCCTCGAGGGCCTGGCCGCGCAGGTTGTTGCCGTAGTCGAAGGTCACCGCACCGCTTTCCTGAAGCGCCAGCATTGCCCGCACGTGCGCCGCCATCGAGGCCATGGCGCGCCGGATGTACTCGGCCGGATCGCTCTCCCGCAGCGCGAGCGCCGCGGCGTAGGACAGGCCGTGGGGCACGTAGCCGGTGAGCGCATCGTGGGCCGAGGTCTGGTCGGTGACGACGTCGGGGAGCAGGCCGCGGGCGACCAACGCCTCGAGCAGGTCGACGGCATTGGCTTCGACGGCGATCGACACCGCCTCACCGCCGTCGCGGGCGGCCAGCGCCCGCGCGATACCAGCGTCGATCGACGGCGCCAGCTCATCGAGGTAACGGGTCTCGAGGCGGCGCTCGATACGGTGCCGGTCGACCTCGGCGGCCAGGCAGACGCCGCCGTTCATGGTCACCGCCAGGGGCTGCGCCCCGCCCATGCCGCCGAGCCCGGCGGTCACCGTCAGGCGCCCCGCGAGGCTGCCACCGAAGTGCTGGCGGGCGAGCTCGGCGAGGGTCTCGTACGTCCCCTGCAGGATGCCCTGGGTGCCGATGTAGATCCACGAGCCGGCCGTCATCTGGCCGTACATGGTCAGGCCCAGGCCCTCCAGGCGGCGGAACTCGTCCGCCGTCGCCCAGTGCGGCACCAGCATCGAGTTCGAGATCAGCACCCGCGGCGCGTCGGCGTGGGTGCGGAACACCGCCACCGGCTTGCCCGATTGCACCAAGAGCGTCTCTTCCGGGCCCAGCCGCTTGAGGGTTGCGACGATCGCCGCGAAGCACTCGCGGTTGCGGGCCGCCTTGCCCGAGCCGCCGTAGACGATCAGCTCCTCGGGCCGCTCGGCGACCTCGGGGTCCAGGTTGTTGAGCAGCATGCGCAGCGCCGCTTCCTGCTGCCAGCCACGACAGGAGAGCGCGGTCCCGCGCGGAGCACGAACGGGAGTGGGAGGGGTCTCGACCAACATGCGGCGATCTTACCTCCGCCCGGCGACCGATTCGACCGCAGGGAGCCTCCGCGCTAGCCCCCCTCTACGCCTTGATCTCGTGGCGCTCCATCTTCATGGCGAGGCCATTGCGCGAGAGGCCGAGGAGGCGGGCGGCGCGCGACTTGTTGTTGTGGGCACGGCGCAGGGCCTCGCGGATCGCCGAGCGCTCGGTGGCGGCGAGGAGCCTCTCGAGGTCGAGATCGGAGCTCGCGTCCACCCGCGCCGCGGCCTGCACGGTCGACAGCCGCACCGGCGCCGGCAGGATGTTGACGTCGATTGGCCGGCCAGGCGGGCAGAGGTAGACCAGCTGGCGGGCGATGTTGGCGAGCTCGGCGAGGTTGCCCGGGTAGTCGTAGGCGAGCAGGGCCGAGTTCGCCTTGACGGTGATCCCCTGCATCCGCCGCCCGCTCTCGTGGCAGGCCCGGTTGATCGCCGACTGCAGCAGGAGCGGCAGGTCTTCCCGCCGGGCCCGCAGGGAGGGCACGTCGATGGTGAGCTGCGACAAGCGGTAGGCGAGGTCGACGCGGAAGGTGTCGCGGGCGACCGCCGGCTCGAGGGCGCCGCTCGTCGCGGCGATCAAACGCACATCGACGCGGGTGGCAGCCCTGCTGCCGGCCGGCTCGACCTCCCCCGAGCGCAGGAAGCGCACCAGCCGGGCCTGCAGGGCCAGGGGCAGCTGGTCGACCTCCGAGAGGTACAGGGTGCCACCGTTGGCGAGGAGGAGCTTGCCGTCGCGGCGCATCACCGCGTCGCGGCCGGGGACCTCGGCGCCGAAGAGGTCCGCCTCGACGGCCGTCGGGCTGGCGCCGGTGCAGCTCGCCGCCACGAACGGGCCGGCCCGGCGGGCGCTCGACAGATGCAACGAGCGGGCGATCAGCTCGCGGCCGGTCCCGGGCTCACCGCGCAGCAGCACCGTGCGCTCCGGCTCCATGGCCAGGCGCAGCTGCTCGACGACGGCCTTCATCGCCGGCGACTCCCCCACCACCAAGGCCGGGTCGAGCACCAGGTCGCGCTGCGCCAGCCGGCCGGGGAGGATCGGCTCGTACCAGCCCACGTGATGCACCAGGCCGAGCACCAGCAGGTCGCCCAGCGCTCGCAGGGCCGCGCTCAGGTCCCAGCCCGCCACCTCGTGGCGCGGCAGGGCGACGATCAGCAGGTAGGGCCGTTCCACAGCCACGAAAGCGTGGAAGGCGATCCACGCCGACTCGCCACCGAGAGTGCCCGCAAAGCCCGCCTGGCCAGGGTCGTGAACCCGGTCACCCACCTGCCGGCGCACTTGCTCGAGGAGCTCGTCGCCCGCCGCGAGCCACGCCGGATCGCTGGCGCAGACGAACTTGGTGCCGAGCTCGGCGGCGAGGTCGCCGTGCAGGAGGAGGAGCGCACCGCCGCCGAAGTCGAAGAGGAGGCGATTGGCGAGAGCCTCGAGCGGGGTGCGGCTCTCGACATCGGCGAGCACCCAATGGCTGATCTCGGCCAGGTGCTCGAGCATCCGCTCGGGGTCCATCCGTCCCTCGGCCGGCACGGGCGCCGCCACCGGCGCTGGCACCGGCGGACGCTCTGCCACCACGTCCTCGACCAGTAGCGTGACGCTCCCCAGCTTGACCTCGTCCAGCACGTCCAACGCGGCGTCGCGCACCCTCTTGCCCCCCACCAGCACGCCCTTGCGGCTGCCCAGGTCCTCGATCTTGAGCTCCTGGCCGTCGTAGCGCAGCCGGGCATGGGCGAGCGAAACGCCCGTGTACGGCAGGTAGACGTCGCAGCCGGGCTCGCTGCCGATCACCATCTCGTTGCGGTGGATCGGAAAGCGCCGCACGCCGTCCGGTGCATAGGCGACCACGCGAAGCATGAAAGGAATTATGGCAGGGATCGCGGGATTGAGCGCCGCTTCAATAGACAATTAGCCATTCATTGCCATTCCTGCCGTGTCGAAAATTCCGCAGCGTTCTGGAGGACCAGGATCAGCCGTGAACCAGCACTCCCCTTCCGCCAAGCGCAGGCTGCAGATGTGCCGCGGCGTGAACGGCCGGGCCGCTCGTGAGAGTTCCCGAACGACCCGGCGCCAGGCAGCGCTCCCTAACGACTGAAGCAGCAGACGAGGTCTGGCGGTGCGGAATAGAGGATGTCGACCTCGCCGGCGGCGGTGAGGCCGTTGATCGTCTCGAGGTAGGCGCCCACCGCGAGGTCCTGGTGGCCGTTGCCGTCGAAGTCCCCGCTCGCCAGGCTCCAACCGAACCGGTCGCCGACCTCACGGGCCCCGAGCCCAGGTTGGAAGAGCAGCACGCTCGAGTTGAGCACGGGGCCGGAACGGCTGCCAAGGAACTTCTGGACGGCACCAGTCCCGTTCTCGAACGGCACCCCGACGAGGAGCTCGCCGTCGCCGTCGCGGTCGAGGTCGGCGATCGCCAGGGCGTGGCCGAACCAATCCGAGGTCTCGGCGACCTCGGCGACCCCAGCGACGTCCTGGTCGATGTAGAGGCCCTGCGGGGCGAGGCCGCCGGCGGTCCCGAACAGCACCACCACCGCCCCGGCGTCCACCACGTTGCCGACGTCCTCTTCGGGGACGCCGACGGCGAGGTCGTCTCGGCCATCGCCATTGAGGTCTCCCGCGGCGAGATGGAGCCCGAAGGCGTCCCGGGCCTCCGGGGCCCCCAGGCTGGCATGCAGGCCCTGCCAGAGCACTTGCGTGCGCTGCCGGTCGAGACCCGTGGCGCTGCCGAAGACGACGTCGACCACACCGCAGTTGGTGATCCCCTGCCAGGTCTCACCGGGAACGCCGACGGCCAGGTCGTCGAAACCGTCGCCGTCGAAGTCCCCGGCGGCGACCGACCAGCCGAAGTTGTCGGAGTTCTCACTGTCGCCGGCGGCACTGAGGTCGCGCTGGCCGATGAAGTTGCCTGGCCGCGGAGCGAGCCCCTCGGCGCCGCCGTAGAGGACCTGCACCGCTCCCTGGCCGTAGTCGAAGCTCAACCAGGAGCTGACCACCACCTCGCCCATCACTCCGATCGCCAGATCGTCGTAGCCGTCGCCGTCGAAGTCGCCGCTGGCGAGGGCCCAGCCGAAGTAGTCGCCCTCCTCGGGGTCGCCCACCACGCCGGGAGAGTCCTGCGCGAGGTCCTGGACGCGGGCGATGCGCAAGGCGTCCGGCCCGCTGTAGTAGATGTGGACGACGCCGGAGTCATCGCCGTCGTGGTCTTCGAAGGGCACTCCCACCGCGAGGTCCACATAGCCGTCGGCGTTGAAGTCGCCGCTCGCCAGGACGCGCCCGAACTGATCGTTGCGTTCGCTGTTCGCCATCCCGGCCCAGGTCTGCAGGACCTCGGGGGTCGCGTCCGTGCGCAAGCCGTTGTCGGCCCCCAAGGCCACCGCCAGGGAGCCGGCGTTGGCCACCGTGCCGACATCCTCGAAGGCGGCACCGATGGCGAGGTCGGCCTTGCCATCGCCGTCGAAATCGCCGGCGGCGAGGCTGAAGCCGAAGGCGTCGTCGGCTTCCGTCGTCTGGTAGCGGAAGTAGCTTTGCTGCAGGGTCTGCGGCCCCGGGGTCTGGAACTGGCCGAAAGCTGCTGGCCCCGCCAGGCTGAGCAGTGCGACCAAGGTCCAAGGCAGTACCCCAGCGGACTCGCGTCGTCGGTGAAGCATCGCGGCCTCCATAGCGGTCTCGATCGTCAGCGGTCTCGATCGTCCAGCGACCGAAAGTCTCGAGCTCGTAGCAGCAGCGCGGTCTGCGCGCTGCTCACGGCCCAGCTTGTTGAATGGGCCACCGCATCTCGCACTGCGGATGGCCCGGGCGCAACGCCCTGCGCCGAGGCCCTACGGCACCTTGCCGCCCCCTCCCCAGATCAGCTTCGGGGATGCCGAGTAGAGGACGTCGACCTGCCCGACGAGCC
>WBZL01003229.1_pt1 | contig 15097 bp, 16 predicted proteins | sample 5204291 | NCBI WGS metagenome assembly WBZL01 (sample SAMN12344345, study PRJNA552823) | activated sludge metagenome | biome: Activated sludge suspended growth; feature: Nitrification reactor; material: Wastewater; isolation source: activated sludge from nitrification reactor of wastewater...
GACAAGATCACCGAGCTCAACACCGAGATCGATGAGCTGGGCAAGCGTCAAAAGGCCACCGACGTACGCCGACAATTGCGCGGCCTGCGCACCCTGCGCACCCAAGCCAACTTCGACGCAACGACTGGGCCAGGCGTGGTCGTCACCCTCGACGATGCCCCCAAAGAGATGCGCCAACAGGCGGTGGAAAAGGGGGACCCGCCGGTCGAAGAGTTGATCGTGCACCAACAAGACATCCAGGCGGTGGTCAACTCGCTGTGGGAGGGCGGCGCCGAGGCGATCTCGATCCAGGGCCAGCGCATCATCGCCACCACCGGCATCAAATGTGTGGGCAACACAGTGCGTTTGCACGGGCAGACCTATGCCCCGCCCTATGTCATCAAGGCGGTCGGCAACGCAGTCAACCTCTCCTTGTCGCTGGATCGCTCCATCGACGTGCAGGCCTACCTGAGCTACGTGGAGTCCTACGGTCTGGGCTGGGACCTGGAGACATCCACAGCGCTGGACATCCCTGCGTACAAGGGCAGCGTGGAGTTGCGCTATGCCAAACCGATCAACCCCGAACCCGGCAACCGCGACTCCTGACCAGCCTGGCTGGGCAGCTCACGGGGTCAGGTCAGGCTCCTCAATGTCGGGCGTGATCGTCGGCGTCGGTGAAGGAGCCGGGGTATAGGACGACACCACGATCGTGATGATCGTGCCTTGGGGTTGGGTCTGACCCGAGGGCGGGCTCTGCGAGATGACATTGCCAGCCGGCTGTGCCGGGTCATTGGACAACACGATGCTCACCTTGAAGCCAGCCTGAGTGATCATCCGCTCGGCCTGAGCCTGTGGCTTGCCGACCACGTCGGGCACCTGCTTGGGGCCATTGGACAAGATCAACCGCACCGCAGAGCCCGACTCGACCATCGTGCCGGCCACCGGCTCCATCGCGATCACGGTGTCGCGAGGCTCATCGGAATCTTGACGACCCCACTGCACGGTGAGGGTTGGGTCGGCCTGCAGGATCTGATCTTTGGCCGCCTGACGCTCGGAGCCGACGACATTGGGCAGTTGTACCTGCGGTTTGCCGGTGCTGATCACCAGATCAACTGCGGAGTCTGGTGCCACCTGATCACCGGCGGCAGGGCTCTGCTGGCTCACCTGCCCGGCCGGATAGTCGGTGCTGGCCTCTTCCTTGATCGTGCCCACGGTGAGCCCGGCATTGGTGATCGACTGCTCGGCAGCGTCTTGGGTCATCCCGAGCACAGTCGGCACCGAGGTCGTGTCAGGCGGCGCAGTCATCGCCTTGTAGCCAAAGAAACCACCAGCCAACACGATGCCGAGCAGGAGCAGCAGCAACAACCCGGTGGGCCCCTTCTTCTTGGGGGCCTCTTCCACCATCGGAGGCACCGCCTCAACCAACTGGGTGGAGGTGTCATCAAGCTGGGGTACGACGGGAGCCGGCGCCAACTTCGGAGCCGACACCGGGTGTCCGGCCAGATAGCGGTCGATGTCGGACTTCATCGCGCCAGCGCTCTCATAGCGTGCCGCGGGGTCCTTGGCCAGCGCCTTCATCACGATCGCATCGAGCTCGGGGCCAAGGTCGGCGTCGAAACGCGAAGGTGGCGCGGCCTGCTCACGTACGTGCTGATAGGCCACCGCCACCGGGCTCTCCCCGATGAAGGGTGGACGCCCGCAGAGGAGTTCATAGAGCAGGCAGCCAGCGGAGTACACATCAGAGCGGGCATCGACAGCCTCGCCGCGCGCCTGCTCGGGGGAAAGGTATTGAGCGGTGCCCACAACTGCGGCGGTCTGGGTCATCGTGGAAGAAGCATCAGAAACCGCACGGGCGATCCCGAAGTCCATCACCTTCACATCGCCAGCCGGGGTGAGCATCACATTGCCAGGCTTGATGTCGCGATGGATGATGCCGGCCCGATGGCTGTAGTCCAGCGCCCCCAACACGCCACTGGTGATCTCCAGGGCACGCTCGGGCAGGATCCGGCGGTCCTGCTTGAGGATGTCACGCAACGTGTGCCCGGCGACGTACTCCATCACGATATAAGGCTGAGAGACCCCCGAACCGTCAGCAGCAGGCTCCTCGCCGGTGTCATAGACCGACACGATCGAGGGATGGTTGAGCGAGGCGGCCGCCTGGGCTTCACGCTTGAACCGCGCCTGGAAGGTCGAATCGCTGGCCAAGTCGGTGCGCAGCCGTTTGATCGCGACGGTGCGGCCGAGGCGTACGTCGGTGCCCTTGCGCACCTCGGCCATGCCACCGCGACCGAGTAGGTCCTCAACGCGGTAGCGGTTGCCGATCAAATGCTCATCCGCCATTGCTGTCTCCTGGGGCATCATCAACGGGTGGGGTTTGGGTCGGGGTGGGCCCGGGCGACTTCGTCGGAGTGGGCGTCGGGGTTGGCGTGGGCGTCGGCGTGGTCGGCATCGGGCCGTAGACCTTCAGGCCGATCCGGGTGCCCTTGGGCACTTGGCCAGAAGTGGTGAGCGCCGCCACCGTGCCGGGGTCGTTGCTGCCGTCATTGGTGACCGTGCCGGACTGGAAGGTGCGCATGCCGAGATCTTGGAGCCGCGAACTGGCATCGGCGAAGGTGCGGCCGAGGTAGTCGTTTTCGTCGATCGAGACCAACTCGACGGTGGGTGACTCCGAAGGGCTCTCGCTGACGCTCGGGGTGTCTGTGGGCGTGATCGTCTCGGGAGACTTGTCTTGCCAAGGTTGCCAGACCAACAGGCCGATCGCCGCGATAGCCGCTACTGCGACCAGCACCCACAGCGCCGCGCGGCTCTTCTGCTCGGGCTCCTGGGTCGGCGCCGGAGGGGTCGGCGCGAGCGTGCCGGTGCCGAAGGGGGGAGTGCCGCCAACCGCCTGAGTGCCGCCGACCATGTGGGTGGTGGCGCCAGTCGGTGCGGCAGGACGGGCAGCAGGAGTGGGTACGGCGCTCAGCGCGCTCGCGTCACCGTGCACCGCCGCCGCCATCGAGGCCGCGTCGGGGAAGCGCTGGGCTGGATCTTTGGCCATCGCCTTGCGACAGATCGCGGCCAGATCGGCCGGAGCCGAGGCAGGCAGCGGCGCCGGCTCCTGACGGATATGGGCCAGGGCTGTGGCCACCGCGCTCTCGCCGTCGAAGGGGCGATTGCCGGTGAGGCATTCGTAGAGCACCACGCCGAGGGAGTAGACATCGCTGGCCTTGGTGGCAGTGGAGCCTTCGGCCTGCTCGGGAGACAGATAGTGCGGGCTGCCCATGATCTGCCCGGTCTGGGTGATCGAGGCCGACCCGACCGCCCGGGCGATACCAAAATCGGTGACCTTCACCGTGCCGTTGGGGGTGACCAGCAGATTGGCCGGCTTGATGTCGCGGTGGATCACCCCCGCAGCGTGTGCTGCAGCAACAGCGTCGGCGGCCTGACCCACGATCGAGCGCACCGCCTCAGGCGACATTGGTTGGCCCTGACGGATCAACGCCGACAGCGGTTGACCGTCGACCAACTCCATCACCAAGAAGGGCACCCCGGCGTCTTCGCCCACGTCGTACACCGACGCGATGCCGCTGTGCTTGAGCGCGGCCGCGTGCCGGCCTTCATCGGCAAAGCGGGTGCGGAAGGTCGCATCGGAGGCGAACTCCGGCTTGAGCACCTTGAGCGCCACCTCACGGCCGAGCATCGTGTCGCGAGCCCGCCACACCTCACCCATGCCGCCGATCGCGATCCGATCGAGCTTTTGATAACGCTCTTGGGTCATCTTCTGAGCACCGCTTCCATCACAGACTTGGCAATAGGGGCAGCCAAACCGCTGCCGGAGATCTGGTCCCGATCAACGCCCGCGTCTTGCACGAGCACCGCCACCGCGACCCGAGGATTGTCGGCTGGGGCGAATGAGACAAACCAAGCGTACGGCGGACGATTGGGCGCGCTCTGCGCCGTACCAGTCTTGCCGGCCACGCGTACGCCGGGGATCTGCGCCGTACGCCCGGTGCCGGAGGTGACCACGCCCTCCATCATCTCGGTGAGGTCACGCGCATTGGCCACCGACATCGCCGGCTGGTTGGGCAGGGTCTCGGCCTGCATCTTGTCGATCACGTCGAGTTTGGAGTCGAGGACTTGGTCGATCAGGTGAGGCACCATCGTGGTGCCGCCATTGGCGATCGCGGAGGTGACCATCGCCATCTGTAGGGGGGTGGCGGCCACATCAAACTGCCCGATCGCCGACATCGCCGTCTGTGGCTCGTCGGGGTTGGCCGGGAAACGGCTCCTGGCCTGCCGGTTGAGGGCATCGTCGAGATCGTCGAAGTAGACCTGCTCGAAGCCGAACCGCTCGGCCTGCTCCCGCAAAGCATCATCGCCAAGGCGCAAACCGATCGAGCCGAAAGCCACATTGCACGAGACCGCCAGCGCGCGAGCCAAGGTGATCTTGTCACCGCCACAAGACATGCCGTTTTCGTTTTTGAGGTTGGTCTTGGTCAGCGGTAGGTCGAGAGTGGTCCCGCCGGGCACTTTGGTCTCGGGTGTGTATTTCCCGCTCTCCAGGGCAGCAGCGGCGGTGACCAACTTGAAGGTCGAGCCGGGCGGCAACACGGTCTCGATCGCGGCATTGTCCAGCGGTGAAGGTTTGGCGTTGAGGAGCCGATTTTTCGCTGCATTGGCCTTGGTGAAGTCGTGGCTGGCCAAGACATTGGGATCGAAGGTCGGGTTGGAAACCATCGCCAACACCCGACCGGTGCCCGGCTCGAGCGCCACCACAGCCGCTTGAGTGTCCTTGCCCAGCTTGAGGATGCCGTCGTAGGCGGCCTTCTGCGCGGCAGGGTTGATGGTGAGTTTGACGTTGCCGCCCTTGGGGGTGCGGCTGCCCGCCAGATCGATCACTCGGTTGACGAAGAGTTTGGGATCAGAACCGCCAAGGATCGAGTTTTGGGTTGCCTCCACCCCGCCGATGCCCAGGTCGCGGGAGAAGTAGCCGGTGAGTCCGGCGTACTCAAACCCGCGTGGATAGCGGCGTTGGAACTTGTATTGGTCGTCGGTCTTCACACTCTCAGCGAGCACCAAGTCGCGCCCCACGTAAATCGAGCCGCGCTCACGGGCAAACTCGGCGTCGCGAACCCGGGCGTTGTCTGGATGTTTGCTCAGCGAGTTGAGCGAATTGGCCTGCCAATATTGCACAAAGGTGACATTGAGCAGCAGCGCCAAGAACATCACCAGGGTGCCGATCGCGATTGCTCTGATCGGGCGGTTCATCGCAACTTCACCACCTGCGTGGAGTCATCCATCAACACCGGCTCCATCTCCGGGGCCGGGCGCCGCGCACTGTCGGAGATGCGTGCGAGCAGCGCGATGATGATCCAGTTGGCGATCAGGCTCGAGCCGCCGTAGGACAAGAAGGGTGTGGTCAGGCCGGTCGAGGGGATCAGGCGGGTGACCCCACCGATCACCACGAAACACTGCAATGCGAAGACCGCGCCAAAGCCGACCGCGAGGAGTTTGCCGAGGTCGTCACGGCTGACCAAGGCGATGCGATAGGCCCGTTCGACCAGCATCAAATAGAGCAACAAGATCGCGATCAGGCCGGTCAGACCAAGCTCTTCGCCAAGTGAGGGGAAGATGAAGTCGGAGTTGGCCAGTGGGGTGCGATAGGGCTGGCCGCCGCCCCAGCCGCGTCCGACCATGCCACCCCAGCCCAGACCGTAGAGGCCCTGGCGGAGTTGATAGCCGCGGTCATAGGCGAAGGGGTCGAGCCACGAGTCGACCCGCACCTGCACATGGGAGACGAAGAAATAGCCCAAGGTGGCGCCGATGCCAAACAAGATGCCGCCCACCAGCAGCCAACCGGGGCGTTCGGTGGCGACGTAGAGCATCACCAAGAAGATGCCGAAAAACATCAGGCTTGAACCGAGGTCGTTTTGGAAGACCAAGACGCCCAAGGACACCAGCCACATCACCATGATCGGGCCCAGGTCACGCCCACGCGGCAGGTCGATGAACAAGAAGCGGCGCCCGGCCAAGGCCAAGGCGTCACGGTGTTGCACCAGATAGCCGGCGAAGGCAATGACGAGCAGCACCTTGGCCAGCTCGCCGGGCTGGAAGCCGATCGAGCCGACCCGGATCCAGATGCGAGCCCCGTTGACGCTGTGACCGATGCCGGGCAGCAGCGGCATGATCAACAAGATCAGGGCGCCCAGGCCTGCGGTGTAGGTGAGGCCCTGTAGACGGCGGTGATCGCGCAAGATCAGGAGTACGCCGATGAACAACGCCACCCCCAGCGTCATCCACACCAGCTGGGTGGGCGCATAGATGTGGGCCTCGGCGTCGCGGGCCTTGCGGTAGAGGTCGATGCGGTGGATCATCGCCAGGCCCAAGCCATTGAGGGCGCTGACGATCGGCAACAGGATCGGATCGGCGTACGCCGCAAAGAGTCTGATCACCACATGCGCCACGACAACCAAGGCCGCCAACCACGAACCATAGGTGAGCAGGTCGAGGGGGAGTTTGCCGTTGACACCCAAACCGACCGCGGCATAGGCGCCGATGCCGACCATCAGGCTCAAAATCAGCAAGAAGAGCTCGGCGAACCCGCGGCGCTTGTAGACGAACTCACTGGCTTGCGCGGCCAGGGCGCTCATCCGAGGTCACCGCAATCGGGGTCGGGTGCGGGGGTCGAGCTGCGGCTGGGTGTGCTGGTGAGGGGTTTGCTTGATGGGGGTTTGGTCTGGCCGGGGAGCTTGCTGGGCTCCGTAGGCGAGGTGGTCGGTGAGGTCGAGCTCGGAGTTAGCGTCGGAGTCGGAGTCGGCGGTGGGCAGGCGCTGCTCTCCAACCTCGCTACCTCGCGGCGAGCCTCCTCAAGAGAGCCGACACCGATCCCGGCTGCGACAAGGCGCTGTTGCATGGTGTCCAGTTGCTCGCGGCTGATCGCCGTACGCTCCTTGACCGTGTGCATCTGCAGGCCGGGCAACTCGAAGTTGACGCCCTGGAAGATCGCGACATGATCGGAGTCGTCGAAGCCGACGAAGTATTGCTGCTGGGTCCAGCGATAGGAGAAGAAGGCGGCCGTTCCGATCATTGCCAACACCACGGCGGCGACGAGCACCCTGCGGAGTACGGCGAATCGCCGCGGTGCTCGCAAGGCATAGCGGGCTGCCTCGGGGTCGAACGGACCAGACTCTTCGCCACCAGCGACTGGGGGCAATGAGCCGGTGTTGGAGCCATCACCCTGACGCGGCTGCTCACCGGCCGCCCCGACCAACATCGGGCCCAACGCTGCGGCCGACTCAGCGTCAGCAGCAGCCTCGTCGGCCACCACATCGCCGATCACGATCGTGACATTGTCGGTGCTACCGGCATCAAGGCTGGCGTTGACGAGGTTGACGCAAGCAGAGTCGGGAGTGCCTTCACTTAAGATCGCGGCGACCTGCTCGGGCTCAAGCACCCCACAACAACCATCGGAGGAGAAGAGCAACCGGTCGCCAAGCTGCAGCTCGACAAAGAAGGTGTCCGGCTCGGGTGGCCGATTGCCATCCAGAGCCCGCAAGATCAGATTGCGATTGGGGTGCACCCGGGCCTCGGCCTCGGTGATCCGGCCATCATCGACCAGGCTCTGCACGAATGAATGGTCACTGGTGATCTGACGCAACTCGCCAGCACGCAACAGATAGGCGCGACTGTCACCGATGTGGGCCACCGCGAGTTTGGTGCCATGCACCAAACCCGCCGTGATAGTAGTGCTGGTGCCATCGAGCGCAGGGTCCTCGGCGACCAGATCGATCAGCTTCTCGTGGGTCTCGCCCAGCGCGCTGGTCAGCGCCTCCAGCGGATCACCCTCGACTCCCGGACGATCGAGGCCACGCAGTTGGGCGATCGTCGTACTGCTGGCGACGTCGCCGCGAGCCGAGCCGCCAACCCCATCGGCTACGGCGAGCAAGTGCGGGCCGGCATAGCCGGAGTCTTGGTTGTCACGCCGTACGCGACCGACGTCGGAGAGAGCGGCGAAAAGGAGCTTCACTTGCGCAACTCCAAGAAGGTCTTGCCGATCCGGATCTGGGTGCCCAAGGTGATCGTGGTCGGTTGGGTGATCCGGTGGTTGTTGACATAGGTGCCGTTGGTGGAGCCGAGGTCTTCAATAAACCACTGGCTGCCGCTTTGACCCACCCGTGCATGACGAGTCGAGGCGTAGTCGTCGTTGAGCCGGATCGCCGCATCGCTGCCCCTGCCGATCAGGAGCGGGGCCTGCGCCAGCGAAGCCGCCTGGCCACGATCATCACCGTCGGTGACCACCAACTCCTTCGGGTCGCCACGCTTGGCCTTGGGGGCCTTGGTGCGCGCCTTCTTGTCTTTGGCAGCCTTCGTGCGCGGAGCACGCGCGCCAAACATGTCTGAGCGGATCACCGAAATGCACGAGAGCACGAAGATCCAGAGCACCGCCAAATAGAGGAACCTGATCAGGAGCAAAGTGACTTCTGACATTCACAGGTCTTTCACTCGCACGGACATGGTGGTGTTGCCAATCCTGATCGTGGCACCATCGCGCAGCCGAGCCTGCTCAACGCGCTTGCCATCGACCATCAAACCGTTTGTCGAGCCCAAATCTTGCACACTCACCAATGGTCCAGAGTCGGTGTCGGCCACCTTGATCTGGAGGTGACGCCGCGAAACCCCAGGGTCGTCGATGCGCAAATCGACATCGCTTCCCCGCCCGATCACAATGCCGGGAGCCGACAATGGCAAGTCGTCACCATTGACACTCAAGATTGCCGTGGCCCGGCGTACGGCGGTGGCCGTCGGGTCACCCGCGGTCGGGGTGACCCCTGCCTCGGTGTGACTGCGCACCCGCAGTCGCCCAATGCTCAACTTGGGGTCTTCGACCAGCTCCACACTCACCGAGCCACTCAACACATAACGCTGCTCAGTGATGTGCTCGGTCAACAACTCCGCCAACTCGACCGTCAACTGCGGACCAAGCTCGGTGAGTGACTCAAAATCACTCGGGCTCAGATCGACGTAATAGGCATTGGGCACGATCCGACGGTTGCGGCTCAAGACTTGCGCGGCCTTGTCGGCCTCAAGATTGAGCTGAGCCGCGATCTCCACGGGCTGTACGGCGTTGCGGAAGGTGCGCGCGAAGGCACCCTCGACCACAGACTGCAGCTTCTCCTCGAAGCGACTCATCCGGCCCACGGCTCCTCCTCACAAGCTTGATCGCAACTGCCCGTGTTGACAGCCATCGTTGATGTTATCCAACCACGCCCCGCACGCCCCTCGCGCCAAGCCGCGGTTTGGTCGTCGTACTCGCTTGGGATACCCTTCACTGGCTCAACTATTGGGCAGCGCGCGAGTGGCGGAATAGGCAGACGCGCACGGTTCAGGTCCGTGTGCCCGAAAGGGCGTGGGGGTTCAACTCCCCCCTCGCGCACAACAGCCCCAGGTCTTCTGACTTGGGGCTTTGTCTTTGCCTCGGGGCGTGCGGGCTTGCGTCATACGTATCGTGCGCTGCCCGGCGTACGTCATCCAATTCGTGGGTTTGTGGCCTCGAAACGTATGACGCACGGGCCGGTCGTCACGCATCGTATGACGCAAGGGTCGCGGGAGGGTGACTACGCAGGCCAGGTGTGTACGCCGGTCGGCGAGCCTTCGTCGCGTTCCCACGCCAGGATGTCGGAGCAAGAAGGCAGGATGGGGGCCGTGATTCAACCGGGTGACGTTCACAGGGGTCTGCATGACGGAGACGATCCTGTGTCGGCGGTCGAGGCGGTCATGCAGGCGGCGATCGCGGTCGAGCCAGAGGTCACCACTGAGGTCCTCCGGGTAGCCGAAGTGATCGGTGGCGAGGTGTCTCGACTCGCGTCGCGGTTGAAGGAGCGCGAGTCGGCCCTGGCCAAACTGGAGCGCTTCCGGCGTCGTAAGAGTCCGCGCTACCGTCTCCGGCCATTCAACGACGCGCTTCGATACACAATCGTTCTGCCGGACCTCATCTACTGGCGAGCCTCAGAGCGAGTCCTCGATGAGTTCGTTGCCGCCGGATTTGCGGTCGTCGTGAGCCGGAACCGCTGGCATACGGACAGCTACAAGGGCCTCAACGTCACATTCCAGAGCCCCGACGGCTTCCACTTCGAGGTCCAGCTCCACACGCCGCGCAGCCTCGGGGCCGGGGAGTTGACTCACGACGCCTACGCAGCGAGGCGCGAACTGACCCGTGACGCGGCAGGCGCGCTCGCCCAGGAGCAGGAGGAGGCGGAGGTCTGGAAGCGAGTTCCTGTGCCTCCGGGAGGGCCGACGGTAGACTGATGGACATGGAGTACTACAAGTTCGCGGGCGGCTCGGGGTTCGAGTACGTGCGACTTGACCGTGTCGGTCGCCACGCGTGGCTCTTCGACGAGGACGACCTCGACTGGATCGAGAGCGACGCCCACTACACCGAGATCGTATGGAATGGCGGCGGCGAAGAGGTCACCGAGGCCGAGGCCGTCAAGGCCGTCGGGATTCTCCAATCCGCCTGACCGGTCCCCGCGCACCGCCTGTCCTGTTGGTGGTTAATGTGCTACTGGCCGAGTCGAGCCCTGTATTCCAAAGATGTCGTTTGCTGTCTGGGGCGTGCGGGCGTCGAGCCAACCGCGCCAATTCAACTCGCTCCTCGCGCACAACAGCCCCAGGTCTTGTGACCCGGGGCTTTGTTCTTCATTGAGGCGTGCTGATCCAGTGGTCGGTGGCGTCGCCAGGCGGCGTCACGGGGGTGGTGCCGAGAATGTGGGCGCAAATAGTCGGCGTTGCCGCCTACGGTCACTCTCGTGCCTAGTGTTCCGAAGAATGTGTTGCGAATTGGCGATCTATGCAACACACTAGAGAGGCGTCGATGATCTTCGACTTCATCTAGTGGGACGACGACAACCTCGACCACGCGACTAAGCGGGTCACCGCCGCAGAGATCGAGCAAGCGATCTGGAACGCCGACCGGATGCATCCGCACCGAGAGCACGCAGACCGCGGACTGTTCCAGTCGGTGACCGACGGCGGGAAGTCTGTCGTTGTCATCGTCCAGATCACGGGCTCGGGCGTAAGACCGATCACCGGATGGGAGGCATGAAGATGAGTAAGACGAAGGCGAATGCAGAGCTCGCGGACGAGTACAACGCGACTCGAGACCTCTCGGATTTCGACCTCGACCAGCCGGAACCTGTGACGGTCAAGCGTGCCGTCACAATCTCTGTGCGATTCTCCGACGAGGAGATCGCGGACCTCCGCGATCGCGCTGATGAGGCCGGCGTGAAGGTCACCTCCTTCATCCGCGCAGCAGCTCTTGAGGCGGTCAGCCCCGTCGACTTGAGCAAGCTGACGCAGCTCGCCCAGGACCTGGAGCAGCGCGCCCACGATGTCGCAGCCCTGGCTTCACGCGGCGTCGCCTGACCTACGCGCGAAGGCCTACTACAGCTGCAGGTGCAGGCGGAGCGCATCGTCTAGGTCTGCCATGACGCCGGCAGGGGCCTGTCCGAGCACCGGGCCCAGCCGCTCGACCGCGATCGAACGGACCTGTTCGCACTGGGCTTTGGAGTCCACGCGCAGGCCCGTTGCGGCTGCAGGTAGCAGGGCCTGGAAGGGGAAGATCCGGCCGGTGTTGCTGGTGACCGGTACGACGGTGACGACTCCGCGGCCGAGTCGTGCCGCCATCGAGTTCGCTCGGTCGTTGCTGACGATCACCGCAGGCCGTCGCTTGTTGGCCTCGTTGCCGAGCATGGGTTCTAGGTCTACGAGCCGAATCTCACCGCGCAGCATCAACGATCCCGTCGGCCGTGGTCACGTCCCACGCCGCCTGGTCGCCGGATGCTTCCCATTCCTGCCACGCTGCCTCGTAGTCATGCTCCAGCCCAGGCAAGCGAAGCATGCGTACCGCATGACGCAATGCCGCCGACCTTGAGGGCAGCCCTGCGGCTCGGGCAAACTCGTCGAGGATGGCCACATCTTCCTCTGGCAGACTGACACTGAGCTTCATACCGCAATGCTACCGCGGTACTACCATGGTTTTGGATGCTCTTCTTCCACGCTTCGGGTCCGCGATCCGAACGAATTCCCTACGGTTCATTGCGGTTTGGCGGCGAGAAGAGCCGCCGCAGTGACGAGCGCGAGCGTGCCAGGAAGCCAGAAGATGCCGAGGCTCAACAGTGCCAGCACAGTGAGCAAGACCGCAATGACCGCAGCCGCGATCGTAGACACCTTGTGCCACCGGCCACGCAAGAGCAGCGGCACGACTGACAACAGCAATGGAGCCAGGGCGAGGGCAACCGTGGCATACCAACCGATGTCGTCGGCCACGGTGTAGCTCCCCACATCGGTCGTCACGGACCCGTTTGGTGAGCCCTCTTGTGTGACGGACGTGCCAATAGGCAGGAATACGATCACGAGGCCAGCCCCGGCAAATAGGGCACAAGCAACCAGTTGAGCAATCCGCGTTGGAGTCCACCAAGCGGCCATCGCTAGCCACACCACGCGCGGGTGCCGTTGGACAGCAACTCCAGGTCGCGGCGTACGACGGACAACGCGCCAGCCCACTTGGTGCAGGCGCGCTCAAAACCGGCCGTGGTGTATTCGATATCGAGTACGAGCGAGCCGAAGTTATGCAAATAGCGCCCGCATTCGTCGTACTCGCCGCACTGCTCGGCGACCACAAAGTCGAAGCCGACACTCTTGCCATCCCATTCAGCGCGGTTCTTTTGCGCGGTCGCCAAACCGACTGAGTGGGCGCGCTGCACCAGGAGTCTGGCGAAACTGTTGGTGTGCCGCGGTCTGATCAGCCCGCGGCTGCGGGTGAAGGAGTCGAGATTGTCAAACTCCACCGCTTGGAAGCCAGAGGCGGCACAACCGTCAAGCCAGGCGCCGACGATGCGCGCCAGGGCTCGGCGCTTGCGCGGCGTACGGATGTCGAGAAGCAACTCGCCCCAGGCGCGGTCGACGACTGGTTGGCCTCGCTGCTTGAGCACCAGCTGCCAACGCTTGCGCCAAAACGACCGCTCGCCTGGTTGGGTCTGGAAGCCATTGACATAACAGATGTTGTAAAGGCCTGGGATCGGCTGGTCGTTGCGGTCACGGGCCACGATCGTGACGCTCGCGGGCACGGGCCGGGCGCCGCCCAGTTGGTAGTCAAAGCCGGCTGGCGTCGGGGGCAGTTGAAGCGCCTGCGCGCAAGGAGCCAGCGTGAGTACGCCGACCAGCGCGCCCACGAGAGCGCTCAACAAGCACCGCCTCAAGGCCCCTCCTCAGCCAACTTCAACCAGCCAGCTATCTCGTCTGCCCACCATAGGCATTTCCGGGTGGGGCAGTGGCTAATCTGGGCAAATGACCACGGGATTCGTGCTCTCCGGCGGCGGCAGCCTGGGGGCAATCCAGGTAGGAATGTTGCAAGCAATGGCTGACCTACAGATCAAGCCTGATCTGCTCGTCGGCACCTCGGCCGGCGCGCTGAATGCCAGCTATATCGCCGGCCACGGCACCGAACCCTCGAGCCTCAAGGGCCTGGTTTCAGTCTGGCGGGGGTTGCGCACCAGCATCCTGTTTCGCCCCGACCCGCTGCGGTTGAGCTTGGCGCTGATCGGCCGTGACGAAGCGCTGTTTTCGGCCACCAACTTGCGGAGACTGATCAAGAAGCACCTCACTTTCACCAATCTCGAAGACTCACCGATCCCACTGTGGGTGGTCACCACTGACTTGCTGACTGGCCTCGAAGTGCACCACGACAGCGGCCCCGCCCTCGAGTTGATCACCGCCAGCGCCGCCATCCCCGGCATCTTCGCGCCGGTCAAGTACGACGGCAACCTGCTCGTCGATGGCTCCCTGGCCAACGACTCCGCGATCTCAGTGGCCGTCGCCAACGGGGCCGACACCGTCTATGTGCTGCCCACCGGTCATCCATGCGCCTTGGCCAAGCCGCCGCAGAGCGCGGTCGGGGTCGCCGTACAAGCCGCATCGGTGTTGATCCACCAGCAGCTCCTGCGCGACATCCGGGTGTACGCCGACCAGTGTGATCTGATCGTGTTGCCGCCGCCCTGCCCGTTGGCGATCTCGCCGCTGGACTTCGGGCACGCCGACCTGCTGATCAAGCAGGGGCGGCTCGACGCGACCAAGGCGCTGGCCAAGGATGGTGGCCGCCACCACGACCCAGCCAAGCGGATCGCGGCGCACAAACACTAGGGCTGCTCGGGCCGCGCTGCTTGCGCTGCGGCGTACCTGATCACATTGATCCGATCGAGATTGATCGTGGTCGGCACCGTGCAGTCAGCGCCGAGGATCAACCGATCTGGGCCAGCCGTACGCACCATCTTGTGGGTCGCCTCGACGACCTCACTTGTGGTGCCGCTGTCGAGCAGAGCGCCGGGGTTGTTGTCGAAGCCACCTAGCGCCACGCCGTCGAAGAGGGCTTTGCCTTCGCTCAGGGACAAACCCTCCGTGTGCACGGCCCAGTTGTAGACACTGGCCGGATATTTGGCGTAGTACTCAAGATCATTTTGCTAGTGCTCATAGCCACAAATGTGCAAGATGTTGTGGCGCCACAGCTCATTGATCCGGTCGAGCACCCGCAGGTCTGAGGGCTTGATGTAGCGGTCGTGATGGGCCCGATCGCACTCGGGGCGTTGGGCAGATTGCACCGAATAGAAGATGCCGTCGACCCCGGTTTCGGCCTTGAGCGCATCGACCAGCAAAAGCGTGTCGGTCGCGATGATCTCGGCTGCGTAGGCGACTTCTTCCTTGCTCTCCAGCAGCATGTCTTGGAAGCCGCCGACGTCTTTGACGACGTACTCCGCAAAGAGCCGCAGCTGCTGGATCGGGGCAAAGACGGTGTAGAAGGCCAGCACCTCGCCGGCGTAGAAGTCGACCAACTCGCGCACCAGGGCCACTTGCTCGCGGATCCACGGATGATCGGCGCCGATCGGCTTGAGCTTGGCCAGAGCCGCAGTGGAGGAGACCTTGTGCTCCACGATCGCGGGATGGGAGAAGAAACCGTCAGACATGATCTTGACGAAATCAGGCTTGAGCGCGAGATAGTCACGTCGGTGGCCTTCGAGGTTGGCGCGCCTGATCCGCTCGCTGGCATAACCGCGGAAGGGGTTGTTGGGCACGATCTTCCAGATCA
>WBZL01003230.1_pt1 | contig 15094 bp, 14 predicted proteins | sample 5204291 | NCBI WGS metagenome assembly WBZL01 (sample SAMN12344345, study PRJNA552823) | activated sludge metagenome | biome: Activated sludge suspended growth; feature: Nitrification reactor; material: Wastewater; isolation source: activated sludge from nitrification reactor of wastewater...
TATGAGCGTCTGGCAGGTGAAATCACGTTGGTTTGAACGCGGGTAGTCTGTTGGCAAATCGAGCGTTGGCAGTTCGTCGCCCAGAAGCTGCTGGTAGAACTTTATCTTCTCCGCCAAACTGTCGTCTGTCAGCGTTTGGCGTTGCCAAACCGCATAATCGGCATATTGAATGGGCAGGTCAGCCAGAGGTGAGGGTTCCTCGGCACAAAAGGCTTGGTACAGAACCGCCATCTCGTGAAAAAGCACGCGCTCCGACGATACTTCATAGGCGATGTGATGCAGGCAGATGACCAGCACAAATTCATCGTCCTGTAATTGAAATAAACTCAATCTGATGGGGAGGTCTTGGCTTAAGTGAAACGGCCGTTTTCCCTCCGCCTGAACATGGTTTCCTATCTCTACATCTTGCTCATGCCCAGAACACAACCGCAGATCAATGACCGGAAGCGGACGATAGCAGTAAGGCTCTATACGCTGTAGCGGTTGCTCATCATCCAAATGATAGGTCGTACGCAGAATGGTATGGCGACGCACAATTTCGTTCAGCGTTTTCTCCAACGCCAAAACGTTTAGCGGCCCGCGCAACTGGAAAGCGTGAACGAGATTATAAGCCGTGCTTTCAGGGTGGATCTGTTGAAAGAGCCACAGCAACTCCTGTGCATAGGAAAGCGGTTGGGCATTGTCGCGGTCTACCTGTTCTATGGGCGGCAACTGCTTTCGGTTTTGCAAGAGACGCAGTGCAGTCGCTATTGCGCTCGACCCATCGCCAGCGTGTGCGTTTTCCTTGTTGGTCATTATTCAGAAGTTCCTGTCTTGTTAACTTGGTGAACCAGCACGTTGTTGAAATTGAAACAAGCTGCGTATTTGCTTGTAAACGGGTTGTATGTCCCGAACGGCCGTTCGCGGCACAAAAAGCCCATCAGCCTGCCACCTGTTTGGGTCTAGCGTGATCCGCCAGGCATTCAACCAGTCATAGCTCAATAACTGCGGCAAATGCTCCGGCATCACATCTTCGACAGCCACCAGGAAGAAGGCGAGAGCCAACTCTTCAATCTGTTCCATGTTGCGCGTCGCGTCAGCAATGAGTTCAGAGCCTTGCTTACCCGGTCGCAGGTTACGTTCGCGCACCTCTGCCAGCAGAGGTATTTTAATAAAGTCAATAAAATCAAAGATGAAACGATGCCTGGATTGTGCCGCCCAATCAACAAAAAATTGCTGCATCTGCTGCGTTAGAAAGTAGTAGCCGGCTTTCGCTTTACGGACGCGGAGGTTGACCTCTGCATCTTTGAAGATGGCGTTGAAAACCTGAGGGGCGAAAAAACCCCAGCCTGCCGCCGTGTCCCACAACACTTTGGCAGCCATCACGCCTGGTTGATCAAAGAGTGGATACCCCAGCTGAATGTTGTGGGTTAGCGCATCGTTTAAGGCGATCACGGTTTGATTGCAGTTTTTGACAAATTCGGCCGACAGTTCATTCGCAAAGTCCAACCGAATCATCTCCGTCGTCATCGTGTTCGAGAGCGCGATAAAGTCAACGCCCGGTGCATAGAGCGGGTCTGAAAACAGCCCCGCGTCGCCCACGCAAGCCCAGCGATCCTGAGAAAACAGTTGGCGCGATGAGTAGGTGTACTTTCGCATACACCTGAAATCGAGCGACTTAAACGTCTGGAGATGAGCAGCCAACACAGGTTCATGTCGCTGCATCCACTGCATGGCGCGGTCATATGTGTTGTATTCCGAAAAGGGATGCTCGCTCTCCAAGGCCACGAGGCCAATGCTTGTATTACCCGTGGGCAGCGGGATGATCCAAGTCCAATACCCTTTCCCCATCAGGTGGCTGGTTGATGCGTAGCGAATACGACCCGGAACCCGCTGATGCCATCTCTCCTCATGTTGAGGAACAAAATCGTCAATATCCACGCGACCCGACACGCGAAACCAGATTGCGCTGCACAGCCCGTCCACATCTTTGCTCAAGCCAAGCTGCTTTTGCAAATAACGACGGCGCCCCATTGCATCAACGACCCAGCGTGCCTGAACCGCCCGAAGCACACCGCTCGCTTCGCGGTAACAAACTGTGTGCTGCCTATTCTCGCTGCCCAACTCAACCGATTGAACGCGACTGCTGTAGATCGATTTGACGCCAACATCTGACGCAAATTGACGCAAATCTCTCTCCAACTGACCTCTATCAACGTTGTATGATGGCACATCGGGAAAGCGCGAAATACCGAACTCAGGCCGTTCTTGAATAACGGCCGTTGAATTGCCAAAAAAGAAACGAAAACCCAGTTTGCTGAGATGATTCTTCTCCAGGTAATCTGGCAGACCAATGGTGTGGCTTAAGTAATAAGCGCCAGCTTCTGTTGTCGCTTCTCCCGGCTTGTGCGATAGCTCATCCAGCACTTCCTGTGAGCTTTCCAGCAGTAGAATCGAACGATCTGGCTGCTCCAGCTTGATCTGGCGGGCAAGAGTCAAACCTGACAAACCACCGCCGCAGATCACAATATCGTATTCGGTATGACCATCAATTGATTGATTGGACAACCCTGGCATCATCATTTCATGACTCTATGGCGGTGTACATGGCGACAAGCTCGCCAATCGTTTGCGGAAATTTACCCTGGACAACAGCTTGCGGAATAAAACCCAACACTTCTTCCAGGTTACTGAGTAGGGTGACGAAAGCGATTGAATCTAGCCAAAATTCATCCAGCCTGGTTTCGTCGGTCACGTCGTTTGGGAAAGTTAGTGGCGAGAACTCTGTCACAACGTCGGCGAGGTGTTGCAATACAATGTCATGTGTGTTCATCTGGAGATTCCTTTTTCTTTGAGTGTGCAGTAAAGATGTGAAGCGCTTCACCGGAGGCCAAATCGGGCATCTTCCACCCGTCCAGGTCATATTCACCAAGACACTGGTCTACAAAGGCTTTCAAATCGTGCGCTTGATTGGATGAGAGGGCGTGAAAATAGTTATTGAGACGAATCACCTCATGATTTCCGCTGTAGTTGCGTTCATAGAGTTCATGCCGGCCGCCAAACTCGCTGCCGATTGCGTCCCAGGTTAACTTTGCTAGTTTCACCCGTTCCACAGCGTCCTGAGATTGCGCTCCCTGTAAATAGCTGTCCAAATAAGGACGTAGTTCGGGGTTCTGAAAATCTGCCGCGTGGGAGTTGTAGTAGATGAGATAACTGCCCAGTACGTCGGTGAAGATTTTTCTGATTTGGCTGTAGATGTTGGGCGCGAGGGCGTAGTATGCGAGGACGGCTTCACGGTTGGGCAAGAGTGCGCCGTTGCTCCAGGGGGCTGGTGCGCGTGTCATTGCCTCCACCAAAGACCAAATCATGTTGCGCCACGCCAGGACTTCCCCCATATGCACCTGCACGCCTCGGTGCTTTAATGCGCCTGTGGTTTCTAAAGATTTGAGTAGCAGACCGGCCAGAAAATCGAGCTTAACGCCTAACCTGACGCACCCGTGAAAGCCTGCGTTGCTATGAAAGCCGGAGTGGGACATAAAAACGGCCGTTTTTCGCAAACTCCCCAAAATAAACACATTTTCCCACGGCACCAAGACCTCGTCACAGATTAAAATCGCATCATTTTCATCATACTGGCTAGAGAGAGGGTAATCGAAGGGGCTGCCAACGATTTGCGCTGCCATTTGGTAGGAAGGGCGGCAGATCAATTTGACCCCTGACGCATTCATCGGCAAAACAAAATTGATGGCAGCCGCCTTGTCTGTCACCGGCCCAGCTTGGGCAATCAGTGTGTAATGCGTCAAGGCGGAGTTAGTGGCTACCGACTTTGCCCCAGATACCACAATGCCAGCGTCTGTTTCGCGGACGACGCGCAACTGGTCTCCTGGATCGTCGCCGTTACGTTGTCTGCCGCCGGGCGGATTGGCAATGGCATGATTCAGATACAGCACCCGCTCCTGCGCCTTTTGATACCAGCAGCGGGCATTCGCTTCATAGGGAGCATAAAACTCAGCGTTTGCTCCCAGCGTGGCAATAAATGCGCCCTTGAAATCCGGAGTACGTCCCATCCAGCCATAGGTCATGCGAGACCATTCTTCAATGGCACCACGTGCCGCCATCAACTGCTCAACATTGGTAGAGGCCTTGAAAAAAGGATGGGTATATCCCCCAGAACCTGTATCTGTTGGCGCTGTCAAACGCGCTTGCCTTTCAGGATCATGCAGCGCGTCATACAGCCTGGCGAGAATACGCGCTGTATTATGAAAGGCGGGATGCTGGGTCACTTTAGCCACCCGTTCTCCATACAGCCAGACTTCCCGACCATCATCCAGCGAAGCCAAATACTCGTCTCCTGTAAACGGGAGAACTGCCCTCTTTGCTTGCATATCTGCTGCCTGTTTAACCTGTCTTTTTCTTTGCCGCTGCCCACTTGCCAAAACGTTGAAACTGTTCTCGGTCGTTGACATGGGGGAACGGCTCTGCGGGAACTGGAAGCTGCAAAAAATGACACAGAGGTTCCCAACCCTGATGCACCTCATAAACTAATAAATGCTGTGCCGGAACAACCCTTTTCACCGCCTCATTATGCGCCTTAAAAACTTCAATGGCGTATTGACGATCCTCAAAACGCTCATTAAATTTCGCTTGCCAAACCTGAAGCTGCCTTAGCTCAACCAGCCGCGCTGCCTGAGGCGCAACAGCTTTTGCCCAGCCGGGAAAGTTCTTGTTATAGCTGTAAATCGTCTCGTACATGCTGTCGTACCATTTCTCACAATCCCGTACTGTGAGAATGATCTTTGCCTGAGGATAAGCCGCCATTAGCGCTTCGTAATAGTCACAAGCGGGCCAATCGAGCGTCGCCGCATAAGGGGCAAAAAAGCCTGTCCAATCCACAGAGCAACCCGCAACCACATCCAGCCAAAAATCAACGTGATCTGGGTGGTTGTTCAGCACGTTCATGTGATAACAGGGGGCAAACCCCAACATTTCCAGCGCCACCTTGAGCGATGAAGTCCCTGTGCGTCCTAATCCAGCACCGATAATTTGCATTGTGATGTCATCCTGTGGCGTTGAGGAAGGTCTGTCAAAGGTGTCGTAGCTTAAATCTCTGGATTTTGCCTGTGGCCGTCTTGGGCAAATCATCCACAAACTCAACCCAGCGCGGGCATTTGTGGGCGGCCAACTGGCTGCCACAATGCTGCAACAGCGCACGCACTAGCTCATTAGACGGCTGGTAGTCGTCACGCAAACGAACATACGCCTTGGGTTTGATCATATCCTGTTGATCTGCCTGGGCGACAAGTGCACATTCCAAAACGGCGGGATGGCTCAAAAGCACACTTTCTACTTCAACTGGCGGAACCCACAGCGCACCTACCTTAAACATGTCATCTGCACGCCCCATATGCCAATAGAAACCATCGGCATCCCGACTGTATTTGTCGCCCGTAAAAAGCCATTCGCCACGAAATACTTCCCTGCTTTTCGCGTATTGATGCAGGTAAAACAATGCAGTTGATTCACCCTTGACCAGCAAATTGCCAATTTCGCCATCAGCTACGTCGTTGCCGTCATCATCCACCAGCTTGACCTCATAGCCGGGCGAGGGTTTGCCGCTGCTGCCCGGCCGCAAATCGGTAGGGCGATTTGCCATAAAGGTGTGGAGCGTTTCAGTGCAGCCAATGGTGTCTAGAATCTCTAACCCTGTCGCCTCTTTCCACTGTTGCCACACAGAGGCAGGCAGGGCTTCACCTGCCGAAAGACACAGACGCAGGGAAGCGAGATCATACCGTTGTGCCATCTGTCTGATTGCTAATTGTGTGGTATAGGCTGTGGGGACACTTATTAAAATAGTTGGTTTAAAACGCCCAACGGCATCCAGTATTCCTGCTGCCATACGCGGCGAACCAGCATAAAGCACAATGCTGGCTCCCACATACCAGGGCATCACCAGGTTGGCTCCCAAACCATACACAAAGAAGAGTTTGGCAACGGAAAAAGTGCGATCTTGTTCCGTTATCCCAAACAGATCAACCCCTGTATTGTGTGCAATCAAGGCATAATCTTTGTGGGCGTGAAACATCCCCTTCGGTTGGCCTGTCGTGCCGCTGGAATAGTGTAATGAGCAGAAGTCGTCGCGGTGTGTTGGGACGGTTGCGAGTTGGGACGGTTGCGGCCGAATCCAATCCACAAATGCACTATCTGAATCTCGTTGCGGCTGACCAATGACAACAACCTGCTGCTCGCCCCGAACTGGCTCAATCAGCGGCAACAAACTCTCATGTACGATCAGAACGAGGAGACCACTGTCACGCAGAATGTGGTCATACTCATGGGATTGGAGCAGCGTGTTCATGCAGACCGCGATGGCTCCTAGCTTGATGATGCCAAAGAAGGAAGTAACCCACTCTGCGCTATCGGGTGCGAGAATGCCTACCCGGTCGCCAAAACGCACGCCCATTGCTTGTAATGCGTTCCCCACCTGACTTGCCTCATCGGCCACTTCCTGAAAGGTGAGTGTGCGGCGGTCGCTCAGGAGAGCCGTTTTGTCAGCGCGGTGAGTGAGATTGTTTTCCAGAATGCTGGCGGCGTTGTATGAGCAGGGGAGATCAGTAGATTTCATGAATGCTTTTTAGCGCAGGTAGTTTTCGGCCGATTCCAACCAACTCGCTGTTGATTCATTGTTAAAACGCTGGTGCAGTGCCTTGAGCTGGCCGTGGTATTGCTGTGCGAGATGCGCTGCAAAGTCACGAGGAATTTCTGGATATTTCTGCGGATTTGGACTTCTTTGCACCGTGTCAGGAATATACTTTCCAGAACTATCCACACCAAGAAATTGATGCACGTCCGACAGCATCTGATCCGGATGCGCTTTCAATTTTTCATAGAAGCCAATGAATATCTGCTCACTAGGGTAAACAGCTTCCCAGATTTGCAGCGTCCTCGGATAGTTAGAGAATCGCTTTGTGCTGTCCAAATCAGCGAATTTTTTGAGGTCACCTATACTAACTGTATCCAACGTTTGAGAATAAGCCTGGCGATGGTACATGGAGGCCTGTGACCATGTGCGGTCAATTGGGTTGCGAAGCAGAAAAATGATCTTGAGGTTCGGCATTAAGGAGTGAATTTTTTTGACCACATCTTGATCAACCGTCGCGTAGTCCGGCGTTATCTCCCCAGCCAGCTGTCCCGCACCTGGCAAAAAGAGCGAGGCATACCAGCGATCTCCGCGTGGCAACAGAAAGTGGCGAAAGTGCCAACCGAAATTTCTTCGATTTTTTATATCTCGCCAAACTCTGTACTTCAAAAGCACACGTAGCCTGATCCGTCCGGGATGATCGCGTAAAAGAGTGAGTGCCATTGGGCTACGCCCAGCTCTGTTGAAGTGATGTAGTTCTTTGAGGGGAGGCAACCAGATTTGTGGATGCTGGCTTAAATTAGAAGCCAACCAAGTTGTTCCTGATTTCTGTGCGCCAATCCCAATAAAATGTGGGAACATATCATACCTCGTCTGCTAAGCTTCATTGAAAGTATCGTTTGATTTAAAAATAGTAGCCTCGGTGTACGCTAGAAAGCATTAGTCATCTAAATAGGGGCTAGGATCACCGAGGATGTTGCCTGTACGTTTATCCAACAGCATGGTCAACCTTTGATGAGGCATCCAAAACCTGTTTCTTGAGGCTCGCTCATCCACTTTTTGATTCATCTCATAGTTGATTGCTTCAAAATCTTTGGGTCTGCCGTGAATAATCTTTATCGGCTCAGTGAAGATAAAGAAAAATGGTGTCCTTGCATTCCAGGCAAAGGAGAGCGTGCAAATTTTGCTATCAGACTCCAGCCACGCTTGTAAGAAAACGGTTTGGTCTCCCTCCCATTTCTTTAAAGTGCCGTCCCATTCATCCAAATTTTGCGAAGCTACCTTTTCTTCGTACATCTCTCGCCATTTACGAAAAAAACGATCGTTGTTCGCGCTTTTCTTAAATAAAATAACGCCCGTATTGTATGACTGACAGGCAACTAGCCGCCTGTTCGTTTTGGGCGATTTCGGTTTCATAGGGTCTGCCGGGGCTAGCGAGAGCGCCATATCAAAAAAGTCCAGCGTTTCAAAGAGGTCTTGACAATCCTCAAAGAAATAGGTGTCTGTATCCAGAAACAACGTTCTCTCATAAGGCGTGTCGTCGTACATGTGCCGCACTTTGTATAACCATCCATCTGGGGCACCTCGAATGGTTGCAGGACGAATAATAATTTGATCAAACGGAGAGTTTTCTATCTGTCTATCAGCAATCAAAGTGATGTTCACGCTGTCATTAAGCTTTCTTAGACTTCTGGCTGAAACGGCCGCTTCCTCGATATGCTTGTCTCCTGCTGCCACATAGAGATAGCCTATTTCTTGATCGCCCATATTCGTGTCTCTCGCTCTTTACAAAATAACGTTATTCGTTCAACGAATAGCCGAAATAGTCCAACAAATCTTGATGCGGCGCAAAAATTTGGTTAATACGATTCACATCATCTACGCTGAGGCGTGCGATTTGCTCCTTATTCATATCACGAAGCATTTCATTGTACATACCTTTAACAGGGATTTTCTGATCCAATTTAACATCATCTAATTCTGGCACGAGTGCCTGAATCGCTTGCCCGACACGTTCTGGTTCTGCACACATAGTCTCATAGGTGAAGAAGGTGCTATGCTCATGATAAGTTTCGATGTTTTTTCGTTGATAGTGGAAGCAGGTCATGACATGATTGGCTGCTGCATCAAGCATGTCAACACCCGGCAGCGGTCGCTGTCTACTCCGAAGACGATAAATGCCCTCTACAACCGCATATGGATTGCGAACCATGAAGAGAAATTTGGCATTGCTAAAATATTGATGTAGTTGAGCAACATTCAGCAGAAATGGTGGTGATTTGGTCACAAAAACCTTGGCTTCTGGGTTCTGGCTGAACGCATGGACGTACCATGCTTTGCGACTTTGAATCCAGGTGTCCTCAGTCTCATTGCAAAACCTTTCAATCCATTCTGGCTTTGCAGCCCATATCAAATGCGTTCCAGTTCCCTTTGGACTTTTGCCAGCAAAGCCATCTGTATGTTGCCCTTCCTTCTCCAAGTTCCAAGTCTGCCTGGACGTGGCAAACACGTTTTGCAGAAAAGTTGAGCCGCTGTTATTGGGGCTAATAATAAATAGGTGGGCGTGAATCAGACCTTCTAAATCATGGTCTGCCCCGTTAAACTGTTTCAAAAGGTTTGCTCCAATCTCTCGTCTATAGAACTCATTGATACGGGGAACTTTTCGTTGATGAGCATTATCGGCCGATCTTCCACAACAATCCGATAAGTACGGCTAATAAAATCGCGTCCTGTGTCTGCCTCCACTGTTTCTGGCAGCGTTTCGACACATTCGCGCCCGTACCACAAAATGTCGCGGCGGTTCTCTAGCTGGCTGTTGAGCAAAATGCGTCCTAGCCCTGCCGGTTCCACGTCCAGACCTTCCATCACGCTGGCTGGCAGACGGCTGGGAATGAGCAGCGACACTGCATACGCATATATTGTGTCGCTATATTTGCCACGCAGCAGCACTTCACGGGCAATGACCGTTGTGCCTTGCGGTGCTGCAAGCCAATGGTGATCTGTTTGCAGCACCTGCTCTTGTTGGCGCAAGCGCATAATCTGAATCGGCTCTAGCGTGTACGCCTCGATAAATTTGGTTACTGTGCCATCAATTGACACAAGTGCCCGCTGAAACGGCGTGAGCGTTCGTAAATTGACAGAGCGTAGGCTGCGCGGTTTTTCCCGCTGCATGAGAATGAGATCTGCAAAGGGATCAAAGTCGTCGCTGGTTGTTGGTGCTGTTTGTGTCAGGTGTAGCGAATCAATCATAGAAGGTTTTCAATGTGCTGTGTGGGGCAACGTGTTGAACTGTGCCTCTCATGGTATGGAGTTGAGAGGTCTCATGCAGCTGTGTTGGAAGAAATGGCACTAACAGGGGCAAAATTCCGGCCGTGCCGATAGCGCAGCATTCCAGTAAACCAGACAGCACAAACGGCAACTGTTACCGCTGTAAAGAGCCACATCAGGTTTGTGAAGGGAATCAAAATGAGTGTTGTCACCAATTCCAGCGTGATGAGACCCAGCAGCAGAAAAATGATGGCATCGCGGTTGACGCGGCTGGCGACCAACGCACCAAGCGGTGCGCCAAAGATGACAATTGGTACGCACACAAGCCAATATTCCCACTCGATCCCAATAGAGCGGAGCAGGACACCTTGTGTAAAAAAGCCAACAAGGGAGTTTAGCCCCATGATGATGACTGTGGTTGGGGTGCTTACTTTCTCGTTAACACCAAACGCGAGCGTGAGGACGATGAAGGTGAGTGTGTCTATGCCGGAGCCTGTGTTGGCGGCAAAGATGCCACCGACGATGCCAATGCCCAGGAATAAGATGCGGCGTGGGTTTGTGTTGATGAGAAACTCATCGAGTGGCTGCCAGTGCAGTACCCAGCGGGAGAGGATGAGGGCGATGCCAAAAGCGGCCGTTACAAAAGTAAATAATAGCTTGGGGTATGGTGGAGGAATTGGGATGAGCAGCGAGCCAATAATCATACCGACCACACCGCCTGCGGACACCCACGCAATTACCTGTGGCAAAATCTTGACGCGGCGGGTGATGATGACGACGGAGGCGGTTGTCATGCCGACTGCTTGAATCATTAGGCCAAAGGTGCGTGCTTCGGTGGCGGGGATGTGGAGCAGCTTGGTGAAGACGGGGAAGGCGACTGCGGCACCGCCTTCGGCTGAAGCACCGGCGACAAACGACCCTAATATCATGGTTAATGACATCGGCCACCATTTGGCGAAAAGGGGGAATTGATTGGCCGAAATCATGTAGCTTAACCATAGCAACATGATGAGTATGACAACGATGGGGTAAATTTGTTTGCGCTGTATCATGGTTTTTGTGCAGGCGTTTGGCAACAACAAGGCTTTTGCCAAACTGGGGATATTAACGAAAGTGAGGATGATTTCAGGATCGCTCCGCCCTTTCGACATAAATGTGTCTAAATGTATTCACCTTTGCGTTATGTGGTGAGAAATATATAATGAAAGTGCAAACGCTGCCGCGAGGTGTGAAAAAACACCCACAGGCATGTGCTGCACCCAAAGAGCGTGTTGTCGGACCGGTCAAAGTCGAGCAGCACGCTCTCTTGTTTGTTGTTTCAGGCAAAAACAGTCAACCGATACTGTCTGTTGATTTGTAGATACCGTTACTCAGTTTTAAGGAATCCAATACGGGTGTTTTTGTTAATATCATTTTGTGGCCGTTTTTTGAAACGGCCGTTTTCTACCTGGTACTTGCAGACATTAACAAAGGAGCAGAACAGGGCTTTTTTCTTTCCTCCAGCCATCCAACTTCAATTGATAGGCAAAACAAAGCACTCAGGATAATTCACTATTCAAGTGTATCGTGATGCTTGCCGCTTTGACAAGAATCGAAACGTTGCCTTTTTCATTGTTTCAATGAGAAACTTGGCGTTCGCTGCCGTATTTCTCCAAAATGCCCTTGCCAGTATGTTAAGTTTGCGCCATCAAGTCTTTTGCTTGTTCAATCCAGGCATTTACATTCATGCGCAGGTTGGTGTGGCCACCAGAAGCAATCTGCCATAGTTCGGCAGGAGAGGCCACTGCGAGCTGTGGCACGCTAACGATGCCTGCCTCGCGCAAGCGACTAGCATAAACAGGGCCAATGCCCTTAATTTGTTCAAGGGTGTACCTTTTTTGTGGGGGTAAGGTTGAGGAAGAGCCTTGTCTTCTTAAGACAGGGAGCCAAGTTACAACTGTACTGCCGACCACCGAGCCTACTATGAATGTGAATATTGCTTCCATGCTTGCCTTGCTCTTGAGCGATGCGTTAATCTTGAATGGTACTAATGTCACCTATGTTACAGGCCATCGGAAAAACCGCAATAGAAAATTTACAACAAAAGCGTAACAAGCTCGTAACGAAAGCGTTACCAAAATGAGTGGTTGCTCAGAAAAAGGGCTTGTCACGTTGTTGGGCGAGCCATGCCTGAAAGTTTGGTGCCGAAATATGCTGCAGGGTGAGCAAGAATAAAGGGGATGCCTTTAAGGTCGCATCTTCGAGGGCATCACACCAGAATTGCGGTGATTGATGGTTAAAACGGACAAGCTGGCCGTCTAACTCAAGCAATTCGTCCATAGGGGCGAGCAGTTGGTGCAGGTTGGAAAGGGCTGTGCGGAGACTGGCGCGGGCGGAACTGGGCAAATATTCTGACCATAACAATTGGCTGAGGTGGGTGCGGGTAAACGGCCGTCCTTCGGCCAAAACAAGATAAGCTAGCAGTGCGCGTACCTTATCTGAGCGAAAGTCAGTGAGCGGTTTGTTTTGATATAAGAGTCGAAATTTGCCAGTTAGATAGAGATTCATCATCCTGTTCTTGCTTGCTTCAGATTCCATTATGACGAAGACGTATTATTTGTTAGCCATTTGACCGAGTAAATCGGCAAACCAAGATTACACAACCGATGTAGCATCCCAATAAGCATTAGTTGATCGACAACTTGACCTGTGAGGAGGGTCATGGGTTCTTGGTTGGTAGACTGGGCTTGTGTGATTATCAAGCCATTAAAGTAATCACTCCACGAACTGTCGAGAATGCCATGGACTTCAATTTGGTACTGCGCTGGTTGTCCAAGGGATAAACGTGGTGCATTGTTTATCATGATCCCTCCATATAAATAATTGTCAATCACCCGAATCCTAGGATAAAGGGTACACGATGTAAGGGGTGTACACATGCTCCAAAAAGGGTGCAAAAGGGTGCAAACTTGGGCGCATGTTGGGGAAAGGGGCATCGTTGCCTGATTAATTGTAACTTGTATGTTTAATGGTGAATTCGTAGCGACCAAGCCCAGCGAATCAATGGTCGTTTTACGACGTTTCGCCCTGCGGCTACGTTGACAAAGTCCGCCTTCGCGGACTAAAAGCGACCTGTTTTCGCTTGTTCTTAGTCGGCTAAGGCCGACTTTGCAACGGTAGGCGCAGTTTTAACTGCTGGCTTAGTCGTTACGTTAATTCACTAAAAATACCGGCGGGAACTTTTACGACAAAGTTGGTCGCCCGCCCAGCGTACAGCGCGGTCTTATAAAATGCCCAGGGTTCTGGCCGTGTTTGCGGCCTCATGGCGGCTGGAGACGGATAGCTTTTTGTAGATGTTGATGGTGTGTCTTTTGACGGTGAGTGGTGAAACAGATAGCTCTTGGGCAATCTTTTTGTTGGGCAGATCGTGAGCCAGCAGTTGCAAGACATCAATCTCGCGTCTGGTGAGTGGCTCAATGAGCTGGGTTTGGGAGGCTTCCTCTGCGCGACGTGCTTGGGCAATGTGGGGGTCTGTTTGGGGGAAGGCGGCCAGTATCTGACCAAGAAAGTCGGGTTCAAAACCCTGGTCGAGAAGCTGGTAAAGGAGGGCGGCCATTGGAGTGCCTAGGTCTACAAAGATGCGGATAAAGCCGATGGGTTTGGCGATGTTGATGGCCTGTTCCAGGGTTGCCAATGCGGCAGGGCTAAACCCTTGCCGCTGCTGGAGCAAGGCTTTGAGGGCTAGAATCTCAATCTGGCCGGGGATATTTTGCCCTTGTTCAGCCGCGCTGGCCCACAGCCGTTCGAGCAGTGTCTGAGCTTTTTGCCAACTGGTTTCTTGATGGTGGGCGATCAAAATGCGGGCGTGGGTCAGGGCTGGCACTTCCATCATGAAATTGTCAACTGTGGCGGGGATATTGACTTCACGCATGGCGGCCAGAGCTCTGTCAACCTGACCTTGCCAGCAGAGGCGGCGGGCTTCAAAAGAGGCAAGATCGTTTTGGATGATGTCGCTGTCGCGGGAGGCGGCCCAATGATGGAGGTCGGTGATGACTTGATCGGCCTTGTCTGGCTGGCCTGTTGTTTCGTATGACCAGGCCAAAAATAATTGGCTATTGTGGTAGGGTGGGGCGTTAAATGGTGTGGCTTGCCGAAAATGGTGTTGTGCGGTTGCGATTTGATTCCAGTGGTAGTAGACGGTGCCTAACCAGCGGTGGACGGGGGAGGCAATGTAGGCTTTGTGTGTTGGGTAGTTTTCCAGAAGCTTGAGGGTGTCCTGGGCGATTTGGATGACTGCATGGGGGTAACCTGCCATAAAGTGGATGACGGCCAGGAGTCCTTTCAGCCAAATGCCAGGTAAGGTGTGTTGTGTCTCGTTGTATAACTCGGTTTGTATGATGTGAATGGCTTCATGGGGTTTTCCCTGGGTTTGCAAGGCGATGCCCATGGAAAAGGTGATATAGGCACGGATGAAGTGGTAGGATTGGGGGAGCCTGGTTATGGCTTGATGGTAGTGGTCAATGATTTGGGAAAAGTCATAGATCCAGCAAAGATGAGCCAATTTAGCGGCCAGGATTTCGGCCTGGATGTTTGTTTGTTGGGTGGTTGTCAGGTTGCTGTTTTGTAGGAGGGTCTCGACTTGTTGTATTTGGCGTGGCACAGAAACGGCCGTTACCCGATAGGTTGAAATGTTTACCCAGCATTTGAGCAGGAGCAGGTGTGGGCTTTGATTAACGGCCGTTTCGGGCAAAAGCGAAAGCCAGCGGTTGATAGTGTGATAATCGTATTGGTTGAGCAACCTGATGCGGTTTTGCTCAACCAGTTGAATGGCAAAGGGAACATCATCAGCGATAAGGGCATGGTAGAGGGCTTCATCAATGAAACCCGCCTGGGCAAACCAGCGGCTGGCCTTGCAGTGGAGGGCATTGATCCGGGTGGCACTTAGCTGGTTTTGCAATCTGCGGGAGAGCATGAGCTGGAATAGATGGTGATAGCGATACCAGGTGCCACTGCTGTCCAAAGGGATGGTAAAGAGATGGTGGTGGGCAAGCATGCCGATAATAGTGGGGATACTGGTTTGATGGTGAGGATTGTCGTCATCTGCGGACGTTTCCAGGAGGGCGACACACAAGGAGGAGCAGAAGCGACGCAGGATGGAGGTGTAGAGGAGGAAGGTCTGGACAGCTTGCGGCTGTTGCGCCAGAACTTCCGTGACGAGATAGTCCATAATGT
>WBZL01003231.1_pt1 | contig 15093 bp, 12 predicted proteins | sample 5204291 | NCBI WGS metagenome assembly WBZL01 (sample SAMN12344345, study PRJNA552823) | activated sludge metagenome | biome: Activated sludge suspended growth; feature: Nitrification reactor; material: Wastewater; isolation source: activated sludge from nitrification reactor of wastewater...
TCTAAACATCAGACTATTTGGTACCCACCTATTCTCTGGTGCTAATACTTTAACTGGCACAGGAACTCTTGGTATACTAACTGGTTCAGCCGGTAGCCAATTTGGTATCTGTGTTAAAGACTCAACTAACACTCAAGTTGTAGGTGACGGTCAGTACAAGACAGCTCACACTAACTGTACAACTCCAGCTAGCTCAACCTTTGCTTGGGACAATGCAGCTACTTCAGCTGTTGGCGGTGATACTGTCTTTACTTCAGCTGGCCCAGTAGACGATGCAGTTAACTCAAATGTCGACATCTACTACGCTGCTCGAGCTGACAACAACATCCCAGCTGGTCAATACCAAGCTACACACCAACTGATCGCTACAGGAACCTTCTAAGCTTTAAATTTAAAACTATTAAACGACGAAAGAACGAAGTAAAATTGATACATGAACCGCGTACAATATAAAAGCCAACAGTTTTATAGAGTATGGGTTAAATTTGGCAAAGCACTCCTAATTGTAGGGGTGCTTTTTGCCGTTCTTATATCTCTTTTTGTTAGAGTTGATGCGGCAAATGTATATGACCGGTATGTCAGGTTGTCGAGTAGTGCGCCGGCAGCAACGGGTGTGGTTTATAATGTTGGCTTTACTATGCCTAGTGCTCAAACTTTAGGCAGTATTGTGATAGAAATTTGTGATAATTCACCGCTTTATGGTGTACCTTGCACAGCTCCCAACGGCTTTGTTTGGAACCCAGTTTTAAATACAGAAACAGGGGCAACAGGGTTTAATGCCGATCCCTCTACAACTAACAACAGAATGGTACTAACAAGAGTACCAGGACCAATCTCAGCTAACCAAGTTCAGCAGTTTTCATTTAACAATGTAACTAACCCTTACGACGTGGGAACATTTTACGCCAAAGTCTTTACTTATCCGACAGCCGATGCTAGCGGGCCAGAAACAGATTTTGGAGCCATGGCCATGCACATCCATCAGCCTTACGCAGTTTCTGCCGAAGTACCACCCTATTTGTACTTTTGTAGTGCTACGGTGATTTCTTCCTTCGACTGTCAGACTGCCACTGGTAGTTATATCAACCTCGGCGAGCTCAGTAAAACTGGTACTGTGGCCGCAACTTCTCAGATGGTGGCTGCGACTAATGCTGACTACGGTTTTAACATTACTATAAACGGTAAAACTATGACTTCAGGTGTTAATGTTATACCCGGACTGTCATCTCCATCAACAGCTTCGCCCGGAACATCTAGGTTCGGTATCAACTTGGTTGGTAACAGTAACCCATCATCTGGAAGTCCGGTTGTCGGTGCTGGTATAGCTACACCTGCACCTGGTTATGATACCCAAAATGTCTTCAAGTTCGTCGACGGCGACACTATAGCGACTACGCCTGACGTGACATTAGAAAACAAATTTACTGTGACTTACATGGTCAATGTTAGTAAAGATCAAAAACCAGGTATTTATACGACAACTTTAATTTACAATATCCTTGCATCGTTTTAACATAAGCTTGTATAATAGAACCTAACAATTAACTAAACGGAAATAAACAAGGAGAATTTGTGAGAAAATTAGCTTTAAGCGCATTACTAATGTCGTTTGTAGTGTTAACTGGTTTTGGCGCGGTTACTAACGCGCAAAGCCCAAATAATAACGGTTCAGGATATAGGGTTTCTCCCGTACGAGAAGAAAAAACAATTGAACGTGGAACATCAATAGTTACTAAGATATACGTCGAAAACACAACTAGTAACCCAGTTGAGACAAAAGCAGTTATTAATAATTTTGTTGCTGACGGCGAAACGGGTGAGCCTAAGGTTGATGTTGAAAATAAACTAGAAATTTCTAACGACTTCAGAAAAATTGTTGGTCCAATACCTAACTTCAACTTGAACCCTAAAGAACGTAAGGAAATTCCAGTAACCTTGACTGTGCCTAAAGACTCTAGCCCCGGTGGCTACTATGGAGCAATTCGGTTTTTACCAGCTAGTACTAGTACTGAAGACGCTAAAGTAAACTTGTCAGCTAGTGTTGGCACGATCTTTTTAATAAATGTACCCGGAAATTTGACAGAAAAACTATCTCTAGCTGACTTTTCAGTTACTAATAATGGTAAACAAGGCTTTTTGTTCGTCAACGCTACTAACGGCTTAGCAACGACCATTAAGCTTCAGAACACTGGTAATATTCATCTAAAACCTTTCGGTAAAGTACAAATAACGAAGTCTGGTAAAGTTGTCGAGGAGTTTGAATTTAATGACCAGCAAAGTGGCTCTGGAAACGTTCTACCAGGTCAGACTCGTGCATTTGAGCATAAATTTAAAAACGATAAATGGTTCGGCAAATATACTATCTCGGCAAACTTGAGCTACGGTGATGGTGGTGACCTAATTACTGCCAATAAAACTTTTTGGGTCATCCCAACCTGGTTAGCTGTATTGTCAATAGTCACCTTAGCAGCCCTAGTCTTTGGTTCGATTTACTTCTTTGCCAAGAAATCTAATAAAGGTAAAAAGTCAGTTCATAAACGTAGATAAACCCAAGTAGTAGGGGAAAGTACATGACCCATAAACAACGACCAAGCTTACTAAAAAATATCACTATTCGGCTGTTGTTTGTTTTGGCCCTCTGTTTAATGCTAGCTCTAAGTGGATTTGCTAAAGCAGTTATTAACCCACAAGAAGATGGTGTCGGAGTAGAAGGCAAAATTAGCGCTCCCCCACCAACTGCTGCTCCATCGATCTCTAGTCCAACTAATGGTCGAACAATCACTGAGTCACCAGTCACAGTTACGGGTATCTGCCAGACTAACCTACTAGTTAAGTTATTTAAAAACAATGTTTTTGCTGGTTCAGCTTTATGTCAAAACGGTAGCTATTCTATAATTGCAGATTTATTCAGTGGCTCTAATGAGTTAGTTGTTAGAGCCTACGACGACCTAGACCAGTCTAGTCCTGACTCAAATATCGTTGTGGTTACGTTTGCAGATGGTAACCGTCCAGATACATTAGCCCGAATAACCATGACTACCATCTTTGCCAAAAGAGGAGCCGACCCTGGTAAAGACTTAGCTTGGCCAATTTCAATTTCTGGTGGCTCTGCTCCATATGCTGTCAGCGTAGATTGGGGCGATGGTAGTTTGGCCGATGTCTATTCGGTCGCTTTTCCTGGCGAATTTTTCATTAAACATAAATACGAACAATCTGGTATTTATCGTGTTCTAGTCAAGGCTAGTGACGCAAACGGGGCGGTTGGTTATTTGCAAATTACCGCTATTGCCAATGGTACTCCTGGCCAAGACGTAGCAGGTGCCGAAGACAAAAGTGGCCCAACAAAAGTCCGCGTGCTCTGGCAACCGATGTTAATTTTTATTCCGCTTCTTATTACTACTTTCTGGCTTGGTAAACGATACGAATTACTCAGAATTAAGAAGCGCTTTATGAAAGGCGAAGATCCTTTCTAGACACACCGAGCAATTTAATAAGAATAGTTTGCTTATAAACTGTTTCTATCTGTTAAAATAGTCACTGATGAAAAAAGTTTTTGTTGGTTTATCTGGTGGCGTAGATAGCTCGGTTGCTACATTATTGCTCAAAAAGCAAGGCTACTTGGTTACTGGAGTCTACATGAAGAATTGGAGCCAAAGTTTACCGGGCTTTGACTGCCCCTGGAAAGAGGACTACCAAGATGCTAAAAGGGTCGCTGTTCAGCTGGGTATCAATTTTTTAGTTTTTGACTTTGAAAAACAGTACAAGCAAAAAGTAGTAGACTATATGCTAAATGAATACCGGCTAGGCCACACTCCAAACCCTGATATCATGTGTAACCAAGAAATCAAGTTTAAGCTTTTCTTAGAAGCTTCGCTTGAAGGTGGCGCTGACTTTGTAGCCACTGGGCACTACGCTAAAACAGATCATGGTCACTTATATAAAGCAAGAGACCATAAAAAAGACCAGACCTATTTTTTGTATCGAGTTAACAGTAGTGCTCTAGAAAAAACATTATTCCCGCTAGGTGATTACTTAAAAACTGAAATAAGAGAAATAGCTTTTAAGAATAATCTGGTCACCAAAGACAAAAAAGAAAGTATGGGGATTTGTTTTGTTGGCAAAGTAGGAATAAAAGATTTTCTGACCAATTTTGTCAATACGTCTCCTGGGCCAGTGATTGACCAGAATGGAGTAGAGGTTGGAACTCATGATGGTGCCATATTTTACACTATTGGTCAGCGACACGGTCTCAATGTAGGCGGTGGTTTACCATATTTTGTTACTTCTAAAGATATGGCCACTAACACCGTATATGTCACAAGCCAACTAGATGACGAAAAATTATGGAGCCAGAATATCAAACTAGTTTCGAGTCACTACATTAATTCTCGCCCCAATAAAAACCAAAATTACCAGGTTCGTGTTCGGCATCAGGGCGAACTTCTCGATGCTGAAATCAATGGTAGCGAGGTAGTCTTAAAAGATAAAGTAAAAGCCCTTAACTCAGGTCAATCGGTAGTAATTTACGATGACGAAGAAGTTCTAGGTGGCGGCATCATTTCTACAACCAATTAGCTTCAAATGATTAGCATTGTTATTTTACTGAATTGCTATTTTCGTTCGTTTAATAGTTTCTTCAAGAGTTCTTTTCAGTAGTTCGTTATAGTCATTGATAGGTGGCAGGGCCAGTTTATTAGTCAAAAATGGTGCCTCAAAACCACTATAACTAGAAATGCAAAATTCATTCGGGCTAAACTTATGAGCATCTATGAAGGAAACTTGGCCACTGCAAGACGGGTCATAACATTTGATGAAACTGCCAGAATAGACAGTGTTTAAGGTGGGTTTATCTTGTCTTGGGAATTGATGATGTCTAGTAATTTTTAAGGTTTCAGTTCGGCTTTGGTTGTTATCGGTGACTAAATATTCAGCCATACCGGTTGTGATGAGGGTTTGGCAAGAATTGTTCATTTCTTCAATAGAAACTTCATCGCCCAGATCGGCGAAAATAGTGTAAGCAGTTGAACTATTTTGTCCTAATGTTGGGTAGAAGTCAGCTATACTTTCAAAACTAGCTGATTCTAAGAGTGCAGAAAAAGTATCTGCTCTTTTCGCCCCCTTTAGACCAGCTAAAATGCTTAAATAATCTGACCACTTTAACTGGTAAGCTGTTTTATCGTTTAAAACTAGCTGTTGCTTTTGGCTATTACTTAGGAGGGTTACTTTTTGATGTTCGTTTTGTAAATTTATTTCTACTAATTCACCATGACCTTTTTTTTGGACCACTTGTCCGGACATTTTTAAAATATCACTTGTTTCAAATGTAGCTAAAAAAAAGTCAGTGAGTTGGCTTGAAAGTTGCTTACTTGGGGGGTCGACTAGTCCGTCGAACTCTACTTTAGTTATTTCAGCCAATGACTGAATATCCTGGCAGGCTTCCTCGAGTTCGAAAAAACTATTCAAAAGGTCATATTCAGCCTGAATATCTTCTAAGTTCGAACCATTGTTTATTTGTTCACTCACAAAAAATTACTATACCATGCATAAAAAATAAATCAAGCTTTGCCCGATCTGCCACCTATAACACTTGTGCTAAAATATTATAAGATAATTATGTTAAATAAACTGAAAAAAGCTAAGCAGTCACTCGAAGCGACCAAAAATAAGCAAGAAGACCGTTTGATGGTTGGTCTAGATATTGGTACCGAGTTTGTTAAGGCGATAGTAGCTAGACTAGACGATAACGATAATTTAGAAGTAATTGGTGTTGGTCGCGAGAAACAGTCATTGTCTGATATGAACGCTGGAGCAATTTCCGACATTGCAGCAGTTGTAGCAAATTGTGATAGTGCTTTGACTCAAGCCGAAAAAATGGCTGGGGCAAGTGCCAGAAGTGCGGTAGTAGGCATTGCGGGTGAATTAGTTAAAGGCAATACCACAACGGTCAGGTTTGTTCGAAAAGAGCCAACTCATGAAATAACTGTTGATGAAGTAGATAAAATTTTCTCTTTGGTTCAGGAGCGCGCCGAGGAAGCTGCAAAAAAACAATTAACAAGCGAAACCGGTGGCAAAGACATTGGACTTCGGTTAGTTAATAGTGCCTTAATTTCAATCGAAATAGATGGCTACCAAGTAACTAGCCCCATTGGCTTTCAAGGTAAAAATGTGCTTATTAGTTTATATACCGCATTTGCACCCTTGGTCCATATTGGTGCTATCGAGCGAGTTGCCGAACAACTAGACCTTGACTTATTAACTGTTGCTGCCGAGCCTTTTGCGGTAGCTAGGTCAGTCATTGGTGATGACCCTAATGCAAGCTTAAGTGCAATTTTAATTGACGTCGGTGGTGGAACTTCTGATATTGCTGTTGTCAATGAAGGTGGGGTTGAAGGCACAGTCATGTTTGGTATAGGTGGTAGGGCTTTTACTAAGTCAATTGCCAGAGACCTAGACACCGATTTTGACCGAGCCGAAGCTCTAAAGCTAGGTTTAGCAGATGGCAAAACACCTGAGCCCAGAGTGAAAGCTGTTCAAGACTCACTAGCTAAAACTGTAGCCGTTTGGATGAGTGGTCTAGAACTTGGCCTTGAAGATTTCAGCCGGCTAGATCATTTGCCGAACAAGATATTGCTGTGTGGTGGTGGCTCTAGCTTATCGATGTTAACCGAGTCACTACTAGAAACCGACTGGTACAAAGAATTACCTTTTACTAAAAAGCCGTCTGTCCAACTTATAAAACCAAACCAAGTCATAGGTATAACCGACGAGACCGGAACAATTAATGACCATACCTATATAACTGGGCTTGGTTTGCTTCGCGTTGGCATGGATACTTTGTTACAATTAGATGCGCCAAGTGGCAGTGTACGAGATAGAATAAATAAAATGCTTCGGATATAAGACCAATGAAAAAAGATGTTATCTACATAGATGCTGAAGACGAAATAACGGCTATTACTAGTAAATTAGCTGATTCTTTGTCGCCTATTGTGGCCTTAGTGCTACCTAAAAGATGCCAGGTTTTACAGAGCGCTGTTAATTTAAAAATTTTAAACAAAACAGCAACCCAGAATAATAAGAAAGCGGTCCTCATCACTTCTGACCCAGTTATATTGCAACTTGCCGGCCTAACAGGCATGTTCGTAGCCAGCACCCTGCAGTCTAAACCGTACGTTCCAGAGTCGTCTGAAAAAGCTGTGGTAAGTAACGAAATACAAGAAATTTCCGATGAAGATAGCCAGCCCGAGCCTGAAATTAGCTCGGTTGCTCCCGTACAAGCTACCGCCCCTAGAAAAGAAGCTAAGCCAGCTAAAGCTAATAAACCGAAGAAAAATAAAAAACTAAAAGTCCCAAATTTCGATAGTTTTCGCAGTAAGTTGTTTCTAGCGGCTGGTCTAATTGCATTAATTGTATTTGTGGTAGTTATGGCCGTTTTTGTTTTGCCGAAAGCTGAAATAACTGTAACCGCCGAAACTCAAGATACTCAGGTGAATACTAGCTTAACAGCCATCCCAAACAAAAATACTGACGATGTCGACCAAAAAGTATTTGCTCTTAAAACGAATACTATTGAAAAGTCAGATACTAAAAAAGCCCCAGCAACTGGTGAAAAAAATGAAGGAGCCAAAGCTAGTGGTAAAATCACCATATATAACTGTGATTTTAAAGACGGTTTCACTATTCCGGCGGGTTCGGCATTTACCACTGGTTTTTCGGGAGGCACAGCCAGTTTTGTATCCGGTGACTCGGTTTCGGTACCAGGCTTTACCACTCCTAGCGCCTCATCTTGCAAGCTTACAAGCCCGTTCACTGGTGCTGGCAAGGCGTCAGTTTCAGTTACTTCGTCTCGTCCTGGTGCTCAATATAACCTTAGTAGTGGGCGCACCTATAACGTACCTGGCATATCAGATGTAAACGATGTAGTTGCCATTGGCGACGCTATGGGTGGGGGTTCTGACAAAATTACCAAAATTATTGCCCAGGAAGACTGCGATAAGGCTAAAAATGAAGTTCAAGCTACTATAACTAGCGGTGATTACCAAAAACAACTAACCGCTGACTTCGAAAAAGAGGGAATTATACCTAGCATTGATACCTTTAGTTCTAAAGTAGTAAGCATAGTCTGTTCACCGCAAGTTGGTAGCCCTGGAGAGGAAGTGACAGCCACTGCTAAAATGCAGTTCACTATGTCTGGAGTTGACTCTAAAGCACTCGAACAATTGGTCACCAAACTAGCTTTAGAAAAAGCAGGGCCTGACCAAACCGTGGTAGATACTGGTCTAAGTAAAGCGACTTTAAGCTTGCTTCAAAAGAAGCCAGACGGTTCGATGGTATTTAATTTGAGTACAGTTGCTTTGGTAACCATTAAGCAAGACACTGAAGCGATAGCCAGTAGTGTTAAAGGTAAAAATGCTCGTACAACTGCCGATACCATTAAAGCCATTAATGGTGTTCGTGATGTTAAAGTGAAATACAGTCCGTTTTGGGTTAATAAAACACCTACTAACACCAAAAAAATCAACATTGTGTTTATTAATGAGCAGTCAAACAGATAATATTTTTGGGCTCGATATAGGTTCGAAAAGAATTGGTCTTGCCCGTGTCAATTTACTGGCCAAAATTCCTGAACCTCTGGCAGTACTCGCTAATGATGACAATTTTTTGCAAAAGTTAGCTCTACTGGCAAATGAGCATTCGGTTAAGAAGCTAGTCGTAGGGCTGCCACGCAACTTAAACGGTCAAGAAACCAGCCAAACGGAATATACTAGGCAGTTCGTAAACAACAATTTAACAGATAAATACGAAATAATATGGCAAGACGAGACGCTTTCTTCTGTTGAAGCCGACAAGTACCTAAAAAACACGGGTATAAACCAGGAAGCTATGCTAGACGCTATTGCAGCCTGTATAATATTAGAGGACTACATTAATTCATGAAAATAAGTCGTAGAAGATTTTATAAAACGAGTAGAGGGCGAGCTATTGTTATCTCATTAGCTGTTTTTCTATTGGTCTTATTCGTTTCTCTGGCGGTTGGAGCTAATATTTGGTATAAAAATCAGCTAAAACCAGTTAGCTCAGACACGACCAAAACAACTTTCAAAATTACTGAAGGCCAACTACCCAGAGAGACAGCCAGCCAGCTTCAAGAGAAACAACTAATTCGTAGTTCACAGGCATTTCTATGGTTTGTTCGAAACAATTCCCTAACCAATAAGTTACAAGCTGGTACTTACGAACTTAGCCCTTCGAACAGCACGCAAGAAATTGCCAATATTTTAGCTAGCGGAAAAGTTTCTTCTAGGCCTTTAACAATTTTGCCTGGTAAAAGAATAGATCAAATTCGACAAACTTTTATAGATGCTGGTTTCGTAGCCACGCAGGTCGACCAGGCGCTTGATCCGTCAAATTATCGAAACCACCCAGCTCTTATTGCCAAGCCAACCGACCAGAATTTAGAAGGCTACATTTTTCCTGAAACATTTAAAATTGATAGCTCGACTACGCCTGAGCAAATAATTAAATTGTCACTCGATCAATTGTCGAAGGTTCTAACTCCTAAAATGATAGAGGAGTTTAATACTCAGGGCCTAGGAATACATAGAGCAATAACTCTAGCCTCTATAGTCGAGAAAGAAGCAGCTAACAACAGCGAAAAGCCGGTAATCGCGAGTGTCTTTCTAAATAGACTTAAAATAGGCATGCCGCTCCAGTCTGACCCAACTTATAAGTACGCTGCCTTTCTAAAAGGTATAGCCCCTAATAGAGACATAGACTCGCCTTACAACACCTATAAAATAGTCGGTTTACCGCCCGGACCAATTAGTAATACTTCAAAAGCCTCGTTAGAGTCAGTTGCTCGTCCGGCTCAGACTGACTATTTGTATTTTGTAGCGGGTGATGACAATGTTACGAGGTTCTCTAAAACACTTGAAGAACACCAAGCCCTAGTTAAGCAATATTGCATTAAAAAATGCTCAACTTTTTAACTGATTGCTATCTGTTACGCTAGTCTGAATTTGTTCAAAAAAACTTGACATACATAGCACAAATCTATAGACTAAAAAGTACGATTTTTGACATTTTTGTCGAAGAACAATAAAAAAGTTCTTGAACGAAATCGGTCGTAGACTACTAGCTATCTAAATGGCCCCTGGGTTCAGGAAGCGTGAAAACGCGGACGATAACAGTAACTAAACGGTAGATCCTACGAAATGACCTCATTTATGCAGGTCGGGAGAATTGTATTAGTAACTTAATTACACCTGTTAACTCAGGCAAGGTTATCACTACAAATACAAATATACCGAAGCTTGGCAGCCCCAACTTTACTAAAACAGCCAAAGCTAAGGCCAAAAAAACGAAGAAATCATTCAAGCGTCACGCTCTTTTAATCGCTAACATATCAGTTTTAGTGGTTATTTCATCAATTATCTACATTGGCCAAGCAAATAGTGGCAACATCGGCTCAAAGACCGAACTGTTGAGTCAAACTGGCACCAGCTCAGCTGCCGCCCCACTTGACACGGTCTCAGCTGCTGATATAGCTGTTAATATTGCTCAAGTAGTCAATATGCCAGAGGTTATACCAGTTTCTAACCAGGCAGACTCAGTGAATGCTCAAATTAGCCAGAGTTCAGCTGTTGAAGCAGTAGTCTCGAAGCCACAGTTAGTAGCTGGTGGTGCTAAATCCAGACAAGACATCCAAAAGTACAGCGCTCAAGCTGGCGAGTCGGTCACAGCAATTGCTGAAAAATTCGGAGTTAGTGCTGATACTGTTAAGTGGTCAAATGGCTTAACTACAGACACAATAAGCACCGCTAAAGAGCTAACTATTCCACCTAGAAACGGTATTGTCTACACTGTTAAAGCTGGCGATACGGTTGATTCGTTAGCAGCCACCTATAGCGCTTCAAAAGAACAAATTGTCGCTTTCAACGATATTGAAATTGCCGGTACCTTACCGGTTGGTGAAAACATAGTTATTCCAGATGGTAAAAAGCCTGCTGACCCTGCACCAGTAGCAACCTATGCTAGAGCTAGTTCAGCTGCACCAGCAACCAGCTCTGCTCAGACTTATGGTTTTATTGCTCGCTACGGTGGTAACGGTTATGTACCAGGATACTGTACATGGTATGCAGCATCCAGAGTGGCCATTCCTAATAACTGGGGTAATGCTAACACTTGGGATAATCGAGCTCGTGCTAGTGGTTGGACTGTTAGTTCAGTACCGGTGGCTGGAGCGATTTTCCAGACCGACGCTGGTTGGGCTGGTCACGTAGGTATCGTTGAATCAGTTAACGGCGACGGAACAATTAACGTATCAGACATGAATGGCTTCTCTGGCTTTGGCCGAGTTGGTTACGGTACGGTTCCGGCTAACGCTTATCCAAACTACATCTACCGATAAATTTCTAAAATTGCTTTTAAAGAGGCCCTTTGAGCTAACTACTTGGGGCCTTTTTTAGTATAATTAACACGACATGGCCATTAACTATAAGCAAAAACACTTATTCCAAACCGAACCTTGGGGTCAGCTACAGCAGGCCTTGGGTAAAAAAATAGTTTCTCGGCAGGGTCCTGGTTGGTCATATCAGGCTCTGATAGGCCCTAGCCCAGGTAAAATCGGTCGTTACGTGAAAGCCGTCTATTTGCCATATGGCCCCACTTTCGACCGCCCAGAGTCGCTTAAAATGGCTCTAGAGGACGTTTATCAACTAGCACTAACACAAAAAGCCGACCAAATAATAGTTGAACCCTATAATATTGGCTCAGATTATCAGATTGAACCAACAATGGGTGACTACACTCAGGTTAAAGACCGCCAACCTACACTTACCCTAATTAGCGATTTATCAAAACCCTGGGAGGAAGTTCTACTTGGCATGTCCAAGACCAACCGTTACCAGTGGAAATATGTTGAACGAGATCAGCTTGATTTCAAAATAACCACAAACCCAGATGAGCTAGAAGACTTTTTTAAGATGATGACCGAAACTAGTAAGCGGACAGGGGCTGTATTTTATGGTTCTAATTACTATAAAACCATCGTTGAAGTATTGGCTCCACTAGGCTTAGCCGGAGTAGCGTACGGATTCCATAACGGTAAAAAATTGGTAGGTAGCCTGTTTGTCGATGACAAGCACGCCTCGCGCCGATATTATATGTACGCTGGCTCTTATGACTCAATGCGTTCTATTAAATACCCGCTAAACGCTGCCTTGGTTACTTTTTTGCAAAAAGATGCGCAAGATAAAGGGCTTGTGTCGTTTGACTACTTTGGAGTAGCACCCTCGGATGCCCCCGCCGACCATAAATGGTATGGTTTAAGTAAGTTTAAGCGTTCTTTAGGTGGTTCAGATTTTGCTACTTTAGGTACATGGGTTCGTGAAATAAATAAACCTAAAATGGCTCTAGTAAAGCTGGCTCAAAAAATGGTTCGTTTAGTTTAACCCAGACTGTCATGGCAGTTTAGGGTTAACTCAGATATAATTAGTTAAATGTTTGTAGACAAAGCACAGGTTGAACTAAAAGCTGGCAAAGGCGGGGACGGCATAGTTAGCTTTCGGCATGAAATATATGTAGATAAGGGTGGCCCAGATGGTGGCGATGGCGGCCGAGGCGGTGACATAATCTTAAAAGCCAGCCGAAATGAAAATACTTTGTCTAAATTTCGTTTCAAAAAAAGCTTAGTGGCAGAAGACGGTAAAAACGGTTCGAGCCAGAATAAGCGTGGCCGAAAAGGGAACAATTTAACAATAAAAGTGCCAGTTGGAACAGTGGTTTTAGCGGAAGATGGGCTACCAATTGTCGACCTAGCTATCGATAACCAAGAATTTATAATCGCTCGTGGTGGCGACGGTGGCTTTGGTAATGCTCACTTCACTAGTTCTGTTCGTCAAGCACCTAAAATCGCTGAAAAAGGTGAACCAGGCGATGAATTAATAGCTACCCTTGAACTCAAAATTATTGCCGACGTTGGCTTGATTGGTCTGCCTAACGCTGGTAAAAGTACTTTTTTAAGTGTTGTCAGCAATGCTCGTCCAGAAATTGCCAACTATCCATTTACAACCCTTAAGCCAAATTTAGGAGTTGTTGAGCTTGGCGATGATAGCTCGATGCTGATAGCAGATATACCTGGTTTGATTGAAGGCGCAAGCCAGGGTAAGGGTCTTGGTGATGAATTTTTGAGACATGTTTCTAGATGTCAGGTTTTACTACACCTAATTGACTCAACTAGTGATAACGTTGCCAAAGACTACCAAATTATTCGTAGTGAACTTAAAAATTACAGTCTGGAGCTTGCTCACAAGCCCGAAGTAGTTGCCTTAACCAAAGTTGACCTTATAGACGCCGAAATAGCTGAGTTTCAAAAAGAACAACTTCGAGCAATAAATAACTCCTTAGAAATTTTTACAATATCGGCTCAAGCCCATATTCAAATTAAAGAGTTGTTGGCCGAAACATACAAGCTGGCTATGAAACCAAAAAAGGCCAAAGAGAAAGCATCTAGTAAAGGCCAATTACCGGTCATTAGCTTGAAAGAAAAACCAGACAGTTGGAAACTGGTTAAAAAAACAACCTACTGGGTGGTAACGGGTCGTAAAATAGAAAAATTTGCAAAACGAACAGATTATGACAACGAATATGGGGTGACTAGACTAAGAGACATTATGAAGAAAATGGGCATTTTACGAGAGCTAGATAAAAAACAAGCCCAACCTGGTCAAAAAATAGTAATTGGTCAGCCGAAAATCGGGGAAATTATTTATTAGTATGACCAAACCAGAAAGCTTTTATTTTTATGATTTAGAAACTACAGGCCTCTCTCCTCAAAAAGACCGGGTCATGCAGTTTGCCGGTCAAAGAACTAATCTCGACTTAGAGCCTATCGGTGAGCCAGATAACTACTTCATTAAAATTACTAGCGATGTCTTGCCCAGCCCTGATGCTGTTTTGGTGACTGGCATTACTCCACAGAAAACCCTCGAAGAAGGTATTTCTGAAGCCGAATTTTTGAAATATTTTTATGAAAATATAGCGACAAACAAAACTATTTTTACTGGCTATAACTCTATTAGATTTGACGATGAGTTTATGCGACACATGAACTACCGTAATTTTTACGACGCTTATGAATGGCAGTGGAGCGAAGATCGTAGTAAATGGGATATTTTAGATGTCGTGCGGATGACTAGAGCTTTACGACCAGAGGGCATAAATTGGCCTTTTGCAAGTGATGGCACGCCTGTCAATAGACTCGAGCTACTAACTGAGTTAAATCATCTTGACCATTCTAAAGCGCACGATGCTTTGAGCGACGTCTTTGCAACGATAGCCATAGCCAAACTCATTAAAACCAAGCAACCTCGACTATTTGATTATTTACTGTCACTTAGAACAAAAGCAGCGGTTGAAAAAATTGTTAATTCAAGAAGGCCGTTTGTTTATACATCGGGTCGATATAGTTCCGAATATGAAAAAACAACTGTTGCGGTTACGGTCGCCCCTCACCCACTTCAAAACGGCAGTTTTATTGTTTTTGACTTAAGAGTAGACCCGACAGAATATCTTGCAATGTCGGCAGAAGATTTGGCGGCTAAATATCAAAATCGTTTTGACAAACAACAACCACCGCTACCTTTTAAGATTCTTCAAACTAACAAATGCCCAAGTGTAGCTCCAATAGGGGTCTTAAGAGATACTGACAAGAAAAGATTGAAAATAGTAAATAAAGATATTGAGCATAATTATAAAAACTTAGCTAGTTCAAGTGACTTCGGCGATAAATTGAGCGAAGCTTTAAGGTTAAGCGAGTCAGCCAGACAAGAACAGTTTATTAAAAATGAAGACGACGTAGATTCTCAGTTGTATGACGGATTTTTTGATTCTGCCGATAAGTCCAAAATGAGACAAGTCACGGAGGCAACAGCAGACCAGCTAGTCGATTTAAGCTTCGATTTTAATGACCCCAGACTACGTAACTTACTAATTCTTTATAAAGCCAGGCAGTTTCCTCGCTCATTAACTGAAGAAGAAGCCGTCATTTGGCGCGATTATCAAAAAAATAAACTCATAGCTGGCAAGACAGGC
>WBZL01001289.1_pt1 | contig 15080 bp, 13 predicted proteins | sample 5204291 | NCBI WGS metagenome assembly WBZL01 (sample SAMN12344345, study PRJNA552823) | activated sludge metagenome | biome: Activated sludge suspended growth; feature: Nitrification reactor; material: Wastewater; isolation source: activated sludge from nitrification reactor of wastewater...
ACACCTCGCAATAAATCTTCAACCGATCGCGCTTGTAGCCGTGCAATATCGGCTTGTGTGATTACTGTCGCAGAAGCCAAAGTCTCATCTGCAGTTTGAGCGGTTCGTGTAGCAGTAACAATGACAGGTGGTTGAACATTGTTAGCAGATACGTAGCCTGTAGAACATAGCGCTACGAAAAAACCAAATAAAAGATACGATCTCATTTTTCTTCCTTCGCGCACACCCGCGCAAAAACATTGACTGGATGTGATATTACAAAGGAGAAAAAAATAAATGATGCGCTATTCCATTAAGAAATATGCATCATTTGCTCGATTGCCCTCCGCAATACCTTGACATTCACTCGAGGCCGGTCTCCGGGCTTATGAGCGGAAATATTTTCCCAATCTGCGCCTTCCCGTAGTGTTTACAGTGGCATTTGCAGATTGTTGACTCATCTACCGTTGCGGGGGCAGCGCTGGCCTGTACCAGCTTCCCGTTTCACTCATTAAGCAAAAGCGTAATGAGCACCTTGAGCAGTGTGCGAAGTTATAGTAGAGGGAGGGAGCGTGTCAAGTTTATTATGCTTTTCCAAAATAAGCACAATATTACCGACGTAAAATTGCCCACCAGCGTGCTATATTGAGCAAAGTCATGAGCGATGCAGATACATAAGTCCAAGCTGCTGCAGTTAATAGCTTATGAGCATGTAACTCATCACCTTCTTTAAGATATTTACTCTTTCTCAGCAGTGGTAGTGCTCGCGAGAAACTAGCGTTCAATTCCATGGGTAAAGTAATTATATGTACTAATGCGGCTGAACCCAAACTCAAAAAACCACCTGCTAGCATTAATCCACCGACCAAGGGAGACCGAATGAATATAACGGATACTGGCGCTAGCATCAGGATAGCAGCGCCAAGTTTTTGTGCAGGAGTGACAAGCGCTACAAGTTTGGTACGTAACTTTAGAGCCAAATAATCATCTCGGTCCTGGATTGCATGCCCAACCTCATGCGCTGCAACTGTAATAGCTGTCAATGAAGCATTATTAAATTTATCAGAGGTCAAACGGACAACTTTGTTTAGTGGATCATAATGATCACCTGATTCAGTTAGCTCAACTTTAACATGCGACAAAGATTCTTGATCGAGTAATTGCCTAGCAAATTCAGCCCCTGTATGCGCATAGCGGTTATCAGGATGACTGTATTTCTCCATGACATGTTTGACCCAGTAAGCAGGACCAATAATTAAAGCAATGACTAAAATAATCAATAATAGATAGAGCATGATAGATTAAAAGGCATTATTTTTAGACTTAGATACCGCACATCGCGCGCAGTTCGATTCTGTGCTATCTGATAAAGTATCGAGGGCTTTATCAGAACTGACAAATAAACTAGAAAACGGTACTAGCTAATTTAGTGAGAGGCGGACGGATATAATTTTCTAAGAAAATTCTTTATTTTTGTTTTTAATCCAAATCGATCAAGGAAAATACCAATTTTTGTGGAAAATGAATCTATTTTCGCGTGTAGTAAAACAAGGAATAAATTAATATTGGTTTTTCTCAGAAAAAAGATATCAGCACAAAGTGTGCTATTAGTAGAAAAAAACTCTTTATGTCCACCAGAACCCTTTCCAGGACCTTCTGTAAAGTCAAACATAGCAAAATGACTTTCAAGAAATAAATTTTCTATAACAACCCACTGTAGTACGGTGCCAGGTGACCATTGTGCCATCTCTGGGATATAGCCAAGGTACTGATAAAATAGTATTCCATTAGAAATTGGGCAATATAAATAAGCAACAGGCTTGTCTTGGCAGAATAACAAGTAAGCGCGAACAGAGTCTTTTTGAGCAAGCGCATACATTCGCTGAATAAATAAATCGTCTTCAGGTAAACCCGCAGCTAACATACGCTCTTGATAAGTTTTAGTGGAAACTTGCCTTGCTAGAGGATAAAAAATTTCCATTTCAGCTAGCGTCTTATATTCTCGCCAATCAATTTGGTTACCACAATGATCCGAAAACTTTTTTATTTTGCGTTTCAATGTTGACCGAGATTTAGCTGAGAATTTTTCTAGATATTCTTCTTTTGACCCTGTTAGATCTATAAAGTAACGATGATATTGCTTAGGAACATATCGTATTACGTCTTGTTTTAACGTAAATCTAGGTAATAGCGCTGTAATTGGCCGTGAGCGAAATAAAACGCCATCAAGTTTCTCGTCAATAGAATCGGAATAATTACTTTCCTCAGTATAAGGATGCTCGTATTCCGTGAAGTGATTTCTAAATACATTCAGCTTCAGATGTGATGTCCAAAGGGTTATTTCACCAATTCGAAATTTAAACTCTACCGATTCTACAGCGTTATTACTCATAGTCTTTATTATCCATACAAGCGACGAGTCGTTTGCTCAAGATAGCGATGAGCTGTATTGATAAAACCGGACTGTAATACACAACTCTCTTTAGATTTAGCATATATGGTTTCTGGTTGTATATCAGAGAACCAAATTGTTTTGAACAAATCGCGATTATTTGCTAAAAACCGGCATGTTTGTACAAACCGGTCAACCACAATTTTATCAGGTCGTGTCTTTGCACGATTTAGCAACTCTGATCCGTGGGATAAAATCACAACTGAATGCCATTCGTTAATCCATGCTTGTCTAATTAGATTTGCCATTTCTTTGAAAGAACATGAACCACCAAATTGAAATTGTGACAGACGTCCTCCCCATTCTTTAAAGATCGTCAAAGGAAATTCATATATTCCTTCTTTATATTCCTCTACATGTAAAGGAGTATCTAATCCATTTTTTATATAAAAACGCGGGTTAATGCTGCTATCGAAAATAAAACCAGCTTGAGGTACAGCTTCTAGAGTTTGCAAATTACTGCCAAAATTGCCAGCACGGAAAGCAAGCAGATTATCTGCTCCTGCCTGAGCTAAAAATTCTTTACCTTGGCAGATTAATAATTGTTGCTCTGCTTGATTAAAATTAAATAAATTATAGCCTGTTTTATTTAGTGGATTATGAAAGCGCCCTCTACCTAGCCATTCCGTATGCAGGTGTAGTTGAACTTCTTGCCCCGCTTCTTGGATTTGTGCAACAATTTCCTGTAATGGCCCAATGCCATAATGTCCTGAAAATAACGATTCAACGAAAAAAACGCATTTTAGATTATGCTCTTTAAGCTGCGCTAGTTGGAATCCTAACCCATAATTACCAGAGGTTGTTTTTCCATGGATAAATTTGTTAAGGCATCGATTGAACTCGGTATGACCCAAATCCCAATTGTCAGGCCAAAGCTCTACATCCACACTAATAATTACATTTAGTGGTGATTTAGAATGATCAATATTTTGTTTAGCAGGCATATCGCATAAATATTTTCTGGTGTGAACTACCGCATTAACTAAGTATTAAATGGATTGGGATTATTATTTGTCTTCTGGTGCTAGAGATTAACATGGATGATTCATTTCTACCTTATCAATCAATTGTAAGTAGTTTATATGTGACCCAGGGAATTCTATAACGAACTTAGATAGACAAAGTTTATTTCTAGACAAGTTTTACTTATTTGATTTGCATTTTAAAAACATCGTTATATCGGTAAAAAATAGCATAGATTGCAGATTATTGCCCATTTCATTTAATGAAAACATCTCTGTTTGATCTCGCTGCAAGTTGCTTGATAGCAAATGAAATTGAAGAGAAGTTATTGCTGACCCAACAAGCAACCCAGGCTTGGCGTAATAAATTACTCTCACTGGAATCTCATGAACCGATGCGACTAATTAATCAACCAGGCCAACCAGCTAAACTTGTAGTAGTGAAGCCGAGTGATGTGCCACGACGTCGATTGGGAACTAAATTGGGTCTGATTGCACTGATTCACGCAATAGCGCATATTGAATTCAATGCGATTAATCTTGCATGGGATGCTATTCATCGATTTCGAGGGTTACCCGATTCATTCTATGATGATTGGGTAACCGTGGCATCTGAAGAGGCCTATCATTTCCAGTTACTACGTAAACGATTAAAAGAGCTTGATCATGATTATGGCGATTTGCCAGCACATAATGGTCTATGGGATATGGCTTTGTTAACTGCTTCGGATCCATTGATACGTATGGCGCTTGTGCCGCGTGTGCTTGAGGCGCGAGGGCTCGATGTGACACCGGGTATAATTAAACGCTTGCGACAAATCGGGGATGAAAAGACAATTGAGATACTAGAAATCATCCTGTGTGATGAAATTGGACATGTCTCTATTGGGTCTCGTTGGTATAATTTTTTTTGTAATCAACGGCAAATAGATCCAGAAAAAAAGTTTTCTGAACTCGTTAATCAATACTTTGGTGGGCAAATTACGGGCCCTTTCCATTATGAGGCACGACAGAAAGCCGGCTTTACTTTGAATGAGCTGAGCATGCTTGAAGGCATGGAAATACCAATTAGCAGATCAAATAACTGCAATTTTTGAGCGAATCATTCGAGTAACTAACAAAAAAAGAATCAAGCAATTTAATCACCAGCCTTGAAAATTAAACTATCCCCCATATTTGTAAGGATATTTAATCTCTACTAGGAATTCGTATGCGCCTTGATAAATTTACAACCAAGTTTCAGCAAGCTCTCGGCGATGCCCAAAGCATTGCTTTGGGCAAAGATCATCCTTACATAGAACCTCAGCATTTATTACTTGCTTTGTTACAGCAAGAAGATGGCAGCACAGTTTCTTTATTACAACGCGCGGGTATCAATGTAAACCCTTTGCGTGAGGGCTTAGCTAAAAACCTTGAGCGTATGCCAAAGATTGAGGGAAGTGGGGGCGAAATCAATATTTCCCGAGAGTTGAATAATTTGCTTAACCTCACAGATAAAGAAGCTCAGAAGCACGGTGATCAATTCATTGCTTCTGAAATGTTTTTGCTAGCACTTCTTGAAGATAAAGGTGAAGTAGGATTATTACTCAAACAAAACGGCGCAAGCCGGAGTGCGCTAGAGCAGGCAATTAAATCGGTACGTGGCGGTGAACAAGTTTCCAGCGCTGAGGCCGAAGGTGGCCGTGAAGCATTAAAAAAATATACATTAGATCTAACCGAACGTGCGCGTGCCGGTAAACTAGATCCTGTAATTGGAAGAGACGATGAAATTCGCAGAACGATTCAAGTTTTGCAGCGCCGCACTAAAAATAACCCTGTACTTATCGGTGAGCCAGGGGTTGGGAAAACCGCGATTGTTGAGGGTTTGGCGCAACGCATTGTCAATGGGGAAGTGCCTGATACGCTTAAAAACAAGCGAGTTCTCTCCTTGGATATGGCGGCATTATTAGCGGGAGCAAAATATCGTGGTGAATTTGAAGAGCGACTAAAGGCAGTCTTAAAAGAGCTATCACAAGACGAAGGTCGAACAATCATGTTCATCGATGAGTTGCATACCATGGTTGGTGCAGGAAAGGCAGAAGGTGCGATAGATGCCGGTAATATGCTCAAACCGGCTTTGGCTAGGGGGGAACTGCATTGTGTTGGCGCAACGACCCTGGATGAATATCGTAAATATGTCGAGAAAGACGCGGCATTGGAGCGACGTTTCCAAAAAGTTTTGGTGGATGAGCCCACCGTTGAGGCAACGATTGCTATTTTACGTGGCTTACAAGAGCGCTACGAGTTGCATCATGGCGTTGATATAACCGATCCAGCTATTGTTGCTGCTGCTGAGTTATCTCATCGATACATCACAGATCGTTTTTTGCCGGATAAAGCGATCGATCTTATCGACGAAGCCGCTGCGAGAATTCGTATGGAAAGGGATTCAAAACCTGAAGTGATGGATAAACTTGATCGTCGTCTCATACAACTCAAGATTGAACGTGAAGCGATGAAAAAGGAAAAGGATGAAGCTTCACAAAAGCGCCTTGCCTTATTAGAAGATGAGATCAAAAAACTTGAACGAGAGTATGCGGATCTTGAAGAAATACTCAAGTCAGAAAAAATGCGTGCGCAAGGTTCTCAACAAATCAAGGAGGAGCTCGAAAAGCTACGTAAAGAAGTTGAAGTGGCAACGCGTAAAGGTGATTGGCAAAAAGTATCTGAGTTACAGTATGGACGGCTTCCAAAGCTAGAAGCGCAGCTTGCTGAGCAAGTCCAACACGCTGAGGCGACCCTGCCTGAAAGGGAACTCAATAAACCCAAATTATTTCGAACACAAGTCGGTGCAGAAGAGATTGCCGAAGTCGTGTCACGCGCAACCGGTATTCCGGTTTCCAAAATGATGCAAGGTGAACGTGAAAAATTACTGCTTATGGAGCAAAAACTCCATGAACGTGTAGTTGGACAGGATGAGGCTACTCGCCTTATATCGGATGCGATTCGTCGTTCGCGTTCAGGGTTATCAGACCCTAATCGCCCGTATGGTTCTTTCTTATTTTTAGGCCCAACGGGTGTTGGGAAAACCGAATTATGTAAAGCACTTGCTTCATTTTTATTTGATTCTGAAGATCATCTGATACGAATCGACATGTCTGAGTTTATGGAAAAACATTCCGTTGCTCGTTTGATTGGCGCGCCGCCCGGTTATGTGGGCTACGAAGAAGGCGGCTATCTCACTGAAATGGTTCGCAGAAAACCATATTCGGTTATTCTACTCGATGAAGTAGAAAAAGCACACCCTGACGTATTTAACGTATTGCTACAAGTGTTAGATGATGGACGCATGACTGATGGACAAGGCAGAACGGTTGATTTTAAGAATACAGTCATCGTGATGACTTCAAATCTGGGCTCGCAAATGATCCAGCAAATGAGCGGAGATGATTATCAAATCATCAAATTAGCAGTAATGGGTGAAGTTAAAACCTATTTCCGTCCAGAATTTATCAATCGTATCGATGAAGTCATCGTATTTCATGCGCTGGATGCAAAACACATTCAATCGATTGCAAAAATTCAATTACGTAATTTGGAAAATCGTCTAGCAAAAATGGAGATTCATCTCGAAATATCAGGGGTAGCATTAGCTAAAATTGCAGAGGCTGGATTTGACCCGGTTTTTGGGGCTCGCCCTTTAAAACGTGCCATACAAACCCAAATTGAAAATCCATTAGCAAAAGAGCTATTAGAAGGTCATTTCGCTGCAAAAGATACTATTCACGTTGATTGTGAGGATGAAACAATAACCTTCACCAAATCAAGTTAAAGAATATAGTATAAAGCTTTGCATCAGGTAAAATGACTCCTTTTGAGTGGATAAAGGTCTATGTTTAAAGGTAGTCTGGTTGCAATCGTGACGCCAATGCATGATGATGGTGCGCTCGATTTAGAGAAATTTTGTGAGTTAATCGATTTCCATATTGCAGAGAAATCTGATGGTATTGTCGTAGTTGGAACCACTGGGGAATCGCCCACAGTTGATTTTGAAGAGCATCATCTTCTCATCAAAACGGCCGTGTCGCATGCTGCTGGGCGCATTCCTATTATTGCTGGAACTGGCGCAAACTCGACGAGGGAAGCTATCGAATTAACGCAATTTGCTAAAAATGCGGGCGCAGCAGCTTGTTTATCGGTTGTCCCTTATTATAACAAACCGACTCAGGAAGGAATGTATCAACACTTTAAGACAATCGCCGAAGCCGTTGATATTCCAATGATCCTTTATAATGTTCCGGGTAGAACTGTTGCTGATATTTCCAATCAAACGGTAGTAAAGCTCGCATCGGTCCCTAATATTATAGGAATCAAGGATGCAACAGGAAATATAGGGCGTGGATGTGATCTATTATCTCAGATACCAGAAAACTTTTCGGTTTATAGTGGTGACGATGCAACCTCACTTGCGCTATTGCTTTTAGGTGCTCATGGTGTGATTTCGGTAACAGCTAATGTTGCGCCTAAGTTAATGCATGAAATGTGCGCTACTGCTTTTTCCAGTGATTTGGCAAATGCGCGAGCAATTAACGATAAACTTTTAAAACTGCACACGGATTTATTTGTAGAAGCTAATCCAATTCCAGTTAAATGGGCAGTAAGTCGAATGGGTTTGATGGGCAATGGAATCCGGTTACCCTTGACTCCACTTTCGGATCAATATCATTCATTGCTTATTGCAGCAATGAAGCAGGCGGAAGTCCTGAATTAATAATAAATTTGTAATGCAAAATGAAGCGATTCAGTAAATTATTTGGACTGTTACTAGCGATTATCATGTTGATTTCAGGTTGTCATTTATTGCCTGAAAGTCAAAAGATGGAATACAAATCAGCAGGAAAATTACCACCATTGGAAATTCCACCTGATTTAAATGCGCCGCAAGCGGATGATCGCTATGCAGTTCCAGATATGGCCTCAACCGGGAGTGCTACCTACTCTTCCTATAACAGAGATCGTGATGAACAACCCCGATCACAAGGGAGTTATGTTTTACCCGTTGCGAAAGATACTGCACGTATTGCTCGATCAGGAACGCAACGTTGGCTGGTTGTGCAGCTAGCCCCAGAAGATGCGTGGCCGGTTGTCAAAGAATTTTGGCAAGATATGGGCTTTTTGCTGAAAGTTGAAGCACCAGATGTCGGTATTATGGAAACCGATTGGGCTGAGAATCGAGCAAAAATTCCGCAAGATTTGATTCGGGGCTTACTTTCGACTTTTCTAGACAGTATTTATTCCAGTGCAGAGCGAGATAAATTTCGTACACGATTTGAAAGAAGTGAATCGGGCAGTACGGAAATTTATATTAGCCATCGTGGTATGGATGAAGTTTTTGTTGATCGGAGTACCAATCGTACCGCTTGGCAACCACGCTCCGCCGATCCCAATTTAGAGGCAGAAATGTTGACGCGTTTGATGATGCGTTTTGGAGTCGAAGAAGAAAGTGCTAGAAAAGAGGTGGCTGCAAACGAAAATATTATCACGCAAGACCAAGCTTATTTAGATAAAACTAGGCATGGTGTGTTGATTGTTAGTGAAACGTTTGATCGTGCTTGGCGTCGCATTGGATTGGCTTTAGATAGAGGGGGCTTTACGGTCGAAGATCGTGATCGTTCCAACGGTGTTTATTTTGTTCGGTATGTTAGTCCAGAATATGAAAGCCGTAAAACAAGCGACGATAAAGGCTTGCTAACTAAACTTGCGTTCTGGCAAAAAGGTCAGGATGACTCTAGAACTGAAAAATTTCGCATCCAGGTTGATGGCGTTGGTGCAAGTAGTGAAGTAAAGGTACTTACTTTAGAAGGCGCTCCCGAAGAATCTGCAGCAGCTGACAGAATACTAAAATTACTCTACGAACAGCTCAAATAATAAGATTTAGTTTTTTTTCGACTAAACACATCTTCAGTACATTAACCCTAATATCATTGGGTTATGATGGTATATTTCTTTATGTACGCTTCTTAATTTTTTCGTTTTGAGCTCTGTTGTCATTGTCCACAATTTCTGTGGATAAGTCTGTGAATAATTCGTCAGTATTCGCGCTAAGATAGTTATCTGTAATAATTTTTTATGATTCGATTAAGTTTTATACAATTAAATATATATTTAAAAACAACTGGTTACAAAAACCCTTTGTATTGGTGCGGGTTTCTGGGGTTTTCTTTTATTAATCAATCTAAAATGTGGATTATTTCACAAAGTCAAGAAAAATTTTTACGATTTTATTAATCGAAAAACTTGCATTCAAGCTACTTATTGTCATTAGATTTCCCATGCTCGATATCCAGCATCTGACTTATTTACAAAATGGACTCCCGTTATTAAGTGATGTCAATTTTCAAGTATTTGCAAATCAGCGTGTTGGGTTAGTTGGAAAAAATGGGAGCGGAAAATCAACATTATTTCGATTGATACGTGGAGAAATTCATCCTGAGAAAGGGGAAGTTAATCTGCAGGCAGGAAAAACACTTGCTTATGTTGAACAAGAAATTATCAATTCTGCTAAACCATCACTTGAATTCGTATTAGATGGAGATAGTGAATTGCGTCAACTAGAAGCTATCCTTAAACAAGATAATCATGACGCTAAATGGTTTGATGCACAACAACGGTATGAATTGATTGATGGTTACGGTGCGAGAGCACGTGCAGCTCAGTTGTTGGATGGGTTGGGATTTTCTAATACTGAGCATGATGCGCCTGTTAGCAAGTTTTCAGGCGGATGGCGCATGCGCTTAAATTTAGCACGTGCCTTGATGCATCGTGCAGATTTGCTTTTGCTAGACGAACCTACTAATCACCTCGATCTGGAAGCAATTTTTTGGCTAGAACACTATCTGCAGAATTACCCCGGCAGTTTAATCATTATTTCGCATGACCGAGAATTTCTTAATGTTTGCGTAAATCGCATTGCCCATATTGAGCATCAGAAAATCCAAAGTTACAGCGGAAATTATGATGATTTTGAACGCGCTCGTATGGAACGTATTGCTCAACACGAACAAACTTATGAGCAACAGCAGAAACAAATTGCACATATGGAAGATTTTGTCCGTCGTTTTCGGGCCAAAGCAACCAAAGCTAAGCAAGCACAAAGTAGAATTAAAGCGCTAGAAAGATTAACACGGGTTGCGCCCATCCAAGTTGAAAATGGATATTTCTCCTTACAAATCCTTGCACCGGATAATGGCCCTGATACATTGTTAAAAATTGATAACATGGGATTTGGATATACCGATGAAAGCATATTATTTCAAAAGGTGAATTTATGCTTAAGAACGGGTGATCGAATTGCGTTATTAGGGCCCAATGGCGTGGGAAAGTCCACACTTATTAAACTGCTTACAGCAGAATTATTACCTGCTAAAGGAAAAGTAGAGATAAATTCTTCAATTCGCATTGGTTATTTTTCACAACACCAGCTTGAGTATCTCAATGGTGCTCAAACGCCATTACAGCATCTACAACAATTAGCCCACAATGAAACGACACTCACGCTGCGTAACTTTTTAGGTCGCTTTGGGTTGGCAGATGACAGCAAAGATAGACCTATCGCCACTTTTTCTGGTGGAGAGAAAAGCCGTTTGGCGCTAGCCTTGCTCGCTTGGCAGAAACCACACTTGTTACTTCTTGATGAACCTACCAATCATCTCGATCTCGATATGCGAGATGCGTTGATCGTCGCATTAGAAAATTATACGGGCAGCCTTGTTATCGTATCGCATGATCGTAGCTTGATACGTGCTGTAGCGGATGAGCTATGGGTTGTTGCTGATAGCAATGTGCATCTATTTGATGGTGATTTGGATGATTACAAAGACTGGCTCGAAAAACGACGTGATAATGGAACAGATAAAGCTAAACCAAAAAAACAAAGCCAAACCAAGAGTGCTACCGCTAATAAAAGGTCAATGCTTACACAGCAAACCAAAATAGAAGCTGCACTAGCAGGAGTTCAGCAAGAGCTTGCTGCACTCAATCTCCAGCTTTCTGATCCTGCAATCTATGCTAATGCTTCGAGAGAGGCCATCAGTGAATTAAACCTCAAGCGTTCTGAGCTTGAAAAAAAAATCGATGCGCTGGAAGCAAATTGGTTAGAACTAGAAAGCCTTATGGAAGAATTTGGTAAAGTATGATACTCACCGATTGAAGATTTTTGCAAAATATTGCGCATTAACTCATGCTTATCGTGAGCAAGTTTTATTTATTGTTTGCTTGAAGAGGAAAATAGTCTATGAAAACGAAATTCTTTATATTAAAGCTGATTACTATATCGCTTATCCTTAATTTTCCTATAAATGCGGCAAATGCGATGCCAGGTATGCATGGGTCGGAGGGTAAAAACCATACAGAAGCTCCGCGCGTATCGAAGAGTATGGGTGATAAAATTAATACCACAGGTGCCGAACTCGAGATCACCTACAGTGCTGATGGCAAGACGGCAATTTTTGTTTCAACGCGTGAAGGCAGTATCGAGTCACCTGGATCACCTTATAATTTTGATATCTGGATTTCTAAAAATGTTGATGGGGAGTGGCAAACACCTATTCATTTAGGACCTGATATTGATCCCACACTAGGACCTAACATCAATACATCAGCCTGGGAGCTTGAGCCAAGCTTCTCCGATGACGGAAATGTCATTTATTTCACACGATATGAACCTGGAAATTTATTATCAGGTGATCTTTATGTAGTTCAGAAGATTGATGGTATTTGGCAAACGGCTAAAAATTGGAATGACGTGCCAGAGTTGCCCAATATTAATACCCCAACAGGTGAGGAACATTGTCCAATTATTGCTTCCGATAGTCTGATTTATTTTAGCTATCATCAACCAGGTGTTACGCAAGATAGTGATATTTGGAAAGTAGAGAAGAAGGATGGAGTATGGCAACAACCAGAAAGTTTAGGCGCTAAAATCAATTCACCTCATCGTGACCATATGCATTGGACTGGTTTATCAAAGGATGGTAAAAGTTTGATTATCACCAGTATGCGGCCTGATTTGGGTTCGAGAGGAGGGCACGATGAATGGATATCGCATCAAGATGAAAAGGGAGAATGGCAAGTGCCAGTCAATCTTGGTGATGCAGTCAATACGGCAGGGGAAGATATGTGCTGGACTTTTACGCCAGATGGTAAAAAATTTACGGGTAGCTGGGGTCCGTATGGTACTTATGATATGGATATTCGCTGGATCAACAAAGATGATGTTCCTTTATTGAAAAATTTTGAGCCAATCGGCCCTCCACCGAATTTACTGATTAACCGGAAATCAACCCAGAATACAAGTCAGTAGCACTAATTTAATCTTGTGGTTGGGTTGATTTCTGTAATTAAGTTGAATTTTTATATAGAAAATCCACGTTGTCTTAGCCTGGTTTCTTCGTCATCGATCAATTGGGCGCATTCATTTGCGCCAATTGTATCGATACAACTTTCTTCAATATGATATTTAAGCATTAATAATCCACGAAGCTCTTGACGCCTTGGATTATCGCCTTGAAGACAAACTGAGTAATTTCCTTTAATGAGTGAAACAATAGTATTTTTCTGAGCGATATCAACCCCACAAGCAATCGCAAGCCTACCGATCCGCTCATCAAGCTCAAAAAGCTCTTTGTCAAAATGATTTCTTCCCATTCTTGAAATGCTTAGATAGAGTCCAGGTTGTTCATTTTGATTTATCTAATCATAAATCTGCATCTATCTACACCTAAAATAGCGAATTAATGCTCAATTTATAAACCATCAATATCAGTAAATTTTTAATGATCATGACTATGCCCGCCATCTTTATCATCATGAGCGCTATGATTCATTTTGATCGTGCTGATGAGTTGATTTTTTTGCTCGGCGGATAAAACGTTGTGTATGGCTCGACGTTCTTGAATATGGTGCTCAACCATTGCGTTAAATGCATTTGCATGATCTTTTCCTAAGCTTGAAAGCTGCTCGTCTGTTGAACTAGGATCCATCTTAGCTTTCTTGAAAGCGTGCATACTATCTTTTAATTTTTCCTTTATTTTCTTATGCGCTTCTTCATGTTTTAGGTGGAGTCGAACAAGTTTTCCAAGCTGCTCGTTGGTTAGTTTTAACTTATCCGCATGGAAAATGATCATATGCGCATAGTCATGTTTTTCTTCCATCATGTCATGTTGGTGTTCCTTTTTCTCGCCTTTTTGATGAGAGTGTTTACTGCCTTTATCATGACTGTGCTCATTTTCCTTGTTTTGTCCATGCTGGTGGCCTGAATTAGATTGACTATCCTTTTTTTCTTGGGCGTCACTTTTATGATCGTGCTGATGAGCTTCAGCGACTAGAATAGACTGAGCATGCAAATTGTTATTTGCTTTTAAGGGAGTGCTCAAACTTATTAATGCAAACGAAACCAAAGAACTAACTACCGTGAAAATAACCGATTTGTTATTTAGCATTTTAAGGTATCTCCTTAAGTTGGATTGAATCACAAAGTTTTAAAATATAAATTACCATTATGCTGCTAAGACAGTTAAGATTAAATACGTGCAAGCACCTATTGAAAATAATTTGATAAAGAATCACAAAGTCTAAATTATTTTGAGAACAGAATCTTTACAAGATACCCATAAAGCTTGTAGCTAATTCTTAGTGGTATTACTGTCTTTATCTTCAATCGTTAATATCGTTTGAAATAGTGAAATTCATTTTATGAGTAGATTATTAAGAGCAATATTTTTGTACTCTTTCCTGGTCTTGATGCTCACGGGTTGCCTGTCTCCAGTTGCATTAAATCGTGCTGTCGAGGTTTATGATGCAGCCGCTATTCAAGCTGAATCCAAGCAATTATTAACTAACATCGTTCGTGCCCAATTTCATCAGCCCCTTCATTTTACCCGAGTATCAAATATTGCTGCCACATTTGATTTTACAGCGAATGCGGGTGCTACACCGGCAATAACTGGCGATCGAGGTGGTTTATTAATGCCTTTGTTTGGTGGTAGTGTTTCAGAAAACCCCACTTTTAGTATTGATCCAATTGCGAGCGATGAATTTACAAAGCGGTTACTCACCCCATTCAGTCAACATAAACTAACTTTATTGCTACGTCAGCATTTTGATGTGGATTTGATGCTTAGAATGATGGCCCAGGAAGTACGCTTGCAAAATAGAGATCGGCTAGCTGCGGATGAAATCAGAAAAGATGAAACGATAACAAGAAAGAAACGACAGCAACGTTTCCGAAAAGGTGAGAAAAAGCAGAGGATTGCGCGTCAAATTCCGGATGAGATAGCGCAATATGAATTTAATAAATTTTTTTCTGATATCCATCTGACTGAAGAACAATCAAATCGGGTTCGTCAACGCCAAAAGAGACACTTCCATCAAGTAATTTATCATAATAATCCAGCAGATCGAGTAGGTTACGAAATGTTTCGCCGTGTTGTTCTTCATCTTTTAGCGATTCAGAAAATGAAACATCTCTATGCTGAACCGCTGACGTTTGAACGAAGCTGGACTGTTCCAATAAATTTGATATCGATAGAAGGGATATTTCAAGCTGTTGAAAACGAATTTGCTATAAGCCTAGATAAGGAGGGTGCCAATTACATATTAAGTAAACAATTGCTTGGCCCTATTCTGATTACTAACTATGATCCTGATTT
>WBZL01003235.1_pt1 | contig 15076 bp, 9 predicted proteins | sample 5204291 | NCBI WGS metagenome assembly WBZL01 (sample SAMN12344345, study PRJNA552823) | activated sludge metagenome | biome: Activated sludge suspended growth; feature: Nitrification reactor; material: Wastewater; isolation source: activated sludge from nitrification reactor of wastewater treatment...
AGGCGCTCAAGTTGTGGCTCTCGCTGCGCGCCTTTGGTCTGGCGGAGTTCCGGCGCGGGGTGGACGTCGGCTTCGACATGGCGGAGGCGGCGGAGCGGCTGTTGCGGGGGGATGCGCGCTGGGAGATCGTGACGCCGGCGCAGATGGGGGTGATCACCTTCCGGTGGATTGGCGGAGGAGCGCTCACGTCGCCGGAGCAGGACGCCATCGTGCGGCGCGTGGTGGACGACATGCGCCTGGATGGGTACGCGCTGGTGATGTCCACGCTGATTGCCGGGCGGCCGATCTTCCGGATCTGTGCTATCAATCCGGGGGCGCGAGTGGCCGAGGTGGAAGAGACGATACGGCGGCTGTCGAGGTACGCGGATGCCGCGAGGGACGTCGTCGTCCCCTCACGATAGGCTGATCGAAGCGTAACCCGTCTGATCTCGACGACGGGCACTAAGCGCCGCAAGATGGTCGACGTCGCGCAAGCGGCGACGGGCCCGTCAGGAAAGAGGAAGTGACTCAGTGAATCAAGGTGTCCGTGCCCGCTCCGGGCGGCGAAACCCGGGAGACACCTCCAGGCGCCGTGAATGACGCATGGCGGTCATGAACGCACGGGTGCAAATTCGACCTCGATGCGGCGTGGTCGCCGCCAGTCAGAACCGACCCGTTGATGTCTGAGCTTCTTCAAAGTCTGCAGACGGCTTTACCCGATCTCTCGTTGGAGCGAGAACTCGGGAGCGGCGGCATGTCGCGAGTTTTCGTCGGACTGGATGCGAACGGACGGCGCGTTGTGGTGAAGGTGCTGGCTCCGGAACTGGCGGCAGGGCTGGCCAAGGAGCGTTTCAAGCGCGAAGTGCAGGTGGCCGCGCGACTGCAGCACCCTCACGTGGTACCCCTCCTGGCGTCGGGCGAGGCAGCCGGCCTGCCCTACTTCACGATGCCATTCATCGAGGGCGAGTCCCTGCGCCAGCGGCTCGCGCGTGAGCGGGAACTCCCCGTCGATCAAGCGGTCACCCTTCTTCGCGAGATCGCGGATGCCTTGGCCTTCGCCCACGACCGGGGGGTGGTCCATCGCGACATCAAGCCGGAGAACCTGCTTCTGAGTGGGGGGCACGTGCAGGTAGCGGACTTCGGGATCGCGAAGGCGATCAGTACCGCAACCGATCCTGGAGTTGGAGCGCTGACCTCAACCGGGATGGCGCTCGGGACCCCAGGATACATGGCGCCGGAGCAGGGTGCGGGCGATCCACTGGCGGATCATCGTGTCGACCTCTACGCGTTTGGTGTGGTCGCCTACGAGATGCTCACGGGCGAGCCACCGTTCGGCCACCGTGCTCCAGCAGCATTGGTCGCGGCCCACGCGATCGAGCGTCCCGCAGACGTGACCAGCCGACGTGCCGCCGTCCCCGCGCCATTGGGTGCGCTCATCATGCGGTGCCTCGCCAAGGTCCCTGCCGATCGCCCGCAGTCCGCACGCGAGCTGTACGACGCGCTGGACGCCGTGCGACCCGCTGTGACGGGTACCGCTCCGGCGGTCCGGGTGCGTGGAACCGGCACGGCAGGTCTGGTGACCCGGGTCCTGGGTCTCGCCGCCGGGGTGATGCTGAGTGCCTGGCTCTTGCAGCGCTATGTTGGGCTCCCCGATTGGGCACTGCCGGCGGCGCTGGCCATCGTTGTCGTGGTGGCTCCGGTTGGTGGCTGGCTCTTTGATCGCCGATTGCGCCTGAAGGACATGGGGATGCCATCCCTTCCGTCCGGTGAACGGCGAGTGCGCGTGTGGCACTCGACCATGCGCGTCGCTGGAGGTGCGCTGAGTCTTCTGGCGTTAGGCGTTGTCGGGTTCGCCGCGTCCCGCGCGACCGGGATCGGCCCGGCTGGAACGCTGCTCTCGTCAGGCCAGCTGCTGGGGACCGATCGTATCGTCGTCACCGACCTGGAGGCCGGGCCCAGTGATTCTCTCATGGCCCGGGCCCTCGCCGAGGCGCTTCGAACGCATCTTGGGGAGGCGGGCGTCGTGGATGTCGTGACGCGCGCGGACCTGGATCGCTCGTTGGAACGAATGAAGCTTCCCGTCACGCACTGGCTGGATGCCAGCCTTGGACAGGAGGTTGCCGTTCGACTCGGCGCGAAGGCGGTGTTGACCGGTTCAATCGTCGGTGTGGGCTCGGGGTACCTCGTGTCGCTTCGGCTCGTGAGCACAGGGGGCGAGCAGCTCGTCTCGCTCTCCGAACGCGCAAGTTCGTCAGACGACCTCATCGCCGCCATGGGACGCGCCGCACGCGCGCTACGCTCGGAAATCGGTGAGCCGTTGCGCTCCCTTGCAGTCTCACGTCCTCTCGAGGCCGTCACCACGTCTTCGATTCGAGCGCTCGAGCTGTACACTCGTGCACAGGATCGTGCTCGCCGTCTTCGTGTGGAACAGAGCGAAGAGACGATCGCCCTCCTCCAGTCCGCCGTCCGGGCTGACTCGACGTTCGCGATGGGTTATCGGCGTCTGGGCATCGCACTGCGCAACGTCGGGAGGTATTCGGATGCGCTCCTCGCATTGCGTCAGGCCGAACGCCACAGCGATCGCGCCTCAGACGTCGAGCGCTTGACCGCAGCCGCAACCCTCGCGGAGGTTCTTCACGATTACCCGACCTCGACCGCGCACGCTGAACAGGTTCTGCAGCTCGATCCGCGCAACGAATGGGCCTACTCCGAGCTCTATCGGAACTACAACATGCTGGGCCGCGCGGCCGAAGCGGAGTCGATGCACGCGCTGGGCAGTCGGCGGTTGGGTCGGATCCTCCCGTCGACTGTCTCTCTCCTCTATCAGGGGCGGAGCGGCGATGCCATCGCGAGGGCACGCAGCGCGGTCGCGGCCTCCGAGGCGGCGGGCGACACGGTCGAGGCGCGTTCGCGCCGCACGGATGTCGTTCGCGCATTCGCTGCGGCCGCAGAATTCGATTCGGCGGTAGGCGTGTTTGGTGACAGGCCGCCCTCACAAGCGTACCACGTATACGCGAACCTGGCGCTGGGTCGCCTGCGGCGCGCGTGGCAGATCACCGGAACGACCCCAGGCGTGCGCGGTCCCGCTGGTCTGTTTCGCTCGCGTGGGATTGCTGCCGCGGCGATCATCGGCGGCACACCCGAGCGCTATCTCGCCCAGGCCAGGGAAGCTATCAGTGATTCCGCCTGGCTCGGCGGTGCAGTGAGCGACCGCGACGTTGAGCCGATCATGACGCTGGCGATTGCGGGTGATCCGTCGCGGGCAGAGCGCCTGCTGCAGGAGATCGAAGTTGCCGGATCCGAGGATGTACGAATCGCGCGACGACACCAGTTCGCCCTCGCGCGAGGCGTGGTCGCGTTGGCAGGCGGCCGACCGGCTGAGGCGATCGCCGCGCTTCGAAGTGCCGAGCGAGATGCGCTTCATGGGTTCACCGCGTACTGCAAGGTGTGCACCCTGCCCTGGATGTCCCGGGCCTATGAGGCGATGGGCGAAACGGACTCGGCCATCGCGGTCGCGGAGCGCTTTCTCGATAGTCCAGATGCATTTCGGCAATGGGCCGACGCGCAGTGGCGCGCACCGACCCTCGAATGGCTGAGTCGCCGCTACGCGGAGCGAGGCGACACCGCAAATGCGGTGCGAACCTTGCTGGCCTTTGTCCAGCAATGGAAAGGCGCTGATCCGGAACTTCAGCCACGTGTGGCCGGCGCGCGGCGCAGGCTGCAGGCATTGGGCGGCGACGCTGCCCAAGCCAGGGAAGCCAGGCGCCCCTGAGGCGCTTTCCTTCAGGCCGTCGCCGCCGCCACCACGCGTTCCACCGTGAGCCCGTACTCCTTGTAGAGCACGTGGAAGGGCGCGCTGGCCCCGAACGTGTCGATGCCGATGATGGTGCCGTTGTCGCCCACGAGGCGATCCCATGACATCGGATGCGCAGCTTCAATCGCCACGCGCTTCACGCCGGCCGGCAGCACGCTCGCGCGATAGGCGGCGTCCTGCGCGAGGAAGAGTTCATGCGACGGCACACTCACCACGCGCGCGGCAATGCCCTGTGCCGCCAGCGCCTGCTGCGCATCGAGCGCGATGCCGACCTCGGACCCGCTCGCCATCAGCACCACGGCCGGTGAACCCTGCCCTGCATCGAGAACGTAGGCTCCCCGTGCCACATCGGTGGCACTCCCCCGACCGGCCCGATCGACCAGCGGGAGTTTCTGCCGCGTGAGCACGAGCGCGACGGGCCCGGTGCGGTGCGCGAGCGCCACACGCCACGACTCCGCCGTTTCGTTCGCATCGGCCGGTCGGATCACGAGCAAGCCCGGAATACAGCGCAGCGACGTCAGGTGCTCGACGGGCTGGTGGGTCGGGCCGTCTTCGCCGAGGCCGATGGAATCGTGCGTGAAGACGTAGATCACCTGCTGCTTCATGAGCGCCGCGAGCCGGATCGCCGGCCGCATGTAGTCCGCGAACACCAGGAAGGTGCCGCCGTAGGGAATCACCCCGCCGTGCAGCGCCATCCCGTTCATGATCGACGCCATCGCGTGCTCACGCACGCCGAAGTGCACGTTGCGGCCGGCCGGGGTCTCGCGCGAGAATCGCGGGCTGTCCTTGATGATCGTGAGGTTCGATCCGCTCAGGTCCGCCGACCCCCCGATCAACTCCGGAACCTTCGGGGCCAGAGCGTTGAGCACTACCCCCGACGCGTTGCGGCTCGCCACCGCCCCGTTCTCCGGGGTGAAGACCGGCACCGACTGCTGCCACCCCCCTGGAAGATCCCCCTGCATCCGGCGGCCGAACTCCTTCGCCTCGGCGGGAAAGGCCTTCGTATACGCGATTACGGCGCGTCGCCACGCGTCGTGCTGCGCCGCGCCGTCGGCACACTGCGCACGCCAGTGGGCCACGGCTTCGTCCGGCACCGTGAACGGCTCCGGGTACGACCACCCATACGCCTGCTTGGCGAGCGCGACCTCGGCCGTGCCTAACGGCTCGCCGTGCGCCTTGGCGGTATCCTGCCGGTTGGGGGAACCGAAGCCGATGTGGGTGCGCGTCACGATGAGCGACGGGCGCGTCAGGTCCCGCCTGGCCGACGCCACCGCGACGTCGATGGCGTCCAGGTCATTCACATCTGCGATGTGCAGCACCTGCCATCCGTACCCTTCGAAGCGTCGCGCGACGTCGTCGCTGCAGGTCAGGTCCGTGCTGCCGTCGATCGAGATGCGATTGTCGTCGAAGAAGGCGATCAGCTTGCCCAGCCTGAAGTGGCCGGCGAAGGAGGCCGCCTCGTGGGAGATCCCCTCCATGAGGCAGCCGTCGCCAACGACGACAAACGTGAAGTGGTCGACGAGGCGATGACCGTCGCGGTTGAACGTGGCCGCGAGGTGGGCTTCGGTCGCGGCCATGCCCACCGCGTTGGCAAACCCCTGGCCGAGTGGGCCCGTGGTGGTTTCGACCCCCGGGGTGTGGCCGACCTCGGGGTGACCGGGAGTCGCGCTCCCCCATTGCCGAAAGCGCCTGATCTCATCGAGCGAGAGCGCGTACCCGCTCAGGTGGAGCGTCGCGTACAACAACATCGAGGCGTGGCCGTTGGACAAGACGAAGCGGTCGCGGTCCGGCCAGTGCGGATCGGCGGGGTTGTGCTTCAGGTGCTTCGCATAGAGGCGATAGGCCAACGGAGCGAGGGCCATCGGCGCCCCGGGGTGTCCGCTCTCGGCGGCCTGGACAGCATCGATGGCGAGGGTCCGAACCGTATTGATACACAACACGTCGAGCGACGAAGGGGTCGCCTCGGCGGGAGGGGTCACGAGGTGCTCCTGTGGGGGGCCGTGCGGGGGAGTGGAAAGCTACCTCCCTGTCACGGTTCGGCGAAGGCGGACCCTCGCGGGGACCCCCCGTGGACGGGCATCTTTGCATCATGCCGATCTCTCGCCTCCTTCGTGTCGTCATCCCGTCAGTCGTCCTGACTGCCTCCGCGCTGGCGCAGCGGCCCGGACCCCATCCCGACTCGCTCCACCGGGCCATCTTCAAGGAGCTGGTCGAGATCAACTCCTCCCCGGCTGGCGGGAAGGTTTCGCAGGCGTCCCGGGCCATGGCCCGTCGGCTGGTCGCGGCGGGTTTCGCGCCCGGTGACGTTCGCGTGGTCGGGCCCTCTCCCGCCTGCCTGAACGTCGTCGCGACCCTGCGTGGCCGCGACCGGGCCGCCAAGCCGATCCTGCTCATGGCGCACCTGGACGTGGTGAACGCCGAGCGGAAGGACTGGAAGTACGATCCGTTCGTGCTTCGGGAAGAGAACGGGTACTTCCTCGGTCGCGGTGTGCTGGACAACAAGGCCGGCGCCAGCGTGATCGTCGCCAACATGGTGACGATGAAGCGCGAGCGGTTCGTGCCGCAGCGTGACGTCATCCTCGTCCTCACCTGCGACGAGGAGACGACCGCGGAATCGGGGATGATCTGGCTCCTCGCCAACGTCCCCCGCCTGAAGACGGCGGCCTATGCGCTCAACACGGACGCGGGCGGGGTCTATCCGACCGAGAGCGGGCGGCCGGCCTTCGACATGCAGGCCGCCGAGAAGACCTACATGACGTTCGAGCTGACGGCGACGAACGAAGGAGGGCACTCCTCCGTGCCCCGACCCGACAATGCGATCTACGCCCTCTCGGCGGGGCTGGCACGGCTGGCGGCATTCTCCTTCCCGGTGGAGTACAACGCGGTCACCCAGGCCTGGTACGCGCGCAGTGCCGGACTCGAGACGGGCCAGCTGGCCGAGGATATGCGCGCTGCGGGACGGGGCGAGACCTCTGGCCCGGCGATCGACCGCTTGCTGGCGGTCCCGTACCTCGGCGCCGGGCTCCACACCACGTGCGTGGCCACCATGCTCAGGGGTGGGCACGCGGAGAACGCCCTGCCACAGGCGGCGACGGCCACCGTGAACTGCCGGGTCATGCCCGGGACAGACGCCGCCACGGTGCAGCGCACCCTGGAGCGTGTCGTGGCCGACAGCACCATCACGGCGACGCTCACGTACCCCCCCACGCCGAGCGGCCCCTCGCCCCTCCTTCCCGAGGTGATGGGTACGGTGGAGCGCCTCGCGGCCACCTACTGGCCGGGTAGCGTCGTCATGCCGGAGATGTCCAATGGGGCAACGGACGGGCTCTACCTGCGGAATGCAGGTGTGCCGGTGTTCGGCCTCGGTGCGATCGCCATGCGACCGGAGGACGATCGCTCGCACGGGCTCGATGAGCGCGTGCCCGTGGCGTCGGTGTACCGGGCACGCACGTTCTGGGACAAGATGGTGCGGGAGCTCGCGTCCGCGTCCGTGAGGGCCATGTGAGCGCGATGCGTGAACGACTCCGGGTCCCGGATCTTCGCTCGCTTGCGCTCGCGTGTCCGGGACAGGGGGCGCCTCCCCTGTCTCCGCGAAGGCGGGAACCCGGCGTCGTCGCAGCCCTCCTCCTGACCACCGCACTCGCCTGCGCCCCGGAGCCACCGCCACCACCCGCGGCGGCACCATCCCCGATCGCCTGGGCCTTCGACGCTCCCTCGCACTGGGACGATCGCGTCACGCTCGCCGAGGATGAGGCCCCCGGCGACTACCTCTCGGCCCGCGTCTTCCTCTACGCCCCTCGCGATACGACCGTGCGCCCGCAGGTCCTCCTCGGTGTGGTGGTCTACGACAGCGCCACCTGGGCACGGGTGGCCGCCGAACCGGGGCCGCCACAGGGGGACTCCCTCACCAGTGCCGCCGGGCAGGTGTTCGTGGCGGGGATGCCGCAGTCCAACCCGTTCGTGCCGGGGAGCGCCGATGCGCTCACCTTCGACTCGCTCACGGTGAGCCTGGACACCGTCCGGTTGCGCTTTCGCGTCGTGCGATGACGGCGGCTGCGCGTCCCCCGCGCGACCGCGCGGAGATCATCCTCCTGCCGCCCCTCATCTACCTCGGCGGCCTCGTCGCGGGGTTCATCGTCGAGAGCTGGGTGCCGACGTCGTTAGGCAGCCGGTGGCCCGTGAGTGCCGCGGCGGTGGTGCTCATCACGGCCGGAGCGCTCCTCGGCCTCTGGGGCGAGCTCACGATGAAACGCGCGGGGACGAGTCCCTTTCCCTGGAAGCCCACCCAGGCGATCGTCGACTCCGGACCGTACCGGTTCTCCCGCAATCCGCTCTATGTCGCACAGGCGCTGATCCACATCGGGGTCGCCGCACTCGGCGATTCGGCGTGGGCGCTGGGCGCGCTGCTCCCGGTGCTCGTGGTGGTGCGGTACGGCGTGATCAAGCCGGAAGAGGAGTACCTCACCCGCAAGTTCGGCGAGGCGTACCTCGCCTACACGCGCCGCGTCGGCCGCTGGCTCGGTCGCGTGTAGTGGCGCCCTGGACGGGTTCCGATGGCGGGATCCGTCGCCCCGGCGAAGAGCCTGCCCCGGACCCGATCCGGGGCCGGGGCCCAGGGTCCGGAGAGGATGGGTGCCGGCTTCCGCCGGCACGACGATCTCTGGTCCGGTGCCATCAGCGTGGCATCAACGCTCCACTAGGCGGAGGAAATGATCCTGGCCGCGACGTGTGAGGCCAGGGCGTAGATCGTCTCCTGGGGATTCACCCCCGGCGCGGTTGGCAGCAACGAACCGTCTGCCACGTAGAGGCCACGCGTGCCGAACAGCTCACCCGACGGGGCCACCGCCGCCTGGCGTGGGTCGACCCCCATCCGGCAGGTGCCGGCGACGTGGGCGGTGAAGAGCCCGAGCTGGTTCGGGCCGATCGGTGCCCGTTCGATGGCCGCAACGTCGGCTGCGCCGCGCACTTCCACCGGCCGCGCGTGGAGCGTGAAGGCCGACGTCGCCCCGGCCGCGAGGTGGATCCGTGCGGCCGCCACGAGGGACGCCCGTACGGTGCGGGCGTCGGCATCGGTCAGCCGATACCGGATGCGCGGAGCACCGTCGCGCCCAACCTGCACCGAACCGCTGGAGCGGTCGAGCGCTGCCCCGTCGCGCGTCAACGCGATGAACGGGGCGGTGTGACGGATGGCCTGCATGCGTGCCTGGTGGGCGGCGCCGATGCCGGGCATCGCCGCGGCGGCGAGTGACGGCCCGAAGGCGGGGCACTCGATCCAGAAGCCGTAGCCGTGGTCACCCTCCGACGCGAAGGCGTCGCACATGGCCGACAGGGGAATGCCGGCGAGGGGATACGTCTCCTGCGGGTACACACCCATCACGGCCGTCGTCGGGTGGACGCGCAACCACCGGCCGACGTGCGGCCCGCCCAGTGCTGACCGCTGCAGCAGGGCGGGCGTGTCGATCGCACCGGCGGCCACCACCACCACAGGCGCCTCGGCGATCACCGAGCCCACGACCTCACCGGTGTGCGGGTCCACCGTGACCGCTTCGATCACCTTGCGAGGGGCGTTGCCCTGGCCCGCGTCGCGCTCGATCACCCGGATGCGCTCCGCCCGGGTGTTGGCGAGCAGCCGCGCCCCACGGGTGAATGCCATTGGGAGGTAGACCTGCGCCGCGCCCTGCCGGGCGTCGTAGCGGCATCCCAACGTGCAGGTTCCCGCACGCTGGCAAAGTCGCGCATTGATCTGCGCCCCACTCGCGTGCCAACCGAGCTGGCGCGCACCAGACAACAACAACTGGTTGGAGGGGGAGTGGGCATCGTCGGGTACGGCACCGACCGCCAACTCCCGCTCGATGCGGTCGAACTCGGGGCGCAGCGCGGCTGGTGAGAGGTCCGGCAGGCCGAAGCGCCGTCGCCACTCGTCCAGCACATGGTCTGGCGTGCGCAACATGATCATCCAGTTGACGCTGGTGCTCCCGCCCACCGTGGCGCCCTGCAGCACGGCAAGGGAGAGGTCGGTGCTGGCGCGCGCCCCCGCATCCGCCATGAGCCGCGGATACATCGCGGCCTCGTCCTCGGTGCGCTCCGTGCGATCGAACCACGAGCCGGCCTCGAGGATCAGCACCTCGCGACCGGCTTCTGCGAGACGGGCAGCGGCGAGGGCACCGCCGGCGCCACTTCCAATGACGATGGCGTCGGCCCGGAAGCGGAAGGACCCGCGCAGGTCGCCCCCGAGCGTGATGGCCATGCGCGGGTGGTCCACCGACGTGGGCGCCGCGGGCGGTCGCGACCGATCACCGGAGGCGACGACGTCGCCGCTCGCATGGGCGAGCGGGCCTTCCCAGTCGAACGCCGGCGCGCGGGTGTGCAAGGGAGCGATCACACCGACCTGCCGCTGCGCTGCTTCGGTGGAGTACCACGCCGTGACCAACAGGCGCCGCACCGCCTGGTACAACGTGCGCGCGATCGGGAATCGCGAGGTCGCGAGGGCCGCAAATGCCCGTTCCCGTGAGGCGAGCGGCATCGCGCGCCACCCACCGAATCCGGTCCCGAGGAAGAGGCGCGCGACGGGATGGTCCAGCGCCGTCAGGGCGCGCCGGAGTTCCCCGCGCACATGATGCGGGAGCGCGAGCACCCGCGCATCGAGTTGCGCGAGGAAGCCCTCGCGGGTCGTGTCGGCCAGCGCCTGCGGTACAACCACGTCGCCGAGGGCCTCGAGCAGGGCTCGCTCGGGCGGAGTGAGCTGCGTGCCCATGTCCCAAACTGTCCGCTTCAGCTTCCGGCGCAAGGGCCGACCGTGTCGGTGTGCAAGTCTGCCGGCCGGCGACGTCTCCCCCGTGACGCCCTGACTGGAGCCCGACATGCGACGTACCTCCCTGGCCACCCTGCTGGCCTTTGCCCTGCCCCTGACCGTTGAAGCGCAGGGCCGACTCGTTCCACGCTCCTGTGCCCCACCGCCAGCGTGCCGTCCGGATGCGCCGTGCGGCCGCCCGATGGTGTTGCCCTGCGAGAACCCCCTGGTCCGGACGGGGAGCGCGGTGAAAGTCGCGCTCGCCGATCGCGTGTTGCGCTGGGAAGTGACGGAAACCTTCGTGAATCACGGTCCACGCGTCGCGGAAGCCGACTTCATCTTCCCCCTGCCAGCGGGCGCCGCGTTCGAGGACCTCAAGCTTTCCATCAATGGTGAACTCGTCGCCGGTGAGACGATGAGCGCCGACAAGGCGCGCGGCATCTACGAGGAGATCGTCCGGCGACAGCGCGATCCGGCGCTGGTGGAGTGGATGGGGAGCGGCATGCTCCGCACGCGCATCTTCCCCATCGCCCCGGGTGAGGAGAAGAAGATCGTCGTCCGCTACCAGAGCGTCGCCACGCGGGAGGGCGATGCCCTGCGCATCGACTACCGGCGCGGCACCGATCCAAACGCCGGTGTGCAGACGCCCCGCGTCGATCGCACGACAACGCGCGGCGAGGAACGGGCGGAGTGGACGACCTTCACCCTCCTCTATCAAACGAACGGGCGATACGGGACGGCCTGGTCGCCAACCCACACCCTTCGCACGCGCGACGAGGGACGGACGCGCTCGGTCGAGGCCCGTGGGCAGGCGAGCGAGGTCGCCGTGCTCCTCCCCATCCGCAACGCCGATGCGGCGAGCATCAACGTGTTGACCCATGCGCCGGCCGGTGAGGACCGCGGGTTCGCCCTCTTCACCATCTCGCCTCCATCGACGCCGCGTCGCGTGCTCCCCCGCGACGTGACCTTCGTGGTCGATGTCTCGGGCTCGATGCAGGGTGCCAAGATCCAGCAGGCGCGCGAGGCAGGGCGCACCCTCCTGGCGTCCCTCACGAGCCACGATCGCTTCCGCATCGTGGACTTCTCGACCGACGTACGCTCCTTCCGCGATGACTGGGCCGACGCCACGCCGCAGAACGTGCGCGAGGGACGCCGGTACCTGGACCAGCTGCGCGCGGAAGGTTCGACCAACATCTCCGGTGCGCTGGAGGTCGCATTGTCGACACGTCCCGATCGCGAGCGCCTTCCCCTCGTGGTCTTCGTGACGGATGGCGAACCCACCGTGGGCGAACGGAACGCCGACCGCATTGCCGCGCTGGCGGGTCGCCTCCGCGGGGAGAGCCGCGTCTTCAGTATCGGCGTGAGCGCCGAGGTGAACGCGGGGCTCATCGAGCAACTCGCGGTGGAGGGACAGGGGACGGCACACTTCGTCCGCAATGATGAATCGGTGGAACGCACCGTCTCGCTGCTTGCGTCGCGACTGAGCGCCCCGGTCCTGACCAACGTGCGCGTGCAGGTGGACGGCGTCCGGCTCGAGCAGGTGCTCCCCGCCGGTGGCCGTGACCTCTTCGCGGGGCAGGACCTCGTCGTCCTGGCCCGGTACGATGGCGAGGGAGCGGCGCGTGTGCGGGTCACCGGGCAGTCGCCCGACGGTCCGATGACCTGGTCGACCGAGGCACGATTCGTCGAGAACGACCGTCGGAATCCCTTCGTCGCGCGGCTCTGGGCCGCCCAGCGCCTGGGGTGGCTGGCTGCCGAGAAGCGGCGGAATGGCGGCAATCCGGAACTCGACCGCGAGATCCGCACCCTGGGTGAGCGATACGGGATCCCGACCGAGTTCTCGTCGTACCTGGTGGTCGAGCCCGGGATGCAGCTGGCGGACAGTACCCGAGCCCTGCCACTCCGTTCGACGCGGGGAGGGGATCTCGGCCAGGTGACGACGACCGGGGCGTCGAGCGCCACCTCGCGTCCGGCGATCGCGGCGGCTCCTCCGGCCGCGTCCAACGAAGCCCGTTTCGAGGCGGCGCGTGCTGCGGCGAAGCAGCGCGACGTCACGTCGGCCGCCGAACTGGACGACGCCGAGCCTCGCGCAGACCGTCGGCAGGTCGCCGGCAGGCTCTTCACCCTGACCAACGGGGTATGGACGGATGCCCGCCTGACCCCGAAACTGCGCCGCGTGATCGTGAAGCCCTTCTCTCCCGCCTACTTCGACCTCGCCCAGCGGATCGACCAGCTGGCGCCAGCCTTCGCGCTCGGTGACCGGGTGATCGTGGCGGGCCGGTCCGTGGCGATCGAACTGAGTCCGACCGGGAGCGAGCGCCTCACGGCGGACCAGCTCGCGGCGATCGTGAGGGAGTGGTAGGCCCCGATGCGTGACGAGGAGCTCGAACGCCTCTTTCACCTCTACCACGCGCCACTCGTGCGGTACCTGACGCGGCGGCTGGGGGATCGCGACTGGGCCGAAGAGGTCGCGCAGGAGACCTTCCTGCGCGCGCTTCGCCAGGAGCGCCTGACGAGTGAGCGGTCGTGGCTCTTCGCCGTCGCGACGAACCTGGTCCGCGACGAAGCGCGCAAGGACGAACGTCGCCGCCGGCACCTGCAGCTGCTGGCGGAAGAACAGCGGGACGAGGTGGTGGAGCCGGTCGTACCGGACGCCGAGCGGGCGAAGGAGCAGGCCCTCGCCCGCCGCGCGGTCGACGCCCTGGCCGAGAAGGACCGGCTGGCCTTGTTGATGAAGGAAGAAGGACTGAATTACACCGAGATCGCAGAAGCGCTCGGCTTGTCGGTGGGATCGATCGGGACGACGCTGTCCCGGGCCCGCCGGCGCCTGGCCGAGACATACGAAGCGATGCAGGCGGACGAACGCCGTGCCGCGGGAGGACACGATGCACGTTGACGAGGGGACGATCCACGCCTGGCTCGATGGCGAGCTGCCTGCCGAGGAGGGTGCGGCGCTGGAGTCACACGTCGCGACCTGTACGTCCTGCGCGGCGGCCGTGGCCGAGGCGCGTGGGTTGATGGCGGCGTCGTCGCGGATCCTGGGCGCGCTGGACGAGGTGCCGGCGGAGGTGATCCCGCGGGTCGCGAAGGCTCCGGTGGACGCGCCACGGCGCGCAGCGCGACGGTGGTGGCAGCGCCCGCAGTTCGCCGCGGCGGCGGGGCTCGTGGTGATGGCCGTCTGGAGCACGGTCGTCTACCGGGGAGTCGGTGGTTCGTCGGCGCTGGAGCAGGCCCCTGCCACCACCTTCGTGGACACGGCGATGCCACCGGAACGGGAGACGACGCCTGCGGTGGCGGCGGCCCCGCTCGAGCGCGTGCGTGCCGCCGATGCTACCGCCGCGAAGGCGGCGCCGAAGCGCGATTTCGCAAGTGCCGATGCGGCGACCACGGCGGTGGGATCCACGGTGGCGAAGTCGGCCGAAGCCGATGTGCGCCAGGAGCAGGTGGCAGGGTCCTTAGCGGGTGGGCTGGCCGATTCTGCGCGGATGAACGCGGTGGCTTCGCCGCCACCTGTCCGCGCGGCCGTTGCGGTGGATTCGCTGGTGGCCAACGAGCAGCGGCGGGTTGCCAATGAGGTGTCGGCACAGCGCAGTGTGCCAGCGGCTGCTCCACCGGCGGAGTCGAGGCGCATCCGGCAGCTGTCGCAGGTCGTCGGGGCCAGCGCGCCGAGATGCTTTGTGATTGCGAGGTCGCTGGAGACGGAGCGCCTCGGGGTCCCCGCGCGCATTCAACTGCTCGACGCCGCCGGTCCGACGGTAGCGGGTAGCGCTTGGCGCCAAGTGCGCGCCAATGGGTTGACCGGCATCTGGTTCTGGCGCTCCGGACCGGATCGCGTTGAAATCGCCCGAGTCGTCAGTGGGGCGGTTGGTGAAGTGTACGTGCTTACTGAGGAAGGGAGGGCCGTTCAGTCGTCTTGCCCTTAGACGGCGTCGTGGAGCGTCGGCCCGACCGGGGAGGTCCGGTGGTTCGCCTACCCCGACAAGACGCACGACACTAGCTTCAGAAGATGCCTTTCTGCCTGTGATCGCGACGGCGATTGGCGACTGCACTCACGTTCTCTAGAGGTTTGGCATCTCTTCGGGAGTCGTTTCGCTGCCGTATACCAAGTAGGGAGGACGCCTCGACTCATCATGGACACCGGAGTTAAGCGCGAAGGGGGATTGCCTGAGTACGCCGACCCGCCAGTGGTCGAGGTAGCGGCGTCGGTCCAGTTCAAGAACGTTCGCCAGCTAGATGCTGCTCGCCTAGGCCTCTTATGGTCTCGTTTCAGAGATGAGTATCCCGGCACCGAGCAACATCCACCACTTCCGTTATCAGTTGAGATTTTTGGGCCCACACGCAGGGTCGGACTCTCGGTGGAGCCGGCGTTCCCTACACCGAGGCTCTGGTTCCTCAGCGCTGACGGCACTCGTCTCGTCCAGGTCCAGTCCAACCGCATGGTCGTGAATTGGAGGCAACTGGAGACGGCGACGCGGTATGAGCGCTTCTCCCGT
>WBZL01000632.1_pt2 | contig 15063 bp, 16 predicted proteins | sample 5204291 | NCBI WGS metagenome assembly WBZL01 (sample SAMN12344345, study PRJNA552823) | activated sludge metagenome | biome: Activated sludge suspended growth; feature: Nitrification reactor; material: Wastewater; isolation source: activated sludge from nitrification reactor of wastewater...
ACCGGCGCCTTGGGCGCCAACGGATTCGCCACGGTTGCCGGTGAAGGCCCCAACGCCTTGGGCGCCTTCATCACGGAGCTGCTGCTGACAGCGGCCTTCGTGGGCGTGATCTTGCTGGTCACCGATTATCAGGCAGCGCCGGGATTCGCGGGCCTGGCCATCGGCGTCACGCTGGCGGCCGTGCACCTGGTGGGGATTCCGTTGACGGGCACCTCGGTCAATCCGGCCCGCTCGCTGGGCCCGGCATTGTTCGCGGGTGGCGAGTCGCTGCAACAGGTGTGGCTGTTCCTGGTGGCGCCGTTCCTGGGCGGCATCCTGGCCGTCGGGTTCTGGATGGTCGCCCGGCCCCATGACGCAGTGCTCGGGGACGAGGGCGAACAGACTTACGAGCGCCAGGCCTGAGCACCGCCGCTCGTCGTCGATCACTGATCGGCGATTGTCGGTCGGGATGCGCTTCGGTGTACCCTGGCTGACGCCCGCCCCAATAGCTCAGTCGGTAGAGCGTCTCCATGGTAAGGAGAAGGTCTACGGTTCGATTCCGTATTGGGGCTCTGCGCTGCCCCGGCAGCGGGACAACTGAACATCCGGCACTTCGGTGCCAGGGCGGAGTAGCTCAGCCTGGTAGAGCAAGCGGCTCATAATCGCTGTGTCGTGGGTTCAAGTCCCGCCTCCGCTACCGTTCCCCTTCCCCTCTGCGAAAGGCATAGCCATGGCCAAGGCCAGCGACGTTCATCCCAAGATCACCCTGGCGTGCCAGGAGTGCAAAGAGCGCAACTACATCACCAAGAAGAACCGGCGCAACAACCCCGACCGGCTCGAGCTGAAGAAGTACTGCCCGCGCTGCAACGCCAGCACGGTGCACAAAGAAACCCGCTGACCCCCCCGGTCCGCCACCGCGGCCGCGACGTAACCAGCGGCACCGCACCCGCCCCCGGCCGCGGGGCGAGTAACGGCGTAGCCGCGTACCGAAGCCAAGGCCGACCTCCGGCCGTCACCCGGTACAGGCCGATCTGAGCGGGCTTCGATACACCGCCTGCGGCGGCACTCACCCCGCAGGGTGGCGGCACTGACCCCCTGGCCGGGTCCGTATCCGCCGCGGGGTGAGTAGCGGCATAGCCGCGTATCGAAGCCAAGGCGGAGTTCGGCATTCACCCTTCACCCCCTGCCACCGCCGCGGGGTGAGTAGGCGCGGCAGCGCCGTATGGAAGCCAAGGCGGAGTTCGGCGTTCACCCTTCACCCCCTGCCACCGCCGCGGGGTGAGTAGGCGCGGCAGCGCCGTATCGAAGCCAAGGCGGAGTTCGGCGTTCACCCTTCAACCCCTGGCCCCACCCCCGGTCTTCTCCGGCCCGGACCGGGGGTAGGTTCGGTCCAACAGTTCGAGCCGAGGAGAGCCCATGGGACGTCTGGATGACCGGGTGGCGATCGTCACCGGAGGAGGCCGAGGCATCGGCCGGGCCACGAGCCTGCGGCTCGCTGCCGACGGAGCCACGGTGGTGGTCAACGACATCGACGAGGCCCCGGCGATCGAGACTGCCGAACTGATCCGGGCGGCGGGTGGTCGGGCGACGGCGATCGTCGGCAACACCGTGGACCTGCAGCAGGCCCACCTGCTCGTGAACCAGACCGTCACGGAGTTCGGCCAACTCGACATCCTGATCAACAACGCCGGAACGACCAGGGACAAGATGTTCCACGGGCTGGATGACGAACTGTTCGACTTGGTCCTGGACGCGAACCTCCGCACGGGATTCCACACCACTCTGGCTGCCATGCCGGTCATGCGCGAGGTGGCGAAGTCCGAGATCAAGAGCGACGGAGCTCCGGCCTACCACCGCAAGATCGTCTTTACCTCCAGCGTCGCAGCGCTCATGGGCAACCCGGGCCAGTTCAACTACACGGCGGCCAAGGGCGCCATCATCGCGGTCACCAAGACCCTGGCTCGGGAGCTCGGCCCGTTCGGAATCAACGTCAACGCCGTGGCGCCGGGCTTCGTCGAGACCCGGCTCACAGCCGCCAAGGAAGCCGGTGGGGTGCACGGGATCCCCGAGGAGATGCGGACCATGGCGCGCGCCATGATCTCGCTCGGTCGCCTCGGCGAACCCGAGGACATCGCGAACGTCACGGCCTTCCTGGCCTCCCCGGACTCCGACTTCGTGTCCGGGGTGACGATCCCGGTGACCGGCGGTCAGCTCGGCGGCATGTGATGCCCATCAATCCCCGGTTCATCGGCAAGGAGTATCCGGCGACTCCCGGTTACCTGGTCGGTCGCGAACATATCCGCGATTTCGCCACGGCCATCGGCGATCACAATCCGGCGTTCCACAACCTCGACGCCGCGCAGGAGCTGGGTTACGACGATCTCATCGCCCCGCCGACCTTCCCTTTCACGCTCACGATGAAGGCAATGGCGATGGCCATGTTCGATCCCGATCTGGGCCTCGACTACGGTCGGGTCGTTCATGGCGAGCAGCACTTCACCTACGAACGTCCGATCTGCGCCGGCGACGAGTTGTCGGTCCACACCACGATCGACGACATCCGGTCGGCCGGACGTAACGAGTTCCTGACCACCCGCAGCGAGGTGCGCACCACCGCCGGCGAGCTGGTCGTGACCACCCGCGAGGTCATCGTCTCGCGCGGGACCGCCACCGCCGAGGAGGACGCATGAGTGCGGTCGCTTACGACGACGTCGCCGTCGGTGACGAACTGCCCCGGCTGGACGCCACGCTCCAGCGGGTGAACCTGATCATGTACGCCGGGGCCAGCGGCGACTTCAACCCGATCCACTGGAACGAACGGATCGCCACCGCGGTCGGGCTTCCCAACGTCATCGCCCACGGAATGCTGACCATGGCGACCGCGGGTCGGGTGATCACCGAGTGGGTCGGCGATCCGGGCGCCATCGAGTCCTACCAGGTCCGGTTCAGCAAGCCGGTCGTGGTTCCCGACGACGACCGAGGTGCCATCGTGACGATCACCGCCGTCGTGGCCGAGAAGTTGGACGGGGGTCGCGTGGCCATCGATCTCACGGCAACGAGCGGCGAGGCCGAGGTCTTGACCCAGGCGCGGGCCGTGGTCCTGCTGCGGCTGTGAGACGACGACGGCGTCTAAATTCTACTTCGGGAGGGGCGTCGAGTGGCCTTGGCTTGACCCGGGTGGCAGGCCGCTCGGTGGCCGCCGGAGGCGATGTTGGTCCGGTCCGTTCACGCCCGGCTGCGGACAGGGCGTCCAGTTGGAGGGCGGGGTTCTGGCCGGGGGCGGAGCAGGGGGCGTATCCCGGCAAGTGACCTTGAGTGCTCTGGAAGTCCGGCCTCTGGCGCCCTATCTCCTACATGCCGAGGGGCCTTACATACTCGCTTCCTAGGAGTGCAGCGGCGGTACCGCAAGATGCGTCTGCGGCGCGGTCGTATCGGCTGGCGAGCACTAAGTACAGCGATGGCTCGGCGAACCTTTTTTGACCGTCATATCGCCAGGCATCCAGCATCTCCACTGAGCCGTCATCGCGTGAGCGACTAAGGCAGATATCGCCCCGTGGAGTCTCCTGTGTAGTCCAACCGTCCGCTGCTAGCGATTTCAGGTTGTAGTGAAGGCCATCGCTGGCCTTGGTTGATGATGCGAGGACCTGGTAGGCGGTCGAGATTCCATTGGCTTCGTCGGACCTTTGGCCTTGCTCGATGACACGAAAACCTGGTGGAGGTTCCGGCGGAAGAGGAGGGCTCGACGAGGTCCCCGCGCAGGATGCTGCCAAGGCAGCCAAGCTAAGGGCGACGATCGTTCGCGTCATCACCGTACTGAGTTTCATGTTTGAGTCCCAGTCTGGCTGGTGTGCTGCCTCGAGGCCAGATGCATCGCGAGGTGGATCAGGACGCCACCGAGTAGGCCCAGTACGAGCCCGATCACGTTGAGAGCCGCGTCTTGCAGTGAGCAGGAATGACCATTACCCGGTGTCAGGTACTGCACCCATTCCACGAAGAGCGGAACGGTGATAGCAATCGCACCGGCGACCAAGGCAGTTCGAGTTGGGCGGAGGAACGTCACGCTTACACCGAGAGGGATCAGCAGGGCGATGTTGAGCAGATCATGGGTGAGCAACCCTCCGCTCAGGGACGGCAGTCCAGTAATCGTTGTGGAACACCACGACTCGGTGAAACTCGATGACGTCGGGGGTAGCGTCAGTGCCACAATGAGCCCAACGCTGGCTACACATGCTGCGACTGCCCACGAAGGACTGGCCCAGGTTCGACGTCCGTAGCCGGAAATCAATACAGCGGCGATAGAGAAGATGACCAGGATGGTAATTGCCCAAACGAGGTCGATATCGAGAACCGAGAACCACGTCTGGGGTGACACCGGAACGTCTCAGAAACAAACAACTCGAGTGGAGTACGTATTCACAAGTGAGCCAGTCCTGTAGTGGTACTGCCGCAGTACCCCTCTGGCGCAGTAGCCACTAATACCGACCCCGGGTGACTGATTGTGCCACGTGAAGTCCCTGGTCTGACCAGTCGATTGGACAAAGGACCCTTGGTCCTTCTGCACTATTCCTTGGCCGATACCGTTGGCGGTCGCGCGATCCCACATGAAACGAAGGCGGACCACACTGGTGCCGCCAGTCTTGCTGTACGAGATGTGCACATTGCCGATACGACCGTTGCTATACCGGCAGAACCACACTTCTAGGAACCCATTGCTGAGCTTCGTAGTCCCCTTGCCCAGCATCGAGCCACCTTGACAGCCTGCCCAAGCCGCTTGTGCAGTACCACCGATTACAAACGGCACCAGGCATGCTGCGGATGTGATGGCAGCCAAGATGCTGCGTAGAACGGACCGATTCATCTTCATCTGTTCCCCCAGAAGGTTGGCGACAGCATAGGGGGCTGGCGGTTGCGCCGCCGGCAACAACACGGCGCCGCAGGAATGTGCCTGCCCGGCCGCGGCGGGGTGCACAGGGTTTCGGTAGGGGAGCGAGACTCGGGACTGGAAGCCGAGTCCGTACTGAAGGGGGTCGTGGTCATCGATGGGACAGCTCGAAGCTTGAACCACTCTTGGCGGGGCGTGAGTGGGCGCTGGGCGTCCCTAGGATAGAGGGGTGCCTCCTCATCCCGGTGATGCCGCGCCACCGGACTTGGGCGGCTTCACGACGCTGCGCTTGGGCGGTCCGCCGGGACGCCTGATCGAGGCCAACGACGCGGACACCCTGATCGCGGCCGTGGTTGACGCCGACGATGCCGACGAACCCGTGCTGGTGTTGGGCGGGGGCAGCAACGTCGTGATCGGTGATGACGGGTTCCCGGGAACGGTCGTGCTCGTGCGGTCGGTGGGGATCGATTCGGCCGACGGGTGCGGGTCGGCGCAGGTCATCGTGCAGGCCGGGGAACCGTGGGATGCCCTGGTGGCCCACACCGTCGAACAGAACTGGGCTGGGCTTGAGTGTCTGTCGGGCATCCCCGGGTCGGTCGGTGCGACGCCCATCCAGAACGTAGGGGCCTACGGCCAGGAGGTGGCCGATGTGATCTCGCGGGTCCGGGTCTATGACCGGAAGACCCGCGAGGTGCGCGAACTCCTTCCCGCACAGTGTGGCTTTTCGTACCGCGACAGCGTGTTCAAACGGCGCCCGGGCAGGTACCTGGTGCTGTCGGTGGCGTTCCGGCTCGAGCGTGGTGCCGGTTCCCGGCCCATCCGCTACCCGGAACTGGCCCGCCGCCTGGGGGCCGGGGTGGGTGATCGGGTTCCCGTCGATGAGGTGCGTGACGCCGTCCTGCAGCTCCGTCGAGGCAAAGGGATGGTCCTGGACAGTGCCGACCACGACACCTGGAGTGCCGGGTCGTTCTTCACCAACCCGATCGTCGCCCCCGAGGTGGCCGAGCAGTTGCCGGACGACGCACCCGCCTTCGCAGCCGCTGGCGGCGTGAAGGTCAGCGCCGCCTGGTTGATCGATCAGTCCGGCTTCACCAAGGGGTACGGGGCGCCCGGACCGGTGACCCTTTCGACGAAGCACACCCTGGCCCTGACCAACCGGGGCGCTGCCACCACCAGCGACCTGATCGAGTTGGCGGGCCGGATCCGCGCGGGAGTGGCGAACCGATTCGGCATCACCTTGGTCCCCGAACCGGTGTTCGTGAACTGCTCCCTGGACGACTACTCCAACAGCAGCGAAGCGATGCGGCCGACCCCTTCGACCAGGTCGTCGTCACCGAGCGCGTAGGACAGTCGCAGATACCCGGGAGTGCCGAACGCCTCGCCCGGCACCACCGCCACCTCGACCTGGTCGAGGATGATCTCGGCCAGGTCCGTGGTGGTCTGCGGGGTGCGCCCCCGGATGTCGCGGCCGAGCACGCCCTTCACCGACGGGTAGGCGTAGAACGCACCCTCCGGCTCCGGGCAGGTGACGCCCGGGATCTCGTTCAGCGCGGCCACGATCGTGCGGCGCCGACGGTCGAAGGCCGTGCGCATCTCGTCGACAACGGCCAGATCGCCGGAGACTGCCGCGAGCGCCGCAGCCTGCGCCACGTTGCACACATTGGAGGTCGCGTGGGACTGCAGGTTCGTCGCGGCTTTGACGACGTCGTTGGGACCGATCATCCAACCGACCCGCCACCCGGTCATGGCATAGGTCTTGGCCACGCCATTGACGACCACACAACGGTCGGCGAGGGCAGGTGCGAGCACCGGCATCGAACTGAACTCCGCGTCGCCGTAGACCAGATGTTCATAGATCTCGTCGGTGACCACCCACAGACCGCGCTCCGCGGCCCACTGACCGATCGCCTCCACCTCGGCGGGGGAGTACACGGCGCCGGTCGGGTTCGACGGCGAGACGAAGACCAGCAGTTTGGTGCGGTCGGTCACGAACTCCTCGAGTTGCGCCACGTTGGTGCGGTAGCCGGTCGATTCGTCGGTCGGCACCTCGACGGTCGTGCCGCCGGCCAAGGCGATGGCCTCGGGGTAGGTGGTCCAGTACGGCGCGGGCAGTAGGACCTCGTCACCCGGATCGAGTAGCGTCGCGAAGGCGTTGTAGAGCGCCTGCTTGCCGCCGTTGGTCACCAGGACCTGCGAGGCAGCGACCTCCAAGCCGGAATCGCGCAGGGTTTTGTCGGCGATGGCCTGCTTGAGCGCCGGCTGACCACCCGCCGGGGAGTACCGGTGCGATTTGGGGTCGCGGGCGGCGATGAGGGCGGCTTCGACGATGTAGTCGGCGGTCGGGAAATCGGGTTCCCCCGCCCCGAACCCGATGACCGGGCGGCCCTCGGCCTTCATGGCTTTGGCCTTGGCGTCCACCGCGAGGGTGGCCGATTCGGCGATCGATCCGATGCGTCGGCTGATCCGGGAGTCAGTCATGCGGCCATCCTCTCACCACGGGTCCGGCCTGGGCAGAGTGGTGAACGGGTCCCGATCGAGGGATTGGACCGCCTGCACTCTGGCATCTACACTCAAGTCCGGTGTGTCACCGCCGCGCGAGCCTGCCATCCGGCGGCTTGATGGGTTGTGGCTCCACAGGGTCGTAGCTCAATTGGTAGAGCACCGGTCTCCAAAACCGGCGGTTGGGGGTTCAAGTCCCTCCGGCCCTGCTCGGATCGGGCGACCGATCTGTCGGTGGTTCGGACGGTGGCCCTGTCGCAGACGGGGCCAGTGTCGGGGGTGGCCTGCCGACGACACGGATGACCGGCGCCGGCGACGGCGACCGACGAACGCGGAGGAAGAGTGAGCGGAACCCCAACGGCGGGCGCCGACCGGGACAACCTGGGCTGGTTCGCCCGGCTGTCCCTGTTTCTCCGCGAGGTCATCGCCGAGTTGCGCAAGGTCATCTGGCCGACCCGCAAGGAGTTGATCGCCTACACCGGGGTGGTCATCGTGTTCGTGGTCATCATGGCCGCGATCGTGGCGCTCATGGACTACGTGTTCGGGCGGGGCGTTCTGGCCCTGTTCGGGTCGTAGGTCGGACGAGAGAGAACTGAGGAACCTGTGCCTGATCAGCCGACGTGGTCCGACCGCGCCGAGACGTCTGCCGACACCGCGGTCGAGTCGACCACGGAAGTCGTTGCGCCCGACGAGACCGCTGCCGTGGACGCCGAACTGGGGTCGGTGACCGACCCGTCGCTGGCCGACGACGCCTCTGACGAGTTCGAGCGCGGCGGTGCTGTGGCCGCGACCGAGGTGACCGATGCCGAGGATGTGGCGGCCATCGCATCGGAAGCACCGTCCTTCGACCACCCGGAGTCCGAGGCGGCTGAAGCAACCGCCCCCGCTGACTCCGCTGCGCCTGCCGGCGCGGAGACCTCGGCGGACGCGGATGCGCCCGTCGCAGCGGCGACCGCCGATGCCGCGCCCACCTCCGATGGCGAGCCCGAGGCCGAGCCGGACCTGCGCGAGTCCTTGACGATGCAGCCGGGGGAATGGTTCGTCATCCACTCCTACGCCGGCTACGAGAAGCGGGTGAAGGCGAACCTGGAACGACGCCGCGAGACCATGAACCTCGAGGACCGGATCTTCCAGGTGGAGGTCCCCGAAGAAGAGGTCTGGGAGTTCCGCAAGGGCGAGAAGAAGAAGGTCCGCCGGATCAAACTGCCCGGCTACGTCCTGGTCCGCATGGACCTGGACGACGAGACCTGGGGCGCCGTGCGGCACACCCCCGGTGTGACCGGCTTCGTCGGCAACTCGACCGCGCCGATGCCCTTGAGCATCGACGAGGTCGTGCGCATGCTGCAGCCGCCCGAGCCCGCCAAGCCCGCCGCAGCCGCCGCGACCGACTCCGGCAGCGCCGGCACAGCGGGTACCGGGGGAACCACGCCGACGGCTACGACCACCGTGGTCAGCGATTTCTCGGTCGGCGACATCGTCACCGTCATCGACGGGCCGTTCGCGACGCTGCAGGCGACGATCTCCGAAGTCAACGGCGAGAGCCAGAAGCTCACCGCCATGGTCGAACTGTTCGGCCGCGATACCCCCGTGGAACTACGTTTCGACCAGGTCGAGCGGGCCTGACGAAGTCGAGAAGCAAGGAAGAGGACAGCAATGGCTCCCAAGAAGAAGGTCGCCGGCCTGATCAAGTTGCAGATCCAGGCAGGTCAGGCGAACCCCGCCCCGCCCGTCGGCCCGGCCCTGGGCCAGCACGGCGTGAACATCATGGAGTTCTGCAAGGCCTACAACGCCGCGACCGAGTCGCAGCGGGGCGAGGTCATCCCGGTCGAGATCACCGTGTACGAGGACCGGTCGTTCACGTTCATCACCAAGACGCCGCCCGCGGCGAAGCTGGTGCTGAAGGCGGCTGGTCTGCAGAAGGGCTCCGGCGAGCCGCACAAGACCAAGGTCGGTTCCATCACCCGCGACCAGGTCCGGCAGATCGCCGAGACCAAGATGCCCGACCTGAACGCCAATGACATCGACGGCGCCATGAAGATCATCGAAGGCACCGCCCGCCAGATGGGTGTCACCGTCACCGGCTGACCCCCGCCCGACCACCTGTGGCAGGGCCCGTGCTGGCCCGTTCGACCACAACTGCCATCACCGAAAGAGGAGCAGAACCGTGAAGCACGGAAAGAACTACCGCAAGGCCGCCGAGGCGATCGACAAGGACACGTTGTACGCGCCACTGCAGGCGATGACCCTGGTCAAAGACAACGGTCCGGAGAAGTTCGACGCAACCGTTGAGGCGGTTGCCCGGTTGAACGTCGATCCCCGTAAGGCGGACCAGATGGTGCGCGGCACCGTCAATCTGCCGCACGGCACCGGCAAGACCGCCCGCGTGATCGTGTTCGCCGGCGGCGAGAAGGCCGAGCAGGCGCGTGCCGCCGGAGCCGACGAGGTCGGCGCCGACGATCTGATCGAAAAGGTCGCCGGCGGGTGGACCGACTTCGACGCCGCCGTGGCGACGCCGGACATGATGGGCAAGGTGGGTCGGCTGGGCAAGGTCCTCGGTCCCCGCGGGCTCATGCCGAATCCCAAGACCGGCACCGTGACGATGGACGTCGCCAAGGCGGTCGAGGAGATCAAGGGCGGCAAGATCGAGTTCCGGGTGGACAAGCACTCCAACCTGCACTTCGTCGTGGGTAAGAAGTCGTTCACCGCCGAACAGCTCGCCGACAACTACGCTGCGGCGCTCGACGAGATCCTGCGGCTGAAGCCGTCGAGTTCCAAGGGGCGCTACATCAGGAAGATCGTCGTGAGCTCGACCATGGGCCCCGGCGTTCCCCTGGATCCCTCCGTCGTGCGCGAAGCCGAGGCTTCCTGACCGACACCAAGTCGTCCGGCCTTTTTGACGAGGGCGCTGGACAACCCGTACGCTGACCAAGCCGAAGACCGCTGGTGCCGCAAGGCTCAATCGCCCGTAAGGGCCACCCGCGCAGGTGATGACCGGAAGTCGATCGACTTCCCTTCTCTCCTCGCGACCAGCGGTCCCGCACGAAAGGGACCAAATGTCGCGGAACACCAAGACTCAGGCTGTCGCCGACCTCGTGGCTCAGTTCACGAACTCCTCCGGCGCCGTCCTCACCGAATACCGCGGGCTGAGCGTGGCCCAGTTGCGCGAATTGCGCACGGCACTGCGTGGCAATGCGGAGTACGCGATCGTCAAGAACACCTTGACCAAGATCGCTGCCCGCGACGCCGGTGTCGAGGGGCTCGATGACCTGCTCAACGGCCCGTCGGCCATCGCTTTTGTGACCGGTGATGTCGTCGAGGCCGCCAAGGGGTTGAAGACCTTCGGCAAGGATCACCCGGCCCTCGTGGTCAAGGGCGGATTCCTGGACGGCAAGCCGCTGACCCCGGACGAGATCAACAAGTTGGCCGATCTCGAATCGCGCGAGGTCCTTCTGGCCAAGTTGGCCGGCGGCATGAAGGCGTCGCTGTCCCAGGCGGCCGCCCTGTTCAACGCCCCGCTGTCCCAGGCCGCCCGCACGGTCGAGGCGCTGCGCGTCAAGGCGGAGGCCGACCCCAGCATCCTGGCCGGTGGCGCCGGAACTCCCGAGACCACCGACACCCCGGCGCCGGCAGAGGCCGCCGCTCCAGAGACTTCGGCCGACGACACCCCGTCGGCCGACGCCGAGGCTCCGGCCGAGGCACCCGCCGATTCGGCATCCGCCGAGGAGGCATCGCAGGAGGGCTGACGCCCTGACCCCCACGCCGTCCGTTCGGGCGGCCCGTCAAGGAGTCCGGCCCTGCCGGAGCACACGAAAGGAAGCGCCACCATGGCGAAGCTCAGCACCGAGGACCTGCTGGACGCGTTCAAGGAGATGACCCTCCTGGAGCTCAGCGAGTTCGTGAAGCAGTTCGAAGAGACCTTCGACGTCACCGCCGCCGCGCCCGTCGCGGTTGCGGCGGCCGGGGCCCCCGCGGCCGGGGGCGGCGACGCCGCCGCTGCCGAGGAGCAGGACGAGTTCGACGTCGTCCTCGAGGCGGCCGGCGACAAGAAGATCCAGGTCATCAAGGAGGTCCGTGGCCTCACCGATCTGGGTCTGAAGGAAGCCAAGGACCTGGTCGAGGGTGCGCCCAAGCCCGTCCTGGAGAAGGTCAACAAGGAAGCCGCCGACAAGGCCAAGGAGGCCCTCGAGGCCGCCGGCGCCACTGTGTCGGTCAAGTGACCTCACGCTGACCCGGTCAGCAGCGAAGCGGCCGCTCACCCCATCGGGGTGGGCGGCCGCTTCGTGTTTCCCGTCGGGCGACCTCGATCCGCCTCGCTCGGACAGACGACCACGGGCCGCCGATCCTCGATCGACGGCCCGTGGCGCGGCCGATGAGATCAGGCGTCGCGGTGACGCACGCCCGACTTCGCCAGACCGCGGCTGATCATGTAGCCGATGCTCAGCGCGGTGACCAGGATCCACGCCTGGTCGGCGTCGAAGTAGTCACCGTCCGCGGCCGCGCCCGAGGAGTCGCCGCCGGCGATGTAGGACGCCACCAGGACGCCGATCACAGCCAGGATGTAGACGAAGAACTCCGTCGTCTTGAAGCCCGACTTGCTCTCGGTGCCCCGATCGTGGTCCCGCTGGATCGTGGGACGGTCGGCTCCGGTCGTCGCGCCCGTGGTGGGGTGCGACTCGGAGGTGTAATCAGTTCTCAGATTCGACATTTCTCATCTCTCGTTGGGTTCATTGCCCTGTCGGTGTCCCCAACGTCGCAGGCCCCACGCACCTCCCCCGGTCGGATGACCGGTGGCCGGGGCAAGGGCGCGGCCATGGGACATACTGCGGAAAACGGGCGATTCTTGGGGCCGGGAGCCGATCACCGCCCGCCGCTGGGCGGACACCCGGTGCCCCGGACGGGGTCCCGCCCCCGCGGATCAGCCGGAAGCACGGCGGCAATGGGGGATTCGGCTTGACTCCCCGCGGTGTTGTGACCAAGATGCTGGCAAGCGGCCAGGGACTGCGTTTCCCGAGCAGCGGCGTCGGGGTGTTGTGATTTGCAACACCCCTCTTGAGATGCCCTGATTTCGCCTGTACCTTTGGTGGTTGCGCCTCCTATCAGATGAACCCCCGGTATTCGGTGTGCCTTGAGCCGCGCAGGGCACGACGGACCCGGGCACCGCAGTCAGCGGTGGATCGGTGTGGGTCGGAGGCGAGGACCGCCCACCGCGCGCTCGGGAAGGACCCTTCTTGACCGCTTCGACCCCGTCGGACCGCACCACTGACATCCCCGGATCCGGACGTGTTTCGTTCGCCCGCATCCGCGAACCCCTCGAGGTCCCCGACCTCCTGAGTCTTCAGATCGACTCGTTCGACTGGCTCATCGGAAACGAGCACTGGCAGGCCCGCGTCGATGCGGCCAAAGCCGGCGGCCGCGACGATGTCCCCCTCAAGTCGGGCATGGAGGAGGTCTTCGAAGAGATCGGTGAGATCAAGGACAGCCAGGACACCATGTCCCTGTCCTTCAAGGACCACCACTTCGAGCCGCCCAAGGCGACGGTCGACGAGTGCCGCGAGAAGGACCTCACCTACGCCGCCCCACTGTTCGTGACGGCGACCTTCGAGAACACCACCAGCGGTGTGAGCATGTCCCAGACCGTCTTCATGGGCGACTACCCGCTCATGACCGACAAGGGCACCTTCATCATCAACGGCACCGAGCGCGTCGTGGTGTCACAGTTGGTCCGCTCACCCGGCGTCTACTTCGAGTCCACGGTCGACAAGACCACCGACAAGGACATCTACGTCGCGCGCGTCATCCCCAGCCGGGGCGCCTGGCTCGAGTTCGAGATCGACAAGAAGGACATCGTCAGCGTCCGGCTCGACCGCAAGCGCAAGCAGCCCGCCACGATCCTCCTGAAGGCCCGTGGGTGGACCGCCGAGCAGATCGCGGAACGGTTCGGCCAGTACGAGTCGGTCATGCAGACCCTCGAGAAGGATCACGTCACCACGCAGGACGAGGCGCTGCTCGACATCTACCGCAAGATGCGTCCGGGCGAACCGCCCACGGTCGATGCCGGCCGCAACCTGCTCGAGAACTACTACTTCAACCCCAAGCGGTATGACCTCGCGAAGGTCGGCCGGTACAAGGTCAACAAGAAGTTGGGCCTCGAGCTCCCCGCGTCCGAGGTCGTCCTGACCGACGAGGACATCGTCGCCACCATCGAGTACCTGGCGGCATTGCATGCCGGCAAGGAGACGCTGGAATCGCCCCGCGGCGAGATCCCGGTCGAGACCGACGACATCGATCACTTCGGCAACCGTCGACTGCGCACGGTGGGCGAACTCATCCAGAATCAGATCCGGACCGGCCTCACCCGCATGTCGCGTCTGGTGAGCGAGAAGATGGGCACCTCGGATGTCGAGGCCATCACCCCGCAGTCGCTGATCAAGATCACACCCCTTGCGGCGTCGATCAAGGAGTTCTTCGGAACCTCCCAGTTGTCGCAGTTCATGGACCAGACCAACCCGTTGGCCGGGCTGACCCACAAGCGCCGGTTGTCCGCGCTGGGCCCCGGTGGCCTGTCCCGCGAGCGCGCGGGGTTCGAGGTCCGCGACGTCCACCCGTCGCACTACGGCCGCATGTGCCCGATCGAGACCCCCGAGGGTCCCAACATCGGTCTCATCGGCTCGCTGGCGACCTACGGCCGGGTGAACCCCTTCGGGTTCGTCGAGACGCCGTACCGCCGCGTGGTCGACGGTGTGGTCACCGACACGGTGGACTACCTGTCGGCCGACGAAGAGGACCGGCACGTCATCGCCCAGGCCAACTCGGCACTGAACTCCGACGGCACGTTCGTCGAGGATCGGGTGCTGGTGCGCCGCAAGGGTGGCGAGGTCGACTACGTGGCCGGTAACGAGGTCGACTACGTCGACGTCTCGCCGCGCCAGATGGTCTCCGTCGCCACCGCGATGATTCCGTTCCTGGAGCATGACGACGCGAACCGTGCCCTCATGGGCTCCAACATGCAGCGTCAGGCGGTGCCGCTCCTGCGGGCCGAGGCTCCCTTGGTGGGCACCGGCATGGAGTTCCGCGCCGCCAAGGACGCCGGCGACGTGGTCGTGGCCGAAGAGGCCGGCGGCGTCATCGAGGTGTCCGCCGATCTGGTGTCGGTGCAGTCCGACGACGGCTCGATCCGCGATTACCGGCTGCACAAGTTCCGTCGGTCCAACCAGGGCACGTCCTACAACCAGCGCCCCATCGTCGAGGTGGGCCAGCGGGTCGAGGCCGGTCAGGTCATCGCCGATGGTCCGTCAACGGACAACGGCGAACTGGCGTTGGGCAAGAACCTGCTCGTGGCATTCATGCCCTGGGAGGGCCACAACTACGAGGACGCGATCATCCTGTCCGAGCGCCTCGTGCGTGACGACGTGTTGTCCAGCATCCACATCGAGGAACACGAAGTGGACGCCCGCGACACCAAGCTGGGTCCTGAGGAGATCACCGGAGACATCCCGAACCTGTCCGACGAGGCCCTGGGCCAGTTGGACGAACGCGGGATCATCCGGGTCGGTGCCGACGTGCAGTCCGGCGACATCCTCGTGGGTAAGACCACTCCGAAGGGCGAGACCGAACTGACTCCCGAAGAGCGCCTCCTGCGGGCGATCTTCGGCGAGAAGGCGAAGGAGGTCCGCGACACGTCGCTGCGCGTTCCGCACGGCGAG
>WBZL01003112.1_pt1 | contig 15061 bp, 15 predicted proteins | sample 5204291 | NCBI WGS metagenome assembly WBZL01 (sample SAMN12344345, study PRJNA552823) | activated sludge metagenome | biome: Activated sludge suspended growth; feature: Nitrification reactor; material: Wastewater; isolation source: activated sludge from nitrification reactor of wastewater...
GATTCCCATCGTCACCTTACTCGCGCTCGACCTGCCGTATATCTTCACCGGCGCGGTGTTGATCGAATCCATTTTTGCCTGGCCCGGCATGGGGCGTCTCTACTACCAATCCGCCGTTGACCGCGATTATCCGTTATTGCTCGCCGTCCTCATCATCGGCGCGGCATTCATCATCCTTTGCAATCTAATTGCTGATGTTCTCTATGCTTATCTCGACCCGAGAGTGCGGTATGAGTAGAGATTCCGTCCTGAGCGAAGTGAGAAGCGTAAGTTGCGACGAACGAAGACGAAGGATACTCCGCTCAGGACGGAGTCTGGCAAAGAGCGCATTTAAAACTCCGAAGGAGTGAAATGATTATCGATTCGCATAATACGGATTGCCAACCCCGAAGGGGTGTCATAATTTTGCATGAGGATATATCACCCCTTCGGGGTTTGATGGTGATCTGCGCCATTTTCTATAAATCTGCCATCCCTTCGGGATTGATGGCGCGAGAGGCAAGTGAATAAAATTTCTCGCTGATAAGTGATATTCTGCGGTTAGCAGAGCCACTCTACCATCGTCATAGTTCATGAACAACCAACCTACCAACCTCTCCTCCACCATCTGGAAACGCTTCACCCGTCACCGCGGCGCGATCGTGGGTATGGTCATCATCAGCATTATCATCGTTTTGTGTGTGTTTGCTTTCGTCTCGCCGTTCGATTCTGAAAAATCGAATCTCGCCGAAAAATATTTACCTCCATCGTCCACATACCTCCTCGGCACCGACGCGCTCGGGCGCGACCTGCTCACGCGCATCCTCTACGGCGGACGCATCTCGCTAGCCGTCGGCGGTATCGCTGTGGCAATTTCACTCCTCATCGGAGTCCCTGTCGGCGCGTTGGCTGGCTACTACGGCGGCAAAATTGACACCGTCCTCATGCGCATCACCGATGCATTTCTATCTTTGCCATCATTCCTCGTTTTGATCTTGCTCGCGGCGATCCTGCGCGAAGTGGAACTCCCCATCTTTCAACGCAACAGCGTGCTCACCATCAGCCTCGTCATCGGCATCCTCTCGTGGATGACCTTCGCCCGCCTCGTCCGCGCCGCCTTCCTCACCCTGCGCGAAATGGACTATGTCTCAGCCGCGCGCGCCCTCGGCTCCTCCGATGGACGCATCATGCTCGGTCACATCCTCCCCAATGGGATCGGCGTCGTCATCGTCGAAGCGACCTTGCAACTCGGCTACGCCATCATTCAAGAGGCAGGCTTGAGCTTCCTCAACTTTGGCATCCAGCAACCAACTCCCTCGTGGGGCAATCTCATTTACACCGCGCAGGATCACTTCACCAAATACCCGTGGCTGGCAATCTTCCCAGGCATAGCCATCTTCCTCACCATCATCTCCGTCAACTACATCGGCGACGGTCTCCGCGACGCGTTCGATCCATATAAGGTGATGGAGAAGGTTGGGGAATGGACGTGAAACTTGTTAAGGAGTTTTACTTATCATCCCGTCTCAAGGAGGAGGAGGAGGACCGCCACCATCATCATCGTCTGGTACAAATAATAATCTTTTTTTCAGTACATCTTTCATATACAATATCCTATCTAAATTTTAATTAGTCTGATTCAAGAAATAATGAATATGTGAGCTTTCTGGGAGACAGGTCGGATATCTGCCAAACTACACGAGATAAATTGTTATCCGAAAAATCTATCCGATAGGCTCCTATCGAAGGGGTTCGATGGAATGCTTTCCACTTTTTACCTCTTGGGGCAATGAATTCAATACTGAGTTCACTTGTCACGTGAGTTACACCCAAAGACCCGTGGGCATTTCCAGTTTCGATAAGTTCCTTCCATTCGCCAAGACGCTTGCACTCAATAGTTAGGGGTGAAAGTTGGTTTTCTTCACTAGGGTGATCAAGAAAAATAGCGTAACGAATTTTGCCTTCATTTCGAGATAATTCAATGACATCCAAGGGAGTCTCGTCAATCGGATTTCTAGCCGAAACGTTCATAGTGAAGCCTCTCGGAGCGTTGTCGGGGATGCTGTAGCCTTTATAGTAAAAATAACCCTTACATCGAACTGGAATAACGACTAGTTCTTCGCGAAGAAAATCGTTTCCATTTTCATCAACAGTATAAACCAGCCTCCATTTGCCAATAGTTATATCTTCCTGTAGAAAATATAAGCGTTGCAAGATTCTGAAAACGCGCTGAGTGTTGGATAATCCAAACAAATGAGGGTTCATTTCTTGCCAATATATGCGCCTGAGTCCTATATCGAGAAAAAGCGTTACGTATGCAGCAATTACAAAAGTTATTAGAAGATGAATGAAAACTCGCGAAGATACAAATTGCGGGAATTTCTCAATTTCATCGGGTACTCCGAGAGGTTCTGCAAGTTGCCAAATAGCAAGGTAAATCGTTACAAAAACAATAAGGTAAGCAATAGTAATTCCCCACCAATTTCTTTGTAACCATTCCAAAGGCTTCCTAAACATATTCTACTCCCATCATAGCTCGGAACTCATTCTCGAGATTATAATTCAAAATATATGTCACCGCATTTGTTCATCCAAATCCTCGGCTGGACGGGTTCCGTCCTCTTCCTCCTCGCCTATGCGTTGGTCTCGCTCAAAAAAGCGGATGGCGATTCACTGCTCTATCAAGGCATGAACATCGTGGCGGGCGCGTTCCTCGTCATTTACACATTCACGCTCGGCGCATACGCCACCACAGGTCTCAACGCGGTGTGGGTCGCCATCGGTCTGTTCACACTGGGGCGCAAATGGCTCAACCGACGTTAACCCCACACATCACGCCCAACGCGCGCGTGGACGAGATCGAACGCGGCTGGCGACTCTCCATCCCTGCTGGGAATGCAAACGAATATCGCAACGCGCAATTGGATGATTACGCGCGACTCTCACGCCGACGATTCCCGCATCGCTTCCCTCTCCGCCTCAGCCTGCTCGCCCGCACCTCAAGCGACTCCATCCCTGGGACGTGGGGCTTCGGCTTATGGAACGATCCGTTTGGGTTGTCGCTCGGCTTCGGAGGGAATCCGTTTCGAATGCCCGCGTTACCGAATGCGGTTTGGTTCTTCGGCGCGTCGAAAGAGAATTATTTATCTTTCAAAGACTTCCGTCCTGAGCGGAGCGAGGAGCGTAAGTTGCGACGAACGCAGTCGAAGGACGCTTCGACTACGGGCTTCGCAACCAACGCTCAGCCCTCCGCTCAGCGCGGAGTGGCAAATGGATTCATGGCGCAAACATTTCGTTCGCCAACATTTCATCCGTTGTTGATTCTCGCGGGGATAGCGTTTCCGTTTTCACGAAAGATGACGCGTCGAATGTTGGGAAGCATCATCGGCGAGGACGGAGTCGCCGTCAGCGTGGATAATACCGAATGGCACAGATACAGCCTCACTTGGGGAGAGAAGCGAGTGTCGCTCGAAGTGGATAACGTCCAAGTGTTTGAGTCGGCTGTGAGTCCGAATCCGCCTCTGGGGTTGGTCATCTGGATAGATAATCAATACGCATCGTTTACCCCCGATGGGAAAATCGGGTTCGGTGTTTTGGCAAACCCCGAACCCGCGTGGTTGGAAATTAGAGAACTGGAGATTGGAGACTAGAGATTAGAAGACCCAAAAGGCTGGAAGATATGTTCGGAGCAGTGCATCAATGATCAAGCCGAGCAAAATGTAGCCGCCGAATTGACGATTGTGTTGGAAGGCGAAGCCCGAAAACCAAACGGGCCAGAACGCGCGGGCTTGTTCAGGGGCTTGCGCGGGTTTGGGATGATTCAAAACCTTGATTGCGTTCAACGCATCTTTGGACGCGAGAAAGACGATGAGCATGGCGGGGGTGAAATAGCGCGAGACGAAGACGAGATACGCGATGACAACATAGATGAGGACGATGGCGACTTGATCGGCGCGTCGCGCGAACGCCTCACCCACGCGGACAGGGAACGTGCCGACGCCTTTGGCTTTGTCGTCGTCGTGTTTGTCAATGTGCTTGGCGATGTTGATGCTCGCAACGCCGAGACCATACGGCACGCCCGCCAATACCGCGCTCCACACATTGGACATGACGATCTCGTGTCCGCTGAACAATGCCAGCACATAATACACGCCGCCGATGATGATGGGACCCCAAATGAGGAAGATCGTAAATTCGCCAAGTCCCCAATATTTGAACGGATAGGTGTACGCGAGCAGAGCAATCGCGCCGAAGACGAATAATCCGATCACGGTTGTGTTGAAGCCTGTGCTCAGAAAGACGTACACACCTGCGAGCGTTGCGAGAAAGCCGCTCGCCAAAAACCAACGGATCTGTTGCGCCTTGGTGAAGAATCCCTGCACAAGCGGATGGACGCCGTATTGCGTGCGGAAGTAGTTATCCTTGTCCACGCCGCGTGAGAAATCGGTGTAATCGTTGAGCAGGTTGTTTGTGCCGTGCGCGATGAACAAGCCGAAGGTCACGATGAGGAAGGGAATCCACGAGAAGTAGCCGTCGCGCGCGGCGAGGATGCCCGCGATCACGCAGGAATAGACGGTGACCAACGTCACTGCCGAGCGCGTGGCGATCAGCCATTTCGAGACCACGTCGAGCGCGTCCCATTCTTTTTTGCTGTCCATTTTGATGAGTTGCCAAGAGGCTTTGCGCCACATGGCGAAGTTGATGTTCATTGGTTACTCCTTTTTTCCACAGCCGCAGAGTTCACAGAGACTTTTGAGATAAGAGCCTAAATCACTGCGCTCACTTCGGCTGATGTTCCTGGTGTCGGTGCTTCACGAAAGCTCAGGCGACACGATTCGCTGTGAAAATCGAACTACGTCAAGAACCTATTTTCGTTTTCGGTTTCAAAAATTATACTCGCAACATGCGCCATCGGTTACAATTCGACCCCGTCAAGAAAAAACCTGGAGGAGTTAATGTCTAACACGAACGAAGAATACATCCCCGCGCTGAGTTATCGCTTTCTCACGCCGTTTTTCGATTTCATTCAAAAATATATCGTGCGCGATACGCGCTATAAATCGTTGTTGATCCAACAGGCGAACATTCAGCCCGGTCAAGCGGTTTTAGATTTGGGTTGCGGCACAGGGACGCTGGCGATCATGGCAAAGGAGGCGCAACCCAGCGCGGAGGTGACGGGTCTCGACGCCGACTCCGACATGCTGAAGGTGGCGCGCTACAAATCGGGGGAACGCAAAGCACATGTGAAGTTTGACGTCGGCTTCACCAACAAACTCCCCTACCCCGATGCGTCGTTTGACCGCGTGATGTCCAGCATTATGATCCATCACTTGAAAACGCCAGACAAAATAACGACCGCCAGCGAGGTCTTCCGTGTGTTGAAACCTGGCGGACAGTTACACATCATTGACTTTGGCAAGCCGCGCACGTGGTATGGAAAGTTGATCGGTCCGTTTTTGCACAAGTTCGAAGAAGCCAACGATAACATTGACGGAAAACTTCCTGAAATCTTCGGGGCGCCCGGGTTGAAGACGGAGATCGTCGGTCACTTTTTGACGTTCTTTGGAGATCTGGCGTTTTTGAAGGGCGTGAAGTGATTTGACGATGGACAATAGACCATCGTCCATCGTCTCAAAATGAAATTGTTCTGAGCGCGACGCCTACAAGAAGATCACAAACGCCACAATGATCGCCAATTGCGCCATGGGATAAAAACTGGCGCGGTCGAAGAGCATTGCCGCCATGCGCCCTTCGCTTTGTTGGCGGAAGAGGTCGAAGCCGGGTTTGAGGAGCAGGATGAGACCGGCGAAGGCGGAGGCGAGCAGGTAGGGCAAGCCGAGGGTTAGCGGCGAGACGCGCGGCAGGATCAGGCTGAACGTCACGGTAAGAGCGAGGGCAAACAGGACGATGACGCCGGCGGTCCGCGTCCCAAAGTGAAGCGGAATCGTTTTGGCGTTGACTCGTTTGTCTTCCGCCGTATCGTTCCAATCGGCGGGGATGTTCTGCCCGCCAATCTCCCATACGAAAATCCAAATCAAGACAAGCGCTACTTTCGAGAGATCGGGGTTCGGGTCAACCACAAAGATGGCGGCGATGGGTCCGCTGGATTTGACGAGTCCGCTGACGAAGGTGCGCAGATACGTGACTTTGAGCAGCAGCACATAGATCACTTCGAGGATTGCGGCGGAGGCGAGAATGACAACGATAAAGGGATTGAGGACATACGCCCCGATCATCGCAACGACAAACCAACCCGCGAACCAAAGCGCGCCATGGCGAATGCTGAGGGCGTTTCGCGCGAGAGGATAGCGCAAATCGGAAGCCTCGACCGAATAACCGGCGTTGATGCCGCCTGCGAATTTTTCTTTATCTACGGCAATCCCAACGAGGTCGTTGAGCGCATAGATCGCGGTATAAGCCGCGAAGGCGGTGAAGAGGGATAGGACGATGGTCCAGAACGGCGGGAATGCGCCCAACCACAACAAGGCAACAAAGCCCGGCATGGCGAGGTCTAAAACTCCGTGAGTAGTTCTCGAAAGCGCGAAGAATCGCTTCATGTATGTCTCCAATGTACCGCAAAGTTTACTTTGCGCTTTTGCTTTTAATAAAATGCGCCATGTAGTTCACGTCTTCTTTATTCGGCGCAACCTTCCAGCCGCGCGTGATGGGATTGTACATCAGGCTGGCGAGGCGCGCAAAATCAAGCCCCGACTCGCGGTTCCACTGCTTGAGTTCGCTCGGGCGGATCAACATCGAGTAGGTATGCGTGCCGCGCGCCAACAGACGCAGAACATATTCGCCCATGACGATGGCAAACAGAAACGCTTTGGGCGTGCGGTTGATCGTGGAGAAGAACGCCTGCCCGCCGGGTTTGAGCGCCTTCGCGCATGCCGCCACCACTTTGCCCGGCTCCGGCACATGCTCAAGCATTTCCATACAAGCGACGCCGTCGAACGTCCCCGCCTCTCGATCCGCCACATCCTGGACGCTTTCGTAGCGATAATCAATTTGGAGATTCTGACTCTGCGCGTGACGTTTCGCCACCTCGACGGACGCTTCGGACAAGTCTAAGCCTGTTACCCGCGCGCCGGCCTTTGCCAACGCCTCAGAGAGGATCCCCCCGCCGCATCCCACGTCGAGGATCTTCGGGTTCGCGGGGAGTTGCTCCATGATGAACTTCGTCCTCAGCGGGTTGATGATGTGCAAAGTGCCCATCTCGCCTTTCAAGTCCCACCAAATACTGGAGAAGTGATCGAACCGATCGATCTCCCGTTGATGAACATTGTCAAAGGATTTCATATTCTTTGGTCATCCAATCTTCCAAAATTTTTACAGCAGATTCAATTTCAGTCGCGCTAATATCGTTGAGGAAAGTACAGCCGCCAATACCATGCGGCATGGGAACGCGCTGTAGTCCGTTACGATGATACGTGCGTTCGATCAACGAGGAGTAAAGCAGGCTGGGGTCGAGGATAGAGGCGTTGAAAGCGAAGCCCAACTCGCGCGTCAAGCGGAAGATGCGTTCTGCGTCAGAATCCGTCAACAAGTTGCGTCCGCGCGCAATCAGCGTGGAGAGGAGGATGTCAAGCAACACTGCCTCGCCGTGAAGCAAATTCGCCTCGTGCCGCGTCTCCAATCCGTAGCTGAAGGTGTGACCGAAATCCACCTTGCGGGCAAGTTCTGCCTCGAAAAGATTCGGCTCCAACTCCTTGATCATGCCGGTGATGGCGCGGTCGAGTAGGACGTCGCTTTCTCCATTTTGAAAATGCGACGCCACACTTTGCGCTCCATGCAATTCAAGCAGGTCGAACAATTCGGCATCGCAGACGACGGCAAGTTTGATGATCTCGCACACGCCGTTGAGGAGGTGACGGCGCGGAAGGGTTTTGAGAAGCGTTTTGTCGAGCAGAACAGTTTGAGGGGCATGAAAAGCGCCGAGGCGATTCTTGTTGCCGTTGAAGTTAAAGCCGGTCTTGATGCCGATGGAGGCGTCCACATACCCCATCAACGTGGTCGGTACTTTGATGTACGGCACGCCGCGGCGATGACTCGCCGCCACGAAGCCCACCAGGTCGGTGAGCACGCCGCCGCCGATGGCAATGATCGGCTCGTCGCGGCGATGAATCGGAAAAAGGTCGAGTTCATGCGCAAGGGCGAGGTAGTGATCCAGCGTCTTGTTTTCCTCGCCGCCGGGAAAGATAACAATACGCGCATCCACATGATGAAAATCAAAATACGCGCGGATGGCGGCGCCGTGATATTTTTCCACGTTGGCGTCCACCACCACAAAGCGGCGCGCGTCTTCGATCTTGCCGACCGAAAGCAACGCCCAATTTTGCGGGTGGAACAAGCCCGAGGTGTTGATCACCTCGTATTCGATTGTGTGTTGATAGGTGACTTTGCGCGTGGTCATTCTCGTCCCAACTCTACACGATCTGACGCCAGTCTGCTTTCGCGTCTAACACCCTTTGCGCGAGAGCCTGCGCCATCTCGAGGCTGTGATTCTTATAATTGCCGCATTGTTCGATGTTGGCGTAAGGGACTTCGGCGGCAACCAAGATATCATTTAATATTTTTTCGTACACATCCATCACGGCTTCGGAGCGTCCTTCATTGAGCAAAACCAGATAGAAGCCGGTCTGGCATCCCATCAAACCGATGGAGATGAAATTCTGCGGCATATACTTTTGGAATCCCCACAATAAGAAATGCTCAAAGGAGTGCATTTCGGTGGATGAGAGGAAAACAGAATTCGGCAGGTTGATCCGCAAATCCACCGAATAGACCACGTCGCCAGCCGCGCCCGGTTTCGCAGAGCGCAGTTTGACGTGCGGGGCTTTCAATCTGCGATGGTCGAGTTCGCCGACGGTGGCTGTCTCCCAACCGAGTTGTTCGAGGTTGATCATAAAAATACTCCAAAGGCAAACTGGAGTTTGCCATACTATACAAACAAAGGCAAACTGAAGTTTGCCGTACTATACAAACTTTGACAAATGTTTGTAACTATCCGCGAGCGCTTTTTCCCACGACGCCACATGGTGATACAACTCCACCGAGGCATAGCCGGAGAAGCCGTTGTCTTTGAGGGTCTTGAACGTGGCGGCAAAATCCATCGTCCCCTCGCCGGGGATCTCGTGGAAGTGGACAATGCCCGTCAACGTGTTGGCGACCATCTTATCCATCAGAAGTTTTCCGTTTGTGTCTTTCGTGCTTCGCAAATAGATGATGATCGGGCGAGCGCGTTCCAGCACATCGTAAGTCAAGCCCGGAACCGAAATGAGGTAGACGAAAATTTCGCTCTCAAACGGAGACTGCCCCGCATACAGGCTGTTGTAATCCACAAAAGCGGGCGGCACGGAGATGTTCACCGATCCCAGAATCGCTTCGATCAGTTTCTTTTGCTTTGCGCCGGGGGGCTCATCGTAAAAATAAATCGGGTGATCGGGGTCAACTAAAAGATAATCCGCTGTCTCGGGGAAGTAGATCAGGTATTTGGCAAAGTTCAAATCCATCTTGAGGTCGTCACTCGCCTTCACCAGCTTTAGGTTATAACCCTCCTGCGAATCGGACACGTGCAAAAACTTCGCGCGCGGCGCGGCTTTGCCCAGCGCCTCAAGATAGTTCGTCTCGGAGCAATAGTTATGATTCAGATCGAGGTGCAATTGGAAACGCGATGAACCGATCTCATCCACGAGATCCATGCCCTGCTCGAGCGTCTCGATGTACATGCCGGGCTCAGGCTCGATCAACAATGTGATGTTGTCGTCGTCGCGCAACGACGAAAGGCATTGATGGATACTATCCACCAGCAACTCGCGCGGATTGACAGACGGGTTGCTCACATGCTCATCGCGGATGAAGCCGCTTCCAAACGAGACGAGCGGTATGCCCAGCCTGCGGGCAACATGCACTCCCCTGCGGACAAGCTCAATGCGGCGTTTGCGTCCCGCCAGATCGGGAGTCATCAACGAAGGTTCGTGCGGACGCTGCGGCGTGAAGAAATGCGAGGCGGTGGACATGCAAGCCGCGGTCACTTCCAGCGAGTCGAGCTTCCGCTTGATCGCGTCGAGATCGTCGTCGGTCAGGTTGAACGGGTTGAATTGGTCGCGGTGAAACGAGAGTTCCACGCCGGGGTAGCCCGCTTTGTCCACCACTTCGATGGCGCGCAAAAAATCGAGGTTGGTTAACCCAAAGGTGCTGTAACTGAGTTTGATCATCATGCGCTCCGAAATACAACTCGTTTCCAACCGTGAAGTTCTTGATGCTGAAGTTCTTGACGCAATTGCGCTGCGTCTGCACGAAGTTCTTGACGTAGTTGTACTGCGTCAAGGCAGGCGACACGTTGCCTGAACTTTCGTGAAGACCGTCTATGACAAGCGATTTTCTCGTACTCCAGGGTTTCTAACAACGCGAAGAAGCGAGCCGGTCTTTGCAAACGCAAGGATTATACTCCCGTTTGTGAAAATAGATACAATCCGACCCGGCATTATCCGCTTTTCCATCAGGATGAGGGCGATTCGCTCGCCGGGCTGGCTTGGTCCGCCAGCGGAAGCGTGAAGTAAAACGTGGCGCCCTCGCCCACCCGGCTCTCCACCCAAATTCTGCCGCCATGAAATTCAACGATCCTCTTGGCAAGCGCCAAGCCCACGCCTGTCCCGTCGATCTTTGGATTCAACCGGTTGAACAAGCCAAAGATCTGCTCATGATATTGCGGCGCAATGCCTATGCCGTTATCGCGCACAAAGATCGTTACAAACCCATTCTGCGGTTCCTTTTGCCCGCCTATTTCAATCTGCGGATTCGATTGATCGCCCATGAATTTCAACGCGTTGTCGAATACGTTTTGTAGAACTTCCAAGAGGCGGCTCCGGTCTCCATAGAGGAAAGGCAGATCATCCTCAATGGTGATACGGATTTTTCTTTCCGCCAGGCGACCCTGGAGCAAGCCGAGAGTTTCGTCAATTAATGCTTTGAGCGCTATGACAGTGGGCGGATTCGTCAGCCTCCCAATCCTTGAAAGCTCAAGAAGGTCGTCCAATAGTTTGCGCATTTTCTCCGTTGCATCGCCAATGCGCCGGAGATCGCCTTCAAGCCGCTCCACATTTCCCGAGCGCGCGTCTTCGGGGAGAAAACCGAGGAAACCTTTGATCGTGATAAGCGGCGCTTTCAGGTCATGCGAAACCGTGTAGGCGAATTGCTCCAGTTCGGCATTTTTGGCTTCCAATTCCCTGATCAAGTCCTCGCGTTCTTGTTGAACCTGCTTTTGTTCGGTGACATCCTGAACCGCGCCATAAATGCCGATCAATGTATTTTGTTGCGAATCCAAAACAGGATGAGCATAATTTCTCACCCAGCGGATCGAGCCGTCTTTATGAACGGTCCGCAATTCTGAGATCACCGTTTCGCCCCTGCGAATTTTGTCCATATCGCGCGCGTCCTTCTCGATATCGTCGGGGTAGATCGTAGCCACCCACCCGCCGCGCTCATTGAATTCTTGCACCGTATAGCCCGATATCCGCTCGAACGCTCCCGCCACCCAGTTAAGCGCGATGTCGCCCTTTTCGTCCTGTATGTTGGAGAACACATAATCGGAGGTGACCGACGAGATCAAACGATAGCGTTCTTCGCTTCTACGCAGTTCTTCTTGCCGCTCCGCTTCCACCCTGTTGCGGTGGCTGATCGAAACTAATACCAGCACAGCGCTGATGAGAAAAGCGGAGAGAGGCCCAATGATGGATTCAAAATCGGCAAAAGATTGCGGCGCGGCAAAGGGAATGGAAAGCAGGATTGCCGCCTCAACGACCGCAAAGAGAATAGTTAGTTTGAGCGAGAGTAATATCCCAGCCAGGATCAGCCCTGGGATCAGATAATAGATGGTTGTCACAGGAGATGAGGACGTGCCGGAAACGATATTGATGAAGATGACCACCGGGAACATAATGAGGATCGACAACGCCGAAGCGCGGTAGAAACCAGCGCGATTCACAACGTAAGACCCAACCAGAAAAACATACCCATACCAGGGAGGCTGGTAACCCGGGATAGAGGCGAGGTAATAACCATCCACGCCCATAAAGATCACGATCATGATCAATAGAAAGATATTCAGCAGGCGCGACTTATGACGGAGCGCAATATCCTCCGCGATCTGAGGAGGTTCGATGAATGCTTCTTGCAGTCGCCGAAAGGGAGAGTGAGACATGGGTTAGCGCGCAGACTCGGACTGGGAGGGAAGCGTAAAGTAGAACGTGGCGCCTTTCCCCGCCTCGCTTTCGACCCACAATCTGCCGTCGTGGAATTCGACAATTCGTTTGGCGAGCGCCAGCCCCACACCGGTCCCATCGGCGCCCGGGTCTAGTTTATTGAACAAACCAAAGATTTTTTCATGGTATTCCGGCGCGATGCCGATTCCATTGTCACGGACAAACAGGATCGGCTTGCCGCCTTCGCGCCCAGCCTGCCCAATTTCAATCGTCGGGTCGACCTGATCGCCCATATATTTGGCGGCATTGTCAATCAGGTTCTGCAAAAGTTCCAATAAACGCTGGTGGTCGCCATATACAACCGGCAGGTCCGGCTGAATCAAAGTTCGCGCGCCGCGCGCCTGCAGGCTTCCTTCGGTCAATTCGAGCGCTTCTTCGACAAGTTCTCCGAATGAAACCATCTGTGGAGGATTCAGCGCCCTCCCAACGCGCGAGAGTTCCAGCAGGTCTTTCAACAAGTCTTGCATTTTATACGCGGCGAGGTAAATGCGCTGGACATCCTTCCGCAGTACTTCCATATCGCCGCGCTTGAGATCTTCTTCGAGATAGCCCAAAAAACCTACGATGGTCACCAACGGAGACTTTAAATCATGCGAGACGGTATACACAAACCGTTCGAGTTCCGCATTTTTTGCCTCCAGTTCGTTGATCAGTTTTTCACGTTCGGTGGCTATCCATTTGACGAGAGACACATCCCGGATCATCGCCATGACGGTATCGGAGTCGATGGATATGATCCGGGCTTCGAACGTTTTGCGCTCCCCGCTTTGCGGCATCTGATATTCAAACGCGTTTACCTGGCCCGATTCCAGCGCGCGAGTTATGGCGAATGCCGTCTGTTCCGCGAGCGGCGGAAGCACCTCCGACACTTTTTTACCGAGGAATTCCTCAGGCGGCATCAATGGGTCGAACAACGCGGATGGGACAAATCGCAAAATCGTTCCATCGCGCTGTAACTCGAAGAGCATATCGGGAATTGCGTCGAATATGGCGCGCATGCGGCGTTCGCTTTGAAAGAGGGCGTCTTGAGCCTGTTTTTGTTTTGTGACATCCAGAAACAAGGAGAGAATCGCCGGCTTGTCATCGAAATCGATCAACTCATAATACGCGTCTGTGATCTTCGTCTCGCCTGCGGCGGAAACAAATTCGTAGACGGGGTTGTGGATTGTTTTCTCCTCGCGCAGTTTTGTAACGAATTTTCTCCGCAGTGATTCATCCTCCCAAATCCCCAATTCAATAGAGGTGCGCCCCAGAGCCTGGCTTGGAATAAAACCGGTTAACCTCCAATACGCCGCATTAGCGTCGAGCAACCGTCCCTCGTTGAGACTGGTCAGAACGATCGCAATCGGGCTGGATTGAAAAATACTGCGGAATCGTTCCTCGCCTTCGCGCAACGCTTTTTCCGCGCGCAACCTGCCCGCAAAATCCTCTTGAGTTTTTTCATGATCATCGCGCAGAATTTTGATCAATAAAAAGATGAGAAAAACCAGGAAGGCAAAGATCGCGGTCAGATCACGCGCGCGACCCAGCGCCGAATCGATTTGCGGGACCAAATCTCCGCGCAACTCGGCAATTGCCATGCCCCAAATCGCGACGATGCTTATCGCGGCAATGAAAATGGGAATTCGCCAGTCTGCCAACAGGGCGGCAATGAGAATAACGAGCATGTATACGTAAATCGCCAAGTCATGCACGCCATCCGAATACCATGCCCCGTAGGTCATCGCGCCCCACAACGAGAGCAAGGCAATGTTGGTGGCGGTATTCACATATCCCAATCTCAAAAGGAGGAGCAGAAGAAATTGTTCGACCAGCAAACCGAAGATGATGCTCGTTCTTGGGTCGAAGGATGCTTTCCCCTCGAGTAGATCGAAAAGAAGAATCAGCGCGCCGATGATCATCACCGCCCAGATCATCGAATGTAACAACCGCGCGGTCAAATTCCGCCGATCGGTTCCAAAGAGGGGTTGAAAGATTTTTCGAAAGCGACTGGTGTTCACGTGCCTGAAGCCTCCTCACGCAGTATAACACGGCGATTTTATCGTTAAACCCGAGGAGGCTTCCAAACATCCCCTGCTCTATGTAGCCGGGGACGCGGCTATTTTTCGCTCACCGTGGAAAGCGCAGACAACGGAACGCGGCTAGCCCAATAGTTCTCCACCCAGAAGACGATTAATGCAAGCCACACAATGCTGAAACCGATCAGCCGTGATTGGTCGAATGGTTCGTCATAGACAAACACACCGATCAGGAATTGAATCGTCGGCGCGAGATATTGCAGGATGCCGATCATCGAAAGCGGAATTTGCTTCGCGGCGGAGGCAAACAGCAACAGTGGAATGGTCGTCACCACGCCCGCGCCGATCATCAGCAAATCGGGAGTAGTTCCCGAATGCAAGAATGACGCGCTTCCATTGACTTCCGCCCACCCGAGATAAGCAACCGCGGGCAGAAAAAGTATCCCCGTTTCGAGTGTGAGACCGAACACCGAGCCAAGCGGCGCGAGCTTTTTCGTCAGTCCGTAAAATCCAAAAGTGAACGCCAGCAGTAGCGCGATCCATGGAAGGCGACCATACGCGAACGCGAGGTACGCCACCCCTACCGCGGCAAGCGCGACGGGAATCCATTGCGCAGAGCGTAATCGCTCGCGCAGGAAGATTACACCCATCAACACACTCAGCAAGGGATTGATAAAATAGCCCAAACTGGTTTCGACGATAAACCCCGCGTTGACCGCCCACACATACGTCAACCAGTTGACGCCGATCAGGATCGCGGCGATGAGATAAATTCGGAACGTCCGCGCGTTCAAGGCGGAA
>WBZL01003238.1_pt1 | contig 15058 bp, 14 predicted proteins | sample 5204291 | NCBI WGS metagenome assembly WBZL01 (sample SAMN12344345, study PRJNA552823) | activated sludge metagenome | biome: Activated sludge suspended growth; feature: Nitrification reactor; material: Wastewater; isolation source: activated sludge from nitrification reactor of wastewater...
GTCTGCGGCCCCGCGAGCACGAGCGGTCGCACGCGCGCCATGCCCGAGGGGCCGCGAGCGCGGCGACGATCGAGCACGTAGAGCGCTGCGCCTGCCGCGAGCACGCCGACGCCGGCCACCAGCGTGGGCACGCCGGGGATGCGGTAGTCCTTGAAGTCGCGCTGGGCCACGTCGTCGGGCGCGGGCCAGCTCTTCTTGCCCGCCCCCAGGAGCGCGATCCCGACGACGGCCGTCACCGTGCCCCCCGCCATCAGCCCCAGCCCCAGCCTGCCGCGCAGCCGCAGGTCTTCGAAGGGGCCCGGGGGCGACGGCGACGGGGGCGGCAGGGACGGCGCGACGGTGCTGGTCGGCGGGTCGAGGGCCTGCGCGGCCGCGACGACCCCCGTGTGGATGCGCGCGAGCAGCTCGTCGTGGGTGCACTCGCACGCCCACGCGTCCACCTCGGGCGGGCTCCCGTCGTCGCGCATCGCGGCGATGCTCACCGCGTACTCGTAGAGCGCGCCCGTCACGGACACCCGCACCGTGCCGCGTCGCTCGTCCGAGGGCTCGAGCTCCGTCAGCGCGCTCGAGCCCTCGTGGGCGATCCACTCCGACAGCGCCGAGGCCTCGGGGATGCTCGGGTCGAGCTCCACCTCGAGCGCGACCGGCGTGGCCGCCCCCGCGAGGGTGGGAGCGGCCACGACGACGAGCACGAGCCACGAAGGAGCACGGAGGCGGCGCATGGGGCTCACGGCTACCCGAGGGGGACGTCCGCGCCGACGTAGTCGAGCCCGTCCTCGGCGGTGGAGCGCGGGTCGCCATCGATGTCGGTGGTGGGATCGCCCGGCGCCCACTGGGCACGGCGAATCTCGTCGAGCGGGGCATGCGCGGCATCGAGGTGGAGGTTGCCGGCCTTGAAATTCGTGAACCAATCGAGGTCCATGTTGCCGAGATCGGCCTCGGCCTCGGTGGCATTGTCCTCCAGGGTGGCACCGAAGCAGTCGATCTCGGGTGCCAGTGTCCTCGCGACCAGCAACGAGTTGCGAACCGTGACGCTCAGACCGTTGGGCTCACACCGAAGGGCTGCCGGAAAGTCACCGAAAGCCAGGAACCCGCCCGCACCCACTGTGGAGTACGAGAGGGTGGCCGAGCCCTCCTCCACCCTGATGGCATCGCGACCCACCACGTCTCCTCCAACGAAGCTGTTCTCCAGCTTCAGCTCGCAGTTGTTCCCGACATCGATGCCGCCGCCGTCGTTCTGGACGATCTGCGAGCGGCGGATGTCGACGCGAGCATTCGTGCATTGCACCCCCCAAGTGTTCATCGGGCCCTGGTTCTCTCGTAGGGTCATGCCGTCGAGGTAGGCTCGAGCCCCAACGGACACACTCAGGATCGGCCCCGATCCACTGTTGCTCTTGATCCATCGCGGCGCTTGGTCAGGCGCCGCGATGAAGGCGATCGCCTCGGCGTAGGTGCCCGCGCCCTCTTGATGGCGGATCACGGCCGTCTCGTCGAACGGTACGCCCTCGTGCATGACCAGCACGCCACGGTCCAAGCCCAGCCTGTCGGGCCAGAGCATCGGGAGGTCTGCGAGCGCCACGGCAATGGTCTCCGCCCCCCCGTCGTTGCCCACGTGCCGCACGGTGTCTGGATCGAAGCAGATCCCCTCGAAGATGTCGCACGCGCCGCTCTCGCACTGCGCGTGCTCGGTGCAAGGGGCGCATGCCCCCGCGACCGGATCGCAGACGAGCAGCGCATCGGTACAGGCGTCGTCTCGATCATCCGTGCACGCGGCGCACGTGCTTCCGCTGCACAGGGGCCTGTCCGGGTCGCGTGTGAAGCAGGCGCCATCGGGATCGGGCAGTGCGTCGCAGCGCACGCAGGTGCCGATCGCGGGGTCGCAGATCGGCGTGGCCTCCGGGCAGTCGTCGTCGCTCGCGCACGCCTCGGGCTCGGCCGAGGTGCTGCTCGAGCTCCCGGCCGAGGCCTCGCCAGACGTGTCGTCGTCGCCCTCCGTCCCCGTGCTCCCCGTCTCGTCGGTGCCTTGCTCGCAGTGCTCGCTCATCCACCCACGCACCGCCGTGTTGAAGGCCTCGATGGCGCTACGGAGGGGGAGGGATCGCCGACGCACCCGGCTGCGACCATCGAGCGGATCGATGACGGCGTGATAGAGCCGCGCGTAGGCCTCTTGCAGCGCTTCGACCCGGCCGAACCCACACGTCGCATTCATGCGCGTGATCGTGTCGAGGAGCTCCTGGCCGGTCCGCGGCAGCCCGAATTCCACGTGGACGAGCTCCGGGGGCACCTCGAGCATGCACCCGTCCGCGGACGGGTCGGGCGTGTCGTCGGGGCTCATCGCGCACCGCGAGGGGCTGGGATACGTCTCGGAGCAGTAGGCATCGCCGCCCTTGGCGATGCAGTGATCCTCGCGCATCTGCAGGCAGCCGCCGGTACCGAAGGCCGCGAGCGCCAGGCAGCCCGCGGCACGGTGGATGCAAGGGCGCCGAGGGGAGGAGGGTGGTGCGTTGCGTTCCATCATGGCTCAGAACCTTCCCTTCACGTGCACGCCGGCGCCGCTCGCCTCGAGCGAGGGGCCGGCCTGGAATCGCGGCTCGCGTCGAGGCGCGTGACAGCGGCGGGGGGCGCTCGCCTTGCGGCACTGGACCACGTCGGCCACCAGCATGCTCACGCCGGCCACCAGCACGGCCCCGCTCGTGACGAGCGTGAGCTCGCCGGGCCACCCCCACGCCCCATCGAGGGCCGTGGAGCCGCGCGGCGGCTTGGGGTGGAGCGCCATCATGGCGGCGCCGCTGGCAACCCCCGCCACCCCCAGGGCCGTGGCCACGATGCCCACCGTGCCCAGGCCCGAGATCGCGCGGCGTGGTGAATCGAGGCGCTCGCTCGGCGTGGGCGTGGTGGGCGTGGGTGCGGTGGCCCGGGTTGCGGGGGTGGGCTCGGGCTCGGGCGGCGGCGCCTGCAGCCGGTCGACGGCACGGGCGATCTCGTCGTCGAGCAGCGCGAGCAGCTGCTCGCTGGTGCACTCGCACCGCACGATCTCGGCGCTCGGCCCCACGACGGCATCGTCGCGCATGGCCGTCACGGTGACGCGATAGTCGTAGGTCTCGCCGGCGAGCACGATCTCGATCCACTGCTCGTGACCCGCGCGCGCGGGGACCTCTTCGGCCAGCCGTGGGTTGCGCTCGGCGATCCAGCCGGGGATGAGCTCCGCATCGGCGACGGCCGGGGCCACCTGCACGCGCAGGACCGAGGAGGGCGCCGGGGCGCGGGCGGGCGCCGACGCCTGCTCGGCAGGGGCGGCGCCCGGGCTCGCCTCCGCGGGCGCAGCGGCGAGCAGGAGCGCGCCGCCGACCAGGAGCGCAGCGAGGCGCCTGGATCGATCGACGATCGAGGACGCGAAGGCCATTCGAGGCGTGGAGACCATGGACATGGGGACGCTCCGGGGTGGAGGATCAAGGAGGCGCGCCGACCGGTGGATCGACGGCCATCGGCGTACCGGCGCCCAGGCTCGGGCTGGCGGACGCGGGTCGGCTGCGCTCGAGGACCACCATCGTGATGGCCACCGACGCGCTGCCCACGATGACGACCAGCAAGCCCACGATCATGAGCAGCATGGGCCACGAGACCGGCGCCGGCGCGAGCGCATCGAGGCGCGTGTCGGTGCCCGTGTCGACCATGCGCAGCGGACCGGTGCTGGCCGTGCTCGCCGGCCACGACGCCGAGGGCTCCTTGCCCATGGGCACGCCCGCCGCGTGGTAGGGCTGCCCGGGCCAGCTCGGCGAGGGCAACGGCGACGGGGTGGCGAGGGGTGGGGCCGGGATGGGGAGCGCCGCGGGTGCGGGCTCGACGAGCGGGGCGACCGCGACGACGGGCTCGCACGCGGCCGCGGGCACGTAGGCAGGCGCGGGTGCGGGCGCCCGAGCGAGCTGCGGCGCCCGAGCGAGCTGCGGCGCCCGGGCCTGCTGCGGCGCCCGGGCCTGCTGCGGCGCCCGGGCGAGCTGCGGCGGCCCGCTGGGCACCACTCGCTTCGCGCCCCGCGGTGCCGCGCCGGCCTTGGGGGTGACCACGTGGGTCCGCTCGGCATCGGTCGCCGTGGCCGGGCCCCGGGAGGACGCGGCACGGGGGGGAGCGGCGGTGCCGACCGTGGCCCGCTTCGAGGTCACCGGCAGACGCGAGACTCCCGGCGAGCTCCACTGCCGCGTGCGTCGCTCGAGCTCCGGATCGGGGATGGCGGCCAGCGCCTGCTCGAGCGCGGCCATCGACGCGTACCGCTCGTGCGGCTCCTTGGCGATCATCCGCAGCACCACGGCCTCGACCGACGCGGGGATCCGTGCGTCGTAGGTGCGCAGCGGCTCGGGTGGGTCGCGCAGGTGCTGCGTGATCACGTGGAGCGCGTTGACCCCCGTGAATGGCACCTGCCCGACCAGCATCTCGTAGGCCATGATGCCGAGCGAGTACATGTCGGAGCGGGCGTCGAGCCCCAGGCCCCGCGCCTGCTCGGGGGACATGTAGCTCGCGGTGCCGAACACCTCGCCGGTGCCCGTGAGCCCCTTGACCTGCGCATCGGCGTGCGAGTCGCTGCCCACCTTGGCGATGCCGAAGTCGAGCAGCTTGACCCGCTCGGTGCCGTCCTCCCCCGCCACCAGGAAGCAATTGCCGGGCTTGATGTCGCGGTGGACGATCTGCTTGGCGTGCGCGGCCCCGAGCGCGCTCGCGGCCTGCACGAGGATGCCGCGCGCGCGCGGCCACGGCAGCGCACCGTCGCGTTTGAGCACTGCGCCCACGTCGTGCCCACGTAGGTACTCCATGGTGAAGTACACCGAGCCATCGGGCGTGTCGCCGAAGTCCTTGATCTCGACCACGTTGGGGTGGCTGATCATGCTGGCCGCGCGGGCCTCTTGGAGGAAGCGCTCGCGAAAGCGAGGCTCGTGAGCGTAGCGCGGGTGTAGCACCTTCACGGCGACCGTCTGGCCGAGCGAGACGTGGACCGCCTCGTACACGTGCCCCATGCCCCCCTTGCCGAGCAAGGCGGTGATCCGATAGCGGCGATCCAGGGTCGTACCCGTGAGGTCCATCGAAAAACCACCGAGGAGCGAAGGCATCATTGATCGGATCATCGAGGAGTGGAATCGTCGATGCTTCGAATTACTGGCACTATCGGGTCTCGATCGACGCGAGGGCCGTGAGTCGACGAACGACGCCGCCGTCAGGTGGTCAATTCGAGCCAAGCTCGGGCGGCTCGACCCGACGACGCCCCCGCGGCGAGGGCCGCGTGCGGCCCCGGCCCGCAGCGCGGGCCAAGCACACGGACCGCCGCAGCACCCGCGCTCACTTCGAGCACACGCAGATCTCGGTGACGCGGAGGGTGAAGCACGTGTCGGACAGTGACTGGACGACGCACGAGTCTCCCGCACCGTTGTCGTAGGCCGCGATGCACGTGGCGCCGAAGGACGTGCATAGATCGCTGCAGCTGCCGCCGTTGATCTGCGCGCTGAAGGTGCACTCGTCCTGCGACTCGTCGCACAGGAGGTACCCGGGCGCGCTGCCGTAGAGCTCGTCGCACGTCGGAGCGCTCGCACCCGTCGAGCCCGTGCCACCCCCCGTGCTGCTGCCATCGCCGGTGGCGACGGGCTGACCAGTGGTCGTGCCCGGCTCCACGCCCTGGGTGGTGTCGCCGTCCGTGGCGCTCGTGGCCCCCTCGGTGGTCTCGCTCGTGCCGTCGGCATCGACCTGGGCGGTGCTGCTCGACGCGGGCTGCGGGGTGGTCTCGTCGCCGCTCGAGCCGCGGCTCGAGCTCTCCGCCGCCCCCTCGGGCGGGCTGGGCGGCAGGCCGACGCAGGCGCAGGCGCTCATCGCCAGCCAGGCGGCTCGCCGCGCCATCGAGCGCCATCGATCGCGTGTCGTCGTGGGCATCCGGGTCGTCCTCTCGCGCTGGGCGTCACGATCGACGCTCGGCCACCCGCGAGGCCGCGTCAAGAGCGCACGACGGCTGGCGGGGCTGGGTCCAAGGGGCAGACCGCGCGCGCACGCTGGTGCGTACCCAGCCGCCACGCCGGGGAGGGTCGGGTCATGCGATTGAGCGCCGTGGTGTTGCTTTCGTTGCTGGGCATGGGTGGGAGCTCCCTCGGGGTGGCCTGGCTCACCCCACGGCCCGCCGCTGCGGGCCCCTCCGCGCGGGCCCCCTCGGCCACGGCCCCGCCCACCGTGGCCCCCTCGGCCCGCTCGCAGGCCGGCCCGGCCGTGACGGCCCCGGCCGACGCGCCCGCCTCGTTCTCCACCGCGGGCCCGCTGCGCCTGGACGCGCGCCTGGGCCACGCGACGCTCCCCGGCAGCGCGGCCCACGAGACGTTCCTCCTGGTCGAGGTGGGCGCGCCCGAGGCCACCGCGGCACAGGCCCGCGCCCCCGTCAGCGTGGCGATCGCGATCGACCGCTCGGGCTCGATGAAGGGCCGGCGGCTCACCAACGCCATCGCGGCCGCGCGCGGCATGCTCTCGCGCCTGCGGCCCGACGACACGATCTCGCTGGTGGCCTACGACGACCGGGCCGAGCTCCTGGTGGCGCCCACCACCGTCGACCGCGTCGATCGCCTGGGCTTCGAGCGCGCGCTCTCGGGGCTGACCAGCGGCGGTCACACGTGCATCTCGTGCGGGCTCGACCTCGCGCGCGCGCAGGTGCGGCAGCGCGGCGGCGCCATCAACCGCATCCTCTTGCTGAGCGACGGGGTGGCCAACCGCGGCCTCACCACCGTGCCCGAGCTGCGCCTGCTGGGCGACGTGGCGCGCGGCGAGCGGACGGCCATCACCTCCATCGGCGTGGACCTCGAGTACGACGAGCGCATGCTGTTCGCGGTGTCGCAGGCCTCCAACGGCAACCACTACTTCGTGGAGGATCCACTGGGCCTGCCCGCGGTGTTCGAGCGCGAGGCGGCCGACCTCGTGGGCACCATGGCCGGTCGCGTGGACGTGGACGTGGAGCTCCTGCCCGGCGTGGAGCTGCTCGAGGTGATCGCCCGCGGGCACCGCGAGGAGGGCAGCCGCGTGGCGCTGTCGTTCGGCAGCCTGGGCGCGGGCGAGGATCGCAGCGCGCTCCTGCGGGTGCGGGTGCCCGCGGGGTCAGGAGGGCGCGCGCTGGCCGACGTGCGCCTGCGCTATCGCGACCTCACCCGCGATCGCGAGGAGCAGGCCGCCGGTCGCGTGGGCGTGGTGCTCGATCCCTCGCTCGAGCGCGCCGCCGCCCTCGACCCGCGCGTGGAGGAGCGGCTGGGCCGCCGCGACACGCTCGACGCGCTGCTCAACGCCAACGAGGCGTTCGCCCGCGGCGAGGTGGCCGCGGCGCAGCGCGAGCTCGAGGCCGCGCGCGAGCAGGTGCAGGCCCGCGTGCGCCGCTCGGCCCCCGTGGCCGGCTCCGATCTCGACGCCGACTTCGGCCGGCAGCTCGAGGCCCTCGGCCGCGCCAAGTCGAGCTTCGACCAAGCCGCCACGGAGTCACCCGAGCCCGCGGCCGCCCCCGTGACGCCGGCGGGCAAGAAGGCGGTGCGAGACAACGCCGTGATGGCCGATCCGTTCGGCTGAGCGCGAGCGCTCCCGGGCCGAGCCCGCGCGAGCGCTCGTCGCGATCAGTGCGCCTGGTCGGCGAGCTCGATGAGCGCGTGGAAGCGGTCGTGCAGCGTGCCGAAGGTCGCGTCGAAGGCCGCGCGGTCGCCCGCGCACACGGCCTCGAGCTCCTTCGACGCAGCGGTCAGCGCGGCGGCCTGGGCCTTCCACGCGTCGTCCTTGCCACCGGCGGCGGCAGGGACGGGCTCGGCCTCGATGGCGCCGGCCTTGGCCACGAGGTCGGCCGCGGCGGCGCAGGTGTCGCTGGTGCGCTGCTCGCCCGCCTCGGCGTGCCACAGCGGCTTGAGCACGTCGTGGTAGCTCTTCACGGCGCCCTCGAAGTGGTGCTGGTGGGCAGGCTCGCCCGCGGGCTGGGCCGGGGCCGGCTCGGGGCTGGTGGTCGGCGCGGCGTCCTTCTTGCTGCAGCCGGCCAGGGCGAGGCCGAGCGCGAGGACGACGATCGAGGAGGGCTTCTTTCTCATGGCGCGAGCGAGTACCGAGCGTTCGTGGCGGTGGTCAAGCCAGCGCGGCGCGCAAACCCTTCGCGCCGCGGGCACGGGCGCGGTAGGCTGGCCGACCCCCCGAGGAGCGAGATCATGAGCGAGCGCGTCGTGCAGTCGGTGATCGAGCTGGGATTTCCCTGGACCACCTTCGACCCCTTCTTGTTCTGCGTGCACCACGACGACGCCTACCCCCGCGGCACCGAGGCCATGGGCCCCGATCCGGCGCTCCTGCGCGGACGCACCATCGGCATGGACTTCGAGGTGAGGGACGGCTGGCGCATGTACCACGGCGACGTGGTCCCCGGCTTCCCCCGCCACCCGCACCGCGGGTTCGAGACCGTCACGCTCGCGCGCCGCGGCACCATCGATCACTCCGACTCGCTCGGGGCCAAGGCGCGCTTCGGCCACGGCGATGCGCAGTGGATGACCGCCGGCCGCGGCATCGTGCACGCCGAGATGTTCCCGCTGGTGCGCCGCGATGCGGCCAACCCGGTGGAGCTGTTCCAGATCTGGCTCAACCTCCCCGCGCGCAGCAAGATGGTGGAGCCCCACTTCTCGATGCTGTGGAACGAGCAGATCCCGCGGCTACGGCTCGGCGACGACGGGCGCGTGGGCGTGGAGCTGCGGCTGGTGGCCGGCCACGTGGGCGACGCCAAGGCCCCGCCCCCCCCGCCCGACTCGTGGGCGAGCGACCCGCGGTCCGAGGTGGCCATCTTCACCCTGAAGCTCGCCCCGGGCGCCGCGTGGACGATCCCTCCCGCCTCGAGCGGGACGCTGCGCACCTTGTACTTCTTCGCCGGCGACGCGCTCGAGGTCGGCGACCAGCGCGTGGCCGCCCCGCTCGGCCTGCGCGTGCGCGCCGACCGTCCCACGCCGCTGCGCAACGGCGACGCGCCGGGCGAGGTGCTCGTGCTGCAAGGGCGACCGATCGGCGAGCCCGTCGTGCAGCACGGGCCGTTCGTCATGAGCACGCCCGACGAGATCCGCCAGGCCGTGCTCGACTACCGCCGCACCGAGTTCGGCGGCTGGCCCTGGGCGTCCGACGGCCCCGTGCACGCGCGCGAGGAGGGCCGCTTCGCCGTGCACGTGGGAGGTCGCGTGGAGCGACCGGACGAGGGCGGCCCCGCGGGCGAGCCCACCGCGCGGCCAGCCACCCGAGCGCATTGAGGACCCGCGGCCATGCGCGGCGACCAGCTGCGGCGTGGAGATCGGCGCAGTCACGTGGCGACGATGCGCCCGGCGTGCTCGCCGACGAGCAGCCCGCGCTCGCGTCGCTCTACGATGCGAGCACGGCCGCCTGGCAGCTCCTCGGCGAGTCCGCATCGATCGCCTCGAGCAGCAAGAGCGCCGCCCAGCTCATGCACGCTACCCGCCGCAGGCCTCGGGTAGCGGTTCCTGGTCGCAGCAGCCGGGGGTGAGCCCCGCCTCGCACAACTCCGCGAGATGCGAGGTCTCGTAGACGTCGAGCTCGTCGCGACAGACGCACACTCGCTGGCAGCAGACGGCCCCGAGCGACGACACGGGCACGCACGCGAAGCCACCCGCGCAGGTCGTCCCGTCGGCACCTACGCACTCGGCATCGTCCTCGCATGTGTCGGTGCACCGCGAGCGCGCCGCGACATGGGCCGGGTCGAGCTCGCACCAACCGGTCGCACCGCAGATCACCCCCTGCCCGAGGCTCGTGCACTCTGCATCCCCGGTACAGGTCCGCTGCGGATAGGCCGCGGTCGTGTCGGCGTAGAGACACATGCCCGAGGCACAGGAGGCGTTGTCGAGCTCGAGCCAGTGGGTCTCGGGCACGGCGCTGAGCTGGCACGCCAACCCGATCTCCTCGCTCGACTGCCCGCCGGTCATGCCGGTCATGGAGATCGATCCGCTGTCATCTGCGGTCACGGTGTCGTCGGAGGTCTCGGTGCCGGTCGCTTCGAGAGGGAGCTCGCCGAGCGAGCTCTTGGGGTCGCTGCAGCCAGTGAGCATGCAAAGAGCCAGAAGGGGGGAGATCGAGCTTCGGATCATCGATGGGGTCTCCATGCTCGGTTGCCCACCGCGGTCGCGGATTATCAGTCGCTCGTGCAGGCGCGACGAATTCTCTCGCGATAGGGCTTGCTCGCCGCATGGCGTTCGAGAAGCGCCGCCTCGCCGCGCCCCTGCACCTGGTTGCCGCTGCGGCACAGCGCGATCACCCGCAGTGCTGATCGTTCGATCGCAAGGCTGCTCTCGGGCAGCTCGCGCGCGTGCTCGGCGAGCACGTCGAGGGCACCCACGGGATCGTTGGAGCGCAAGAGGGCCTCCGCCCGCCGCAGCAGCTCGGCCTCCCGCAGCAGCGGGTCGGGGCTGTTGGGGCGCGAGCGGCCACGCGAGGCTCCCGCGGGCGACGATGGCTCGCGCGCGGGCTCTGGCGCCTCCACGGCTTCGGCTTCGGTGCTCGTGGGTGCGACGCGGGTCGCACGCTCGGGCCCTCCCCTCACGGCTCGCCCGCCTCTTTCGTGCGCCTCCACGCCGTACGGCGCCTGGGTCCTGCTGTCGTCGGTCGCCACCGCAGCACGCTGCGACGTCGATCCGATCCACCATGCCACGGCCGCCGCCGCCGCGAGGGCAACGAGCCCACCCACCGCGAGCCGCAAGCGCCGACGTGGGGTCGGCCGAGCCGATCGGGCGCGGCGTGGGGCGAGGATGCGCGGCGCCGCATCGGGGTCGGAGACGTCGCGCCACACATCGTCGATCTGCTCCGCGCTCGGATCGATGACCTCTCGATATTGCGCGAGGAGCCGCGCGCCGGTGGACTGCTCGTTCATCGCGCCTCCAGCTCCGCCACATAGGCTTCGAACCGCTGCCGCGCCACGCGGACCCGTGAGTACACCGTCTGCGGGTTGGTACGGCACACCTCGGCGACCTCCCTCGCGGTCAGCCCCTCGATCTCGAGCAACAGGAACGCCACGCGCTTGTCGGGGTCTAGCGTGTCCAGGAACCGCTGCACCAGCCGCTCGGCGTCGTGTCGCTGCACGGCGTCGTGCGGCGAGCGAACCGGATCGGGCTCGGGTAGCGCACGAAGGCGCCGATCCTCGCGCGCGAGCTTGCGTCGCAGGTGCCCCACCACGCGTCGCGTGATCCCGGCGAGCCACGCCCGGATCGATCGCTGCTGATCGAAGTCGACCAGCCGCCGCCGCACGACGAGGAACACGTCGTGCACCACGTCGTCGACGTGCAGCGGCAGCACGCCCATGCCGCGGCAAACGCGCCATACATAGCGCGCATGCCGACGGTACACCTCGCTGAAGCGCAGCGGGGCATCGGGCGCCGAATCGGAGGTCTGGACGGCCGGCTGCACGAGTCGCACCGGAGCTTGCCCACCGCGCCGCGGAATTATCATCGCGCCCGTGCGACACCCGGCGCGCGGAATTCGAGCACCAGCGCCCCGCGTGCGTCCACCGGCCCCAGCTCGCCGGCCGAGGCCTCCCCAACGACGAACTGGCGCCCGAGCAGCGGGGCCACGAGGTCGGCACGCAGCCCCACCGCGAGCCACGGGCGCGCGACCCAGACCGCCCCAACGGCCCCACCCACGCCGACCCACGGGTGCCACTGCACCTGCGGCGCGACGGCGCGCAGCCCCTCGGCCCGCAGACCCCCCACCTCCGCCTCCGCGCACGCGAAGCCCTCGATCGCTGGGCCCCCGCGCCCAAGCGCCCGTACGCCCCCAAGCTCCAGCCCGCCGGTGGTGAGCTGGTAGCTCGCCGCCACCTCGTCGACCACCGACCGCTCGCGCCGAAGCGCGTGCATGCCCACGAGCACGACCACCAGCGGCCCCCACCGCACGCCGACGCGGCCGCCGATCAGCGCCCCCGGGGCCGGCAGGCCCACGCCGTGGCCCCCCACCGCGAGCCCAATCACCGCCGCGGGTTGCCACCGCCCCACCGTCGACTCCGGCATGCTCGAGCTCGCCGCGGGGTCCGGCACGGCCTCCCGTGGCACCGCGATCGGCTCGAGCGACGGCTCGGGCAACGGCTCCTCGACCACCGCCACCGGGCCCACCGCGGGCTCCACGACTGGCGGCAGCTGGGGAACGCTGCCGTCCGCCGTGGATGCCGACACGTTGAGGCTGATCGCGACCATCACCACCGCCGCATCGGCCAGCGCCGCGCAGCTCTGCGCCTCGAGCTGGCGCTCGCCCTCATCACCGATCGCGATCCTCAGCCGCCACGCCGCCCCCGACCGATCCGGCGCCGACACTCGCGCCCGTACCCGCGCTGCCTCGACCTCGACCCCGCCGAGCTGCTCGGCGATCCGCGCGCGCACGTGCGCCACGTCCGGGCACTCCTCGGGAGCCTCCCACGCGATCGCGACCTCGTCCGGCGCGAGCCGGAGGGCAACGGCGAGAATCGTGGTGAGCATGTCGATGGGCGGCCGATGGTGCGCGCGGCGCGGTGAAAGCGGATGGAGCTGCTCTCGAGCTCGGCTTGGTACGGATCCGGGGCCCGCGTACGTGGCAGCTACCCGCGCCCAGGTGAACCGGGGCCCGTGGGGGCTCGACTGCTCGCTTCGGCCTCGGCCTTCGCCTCGGCCAGAGCTTCGGCCGCCGGTTCGTGCGCGTGCGCTCGGCCCTCGGCTTCGCGATCGTTGGGTGCCTCGATGGGGTCGACCCGCAGGCAGGGCTGTGGGCGGCAGGCCGTGGTCAGCGTGCCCGTCGTCAGCCCGGCCAGCGCGGCCACGACGAAGCGTTGACGCCGAGCCAGGATCGCCTCTCGATCGCGCCTTGCCGCACCCTCGTCATCGTCGGAGATCGACATGGCTCGAGGTTGCCATGCCCGTCGGGCCCACGCATCCCCGTGCGCCCAGACCCGGCGTGCACGCGGCCAGCGACCTTCGCGAGCGTCACGCGCTCGCGTGGAGCGGCCGGAGCAGGGCGGCCCCGCGGGCGAGCCTACGGCGCGGCCAGCCACCCGAGCGCATTGAGGACCAGCACGAGGTTGTCGCGCGCCTCGGGCACGTGGAACCCCACCGGCGCCCAACCCCCGCCCTCGACCTCCACGTAGCGCGCCGAGAGCATCGCGGCCTCGCCCGACATCAGCACGCGACCGCGGCCGTGCGTGCGCGCGGCCATCACCGCCATGCCACCCACGTCGCGCGTGGGCGTGCGCGCGTCGAACTGCCACGCCACCTCGGGCAGCAGGGCGACGGCGCGGGCGGGCATGCGCAGCACCACGGCCGCGTCGTCGGGTACGTCGAACGCCTGGCCGGTGAACGACCGCACCGATTCCACGCGCTCGTGCGGGCCCCGCCCGTCGGTGATGGGGTGGCCGCCCACCACCGTGCCGGCGGCGCGCGTGTGCTGGATGGCGTCGGGCAGCAGCTCGCCGGCGTCGGTGGTGGCGAACGCGAAGCCGTTGATCACGCCAAAGCCCAGGCGCGCGGCGAGGGCCTCGGCGGCGCCGGGGAACGGCATGTGGTCGGCGATGAGCCACAGGCGCCCGCCAGCGCGCACCCAGGCGTCGAGGGCGTCGAGCTCGTCCGCGGTGAAGGCCGACGGCGTGGGCAGGGACCACGTACCGCCCGCCTGGGGATCGTTGCGCTCGTGCAGGGCGTTGGAGACGACGAGCACGTCGAGCGAGGCGAGCGACTGGGCAGTGAAGGCCTGCCGGTGGGCCACGACCACGAAGCCGTCGGCCCGCGCCGCGGCGGCGAACGGGGCGAACATGCCGTCCACGGTGTGGAAGTCGTGGTGCGCCTGGTCGATGCCCACGCGCGGGCCGGTGCCGGCGCGATGGCGCGGGGCGTCGACCTCCACGGCGATGGCGGGCGGGGCACCGGCCTCGGCCGCGGGCGTGAGCACCACCCGCACCCCCCGCGGCGCGGTAGCGGGGCCCGCCGCCGCGGGCTCGCCGGGCGCCGGGCCCTCGCCGGGCCCGGACGCGGGGGGGCCCGCGGCAGGGCCGCGGCAGGCGACCAGGCCGGACACCACGAGCAGCGCGAGGCAGCGGTGCATGCCTGGCCATGGACCCACCGCGCGGGCCCGAGGGTTCAGGGTCGCGCGCCGCCCGGTGTCAGATGCACACCTCGTAGGGCGACACGTACGTGCTGCCCGGGAACGTGGTGATGCCCTCGAAGCAGTCGGGGCTGGTGCCGTAGCCGACGAACTCGGCCACCACGCCCACGCCGAGCTCCTCGTAGGTCATCACGAGGCTGTCGGGGGTGGGCTGCGACCACGTGCCGCCGTAGCCGGGCTCACCCGGGATCGAGACCAGGCCACCGGCGAGCAGCTCGGCCTGGTGCTCGCTCAGCGACGACGGGAACAGCTCGCACTCGTAGAACGAGGCCAGGCCCGTGCCGGTGCAGTGGCGGCTGGTCGTCACGTCGCCCGCCTGCACGGCCACCGCGTAGCCGAGCAGCGGCGCCACGTCGGTGGCCGTGTTGTTGGCGAGGGTGGTCTCGGGCGACGTGGAGGTGGCGGTGGCCGTGACCGCCAGCTCCTCGTCGGCCTGCGGCAGGGCGATCCCGAACGACACGACGGTCTGAGCGTTGCGCGCGATGTCCCCCAGGCTGCACACCAGCTGCGTGCCGCTGGCGCTGCAGCGCGGATCGACGCCGCTCGTGGTGCCCATCACGTACACCTGCGGGCTGGTGTTGGTCTCGGGCAGCTCGATGACGAGCTGCACGCCGTAGGCCTTCTTATTGCCGACGTTGGACACGACGACGTCGTAGTCGGTGGTGTCGTAGACGTGGACCGCCGCGGGGGCGGGGATCTGGACCCGGACGTCGGCCGCCGCCAGCACCGGCGTGGCGATGAGGAAGGCAGCGGCCCCGGCGAGGATGGAGTACGTGGACATGATCGACCTTTGGCGAGGGTGGTGGGCACGAATCCGCCGTGCCTCGTGTGTGGATCGTAGCCAGGCCCGCGCGATCGTCATCCCTTCCGATTCCTTACCGCCCGCCGGGTGCCGCCGTCAGAAGCAGATCCGGCGGGGGTGGAC
>WBZL01000843.1_pt3 | contig 15051 bp, 12 predicted proteins | sample 5204291 | NCBI WGS metagenome assembly WBZL01 (sample SAMN12344345, study PRJNA552823) | activated sludge metagenome | biome: Activated sludge suspended growth; feature: Nitrification reactor; material: Wastewater; isolation source: activated sludge from nitrification reactor of wastewater...
CCGGCGCCCCTCGGCGAGAAAGGCGGCCAGAAGCTGTTGAAGCTCGGGGGCTTCGGGGGTGGTTCGCACGCCGGTCAGGGTTCCGATCACCCCGCAGTTGCGCCCGGCCCGGTTGAGGATCGAGGCCAACATCTGGGCCGTGGTGGTCTTGCCGTTCGTTCCGGTGATACCGACGACATCGAGGGTGTGGGAGGGGTCACCGAGGAGGGCGGCCGCCAGCGGTCCCATCGCCCGGCGCACATCGGCCACGACCAGTTCGGGGACTCCGAGGCCCAGAGGTCGCTCCACCAACAGCGCGGCAGCTCCGGCCGCCACGGCGGCGGGGGCGTGATCGTGGCCGTCGTGGTTGCGACCCGGAACGCAGCAGAAGACGTCACCAGGTACCACCAGGCGCGAGTCGTGGGTGGCGGCCCGCAGTTCGACTGCCCCGGCCTCGGTCCCCAGGTTTTGCACATCGAGGCCGGCCATGGCGGTGCGGCCGTCCAGAACCCTCAACAGGGCTTCCAGGTTCACGACGATCAGCCTTCGGGCTTGGTGGTGGTGACCGAACCGGCATCCTCGTCACGGCCGGAGCGGGCCGTGGCACTCAACTCGGGGACAGTCGTGGCCGACCGCTCCAGCAGGGCGGGCGGAGGGGTCTGGGAACGCAGGAGAGCAACGGCCGCGAGCTGGCTGAACACCGGGGCCGCCACCTCGCCGCCGTAGGTGGAGGTCTGAGGATCTTCCAGGGTGACCAGCACCGAGAGGTCCGCCCCGGTCACGAAACCCAAGAAGGTGGACTGGTAGTGGTAGCGACCGTCCCGGCCGAGGTACCCGTCGCTGGGGTCGACTCCTTGGGGAATCCGGGCGGTACCGGTCTTGCCGGCGGCCGGGTAGTCGGCGATGCGGGCCCGCTTGCCGGTGCCGTCGGTGACCACCTTCTCGAGCATCTGCTGGACGGCTTGGGCCGTCTCCACCGATATCACCCGACGGCGATCAGAGGGCGAGGCGTCGACCCGACCGGTACCGGGGTCGGTCGCTGCCACCAATCGGGGGGCGACGTACACCCCGTCGTTGGCGATGGCGTTGTAGGCCGACAGCATCTGAAGCGAGGTGACGGCGATGCCCTGCCCGATGGGGATGGCTCCGATCGAGGTCCCCGACCAGTCGTCGAGGTCCAACATGATCCCGTTCTCTTCGTTGGGGAACCCCAAGCCGGTGCTGGAGCCCAACCCGAAGTCCCGCAGGTAGGAGTCCACCTTGTCACGGCCAAGTTCCTGGGCCAGCTTGATGGTCCCGATGTTGGACGAGGTGACCAAGATGTCGGTCACAGACCAGGACCGGACCGGGTGGGGGTCGTGGTCGCGGAACGTCTTGTCGTAGATGGTGAGGTGATCGGGTACCTGGAGGATCGTGTCTGCTTCCACCAGGCCTTCCTCCATGGCGCCGGCCACGGTGATCACCTTGTTCACCGAACCGGGTTCGTAGACCGCGGTGACCGAGCGGTTATCTCGGGTGTTTACGGCCTCGCCTTCGGCGTTGGGGGCGACGCTGGCCATGGCCAAGATCTCGCCTGTGCTCGGCCTCATGATGAGGACCATGCCGCCGGCGGCTCCGGTGGCCTCTACCTGATCGGCGATGGCCCTCTCCGACTCGTACTGGAGGGCCTGATCGATGGTGAGGTAGACGTTGGTTCCGGGTCGGGCCGGATCGATGGTCTGGGTCCCGCCGGCGATGGTCCGCCCGTTCGGGTCGTGTTCGTATTGGAGCCGGCCGGGCTCACCGGTGAGGATGTCGTCGAACTGTTCTTCGATTCCCGACACACCTTCACGGCCTGATGTGTCCACGCCACCGTCCACGACGGTGCGTCCCACGATCGACGTAGCCAGGTTGCCCACGGGGTACTGACGCACCAACCGGTCGACCAGGTCGATGCCCGCGAGGGTGCGGACATCGTCGTCCCCGGTCGAACGGGCCTTTCGGTCCTGGGCCTGGCGAAGCTCGTTGATTTCCTCGGCTACCTCGGGATCGACGGCCTTGGCCAGCAGCGAGTACCGCCCGTCTCGGTCGAGGAGCGACGTCAGCTCGGCTCTTGATCGCCCCAGGATGGGGGCAAGGGTGGCGGCGGTGGCGGCGGGATCCTCGACGTTGAGCGGGTCGGCAACCACGTCGGGGCGCACCACCGACATGGCCAGGGGCTGACCGTTGCGATCCATGATCGCGCCCCGGCCAGCTGGGATCACCCGCCATCCGTCTCGTTGATCGAGGCCCCACGCCTGCCACCGGTCACGTTGGGCGATCTGAACCGTGGCCAGCTTGGCGCCGATGGCACCGGCCATGGCCACGACCATCACCACCAGCCAGGTGAGGCGGCGCAGGGTGAGCCGGCGCGACGCGGCCCCGTCCAGGGCCACCACCGGCTGGGGGTGACGCGTGCCGAAGGTCGGTCGTGGCAGCACACGACGGTTGGGACCGGACAGGCCCAGGAGTCCCGCCAGGCCTGCCCTTAGCCCGGATCGACTCTCGGCGGCCGATTGCTGACCGACACGAGAGGTGCCGCGGGCGCGTGTCGGCGCCAGGCGTGAGGACTCAGGTCGTGATGTGGCCCGGGCGGGGCTGGGCACACGAGATCCCCGAGCCTGGCGGGCCGTGGGGGTGTTCCGTGCGGTTGCGGCTCGACCAATGTCGGCATTGGGCCGAGGGCTGCGCGTCGTCGGGCCCGTCCCCTCCCGCCCGGCGCGGTCCAGGGGCGCCGGACGGGAGGGCACGGGCCGACGACCCGCTCCCTTTGGTTGTCTTTGTTCGCCCGCGGATCGATCGGTGCCGGAAGAACTGGAGCGTCCGGTCCGACCTCCCGCCTGGGAGGCCCGCTTCGCTCGGGGCTTGGGTTCTTGCCGCGCGCTTCGAGCCGAACCTCCTTTGGTGGAAGGGATGGTTCGGGCTACGGGTACTACCGGGCGCGGCCGGGCAAAGAAGTCATCTAGATCGTCGTCGATGACATCGGTCACCGGCGGGCCTCCCCTTGTACTGCGGCGTCCGGGTCGGTCCTGTTAGTAGTGCCTCGGTCATCGTCGGTGGTGGATACCGCATCTGTTGACCCGTCAGTGGTGGCCGGCGTCGGGGTGGAGTCGCCCCCGGTCACCACCGGTTCGGCGTCGGAGCCGGGTCGGATCCAGGTCTGACGTTCGGCCACCACCAGTCCGATCCGTTCGGCCTCGGCCGCCAGACGCTGGGGCGATGACGCCTCGGCCAAGCGGAGCCGGTCATCCTCTAGCCCACGACGTTCGTGGCGGATCTGCGTGCCGAGATCATCGAGGTGAGCCTGGCCACTGACCAGCATCGAGTGGACCATGGCCGAGATCAGCAACGAACCGAAGACCACGATCACGGCCACGCTCATCACCGCCACCACCGGGTATCGACGGCGGGGCATCTCGACCACCTGCAACCGGGCCGCGCCCGTGCGGGTAGGAGCGACGCGCCTCTGGGCGGTCTGAGCCTTGGGCGCTGCCACCCTTGACCCCGCGGCCATGGATGAAGTCGTGCCGGGTCGATCGCCCCGGCCCCTGGTCGCCGTCTGTCGGCGGGCGCCCGCATGACTGGTCGAGGTGGCCTCGACCACACGCACCCGGGGTCGGGGCGCGGGGCGCGGTGCCCGACGAGCCGGAGCAGAAGCAGGTGCAGTTGCGGTAGCGGTCATGGCAGCTTCTCCACGGCACGGAGGCGGGCGCTGGACGCCCGCGGGTTGTCGTTGATCTCAGATGCGTCCGGGACCCAGCCACCCCGCTTGAGCAGACGGGCGACGGGTACGGCACCGCAGCCGCAGGGCAGCCCTGGCGGGCAGGTGCACCCCCCGGTCTCTGCGGTTCGGAACCGAGCCTTGACGATGCGGTCCTCACCGGAGTGGTAGGAGATGACCACCAGCCGGCCTCCTGGGGCGAGCACGTCCAGAGCGACGTCGAGCGTCGGACCCAGCACGTCGAGCTCCTGGTTGACCGCTATGCGAAGGGCTTGGAACGTCCGCTTGGCCGGGTGGCCCCCAGTCCGGCGTGCGGGCGCCGGTATGGCAGCCAGGATGACGTCACGAAGCTGTCCGGTGGTGGTAACCGGTCGGGCGGCTACCAAGAACTTGGCGATCCGGCTGGCGAAGCGCTCATCGGCGTTCCGCCGCAACAGCCGGGCCAGCTCGGCTTCGGGAAGGGTGTTGACCAGGTCCGCAGCCGACGGCCCGCTCTCCTGGTCCATCCGCATGTCCAGTGGCGCGTCGTGGCGATACGAGAAGCCGCGCTCGGCGTCGTCGAACTGGGGGGAGGACACGCCGAGGTCGGCGAAGACCCCGGTGATCGATTGGCTGGCGGCGCCAGACGCGGCGACCACCGCGGCCAGCTGATCGGAGCGGGCGTGAAACGCCTCGGCCCGTGGCCCGAATCGGGCCAGACGGGCGCGCGCCGCGGCCAGGGCCTGCGGATCCCGGTCGATGCCCAGGATCCGAAGATCCTCTCTGGCATCGAGCAGGGCCGCCGAGTGGCTGGCGCCGCCAAGGGTGGTGTCCACCACCGTGCCTGCCGGCACCGGGGCGAACAGATCGATGACCCGGTCGACCATGACCGGAACATGGGTGAAGGGACGGGGATCGGACATGAGGACGCTCATGCCGGATCTGTGGGTAGGCCCGAGTGGCTGTCGAGCATGAGGTCGAAGTCCCCGAACCGGCTCTTCACCTCTTGGTGGAAGACCTTGGCGGGGTAGATGTGCAGGGCTTCGACCTGGCCAGAGAAGACGATCTCTTCACCGAGCGCCACGTCGTCGCGTGCCTCGGCGGGGATCACAACTCGGAACTGACGATCGATTGCCACCTTGTGAGCCGAGCTGTAGGCGGACTGGCGCAGCCGGGGATCGACCCCGGGCCCGCCGTTGCGGCGGATCACGTCGTCGACCAACACATCGAAAGCCCGCAACGAATAGGCGACGAGGCACTGGTCGCCGCGAGACCTAACCCGCATGAAGCCGTCGGGGAAGGCATAGCGAAACACGGCGGGGATGATCAGGCGTCCGTTGGGTTCCAACTTGCCGTTTGCCCACCCCGAGAGCGGTTCGTGCCCGAAAACGGGAAGTCCGGTCGAAGGCGACCCTGCCGAGGTCAGCCCCATGGCTGCCCCCGCCGTGTCATCCCCTCCGATAGCCTCCATGGCTTCCCATCATACTCCCCTCAGAACCCTATGCAAGTACCCGTTCATCACGCTGACCTGCGGTTTTGGCCCGTCTTTCATGCAGAAATGTGACCAACGACCGCCAAGGAGGTGCGCCGACACAGGCGGACCGACCCGTGAACACGGCATGGGGAGACTGGAAGGCCCAAACGAGCGACCCTGACCGGGACGGAATGTGGGCTGCCGCCAGTCGCCTCAGGGAAGGTTGGCGACCAAGGCGGCCACCACATCCGCGGGGTCGACGGTCACCCCGGCGGCCACATCGGTCAGCTCACGGCGGGCTCGCTGACGCTCGGGATCCGACAAGGCCAACACGTCCAGCAACGGCACCGGATCCCAGCGGTGGACCAGCGCGCACTGGAAGCGGGCCCCGGCCCGAGTTCGGCGTTGAGAGATTCCCACCACCTTGGCGCCGCGCAAGGTCACCTCGCCCGGACCTAGCCCGGCGAAGCACACCAGGTCCGACCACTCCGTGCGCACCATGCCTGACCGGTGGACCACGGTTCCCCCAATGCCAAGGTCAGCCAGCGTGGAACTCCAGGCCTGGCCCAGCCAGTGGCTTGCCCGCCCCAGGTCGTTCACCCACAGCGGATCGACAACGGGCACCAAGACGTCGACCCAGGTCACCTCGCCGGGGGCCAACCACACCGCCCCTCCCCCGCTGCGTCGGGTCACCACCCTCACCCCACCGGCCCGAGCCCGATCGGAGTCGATCAGTTCGTGGCGTTGGGTCGAGCCGAGAACCACGGTGGGACCGTCAGCCTCGAACCACCAGACGGCGCGAACCAGCGGGTCGGGCCAGGGCCGATCGTGAAAGGTGGCGGCCTCGCCTCGACACCGGTCGACCGACCAGGGGGAAGGGCTCACCGGGACCGATGGTGGTGGTCGAGCTCGACCTGGGCCAGCCGACCGACGTCGGGGGTGACTCCGCATCCATTCCCGCTCGGCACCACCAAGCGACCGGAACCGTCGGCGTTCACCGGTTGGGCCAGGTCTTCCGCGAAATACCGGCTGGACGGCCCCAGATCGGTGGGAAAGGTACAAAACGGCATGGCCGCCACGGCCAGAGCGGTCGCCCGCCCCACCGCGGTCTCGAGCATCCCGCCGACGAAGACCCCACATCCGGCGTCGACCGCAGCCCGAGCCAGGGCCGCCGCGGCCATCGGGCCACCCAGTCGGGCTGGTTTGATGTTCACCACCGACCCCGCTCCCAAGGTCAAGGCTGCTTCCAGCGCGGCCATGGACGTCACCGACTCGTCCAAGGCCACCGGACACGAGAGCCGCCGGGCCAGTGCGGCCGACCCCAACAGATCGTCGGTAGGCGCGGGTTGTTCCACGTAGGCCAGGCCCAGCCCTTCGAGCTGGTCCACCGATCTGGTGTCGAGCGTCCCGTTTCCGTCCACGGCCAGGGCCAGATCGGGCCAGATCGACCGAACAGTCCCGATCATCGCCAGGTCGGCTGGCCGTGGTGACACCTTGACCTTCACCATGACTGCTCCCCCTTCGACCGCCCGAGCCACCGCCGAGATCGTGGCCTCGGGGTCGGCTCCTAGGCCGATCACCGCCGTGGTCGCCACCGTGGGTTCAGGCCGACCGAAACGGGATCCCAGCCGATCTACCAGGGACTCGCCCCGACCGCGGAGGACGGCATCGAGCCGAGCCCCCAGGATCGCCGAGACCGCCATCGGATGACCGATGGGAGGACCTCCCGCCCCACCAAGCAACCACGGCACCAGCTCGTCTCGCAACAACGCGAAAGCGCCCGCGGTGTATTCGGATGCGTAGGTGGGATGGGTGAGGGTCGGGCACTCGCCCCAGCCTTCGGTTCCGTCGCCCAGCACCAGCCGCACGATCACGACCTGGCGAACTGACTCGTCGCCGTGAGCAGCACGGTGAGGGTTGACCAACGGCATCGAGACCCGCCACAGGTCGATGTCGGATACCTCACCCCGATCGGCCAGGTCGACCAGCTCGTCCAGCCCGACCCCTTCAGCCACCATCACCCCCAGGTGTTCGATCGACACCAACTCAGGTAGTCCCCCAGGTCGGCCGGGTCGGGTTCGTGGGTGCCGTCTCCGCCGTACTGGGTCTCCATGCGGAACCGGAGGTAGTCGGTATCGGGCAGCGGCAGGAACGGTGCCCACCTCCACCAGCCGGGTCGGGCTAGGCGTAGGGCCACGACCACCGCGGTGACCCACATGCTGGGATGACGCACTATCGCGCCCGCGGCCCGGAGCCACCAGCCCACACCGGGCGCGTTCATCGCACCCCCACGTCGACGCCCAGACCTCGCCACGCCACCGCCCCGGCACCGACCAGCGGGCCGTCCGAGCCGAGACCTCCGGGCACGATGCGCGTGCCCTGGGCATGGCCTATTCGAGCCGAACGCTCGATCTCGGCTTGCGCGGCCTCGAAGAAGACCGAGCCGAAGCCCAGCGCCACCGAGCCGGCCACGCAGGCCAGATGTAGATCCAAGAGGTTGGCCACCGAAGCCACGGCCCTTCCTACCAAGGTTCCGGTTCGAACCTTCACCTCAGTCGAGGCCTCCTTGGGATGGGTCCCGGTGATGGCACCGATGGCGGTACCGGAAGCCTCGGCTTCCAGACAACCCTGGGCCCCGCACCCGCATATGCGTCCACCGGGCTCCACGATCACATGGCCAATGTGACCGGCGTTGCCATCCCTTCCCTCCAGGAGCCGGCCGTCCAAGACGATCCCCCCGCCCACCCCGGTGGAGACCACCATCGCCACGTAGTCGGTGACCCCGCGGGCCGCACCCCGCCACCCTTCACCCAAGGCCAGCGCCTTGGCGTCGTTGTCGACCCAGGTCCGCAGACCGAGTCGGTCGGCCAGGCGGTCTCGCAACGGAAATCGACGCCACTGTGCGATGTTGAGCGGGGAAACCCATTCCCCACCGGCACCCATCGGGCCTCCCGTACCCACGCCGCACCCGGCCAGGTCGGTCAGGGTCACGCCTTCGGTGACCGTACCGATCAGGGCGATCAGCACCTCGAAAAGGGCCTCGCCGTCGGTTCCTTCGGTGGGTACCTGGTGGTGACGCAATAAGGTTCCGCGCTCGTCGAGAAGCCCGGCGGCCAGTTTGGTGCCACCGATGTCCACCGCCAGGACCAGTTCTTCGGATCGACCCACCGTGTGAGCATGACACGCCACCGGATCCCTGACGCTACCCAGCCCGACAACCGACTCGTATCCCTGGAGAACCAGTGTCGAAAGCCAGCCGACACCGAGTGGACGGGGGCCACCCATCGTGACCCACGCTGCCTCCGCCGAGGCTCGCCATCCGCTCAGGTACTTGAGGCGGGCCTGGCCCTGGTTGTCGGTCGGCTCGCGTATCCTCGGGGGTTCCCGAAACCGCCCAGGAGCATCGTGTCCACCACCGCCCCCGCCGCCGTAGACGGCGTCGAGCGTTTCGCCGACCTGCACAACGCCCTCACCGCCAACATGGCCTCGGTCATCCACGGCAAGGCCGAAGCCATCGACCTGGTGGTGCTGTGCCTCATCGCCGAAGGCCATGTGTTGGTGGAAGACGTGCCGGGGGTGGGCAAGACCACCCTGGCCAAGGCCTTGGCCCAATCGATCGCCTCGCCGTTCGGGCGGATCCAGTTCACCCCTGATCTCCTTCCCGCCGATGTGGTCGGGGTCAGCATCTGGGACCGCTCCGCTGGACGGTTCGAGTTCCGTCCCGGACCGGTGTGCAACGGCATTGTGTTGGCCGATGAGGTGAACCGGGCATCTCCCAAGACGCAGTCGGCCCTGCTTGAGGCCATGGCCGAACGTCAGGTCACCGTCGATGGTGTCACCCACCGGCTTCCGTCGCCGTTCATGGTGATCGCCACGCAGAACCCCACCGACCACGAGGGCACCTATCCCCTACCCGAGAGCCAGCTCGACCGCTTCCTGATGCGGATCTCGATGGGCTATCCGGGCCGAGACGCGGAGCTGGCCATCTTGCGGGACCCCGCCGATGCTGGCGCTACCCCTGCCACCCTCGATGCCGTGTTGGGAGTGGCCCACGTCAACGGTCTGATCGCCGCTGCTCGCACCGTGCACGTGGCCCCGGCCCTTCAGGGCTACCTGGTCGACTTGGCTGACGCATCGCGGATTCACCCGTCGGTGGCCATTGGGATCTCGCCGCGGGCCACGCTCTCGCTCCAACGGGTGAGCCGGGCCCGGGCCGCCACTCGGGGCCGGGCTTTCGTGATCCCCGACGATGTGAAGGAACTGGCCGGTCCCGTCCTGGCCCACCGCATCCGGCTCACTCCCGAAGCGTCGGTACGAGGGACCAGAGCCGCTGACGTGGTGGCTGAACTGTTGGCGCGGGTGCCGGTCCCGCCCCCAGACCCGGGCTGAACGGCGCCGACGGTGCCGCTCACCCGCCCCGGATGGATGGTGGTGGCCGGGTCTCTGGCCCTGATCGCCGCGGCCCGGACCCTGGCGCTACCCGAGCTGTACGTATTGGCCGGGGCCGGATTGGTACTGGTGGCGACGGCGTTGGCAGTGGTGTCGACGCCGGCACCGGTGCTCGACGTCGAACGGTCGATTAGCCCCCGCCGTGTTCACCTCGGCGACGCCAGTCGGGTGGAGCTGTCGGTGACCAACCGCTCCGGTCGCCGCTTTCCGCTGGTGTCGATCCACGATCCGGTGGAGGGAACAGCCGGGGCCGAGCTGCGCCTGGCCCCGCTCCCTCCCGGGGACCGACGCCGGGCCGGATACCGGCTACCGACTCGGCGCCGCGGCCTGGTTCGGGTGGGGCCACTCGTGGCCACCCGAACCGACCCGTTCGGGTTGGCCACCCGCTCGATCACCTTGGCCGAGCCGCTGGAGCTGACCGTCCTGCCGGTGGTCGAACCACTCCATGGGGGAATGGCTGGTTCCGGTGCAGACATGGCGACCTCAGGACCGGCACGCCCTCGTGCCGGCATGGTCGGCGGCGACGAGTTCGCGTCTCTGCGGGAGTACGTGGTGGGGGACGATCTGCGTCGCATCCATTGGGCATCCAGTGCCCGGACCGGGGATCTAATGGTCCGCCAGGACGACTCGGCGTGGCAGGGCCAGTTGACCATCGTCTTGGAAGCCAGAACCGAACGGATCGATGCGGCGTCGTTCGAGACCGCGGTATCGGCGGCAGCCTCGCTGGTCAACGCCGCCGCCGAGCGCGGCCTACGAGTTCGCCTGTTGGTGACCGACGGTTCCGACTCCGGACCGACCGATGCCCGCGCCGCGCTGGACATGTTGTTGGAGCATCTGGCCGTGGTGGACCGTCATGGCGGCGGCGAGCTCCCGGCCTTGCGGGTCTCGACCCGACCCGACACCGGTGACGTGGTCCTGGTTACCGGGTCCCCGGCCGGAGACGGTTGGGCGGAACTGGGTCTGTTGCACCGACCCGGATCTACAACTCGGGTCGTCGCAGTTGGTGGGGCCACGCCTCCTACGTCGCCGTCGCCGTCGCCGTCGCCCGAGGTGGAGGTGACGCTCATCGAGCCGGGGCGGCCGGTGGCCGCGGCGTTGTCCACCATGTGGGCCGGGTCGAGCCGGTGGAGCCGGGCTCGCCGAACCGGATCGGGGGGCTGACGTTGGCCACCGTGACCTTGGATCCTCCCCTACCGCCGCCGCCGTCGACGCCGCTCGGCTCGTTCGACTCGTTCGACTCGCCCTTGGGCTCCGATGACGGACGTGCCCTAGGAGACCGCCCCGGGTCCGGGCGCCGCTGGGTGTCTCTGGTCACCGCCGAGGTGTCGCTCCTAGCCGTTCACCTCGCGGTCGTCTGGGGTTTCGTGCGGGTCTATGACACCACGTTCCTGGGCGATCTGGTTGCGTTCACCCTTGCTGGTACCGCCACCGCCACCGCTGCCAGGCGGGCGCGACTGCGCCCCGCTGTGGCGAGCCTCATCTCGCTGACTGGCCTGGCCCTGGTCTCGGCCTGGCTCTTGTTCCCCGACACCCTCGCCTTCGGTGTCCCCAGCACCGCCACCATTCGGGCCGCAACAGATGCGGCGAAGACGGCGGGTCGAGAGTTCGGCACCGTCATCGCCCCCACCCCGGCACTGGTCGGATTTCAACTGCTGACCGGTGTTGCGATCTGGGGCGCGGTGCACTTCGCTGACTGGGCCGCCTTCCGCCTCCGAGCCACCGTCGAAGCTCTGGTTCCTGCCGGGATCGTGTTCGGGTTCGTGTCTGTGCTGTCCGGCGACGACCACCGAGTCGCAGCGGCGGTGGCGTTTGCGTTGACCACGCTCACCTATGTGGCCAACCACCGGGCCCACCTGGCCTGTGTCGGCGACACCTGGCTCGGGTCATCGCCGATGGCGGGAGCAGCATCGCTTCGTCGAACCGGGTTGGCCATGGTAGCGGTGGCCGTTGTGGCCGGATCTGTCCTGGCCCCGTTGGCGCCTGGGTTCAGCCAGGATCCGCTGGTCCGCTGGCGTCAGACCAAAGACGGTGGGTCCCAGCGTGACACCGTGAGCCCCATCGTCGACGTCCGGGGTCGGATCCTGCGCCAGACGAACCGGGTCATGTTCACGGTCCGCTCCACCGCCCCCGCCTACTGGCGACTCACATCGCTCAACCACTTCGACGGACGGATCTGGTCCTCCAGCGCCGAGTTCCGAAATGCCGACGGCACCCTCCCTTCATCCACCGACCGCACCCTGACCACTCGACGGGTGGTCCAGGGCTTCGAGATCGTCGGGCTTGGAGCGCTATGGGCTCCAGCGGCATTCGAGGCCCGGGAGCTACCTCAGTCCAGCGGTCCTCTCCTGTGGGACCGGGACTCCTCGACGCTCATCGTCGACGACTCCCTTGCCACCTCCGACGGTGTCACCTACACGGTGGCGTCAGAGGTGCCGGTGCTCGATCCGAGTGTCCTGCGGGCCGCTGCCGGCTCTGATCCGACCGAGATCCGAAGCACCTACTTGAACCTTCCCCTCGACCTTCCCGAGCGGGTCCGAACCGAAGCCGAGGCTGTCGTCGCCGGACTGGACAGCCGCTACGACCAGGCCCGCGCCCTCCAGGACTTCTTCCAGAGCGAACGGTTCACCTACAGCACCGAGGTACCTGAAGGCCACGGCAACGATGCCCTGGTGGCCTTCTTGGATTCCGGAGCGGGCTACTGCGAGCAGTTCGCCGGCACCTATGCGGCCATGGCGCGGGCGGTGGGGTTGCCGGCCCGGGTGGCCGTCGGATTCACCCCCGGCGACGCCGATGCCGAAGACCCGACCTTTCACCGGGTGCGCGGCGTGCACGCCCACGCCTGGCCCGAGGTCTACTTCTCCGGCATCGGTTGGGTTCCCTTCGAACCCACCAAGGGACGAGGGATCCCAGGGGCAGAGTCCTACACCGGCCTTACACCAGCCCAGGAGCAAGGTGTCGAGGAACCGGCTTCGACCACCACCACCTCCACCACCACCATCCCGCTGCAACCGGGAACATCGGTTCCCGCTCCGCCAGCCACCACCCCTCCCCCTCCCATCCGGGGAACCTCGCTGGGAGCACCAGACCGAGACGAACCTTCCGTCCTCCAGCGCGGAGCAATCGCCCTGGCCGCGGTGGTGATCATCGCCGGGGCCATCGTTGTTGCCGCACCGTGGGTCAGACGCCGGATGCGGCGACGAGGACAAGACCCCCGGTCACGCACGGCCACCGCCTGGGCCGACATCGTCGACCCGTTGCGCTGGCACACCGGCACCGTGCCCGAAGAAAGCGAAACCCACCAGGAGGTCGTCCTTCGCGCTGCGCCCGGCCTAGGTGAGCTCGCGTCGACGCTTGGCGAGCTTGCCGACCTGACCACCACCGCGGCATGGTCGCCCGATCCCCCCACGACCGACCAAGCCGACCGGGCCGTGGATCTGGGCCGACAGTTCCGCCACCAGGTGCTGGCTAGCCAGACCGCCCGACAACGAGTACGACGACGCCTGTCGTGGCGCGAAGCGTTCGGCATCCACCCGAACCCCTAACTGTCGGTCCGTCACCAGGCGGAGCCGTCCAGCAGAGCTCGGTGGCCGGCCGCTGGGAATGCGGGTCAGATGTCGGTTTCAGATGTGTCGTCGGATTGCGGCTGCTGGTCCGAGGCGGGGTGGGTTCGAATACCGGGGATCCGCAACGAGTCGGCCAGCTGGTCCATGCCCGCTCGACCCAGTCGGCGAAGGCTGCGCTCGAACCACAGCGCCGCCCCCAGCATCACCAGGAAGCCGCCGAAGGCCACCGGGAACGGGGCGGCGGTGGCCAGGGTGACCACCAGGACGACCACACCGACCAGGAAAACCAAGGTGGCCCGCTTCATGCGGCTCACCGACTCGACGTACAGCGAGTGCCGGCTGATGTCTCCGGCCAGCCTGGGGTCGTCCGCGTAGAACTGCTGCTCGATCTCAGAGAGGATGCGTTGCTCTTCCTCTGACAGCGGCACCGGATGAACCCCTTCGATCCCTTTCGAACCCTGGACCCCCGGTGGGGACCGGCGGCCCGGTCAGTTTCGCACAGCATTCCTAGACCCACAACGCGGAACGATCAGCCCCAGGAACGCGCGTCGCCGGTTGGTTGTGTCCGCGACCCGCGCCGCCTACCAACCGTCGTGGCGATGGCGGGCGTTGGGGTCGTCGCTGCTATCGGGATGATCGTGGTCAGCGTCGGAGGTGGACGACGGCCCGGCGACCGGTCCCCATTGCTGGGCACCCCGGCGGGCCACCCGCAGACCATTGGGACCGATGAGGTTGGCCGGCCCCACGGCGCGGGCTCCGAAGCGGGCCCGCACCTCGTCTACCGCAGCTTCCACCCGGCTCTGCTGACCCCGATCGCCGCCTCCGCCAGGGCCGGGCGCCTCGACGAGCAGATCATCCAAGGAGAGCTGACGGACCGAGCCGGCACCCAACTGTGTGACGCTCACCCCCAACAGCCGGACCCCAGGTGTCAGGTCGATCCCATCGAGCAGGGAGCGGGCCACACGAGTGATCTCGTGGGTGGTGTCGGTGGGTTCGGTCACACTCGACGACCGACTTACGGTGCGAAAGTCGCCGTAGCGGACCTTCACCCCAATCGTGCGCCCCACCGTGCCCGATGCCCGCAACCGCGATGCCACCGCGTCGGCCAAACGAGCCAACTCGACGCGGACCGTTGCCGCATCGGTGAGGTCCCTTGGAAACGTCTCCTCGTGACTGACCGACTTCATGGGTTGACCGGGCACAACGCCCCGGGGGTCGACCACGTTGGCCAAGGCGTGCAGGTGGGTTCCAGAGGCTTTCCCCAACGCGGCGATCAAAGTGGGCAGCGGGGTCTCGGCCAGGTGCCCCACAGTGGCTATTCCCAGGCGTTCCAGCTTGACCAGGGTGGCCGGTCCGACGCCCCACAGGGCTCTCACCGGCATCGGATGCAAGAACTCGGTCTCCCGGCTCGGGTCGATGATCACGACGCCGGGACCGAATCGTGGACCGGTCGGTGAGGCTTTGGGTTTGGCTGCCTCCGAGGCCAACTTGGCCAGGAACTTCACCCGGGCCACCCCTACCGAACAGGTGAGCTTCTCGGTGTCACGGATCTCGGCGCGGATCTGGTGGGCGATCTGTTCGGCGGAACCGATGAGGCGACGGGCACCGGACACATCCAAGAAGGCCTCATCTAGTGAGATCGGCTCGACGAGCGGGGTGTAGCGGGCGAACACCGCCATCACCCGGGTGCTGACCTCGCTGTAATGGGCGTGGTCACCGGGCAGGAACACCGCGTGCGGACACAGGCGCCGAGCGGTCACCCCGGCCATGGCCGAGTGCACGCCATGGGCCCGAGCCTCATAGGACGCCGCGGCCACCACCCCCCGGGGCCCGGACCCCCCGACCACCACCGGACGACCCCGTAGTTC
>WBZL01003243.1_pt1 | contig 15050 bp, 18 predicted proteins | sample 5204291 | NCBI WGS metagenome assembly WBZL01 (sample SAMN12344345, study PRJNA552823) | activated sludge metagenome | biome: Activated sludge suspended growth; feature: Nitrification reactor; material: Wastewater; isolation source: activated sludge from nitrification reactor of wastewater...
GTGGCCGCAAGACCGCCACTTCAAGCGACGCCCGTTGGTACGACGATCAGACGCCAGCGCCGCACGTGGGCGAGATGTCGATCATCGTCAACTCCCATGGTCGCCCCAAGGCGCTCGTGGTGACCACACAAGTTGCCACGGTGCCTTTCGACGAAGTCGACGCCGAGCATGCCCAACTTGAGGGCGAAGGCGACCTCAGTCTGGCGCAGTGGCGTGAGTCGCATGAGGGCTACTTCAGTGAGACCCCTCCGCCTGGCGTGAGTTTTTCGCCCATGATGCCGGTGCTGCTGCAGCAGTTTGCGGTGCTCTACAAAGAGAGCTGATCATGACGGCGCTGAGATTCCACGGCCCGACCCTGCCGTCCGGGCAGACGCGAGATCTCTACGTGGTCGATGGCCTGGTCACCTATGAGCCGCAGGCCGGTGCAGAGCTCGTGGCCAAGGGGTGGATCGTGCCGGGCCTCGTCGACGCTCACTGTCATCTGGGCTTGGATGACGGTGGCGCGATCAGCAAGGAGGAGACCGAGGCGCAGGCAATCACCGATCGTGACGCCGGTGCCTTGCTGATCCGTGACTGTGGGTCGGCCTCCGACACCCGGTGGATCCAACAACGCGAAGATCTGCCTCGACTGATCCGAGCTGGGCGCCACATCGCCCGGTCCAAGCGTTATATCCGCAACTACGCCGACGAGGTCGAGCCGCAAGACCTCGCCGAGACCGTGCGCACTCAAGCTCGACTCGGTGATGGTTGGGTGAAGCTCGTGGGTGACTGGATCTCCAGAGAAGCCGGTGACCTGACTCCTTCATTCCCTGCAGACGCCTTCGCCGGCGCGATCGTCGCCGCCCATGAAGAGGGCGCCAAGGTCACCGCACACTGCTTCGGCTACGACGTACTCCCCGGCCTGATCCGCGCCGGCATCGACTGCATAGAGCATGGCACTGGCCTGACCAGCGACCTGATCGAGGACATGGTCGCCAATCAGACAGCACTGGTGCCCACGGTGATGCAGACCGAGAAGTTCACCGAGCATGCGACAAATGGGCGGGAGAAGTTCCCGGTCTATGCCCAGACCATGACTGACCTCTATGCCAGTCGACGCGAGGTGTTGATGAATGCCTTCGAGGCTGGCGTGCAGATCTATGCCGGCTCCGACGGGGGTGGCATAGCCAAACACGGCAACCTCTACAACGAAGTGATCGGGCTCGCCCAGATGGGCCTGCCGGCGTACGACGCGCTTGGGGCGGCCTCTTGGCGAGCTCGATCCTGGCTGGGGCTAGATGACAATCTCGCCGAGGCCACCACTGCCGACTTCATCGTCTACGACAGCGACCCGCTGGCTGACCTGTCGGTGCTGGCGCGGCCGACCGTCGTCGTACTCCGTGGTCGAGTGGTTGGTTGAGGGTGGAGCACTCGGGGGCTCATATTTCACCAGGGCACAGTTTTCTTTGAGCAACTCGGTATCGATCGTGTTGCCAGTGCGACGGTCGATCACATTGCGCCAGATCTCGTTGCGGCGGAAGTGCTCACCAGCGTGCTCCAAGAACTCCTCGTTGAGTGCGTAAACCGAATAGCTGTGTGCGAGCTCGCGGTCACTTCTGATCTCCCCTTGGAGATATTTGTCCCCTACGCTCACCTTCAAAAGGAAGCTGGTCTCGGTGTCATTGCGGACCACTAGATCTACGTAGTTGTAGACGATGGAGCACCCGACTCCCCACGGAAGCACTCGTCCATTGTCGGGGAACGGATCAAAACTGTGTTCGGAGCGCTCAACCATGGTCAAGGGTGAGTGCATGAACATCCAGACCAATAGATTCGCCAGTTGACACAGGCCCCCGCCGACTCCAGCCCGAGCCTGACCATTTGACAGTTTCATCCCGTCTACAAAACCTCGGCGACGAGTCGCATTGCCGACCACTTTGTTGAAGCTGAATGTCTCCCCAGGTCTCAGGACCACGCCGTCGACTAGTGCGGCAGCCAGTTTGAGGTTGTGCACCTTGTTGTGTTGCAGCCACATCTCACTCTCGCCAAGTTGGCGCAACAGAAGAGACTTGTGCGTCTTGACTCGATAAGAGACCTCAGGGAAGGGCTGTTTCGTGGCCCACACGTCATCGCCGGTGTGCCACTGCCAGAAGCGCCGCAGTTGGTGAACCTTAACCGCTAGTGGATAGAGGGCTGGGTATCGCTCGCTGAGTCTCTTTGGGGCACGCATCCTGTCGGGAAGTTCAAAATCGACAAGGCCCCCAGATGGATTCACGCATGCATCCTCCCATCCTGGTGGCGTGGATTTCTCGATGCCCTGGATGTCTGGCAGAATATGGGCCGCAGTTACGACGTACGACGGACCCTCTCACCCGGCGCGCGGCGTACACCCCCCGGATCGACTGCACTGGCCCCACCAGTTAGGTCGATCCACCCACCAACTGATTTCAAGGAGACACCACAAACGTGGCCGTCAAGATTCGTTTGAAGCGGATGGGCAAGATCCGTCAGCCCTATTACCGTGTTGTTGTCGTCGACTCCCGCAAGAAGCGTGATGGCAGGGTCATCGAGGAGATCGGCAAGTACCACCCCAAGGAAGAGCCCTCCTTCATCGAGGTCAACTCCGAGCGGGCCCAATACTGGCTCTCCGTGGGCGCCCAGCCCACCGAAGCCATGGAGGCGATCCTCAAGATCACCGGTGACTGGCAGAAGTTCAAGGGCCTCCCGGGTGCCGAGGGCACGCTGAAGGTCAAGGAGCCCAAGGCCGACAAGGCCGAGCTCTTCAACCAAGCCGCCAAGGAAGCCGCCAACGAGCCCAAGGGCGAGGCAGTGACCAAGAAGGCAGCCGCCAAGAAGAAGGCCGAAGAGCCCAAGGCTGAGGAAGCTAAGGCTGAGGAGGCTCCTGCAGAGGAAGCTCCCGCCGAGGCCGCTGACGAAAAGGCCGCTGACGAAAAGGCTGCTGACGACAAGGCTGGCGAAGCCAAGGCTGAAGAGGCCTGAGCATGTCGATGCTGGTGGATGCCCTTGAGCATCTCGTCCGCGGTGTCGTCGACAATCCCGACGACGTGACCGTGCGCGACAAGCAACTTCGGCGCGGGTCGGTGCTTGAGGTGCGCGTGCACCCCAACGACCTGGGCAAGGTCATCGGTCGGGGTGGTCGCACGGCCACTGCCTTCCGCACCGTGATCAGCTCGCTGGCTGGTCGTGGTGGGGCTCGCATCGACTTCGTAGACGTCGATCGCGGTCGCTGAGCGCACAGCATTTGTCAGTTTCAACTTCACTGGTTTGGGCATCGACCACTTGGTCGGTGCCCAAACTGCATTTCGGCCAACACTCAAGCCAAGGGGAGACATGCTCGATGACTATGTAGTGGTCGGCCTGATCGGCCCGGCTCACGGACTCAAGGGTGAGGTCTACGTCGAGCCGCGCACCGACGAGCCCGAGCAACGGTTTGCGGTCGGGGCGAGTTTGTCCGGCGTACGACGTGGTGAGACGCGTGCGTTCACCGTCGAGCGACGCCGGGTGCATCAGGGCAAGACCCTGATCTTGTTTGCCGGAGTGACCAGCCGCACCGATGCCGAGTTGCTGCGCGGATATGAGTTGCGTTGTCTGCCTGGCACTGGACGGCCTGCAGACCCTGAGGAGTACTACGACCACCAACTGATCGGCTTGGCAGTGCAATCTGAGTCTGGTGAGGTCGTCGGCACCCTCAAGCAGATCCAGCACCACGCCCAAGACCTGCTGGTCATCGAAACTCCGCGCGGTGAGGTCTTGGTGCCCTTTGTGTCGGCATTGGTGCCGGTGGTCGACCTCGAAGCCGGTCGGCTGGTCGTGGCCGATCGCCCCGGACTGCTGCACCCTGAGGAGGGCTAATGCGCATCGACGTGATCTCGATCTTCCCCGACTATCTGGCGGCCCTGAATCTCTCGCTGCCGGGCAAGGCGCAAGAGGCGGGCCTGTTGGACTTCGCCTCACATGACCTACGCAAATGGACCCACGACCGTCACCGCACCGTCGACGACACGCCGTACGGCGGGGGAGCGGGCATGGTGATGAAGCCGGAGCCGTGGGGTGAGGCCCTTGATGAGGTCTTGACCAACGATGCCGTCTTGGTCGTGCCCACGCCCAGTGGTCGGCTCTTCACCCAGGTGCAGGCACGTGAGTTGAGCACACGGGAGCACTTGGTCTTCGCGTGTGGGCGATATGAAGGCATCGACCAGCGCGTGATCGACGAGGCCGCGACCAAGGTTGAGGTCAGGGAGATCTCGATCGGCGACTACGTGCTCAACGGCGGTGAGGTTGCTGCCCTCGCGATGATCGAGGCGATCGTGAGACTCATCCCGGGCTTCATGGGCAATCCTGAGTCGCTGGTCGAGGAGTCGCATGCCGATGGCCTGCTCGAATATCCCGTCTACACCAAGCCGGCTTCCTGGCGCGGGCACGACGTACCCGAGATCTTGCTGTCCGGTGACCATGGCCGGATCGCGACTTGGCGTCTGGAGCAGTCCGTACGACGTACCCAAGAGCGACGCCCAGACCTGATCGGCCTGGTGCGTGAGCAGGCAAGCGACTAGTCCAAGTCGGCCTGATTTCGCGATGCAGGCGATCTCTGGCAAGATATGTGCTTGGTCCACGAGCCGTGCAACCTGCCACAGGGGGCACTGAATCGGCACCGAGTGGGCCCACTCGATCAGTACAAACCCCATCCGCGGGTGACCTGTGGCGCTCGCGAGGAGACATCATGGCCAACGTCATTGACTCAATCAACGCCGCCTCTTTGCGCGACGACAACCCCGACTTCCGCGCCGGCGACACCATCAAGGTGCACGTCAAGGTCGTGGAAGGCAACCGCTCTCGCGTGCAGGTCTTCCAGGGTGTCGTAATCAAGGTGCAGGGCTCCGGCGTCGGCCGCACCTTCACCGTGCGCAAGGTCTCCTTCGGCGTTGGCGTCGAGCGCACCTTCCCGCTGCACTCCCCGATCTTTGAGAAGATCGAGGTTGTCACCCGCGGTGATGTCCGTCGCGCCAAGCTCTACTACCTGCGCAACCTGCGTGGCAAGGCCGCCAAGATCAAGGAACGCCGCGAAGGCTGAGCTCGTCCCACGACGGCGTGGGTGGGCCGGGCTCCTTGCTGCTGACCGTTAGTGTCATCGAGTGAGTGAATCCGAGCCGGTGAAGACCAAATCCAAGAAGCAGTTGCCGCTGTGGTTGGAAACCATCGTCTTGTTGGTCTTGGCGCTGGTCTTGGCGATCATCATCAAGACCTTCTTCATCCAAGCCTTCTATATCCCATCGGAGTCGATGGAGCCGGAGTTCATCGTCAACGACCGGATCCTGGTGCAGAAGACCAGCTATTGGTTTGGTGAGCCCCAACGAGGCGACATCGTGGTCTTCCAAGACCCGGGCGGTTGGCTCAGCGGTGAAGACCAGGCCAATCCCAGCGCGGTGATCAGACTCCTTGAGCACATTGGGCTCTATCCGTCTGGCGGCCATTTGGTCAAGCGGGTGATCGGGGTCGGCGGTGACCGCGTGGTCTGTTGTGACGCCAAGGGCAGGATCTCGGTCAACGGAAAGGCCCTGGATGAGCCCTATCTTGAGAAGGGCTCCAACAATGCTGCGACGCCATTCGACATCCGCGTGCCAGATGACCATCTCTGGTTGATGGGCGACAATCGCAACAACTCATGGGATTCCCGAGGTCACATGGGCGAGCCTGGCGGCGGCTTCGTTGGAGAAGACAAGGTCGTCGGCAAAGTCTTTGCCTTGATTTGGCCTATTGGTCGAGCGACATTCATCCACCGACCAGACACCTTCGAGTCGATCCCGTCGGCGAAATGATTCGTCGTACGATCTGAGTGGGCCCAGACCCGGTGACTTGGGAGAGTGATGACGACCTTGCCGCGCGGAGCCGCCGTACGCCGCGACGCCGGCCTCTATGGCTTTGAGCGAGCGTTGCGCCGAGCGCAGTTGAGCCCGATTGCCGGAGTCGACGAAGCCGGACGAGGCGCGTGTGCTGGCCCCCTGGTCGCAGCCGCAGCAATCCTCCCGCAAGGCAAAGCAGGGCAGATCCCTGGCCTGGCCGACTCCAAACTCCTGACCGCGCGCTCTCGCGAGCGCTGCTATGACGAAGTGATCGCCAGAGCCGTGGCGTGGTCGGTGGTGGTGGTCTCGCCGAGTGAATGCGATCGCCTTGGCATGCACCTGGCCAATATCGAGGCTCTGCGCAGGTCACTGGCCCGCCTCGATGTGCGCCCCGCCTATGTGCTCACCGATGGATTCCCGGTCGACGGGCTCGGGGTGCCGGGGCTGGCGATCTGGAAGGGAGACCGGGTGGCCGCCTGCATCAGCGCGGCATCGGTGTTGGCCAAGGTGACCCGCGACCGGATCATGGCTGATCTCGACCAGGTTCATCCCGAATATGACTTCAAGACCCACAAGGGCTATGTCACCAAAGTGCACCGAGAGGCCCTTGAGGCACACGGTCCTTCGCCAGTCCACCGGATGCGATTTGCCAACGTACGGCGCGCCGCTGGCATTGAGGGGCCCGAGCCGACCACTCTAGAACCTCAACTGCAACTCTTCGGTTGAGCAGCTGGTGAGGAAGGATCGCGATGAGTGTCGAGGAGCTTGAACGTTATGAGTCCGAGCAGGAGCTCAAGCTCTATCACGAGTATCGAGATGTGGTCGGCAAGTTCAAGTACGTCGTGGAGACCGACCGACGCTTCTACTTGTGCAACAACGTCGACGTCAAGGCTCGCACCGAGTCAGGTGATGTCTTCTTCGAAGTCACGATGAATGATGCCTGGGTCTGGGACATGTATCGGCCTGCTCGCCGACAGGTCAAGTCGGTGAAGGTCTTGACCTTCAAGGATGTCAACGTCGAGGAGTTGAGCCCCACCGACGAATGAGCCTCAGGCTCATTTTCTGACCTGTTGGCGTCCACAGGCCGGTTTCTGACTCGGCTTTTCCACATTCTTCGACCAGCTCTCGACCTGCCCCATCCCAAATCGATGGAGTGGGGTCATGGCACACGGACACAACAACGCTCTTGGTGATTTTGGTCAGCACCGCGCCGAACGCCACCTGGTGGCTCAAGGCATGGTCGTGCTCGACCGCAACTGGCGCTGCTCGCAAGGCGAGCTTGACCTCGTCCTCCAAGATGGCCAGACGCTGGTTGCCTGCGAGGTCAAGACCCGCACCGACACTCGCTTCGGACATCCGCTGGCGGCGATCACGCCTGAGAAGTTTGCTCGGCTGCGGCGGCTGATCAGCATCTGGGCTCACGAGCACGAGGCCAAGAGTCGCAGCATCCGGATCGACGCCGTAGCCGTGATCCGCCCAATTCAAGGGCCCACCCTCGTCGAGCACGTGCGTGGGGTGGCCTGATGTTCGCGCGCACCAGCACGGTCTCCCTGATTGGCGCGGTCGGCCACGTGATCGACGTACAAGTTGATGCCAGCCCTGGGGTGGTCGGCGCCAAGGTGGTTGGTCGGGCCGACACCTCGATCAATGAGGCGCGGGAGCGCTGCCGCAGCGCGATGGAGAACAGCAACTTCAGATGGCCCAGCGACAAGCGGCTGACCATCTTGCTGTCTCCTGCAGACATCCCCAAGCGGGGCCCACACTTTGACCTGGCGATCGCGATGGCAGTGATCGGTGCCTCCGAAACGCAGTTCCCCAGAGAGTCGCTGGCTGACTGGGCGATGATCGGTGAGCTCACCCTCGACGGCCAACTGCGCAGCGTGCTCGGTGCGCTGCCAATGGTCATGGCCGTGGCCGCGCGCGGGATCAGCAAGGTGATCGTGCCTGAGCCGCAGGCGGCCGAGGCAGCCTTGGTTGACGGCATCAAGGTCGTGGGGGTCAGATCTCTGCGCCAGGCGATTGCCGCAGTCACCGAGACCGAGTGGCCCGAAGCTCCCGAAGTGGCTCCCGACAGTGGTGAGCCGTTGATCAGGTGGCGAGGTGAGGAGCGGCTGCAAGACACCGACCTGGCTGATCTGCTCGGCATGGAAGACGCAAAGTTTGCACTGGAGGTGGCCGCATCCGGTGGTCATCACTTGATGTTCACCGGCCCCAAGGGAGCTGGTAAGACTTCGTTGGCTGAGCGGCTGCCCACGATCTTGCCCGACCTCGATCGTGAAGAGCAGTTGGAGCTCACTGCAGTGCACTCTCTTGCTGGCGGACTGCAGCCCGGTGCCCCATTGATCTCGAGGCCACCCTTCCGCTCACCCCATCACTCGGCATCACGTACGGCGATCCTCGGCGGCGGCACTGGGCGCGTCCGCCCGGGCGAAGTCAGCAAGGCTCATTTGGGGGTGCTCTTCCTTGATGAATTCCCGCTGCTCCCCACCGACATCATCGAGGCCTTGCGGCAGCCCCTGGAGTCAGGGGAGATCAGCTTGTCGCGAGGCGAAGATGATGCGACCTTCCCAGCCCGAGGCATCGTGATCTTGGCGGCCAATCCCTGCCCATGCGGCGAATACCATCCCGGGAATCGCGACAACCCCTGCATCTGCACGGAAGTGCGTCGTCGCGACTACCGCCGCAAACTTTCCGGTCCGATTGCTGACCGGATCGACATTGCTCGCTTCGTCGAGCCCCAGATGGGGCAGGGGCTGATCATCGACCCAACCAGGCACCCTGACAGTTCGCGGTCAGTCCGTGAGCGAGTGCAGGCCGCGCGACTGCGACAACAGGCTCGATATGCCGGCACCGATTGGCGAATCAACGCCCATGTGCCCAGCGCTGCGCTGCGAGAGCGCTGGCCTATGCAAGCAGCGGCGATGCAGGCACTCGATGTTGAAGTGCACCTGGGGCGGATCACCCGACGTGGTGCCACGCGGGTCCATCGCCTTGCCTGGACTCTGGCCGACATGCGCGAGCTGTCCCAGCCCAGCGCTGCCGAGTTGGCGATAGCGCTGGCCCTGAGGTCAGCAAAGCCCCTGGATCAAGCCGTCGTCGAGCGTTTCTGGAGTGTGGCATGAGCAAGTTGAGTGCAGAGAGATTGGCGAGGGCGGCCCTGACGATGGTGGGGGAGCCCGGTGACCTTCGGCTCACCTCACTGGTCCACAAGGTGGGAGGTGAGGAGGTCTGGGACGGGCTGCGCAAGCAGCACCTCGGTGACGAGATCGCCGGTGATCTGGCGGCCCGGATCGCCGCTGCTGATCCAGAGTCGATGTTGCGGGGCGTGGGGCGGCAGGGCATCCGTTTCGTCATCCCCGGCGATGAGGAGTGGCCCGGTTGCTTGGACGACCTGGACTTCTGCGCGCCTTTGCATGCGCGCGGTGGGGTGCCCGTCGGCCTGTGGGTGCGCGGCAGCAGGTGCTTGTCCGAAGTGGTTGAGTCGAGCGTGTCGATCGTGGGCTCCCGGTCGGCCACCACCTACGGCGCAGAAGTCACCCGCCAGTTCGCCATGGAGTTGGCTCAAGAGGGGCACGCCTCCGTGTCAGGTGCGGCCTACGGCATCGATCAGGCCGCCCACAGAGGCAGTCTGGTCGCAGGCGGTCAATCGGTCGCCTTGCTCTCTTGTGGTGTCGACCGGCCCTATCCGACCGCACACCGCGAGTTGCTCGACTGGATTGCCGACAACGGCGTAGTCGTCTCAGAAGCGCCTCCGGGAGCCTCACCAACGAAGATCAGATTCCTGGCTCGCAACCGCCTGATCGCAGCCCTGGGCAAAGGCGTGGTGGTCGTCGAGGCAGCGCTACGCAGTGGTGCGCTCAACACCGCCAATTGGGGCCTGGGCATCGGCCGACCTGTGATGGGGGTGCCCGGGTCGATCACGAGCGCGCCCTCGAGCGGCGTACACCAACTGATCCGCAACAAGGACGCAGCGCTGGTCACTAATGGCGCCGAAATCCTTGAGGTGATCAGCGAGATTGGCGAGCACATGCTCGCCTTCCCTCGTGAGGAGCCCAAACCTCTCGACCTGCTGACTCCTGAGCAGCAACAGGTCTTTGACGCAGTGCCTGTGCGCGTCGCTGTGCCGAGCGCTCAGGTCAGTCGTACCGCGGGCCTTGGGCAGGGCAAGACCGAGTTGGCCCTACGCGAGTTGCAGCTGCGTGGTCTGGTCTCGCGCGAAGACGGGCTCTGGTTCCTCTCCAAGTCCGGTTGAGGCGACCACGCAGCGGTTGGCCCGCAGGCTCGGTGAATGCCGAAGATTGTCGATCGGCTCACCTAGAGTGCGTCAGGTGGAGACATTCACGGGCTTGAGCGAAGAGATGTGCGCGGCTCTGGCCGCCTATGAGCGCCATCTCGTGTCTGAGCGTGACCTGTCGACCCACACAGTCAGAGCCTATGTCGGTGACGCCGAGTCGCTGCTTGAGCACGCCCAAGCACTGGGAGTGGAGCAACTCGCCTCTATGGATCTGCGCCTGCTGCGCAGTTGGCTGGCCAAGCAACAGACCCTGGGCAAGGCGCGCGCCACGATGGCGCGCCGCGCCACCGCCGCACGGATGTTCACCGCCTGGGCTCACCGCACGGGGCGCACCCCGGTCGATGTCGGTGTCAGTCTGGTCTCGCCCAAGGTGTCCAAGTCGCTGCCGGCGACCCTGTCGCCAGATCAAGCCCGAGCACTCTTGGAGGCTGCCTCGGCGCGAGCCGATGACGGCTCACCGATCGGCGCCCGGGATGTTGCGATCCTGGAGTTGCTCTATGCCACCGGCATCCGGGTCTCGGAGCTGACTGGTCTCGACGTGGACGATCTCGATCAGGAGCGGCGCGTGTTGCGCGTGCTGGGCAAGGGGCGCAAGGAGCGCACCGTGCCGTACGGCGTGCCAGCCCACCGCGCGCTCACCCAATGGCTAGACGCGGCCAGGCCGCAGTTGGTGGTTGCTGGAGCCGGGCCAGCGCTGTTCTTGGGCGCCCGGGGGCGGCGGATCGACCCGCGAGCAGTGCGCACCCTCGTGCATGCGCGTCTGGCCGATGTGCCCGGTGCCGCTGACTTCGGCCCGCACGGGCTGCGTCATACGGCTGCCACACACCTACTTGAGGGCGGCGCAGACTTGCGCACGGTGCAGGAGTTGCTCGGCCACTCCTCCTTGCAAACCACCCAGATCTACACCCACATCACCAACGACCGCTTGCGCTCGGCCTTCAAGCAGGCCCACCCGCGGGCCTGACCCGGGGCTCACGACAGGGGCAAGAGTCGCACCGGGAGATAGCCCACCAATTGCAGCGGGTTGAGATAGCGCTCGCCCCTGATCAACCCCCAGTGCAGACAGGTCCCCGGGAAGCAATGGCTCTGACCCAGGAGCAGAGACCCGAGGGCCTGGCCGGTCTTGACCTTCTGACCGACCTTCACAGATGCTGCAACGGGCTCGTAGGTCACCCGGAGACCCCCGCCGATATTTACGACCACCACGCCTTTGCCAGCAATCTTGCCCGCGAAGGTGACGGTGCCAGCCTTGGCGTTGAGCACCGCTCGGCCGGCCCGCCCGGCGAGATCGACCCCTCGATGGCCGGCCTTCCAGCGCACCGACGGCGGCGCAAACCCTCGGATGACGCGTGGACGCGGACTGAGCGGCCAAACACCTTTGCCTGCGTCTGCACGTTGGGCCACCAAAGCGGCATTGGGGGTGGGGGCTGGGCCAGATGAGGGAAGCTGGCCCAGCCCCAAGGAGGCGCCCATGCCGATCACCAGCGTGAGCCCCCAGGAGAGGGGGTGGTGGAGGACGGTGATGGTCAAGAAGGCGGCTCCCATGGCCCAACCCTGACCAAGTTGAGGGGGGCGAATCTAGGTGGCTGACAGATTTGTGGAAAACCACCCCCTTGTTGGCGCTTGTGGACAACTGCTGGTCACCGCAGCCGTTTCGACAGCGATCGCCTTCTCCGGGTAGACTCGCGGCAGCAACTCACCCATGTGGGTTGACTTCGCACGCTTACAGACCGAGACCAGTGCTGCACTCCACAGCGCCGGGTCGCCCTCGGGCGAGAGTCCTCAGTCCCTCAGGGGTCGGACTCCGCGCAAGCGTCAGGGCAGGGCCACCGGCTTTGCAACGAACTGAAAACCGGTTCGCGCCTGCGCGGACCATTAGTGGAAGGGGCTTCGGCATGGCCGTCGTCACCATGCGTCAACTCCTCGAGAGTGGCGTGCATTTCGGGCACCAGACCCGTCGTTGGAATCCCAAGATGAAGCGCTTCATCATGACCGAGCGCAATGGCATCTACATCGTCGATCTGCAGCAGTCGCTGACCTATATCGACGCCTCCTACGCCTTCATCAAGGAGACCGTCGCCAAGGGTGGCTCAATCATGTTTGTGGGCACCAAGAAGCAGGCCCAGGAGGCCATCGCTGAGCAGGCCACCCGCGTCGGGATGCCCTATGTCAACCAGCGTTGGCTCGGTGGCATGCTCACCAACTTCCAGACCGTGCACCAGCGGATCAACCGCCTCAAGGAGCTCGACGAGATCGACTTCGACAATGTGGCCGGCTCCGGTCGCACCAAGAAGGAACTCCTGCAGATGAAGCGGGAGCGTGACAAGCTCAACAAGACCCTCGGTGGCATCCGCGACATGGTCCGCACCCCGAGCGCGGTGTGGATCGTGGACACCAACAAGGAGCACCTCGCGATCGAAGAGGCCCGCAAGCTGCGGATCCCAATCATCGCGATCCTTGACACCAACTGTGACCCCGACGAAGTCGACTTCCCGATCCCGGGCAATGACGACGCCATCCGCGCGGTCGGCCTCCTCACCCGCGTTGTCGCAGACGCTGTTGCCGATGGCCTGATCGCGCGCTCTGGCGCCAAGGCCGCCGAGGGCGAAGAGGCTGGCATTGGTGCCGATGAGCCGCTGGCTGACTGGGAGCGTGACCTGCTTGAGGGTGGCGCCGACAAGGCTGCTGAAGAGGCGCCGGCGACCGAGGCTGCACCCGCTGAGGCTGCACCCGCCGAAGAAGCAAAGGCCGAGGCTGTTGAGGCCAAGGCCGACGAGACTGAGAAGAAGGAAGACTGATCCCTGATGGCAATTTCTGCTGCCGACGTCAAGAAGCTCCGCGACACCACAGGCGCGGGCATGATGGACGCCAAGAAGGCCCTTGAGGAGACCGCCGGTGACTTCGACAAGGCCGTTGAGGTCTTGCGCGTCAAGGGAGCGGCAAAGGCCGCCAAGCGCGGAGCTGAGCGTGAGGCTACCTCCGGTCTCGTGGTCAACTCCGGTAGTGCCCTGGTCGAGCTGAAGAGCGAGACCGACTTCGTGGCCAAGAACGACGATTTCATTGCTGCTGCTCAGCAGATTGCTGATGCTGCTGCGGCTGGCAAGACCGTCGACACCGAGGCACTCAAGGCCGCGGCTCTTGGCGACAAGACCGTAGCTGAGGTCGTTGAGGGCCTCGCCGTCACCATCGGCGAGAAGATCGAGTTGGGCCAGGTCGCCTACTTCGACGGCAACACCGTGGTCTACATGCACAAGCGTGCCGCCGACCTGCCTCCAGCCGTCGGCGTCCTCGTCGAGTACGACGGTGCTGACGCCGACGCCGCTCGTGGCGCGGCGATGCAGATCGCCGCGATGCGTCCGCAGTACCTCAACCGCGATGAGGTGCCCGCTGACATCGTCGAGCGTGAGCGCTCGATCGCTGAGGCCACTGCCAAGGAAGAGGGCAAGCCCGAGCAGGCGATCGCAAAGATCACCGAGGGTCGCCTCAACGGCTTCTTCAAGGAGGTCGCCCTGCTGGATCAGCCTTCGGTGACCGACAACAAGAAGTCGGTCAAGCAGGTGCTCGACGAGGCTGGCATCCAGATCAAGCGTTTCGCGCGTTTCGAGGTTGGTGCCTGATCGTCTAGGTTTGGCCCAGACGCTAGTCATGGAGGAGGTCGGTTCGATGCAGGTAGCAAGACGCATCGCACCGGCCTTCTTCGCAATTCAGGAATAGAGGATGGCAGTGAGCGGCTACAAACGAGTCTTGTTGAAACTCTCCGGCGAGGTCTTCGGCGGCGGCAGCGTGGGTGTCGACCCCGAGGTCGTGCAGAAGATCGCCCGCGAGATCGCTGCTGTCCAGCGGGCTGGCATTGAGGTGGCTGTGGTCACTGGTGGCGGCAACTTCTTCAGAGGCGCTGAGTTGCAGCAGCACGGCATGGACCGTGCGCGTGCCGACTACATGGGCATGCTCGGCATCGTGATGAACTGTCTGGCGCTGCAGGACTTCTTGGAGAAGGAAGGCATCGAGACTCGGGTGCAGACCGCGATCACGATGGGGCAGGTCGCCGAGCCCTACATCCCACGCAAGGCGATCCGCCACCTCGAGAAGGGCCGGGTCGTCATCTTCGGCGCTGGCGCCGGATTGCCGTACTTCTCCACCGACACCGTGGCCGCCCAGCGCGCGCTGGAGACCAAGTGCGAGGTCGTGCTGATGGCGAAGAGTGGAGTCGACGGGGTCTATGACGCAGACCCGCGCAAGGACCCCAACGCCAAGAAGTTCGAGCACCTCACCTTCGCCGAGGCTCTGCAGCGCGAGCTCAAGGTCGCCGATGCCACCGCGTTTGCCTTGTGCATGGAGAACAGCCTGCCGATGGTGGTCTTCGGGATGGAGCCCGAGGGCAATATCTTGCGGGTGGTGCAGGGCGACCAGATCGGGACGCTGGTCAGCGCCAACTAATCCGATAAGGCACACTTGACCCGTACTGGCCGGGTCGAATGCAAGCGCGATGTAGGAGCGACGTAGTGATCAACGAAACCCTGAACGATGCCGACAAGAAGATGGCGAAGGCCGTCGAGGTCACCCGTGAGGAGTTCGCTGCTATCCGGGCTGGTCGGGCCAACCCGCAGATGTTTTCGAAGTTGACCGCGGAGTACTACGGCACCCCCACGCCTGTGCAGCAGTTGGCCACCTTCACCGCGCCAGAGGCCCGGATCATCATGGTGGCCCCGTTCGACGTCAGCGCGCTGGCCAATATCGAGAAGGCCATCCGCGAGTCCGACCTTGGGGTCAACCCTTCAAACGACGGCAAAGTGATCCGTTGTGTCTTCCCGGAGTTGACTGAGGAGCGGCGCAAGGAGTTCATCAAGGTCGCCAAGCAGAAGGCCGAAGAGGGCCGCATCTCGGTGCGCAATATCCGTCGTAATGCCAAGCAGGCC